>Ga0209390_10001433_pt1 | contig 46237 bp, 43 predicted proteins | sample BON01_FD_187212 | JGI IMG/M metagenome (GOLD analysis project Ga0209390, IMG submission 187212) | Freshwater microbial communities from Lake Bonney liftoff mats and glacier meltwater in Antarctica - BON-01 (SPAdes) (version 2) | ecosystem: Environmental > Aquatic > Freshwater > Ice > Glacier...
ACGAAGATGCTTTATTTGATTTTGATGCGGCACTCAAGGTAAATCCCAATCAAGCATTAGTTTATTTTAATAGAGGTAAGGCCCAATTGGGAAATAATGATCCTGCCAGTGCACTCGAATCTTTAACCAATGCAGTGAATTTGGACAGCAAAAATGCAGCGGCATATTACCTACTTGGTGTGACTCGGATGAGTGCTTTGGGACAAAAAGAGGAAGGCTGTGCAGATCTGAAAGTTGCCCTCTCAATGGGTTTTACTGAGGCAAAAACTTGGGTAGACGATTTTTGTAAGTAATTCCTGTGGCAATTTCTACTGATCTTAATTTGGCTAAACAGTTCCTTGAATCAGGGGAATTGGTAGCAATTCCTACCGAAACGGTCTATGGATTGGCAGGGAATGCGCTAGATCCGCTAGCTGTTGCAGCTATCTTCGATACCAAAAATCGACCAAGTTTTGACCCATTGATCATCCATGTGGCTTCTATCCAAGCAGTAGATCAATATATACTAGAATTTCCAAAAGCACTTCACAAGCTCGCGGAAAAATTTTGGCCAGGACCTCTGACCCTTCTCTTGCCTAAAGCACCTCAAATCCCTGATCTAGTCACTTCCGGTTTGGATCGAGTGGCAATTCGAGTACCCGATCATCCGCTGACTTTGGAGCTACTACGCGCACTTGATTTCCCTCTGGCAGCGCCAAGTGCGAATCCTTTTGGATACATCAGTCCGACTACTCCAGCTCATGTGAATGCACAGTTAGGGGAGCTTATCCCGATGATTCTAGATGGTGGCCCTAGCGCTGTAGGATTGGAGAGTACGATCGTTGGGATGGAAGGTGATGAAATTATAGTCTATCGACTAGGTGGCTTGGAGATCGATCTGATTGAAGGAGTCGTGGGTAAAGTGCAGCTTCAAGATCACAGTAGTTCTAATCCACAAGCTCCCGGGCTATTAGAAAGTCACTATGCGCCGACTAAGCCTTTTATTTTAGGAGATTTGAATAAGTTGATTCCGCATTACGCCAGTCAGGGAAAATATTTTGGAGTGCTATCGTTTCAGAATTTTTCTGAAGAAGTAGCGTCTGAAAAGCAAATCATACTTAGCAAAGTCGGTGATTTGAAAGAGGCTGCTGCTAATCTTTTCGCAGCGATGCGAAGTTTGGATGGTATGAACATTGACTTTATTTTAGCAGAATTGGCACCGGATCATGGTTTGGGAAAAGCCATAAATGATCGATTGAAAAGGGCTTCAGCAACTAGAGGATAGCAGCTGCAAATTGGATAATAAATACTAAAAACTGGGGTAGCGTACTGTCCATTTTTAATTACAGGTAATTCAAGTACAAATCGAAGCCAAAATGCCTAAAAATTAGATTTGGCACGTAGAATAATCGCAGTATCCCTATTGAAAATAAATAGATCAAACCGAAAGGGAAGATTTTATCTCAATCTTTAATAAATTCGCCGCAATATTTTATTGACATTAACCAACAACCTATTATGAATTCGAGTGTTAAAACTGTAGATAATCTGAGCTTTAAAGGAAAGAAAGCACTGGTCAGAGTGGACTTCAACGTCCCCTTGGATAAGGACTTTAATGTAACCGATGATACACGAATCCGAGCAGCGATCCCTACGATTGAAAAGATTCTGAATGATGGCGGATCAGCTATCTTAATATCTCACCTAGGTAGACCCAAAGGTGTTGAAGATGATAAATACTCACTTCGACATATTGTAGTGACATTGGGAAAAGCATTGGGTCGTCCAGTGAAGTTTGCTCAAGATTGCATTGGTACAGAAGCGGAACTTATTGCTTTAGAATTAAAACCGGGTGAGGTTCTACTTTTAGAAAACTTACGATTTCACAAAGAGGAAGAGAAAGGCGATAAGGATTTTGCGAAGAAACTTGCCAGACTAGGTGAAATCTATGTAAATGATGCCTTTGGCACAGCACACCGGGCACATGCTTCCACCTCAGTAATCGCTCAGTTTTTCAGCGATAAAGTCTGTGGTTATTTGATGACCTCAGAATTGAAAAATGCGGATAAAGTTCTTGATAGCCCTGAGCGACCATATACCGCAATCATGGGAGGAGCTAAAATCGCTGATAAGATCCTAATTATAGAAAAGCTACTGGATAAGGTGGATAATTTGATCATCGGAGGAGGTATGTCCTACACCTTTGCAAAAGCACTGGGAGGAACGATCGGAGATTCACTATTGGAAGAAGATAAGTTAGATTTTGTACTGGAACTGATGGACAAAGCAAAGGCTAAAGGAGTAACTCTCATTTTGCCTGAGGATACCGTGATTTCAAAAGCTTTTGCAAATGATGCAGCGCAAAAAATAGTGAATAAAGGCGAAATTCCTGATGACTGGATGGGCTTGGATATTGGTCCAAAAACCAGAGAAATTTTCGCAGCCACAATCTTGAAATCAAAAACTATACTCTGGAATGGCCCGATGGGTGTGTTCGAGATGGATTCATTTGATAAAGGAACCAAGGCAGTAGCTGAAGCAGTAGTGGCAGCCACTAAAGCAGGAGCCTATTCACTGATCGGGGGAGGAGACTCTGCTGCTGCGGTAAATAAATTCGGTTTTGGAGATGAGGTGTCTTTTGTATCCACCGGTGGAGGAGCATTGCTAGAACATATGGAGGGAAAAATCCTTCCCGGTATTGCGGCGCTGGAGCCGTAAATAATATCACAGACCTTTGAGGTTTTCAAAACCTCGAAGGTCTTCCTTTCTAATCTCGTTTAAAATCTTCGAGATCTGAATAAGACTTCAAAAGCCACTAGTAAATGATGAACACAGAATTTCGAATGATGAAGTTTTGAAGATTAGAACTTCACTTCCACCATCACGGGAAAGTGATCCGAGGGATATTTTTTTCCATAGTTATCAGTTAGGATTCCGTGACGAATGACTTGGATTGGGCCGGACACGAAGATATGATCTATAATTCCATCCGGAAGCTTCTCCCAGTCAAATCCAGTAAAAGTCCCAGCCGGCCCATAGCTTATCGCTGAGACCAATCTGGCATCTTTCCATTTCGGTTGGGAAGTAATCACAGTATAGGCAGGGTTATCCGAAGTCACATTAAAATCTCCCATCCAGATTACAGGTAAGTTCTCAACATTGATTTTTTCAATTTGGCGAAGAACAAGTTTACTGCTTTCTTCTCGTGCTTGCTGACCGATATGATCGTAATGGATATTAAAGACATAGAATTCCGTTCCTTTTTGATCTGCAAATTTCCCATAAGTCGATACCCGATTGAGGGCAGCATCCCAGCCTTTACTCGGTTTTTGGGGGGTAGGCGAAAGCCAAAATGTACCTTGATCCAGTAGCTTGTACTTCTCTGAATTGTAGAGAATGGCTGAAAACTCCCCTTTGTCTTTCCCGTCATCCCTTCCCACGCCGATATAGTCATAATCCAAACTTTCGCTCATTTGTGCGAGCTGATGCTGAAGTGCCTCCTGTACGCCCAACAGATCGATCTGGTGGAATTTAATCAGATCTATGACATGAGTAAGGCGATCCTTCCAGAGATTTCCAGCATCATTGGGATTGTCCCATCGGATATTGAAAGTCGCTACTTGATGATTTTGGGCAAAAGCTACAGTACTTGAAATAAAAAAAATAAGAATTAAACTCTTGAGCTGAAGTAATTTAAATCGATTCATGGGTGGATGGGCTAAACTAAATCTTGGAAATTGGTTTAAGTAATTAAAATTGAGTTTTAATTTTAGGAATACCTATTGGAAGAATCAAATCAAGACTTAGAATCAACATATAGTATCTAGACATTATATTTGAGATATTAGAATTAAGAATCAAGTATAATCGGTGATCGTCATCCAACATCTGATATCGGTCACCTGACAATAATCTCGCATCAAATGAAAACCTTTTATCCCAAAGACCTTTCCGCGCAGGAATTTCACGGATTGCTTCAAGGAAGTATCACACCAAGGCCAATTGCTTTTGCCAGCACCATCGATAAAGCTGGAAATGTCAACCTTAGTCCATTTAGCTTTTTTAATCTCTTTAGTACTAATCCGGCTATTTTGATTTTTTCTCCCTCCAGAAGAGTGCGGGACAATACGACCAAACATACGTTGGAGAATGTATTGGAAGTGCCTGAAGTGGTGATCCACGTAGTGCACTATGGCATGGTGGAGCAAATGTCTTTGGCTAGTACGGAGTATGGGCAGGGGATCAGCGAATTTGAAAAGGCCGGACTCACACGAGTACCCTCGCTTGAAGTCAAACCTCCAAGGGTAAAGGAAGCTCACATAGCTTTTGAATGCAAAGTCAATGAGGTGAAGTCGCTGGGAGATCAAGGTGGAGCAGGAAATCTGGTGATTTGTGAGGTGCTTGTCGCCCATGTAAATGAAGGAATATTTGACGATAATGGAGTAATCGATCCCTACAAATTAGATGCGGTGGCGCGACTAGGTGGAGATTGGTACAGTCGAGCATCAGGAGATTCGCTATTCAAAATACCAAAGCCGATTCGAACCCTAGGAATAGGAGTGGATCAGATTCCCTTGGAGATCAGACAAAGCGCTATTCTTACTGGAAATAATTTAGGACGCCTGGGAAATGTGGAGGCACTTCCCGCTCAGGCTGAAATTGAGGATTTTGGGAAAAATTCTGAAATACATGAGATGAAGATCCGATTCCAGCACGATCAGGATTCGTGGCATGACCATTTGCATCTGCGGGCAAAAGAATACCTGGAAGCAGGCGAGGTAGAAAATGCATGGTTGACTTTACTCCAGTATAAATTGAAAGTATAAATACTTCAATAGAATACGAGTGCCTTTGAGCCTTAGTGGCTACGCTTTCATTTTCTTACGGTCCTGCCTAGTTGTAGACTGGTTTAGTAGATTAAGCAACACATTTTAAAGAGCTAGATTCTGCTATTCGAGAGTTGAAAATTCAAACTATGATGCTGGGGTTTTCAACCCCTAATACTTGTCAAAACCGTTCACCAAACCTTTGATTCCTTTGCGGTACAACAAAATGAATTCAGCTGGGCTAGGTCACGTAGTGCTTTGAGCCTTTGAATCAATTGTCAAAAATCTTCAGTGAAACCTTTACTTCCTTTGCGGTAAAAAAATATCAAAAAAAGGTTCAAGTCTTCGGACTTGAACCTTTTTGGTTATTAACATAAACTTTGCGCTTCTTTGAGAAACCTCAGTAATTCTAGGCGGTTAAACAGATTACTTTTATTTGATGCTGATCTCCTGTGCCATTCGGGCTTGGATCCCTTGGTAGCTTTTTAACTTTTCGACTTGTTGGTAGATTTTATAATTCTCCTGCAATTCATGCTTCAAGAATCCCACTCGTACATTTTGTCCAAAGTCATCCATAATTGTTTCAAACCAAGGTTTTACTTCTGGATAATAGACCACACGGTAATCATCGCCCGCTTTGATTTTGCCTGCTGCAATTTCAATAGCGGTGTCTAAACCTCCGAGTACATCTACTAGACCTCTTGCTTTGGCTTGATTTCCTGTCCAAACCCTACCTGACGCTACTTCTTTTACTGCTTCTATCGACATGCCTCTGCCTGTAGCCACACGGGAGATAAAGGTTTCGTAGCCATCTTCTACGGAGCTTTGCATGATCATTCGCTCTACTTCAGTTGTTGGTCTGCCAGCACTCATAAAGTCTGAAAATTCACCAGTCTTGACCACATCTGTAGTGATTCCCAATTTGTCATTCAGGAGCTCCTGCACATTAAAACTCAATCCAAAAATCCCAATAGATCCCGTAATGGTATTCGGTTGTGCCACGATCGTATCTGCTGGTGCAGCGATATAATATCCGCCAGAAGCAGCTACTTCACCCATTGACACGATTACAGGTTTCACCTTTTGTGCTTCTGACACTTCTCTCCAAATCACTTCAGAAGCCAATACTGATCCTCCTGGGGAATTCACCCGGAGGACAATGGCCTTAATCTTTTCATTCTTTCGAGCGTTTCGAATCTCCTCGGCAAATTTCTCTGAGCTAATTACTCCATCAGCCTTGCCACTGACGATTTCGCCCTCTGCGATGATTACAGCTATTCGATTTTCAGAAGATACATTTTTAGATTTCGCTACAGAGTTAAGGTCTGTGGCATTGACTGATGAGATTTCATCACCTTCTTCCAAGCCTAGCTTTTCTCGCAGCTTAGCATTCACTTCATCTTCGTAAAGCAACGCAGTCATCAGACCATAAGTTACTGCATCTTTTGGCTTGCGCACGAGCATCTGTGTATTGATTTTAGTCAAACTATCCAGTGCTATTCCTCGTGAAGCAGCGATTGCCATTAGGGCATTGGCATTGATATCATCTAAGAACGACTGAGTTTGAAGTCGGTTCTCAGGACTTATTTGATCCAAAATAAATGGCTCCACTGCACTCTTAAATTCTCCGACACGGAACACTTCAGGTTTGATACCTACTTTTTCGAAGAATCCCTTTAGAAAAATTACCTCGGATGCAAAACCATTGAAATCAACTCCACCAATTGGATTCATGTAAACTTCATCTGCAACTGATGCGAGGTAATAGCCACCTTCTGTAAATGCCTCATCGTAGGCAATGATGAATTTACCTGACAATTTGAAATCTTCCAATACCTCTCGAAGCTCCAATAAATTTGCTTGACCGGCGATAATCATCCCCGTGTTCAAATAGATTCCCTTGATATTTCCATTTGTCTTTGCCTCCGAGATGGCTTTTTTGATATTTACCAATCCCGCATTCATATCACCACCAAAAGCACTTCCAATGAATGATAAATTAAGGTCATCTTCTGATGTGCGCTCTACGAGTGTTCGTCCATTCAAATTTAAATGGAGGATAGAATTTTCCCTGACCGTTACCTCCTTATCACTGGATGAGGAAACCGCTAAACCGATCAAACCAAAAACTAAAAAGACTGAGATGATACTGAATACAAAAAGGCCTACTATGACAGCAAGTACATTTCCTAAGAATTTCATATGTTGAATTATTTAAAGGCCAAAATAACCTATTTTAGCCATAGTTTACAAAAGGGATTCAACGAATAAAATGTTTAATAAGGTTGTTATTATTTTAGGTGGGAATAGGGGAGATCGAATTAAATTGTTGGAAAAAGCGGTTGATGAGCTTCTTGAAGCTGGAAAAATTTTGGTTAAATCCTCAGTTTTTGAAACAGAAGCTTGGGGTGGAGTTGCAAAGGGGCCATTTCTCAATCAGACAGTTCAACTGGAAACTGATTTAAATCCGGAGCAGCTTTTATCTTTAATCCAAAAAATAGAGACTAATCTGGGAAGAAAACGAGATGAACATTGGGGCGATCGAACAATGGATATTGATATTCTTTACTTTGAAAGTAGTGTGGTTTCTACTCCTTTGCTACAAATTCCACATCCATTTATCGCTGAGCGTAGATTTGTATTAGTGCCACTGGCAGAGATTCTCCCGGATTTTATACATCCTATTTTGGGCAAAAGTAGTCTGCAGCTTATGCAAGAATGTGAAGACAAAAGTGAAGTAAGCGCATTTTAGATTCATAAGTTCGTCTCTAAGACTTTTTTGATTCAATCTTGGAAAAAGTGTTAATTCCATTGATCACTTAAAAGACTGGCAAATGAATATTCAGTAGATAAAGGATAGTACAGGTGAGAACACTGGAGTTTTTATTCGAATAGCCAAATGAGAGGAATTATTGAAAAGACTCTTCAAACACCTTTAATCAGGAGATATTAAAGAAAATAGAAAATTATTTCAAGTAAAATTGAGCATACGTTCAAGCTGTTTTTAGAGAAGCAGCAAAACAAAAAGCTCGTAAAAAGAATAGTACAAGACCGAAGATTTACCTAAGGCAGGCTGGCAGCCCATTTTTATGCTTGAAGCATTTGTTCAAAACTAATTGCTTTGGGTTCCTTCGTGGAACCTTTGTGGTTAAAAGACTTTTAAAACAAAACCCGCCTTGTGAGCGGGTTGTATTTTTTAAAGCCCAGATACTTCAGCTTCCGGATGGATTTTTTTAACCAATCCTTGAAGCACTTTTCCAGGACCGCATTCTACAAATTGGATTGCTCCGTCTTTTGCCATATTTTGAACTGATTGAGTCCATTTCACAGGGGCTGTCAATTGTGCGATTAGATTTGCTTTGATTTCACTTACTTCAATTACCGCTATGGTACTCACGTTTTGATATATTGGGCAGGTTGGCTGATTAAATTTGGTTGATTCAATGGCGGCTTTGAGCTTTTCGGCTGCAGGCTGCATCAGCGGAGAATGGAAAGCTCCTCCGACGGGCAAGGGCAGCGCTCGTTTGGCACCAGCCGCTTTCATCTTCGCACAGGCAATCTCAATTCCTCGATTTGATCCCGAAATGACTAATTGGCTTGGACAGTTGTAATTCGCCGGTACCACAATTTCTTCGGTGATAGCAGCACAGATTTCTTCTACTCTTTCATCAGGTAAACCAAGGATGGCTGCCATAGTAGAAGGATTGATTTCGCAAGCTTCCTGCATTGCTAAGGCACGTTGGTAAACTAATCTCAAACCATCCTCAAAGGACAACGTTCCATTAGCCACCAAGGCAGAAAATTCACCTAGTGAATGACCCGCTACCATATCAGGGGCAAAATCCGGGTTTGTCTTTGCAAGAATTACCGAGTGTAGAAAAATAGCAGGTTGAGTAACTTTAGTCTGCTTCAACTCTTCATCGGATCCTTCAAACATAATATCTGTAAGTCTGAATCCAAGGATTTCATTGGCATTTTCAAATAGTGCTTTTGCCTCAGGGTTTTCCTCATAGAGGGCTTTTCCCATTCCGGGAAATTGGGCACCTTGGCCCGGGAAAACAAATGCCTTCATTTAATCGATTTTTGGTTTGACGGTCAAATATAGCTCTTTTCGTCAAGTGAAAAATTCCATATCAATTCTGAAAAGTATTGAAGTGACTGCTAAAAATCTCCTCTTTGTTTTCAGAAATCCACTTGATGAAAGCCAGAACAGCTGGAGAATGTCGCTTTTGTTTCAGCCAAATAAGTTTCCAAGCTGATTTAAGCGGAAGCCCGGGATACTCGAGAATGGTGATTCGATTGTCAGCTATCTCTTGGCTCATCGAGAAGTTCGACAATATAGAAGCACCCAATCCCGCCATAATTGCCTGCTTCACGGCTTCGTTGGTGGCGAGCTCTAGTTTGCTACCCACATTGATATTTCGCGATTTGAAGAAATCTTCCATTTTGTAGCGTGTGCCAGATCCCTTTTCCCGAAGAATGAAAGGGACTTTGTCCCACTTATCAGCATTGATTTCCTCCCGAAACTTCTCTGCTAGCTCTGGAGCGCATGCCAAGTACCACTTATTCTCTTCTAATGTAATACTCTCAAAGTTCTCTTCGTTAGGTAGGTTGACAGATAAAAGAGCCAAATCGGTCGTATTTTCTTCCAAATGTGCTAAAACTTGATTGCGATTCGAAACTTCTAGATTGATTTCTACGTGTGGATTGATTTTCATAAAGTCAGCCATCAAGTAGGGCATGATATATTTTCCAGTAGAAACTGCGGAAATCCGAATCTTTCCAGCCAGAAGACCTTTTAATTCAAGCATTTTTTGTTCGATCCGATTAACTTCATCAAAAATTCGATCAGCCATTTCTACTATTTCCTGACCGAATTCGGTGATGTAAATCTTTTTTCCGATAATTTCTGTTAGGGGCACATCAAATTGTTCCTGCAGATTTTTCAACTGAATAGAGACGGCTGGCTGCGTCATATTCATAGATTTTGCAGCGCTGGTAATGCTCTCGTGTTGAGATATTGCCTTAAATGCCTTGAGCTGTGTGAGCGAAATATTCATAAATAAAATATATACAAATTTACTTACGAATAAAAAAAACTTATGGTTTGTTTTATTTTCTGATTTTCTGTCGAATATTTGTGTTATGGATTTTCAGATATTAATCAGTAACCTTACGAATCCCAGCCTGCTGTTCTTCGTATTGGGTATCATTGCTGTTCGGCTCAAAAGTGATTTGGAAATTCCACCCAGCAGTTCAAAATTCATTGCATTATACCTGATGTTGTCAATTGGATTCAAAGGTGGTCAGGAGCTTTCCCACAGTAGCTTTGATTTGAGTATTTTTTGGGCTTTGCTTTTTGGGATCACATTATCGGCGCTTGTGCCATTTTATACTTTTTTCATTCTAAAGAGAAAACTCAATGCGGCAAACTCCGCTGCTATTGCGGCAGCTTATGGTTCTATCAGTGCAGTGACCTTTGTGGCTGCAGTTGCCTTTTTGGATTTGCAAGGTGTGCCATTTGGTGGTCACATGGTTGCAGTAATGGCTTTAATGGAGGCGCCGGCAATTATATCAGGAGTGATTTTACTCCAGGAATATTCAGATAAGAAAGCTGAAGGAGGTCTTAAAAATATTGTTATTCACGCTTTTACAAATGGCAGCGTTTTGTTGATTTTGGGAAGTTTAGTGATCGGTCTAATTGCTGACGAAAAGCAGGCAGAGGGAATCAAGCCATTTGTAACTGACATTTTCAAAGGGTTCTTGGCGGTATTTCTGTTAGATATGGGAATCAGAAGTGGTAAGAAACTTAAGACCTTTTTTAAATATGGTTACTTCTCAACCGTATTTGCGATTCTGATTCCTCTGGTCAATGGAATTATAATCGCATTTTTAAGCTATTGGGTTACAGATGCTGACGGTGATCGATTTATTTTTGCCATTTTAGCGGCAAGCGCATCTTACATAGCGGTACCTGCGTCAATGAAACTTGCTAATCCAGAAGCAGACGAAGGTTTGTATATACCAATGGCATTGGCCATCACCTTCCCGTTCAATATCACCTTGGGAATGCCGATCTATTGGATGACTATTCAAGCTTTTTAAGCTGAATAGTTTTCTGGAGTAAGGAATTTAGCACGTTCTTGATGTGTGGGAAGTCTGCAAGTATCTTTCTTTCCAAACCAAGCATATCTGTTGGAAGCAATCCAATCGTATATAGTGTCTCGGAAACCTTCAGGAAGATTTATAAGTGGATAAAAAACTGGCCAGATGCCTGAAAGTGATCTGGATATTTTCAATGCAGCGGTGCTCTTACAGTAGATTTCCCCATCTTGAAGCAGTACGATAGAGTCCAAATAGTTTACATCTACTTGATATTCGACCAGTACTTTACGGCTGTGTTCATCTTGCAGTGCACCCACCAGAAACCGATTATTTTTGTCTCGCTTAATGATGAAGTCGATCGAAGCATTGCAGAGGTTACATACTCCATCAAAGAAGATGATGTCATTCCTCATTTTAATAGCTGAATCGTACCTTTAAGAGATTGTGACTGTTGAGAAAGGTTCAAGACATCAAACATCACTGTGCTAGAATAGAAATAAGTCCCTGCCGGAAGCTCATTTCCATTTTTGTCTCTTCCATCCCAGCGGATGTAAATATCGTTTTCGTTAGACTCCAAGCTATTGTAGGAGAATACTTCAGCGCCCCAACGATTGACGATGAAAATCTCTACCCCAGTCACAAATCTTGGACATTTTGCAAATGGATTATCGAAGGCCATAAAGGTCTCATTGAAGCTATCCCCGTTTGGAGTGAAAGCATTTGGGAGCTCATAGTTTGGACAATTTTCTACACAGACAACATTACTTGGCTCACTTTCATTTCCAGACCGATCCACTGCTGTGATGTAATAACAACCTCGGTAATTCGTCAGATTGTTAATCCTAGTCTCTAGTTGGATAGCGGTGAGTTGCGCTACTAATTGGAATTCGCCGTCCTTACCATCCGCAGTGAAATACAAATTATAACCGCTCAGCTGATCGTCGCAATCTCCTGTGAAATTGGGCACCCAGCTCAAATCATGGTAATATGTATTTACGTTGCACGCTATCTCAGCTACATACTCTTCGCAGATAGGTCCCTCAAAATTCAATACTGGTGGGCAAGGCAAGCGATTATCATCTGGATTGGCACAAATGATCTGAGATTTATTTTCCAAAGGATATACTAGACCAGGGACATTGTAAGAACCCTTTGTGATCACGTAGTAACAGTATTCAATTTCTTTGACCAAAGGAGCGCTATTAAAACTACCATCATCTAAGAACTTGAAACCGTTTTGTGTCGCATCGACTTCTGCAATCTTCACAAAGGTAGCATCATCCTGGGCTGCTGCATCTGTTCTGTTTCTGTAAACATCATGCGTGAATTCCGCTACCAAATTATTCCAAGGAACAATGAAGGTCCAATTTAGCTCAATCGCCTGATTGATAATAATAGGTTCTAGTCTGACTGAGGAAGCTGAAGAGGAGGTATCAATTCTGGTTCCACGATCTAGCAAAACTACTTTATAATTGTGTACTAGATCTTCAGTATTAACTGCCGTGTCTACGAATAAGGTATCAGCTGTAACACCTAGCGAAATTTGATTTGCGTCACCATTAAATTCTGTGCGCCTAAACAACTCATAAGTAAAAGGTCCAGGGAACTGTGTTCTGTCAATATCGTAAGGTGGAGTCCATTTGACGAAAATCTCTCCTATCGCCGGATCGGTTACCTCGATGCTTACATTAGTGATGATTGGTACATCTACGTCAATAGTAATGCATAGTTCCTTTGATACGATGCTTTCTCCGGCTCTTGGCTGTGGATATCCTGCCACTAATCGGTAGCAGTAAGTATTACCAGGTGCTAGTCCTTCTCCACCATTCAAGTCGAAGAAGTTTGCCGTTTCCATATTGGTTGTTCCAATAAGTTCATAGCCTGCACGTATTCCTGTTTCGCAGCTGTCTGGTAGGTATGGATCAGAATTGATTCTTCTCCAAATCTGCATTTCCTCTGCTGAGTTAGCACAGACATAAGGATCCCATTTTAGCTCGGCGGATCTACCCATTTGTTGTTCTATCTCATCAAAGACTGGCGGCGGTCCAATGACTTTTATTTTCCACGTTTGAATGTCCACCAATGCCGGACCAGAGCTTGGCTGATCAGTAATTTTAACTCGGATTTCATATTCCCGCGCACGGACGTGGTTGCAGATTGTCTGCCAAGTGAAGTTGACGATACCCGCAGAAGGCTGAAAAGTACTTTCAGGACGATAAGTGGCTTTGGACCCGTTGATTTCAATTGGTTCGCCAAATACTTCAATCTTTATTGGGTCACCATCCGGATCAGAACCTTGAATGATTTCCTCAATTTTTGTTCCTGCCACCACACAAATATCCGGAGGTAGAATTAGCTCAGGACGTTTATTATTTGAGTTTTCAATGATGATCTGCATATCCCGGACTACATAGCCAATGATCTCAAACTTCCCATTCAGTTTTCTGTGTTCGATGATTTTAAAGGCTACATTAAATTGGCCTGCAGTTCCAGGGGCATCCCAAATCAAATCTCCGAAAACCGGGTCTACCCTGAGAAAAGCTGGAGTAGTGCCGTTCTCTTGGCTTCTGCTGAATTCATTTGAGGCTGGGCTTCTATAATTATTGACCGGTCGCTCGAAATCTTGGAATGGTCTAATCAACTCATAGGACAGGCTATCGCCATCTGGATCATACGCTCCAGGATTGTGGATGTACCGAACATTTACAGCTCCATTATCCACAGGGGGGATGGTTAATACGGGAGAATTATTTACTCCAAAGAATGGATCGATTATTATTCTGGTTTCCACATAAAAAGGCGTGTCCACTGAATTATCCATATTCAATGTTTTATCATTCCTATTACGCTCTTGGAAACGGATTGTATAACTTCCAGGACCTTGAAAAGTGTGCGTAATCACGAAAGTGTTTTTTTCAATTTGATTACCCAAGCTCTCTACTAATGAAAAATCGCTTTCTGTATTTAATTGTTCTTCTCTACCATCTCCAAAATAGATAAACCCAGGACCGAATACTACACTGGATCGGGTATCGGTGTACCCAACTACTATAATCCTATACGTAAGGGTCTGTACCGAAAGTCGTTCGGCAATAATTTCCCCGGCACGAATATGTGTAGCCCAACTGACTGAAAGTCCGGCTAAAAAGAAGATTAAAAGAAGGCCTAGTGAATATTTAAACTTCATATGGTTCAAGTTCATTACATTTAGAAACACTATAACGGATTAAAAGTTGAATAAGTGGTCTTTTTAGCACCTAATTTATTTTGTGTGAAATAAATGGAATTGAGTAAAAAATCAGATTAAGGTCAAACAATAAAATAAAACAGCAGGTTTTACTCACAAATTTAATACTCTAAATGGAAAAATTTATCTCTTATTTAGAATCTTTTAAAATAAGAAATCTGATTCCGATCGAATTGTTTGCTAGCGGTTCCAAACGTAAGTTTGCCAAGGTAATTTATTGAATTCGTTTTAATTTAATCATAAAAATTGTATGAGTTGGGTTACAAAAACCTTGAGTAGCACATTAGGTAGGAAATTGCTGATGGCATTGACCGGACTCTTCCTTATTTTGTTTTTAACAGGCCACGTTTCTGGCAATTTATTGTTATTTCAAGGAGATGATGGTCAGGCATTTAATATTTATGCCAAATTTATGACTACCAATCCTGCAGTCAAATTGCTCTCATACATAACTTATATTTCAGTTATTGGTCATGTTATTTATTCCATTTTTTTGACTCGGGCAAATAAATCAGCAAGACCCGTCGGTTATTCAACCACCAATTCATCTAAAAGTAGCAGTACGGCTTCCAGAAATATGGGAATTTTGGGAACTGTAATTTTAGTATTTTTGGCAGGCCACATGTACTCGTTTTGGTTTCAGATGCATTGGGGAGAAGTACCCATGATAACTTATGAAGGAGAACAATATAAAGACCTCTATTACGTGGTATCTCAAGCATTCCAACAGGAATGGATGGTTGGTCTCTATGTGGTGGCGATGACTTTCTTATCTTTCCATCTTTCTCATGGTTTTGCGAGCGCCTTTCAAACCTTAGGGTTGAGCCACAAAAAATATTCTCCAGCTATCAAAGCCTTGGGAAGATTTTACAGTATTCTGGTTCCGATTTTGTTCGCAAGTATGCCTATTTACATTTATTTTACATCATAAAGCTAATCGTAGACCCGCATGATACTAAACACCAAAATACCTGCTGGACCATTGGCAGAAAAATGGACCGCCCACAAGTTTAACAGTAAGCTCGTCAATCCAGCCAACAAAAGAAAATACGATGTAATCGTAGTAGGTACAGGTTTGGCCGGAGCGTCTGCCGCTGCCTCGCTTGCAGAGTTGGGTTACAATGTGAAAGCCTTTTGTTTTCAGGATAGTCCGAGAAGAGCACACTCTATTGCTGCGCAAGGAGGAATCAATGCTGCAAAAAATTATCAAAACGACGGTGATTCTGTTTTTAGATTGTTTTATGATACTATCAAAGGCGGGGACTATCGCTCAAGAGAAGCTAATGTCTACCGACTCGCTGAAGTCTCTGTAAGCATTATTGACCAGTGCGTAGCACAAGGCGTTCCCTTTGCGCGTGAGTATGGTGGATTGCTAGCGAATAGATCTTTTGGTGGAGCTCAGGTTTCACGTACATTTTACGCTCGTGGCCAAACAGGACAACAACTACTTTTAGGAGCTTATTCCGCATTGAGCCGTCAAGTAGCCAATGGAAAAGTGAAGCTTTTTCCAAGAACTGAGCTGATGGATGTGGTTACCATTGATGGCCATGCAAGGGGTATTGTTACTAGAAATTTGATATCTGGAGCAGTTGAGAGTCATGCTGCGCATGCCGTTCTATTATGTACTGGTGGATACGGAAATGTATTTTTCTTGTCCACAAATGCGATGGGTTCAAACGTGACAGCTGCTTGGAGAGCACATAAAAAAGGAGCTTTGTTTGCCAATCCTTGTTTCACTCAGATTCACCCCACCTGTATCCCTGTGTCGGGAGACCATCAGTCTAAATTGACCTTAATGTCCGAGTCACTTCGGAATGACGGTAGAGTTTGGGTACCCAAGACCGTTGAAATTTCTGATAAGCTGCGTAAAAAGCAGATTAAACCAGGAGACATTTTAGAAGATGACAGAGATTATTTTCTAGAGCGTAAGTATCCAAGTTTTGGAAATCTTGTGCCACGTGACGTTGCCTCCAGGAATGCTAAAGAAGTTTGTGATGAAGGACGCGGGGTCAATGAGACCGGAGAAGCAGTTTTCTTGGATTTTCGAGATGCAATCGATAGGGATTCAGAAAGTGCCATAAAAGCCAGATATGGTAATTTGTTTGACATGTACCAGCAAATCACCGGGGAAAATCCTTACAAAAGTCCGATGATGATCTATCCAGCAGTTCATTATACTATGGGTGGGCTTTGGGTAGATTATAATTTGATGACGAATATCCCGGGCCTTTATGCATTGGGAGAGGCAAATTTTTCAGATCATGGCGCAAACAGATTAGGAGCTTCAGCTTTGATGCAAGGTTTGGCTGATGGGTACTTTGTCGCTCCATATACAATCGGAGATTACTTGGCACAAACGCCACCAAAGAAAGTAGATGATACTCATCCTGCTTTTGCAGAATCACTCGAAAAAGTTAAAGCTGGAATTGATAAATTGCTCCAAATAAACGGTACAAAGACTGTTGATCATTTTCACCGGCGCTTAGGGAAGATTATGTGGAACGAATGCGGAATGGCTCGAACAGAGGAAGGTTTGAAAAAAGCAAAAGCTGATATTAAGGCTTTGAAAAAAGAGTTTTGGTCTGATGCGAAAGTGTTGGGTACGAATGAAGAATTGAATCAGTCGTTGGAAAAAGCTAACCGAGTAGCCGATTTCATTGAATTGGGAGAATTGATGATCGATGATGCGTTGAGCAGAAACGAATCTTGTGGTGGACATTTCAGAGAAGAGTATCAGACTTCAGAAGGAGAAGCTTTACGGGATGATGAAAACTACGCTTATGTTGCTGCTTGGAAATACATGGGAGAAGGTCAAGAAGAAGAGTTGGTAAAAGAGCCGCTAGAATTTGAAAATGTGAAGTTGACTCAACGATCTTATAAATAATCATACGACATTAATTCATACCTAAATGAAACTTAATTTAAAAATATGGAGACAAAAAAACAACTCTGACAAGGGGAGATTTGTCGCCTATCCCATAGCTGGTATATCGGCTGATATGTCCTTCTTGGAAATGTTAGATATACTAAATGAAGAGCTTACCGAAAAGGGGCAAGACCCGGTTCACTTTGACCACGATTGTCGTGAAGGAATCTGCGGAAGTTGCTCACTGTATATTAATGGCAGACCCCACGGGCCACTTCAGACTACGACTTGCCAACTCCACATGCGTTCTTTTTCCGATGGGCAGTCAATCACTATCGAACCTTGGAGAGCGAAAGCTTTTCCAGTAGTAAAGGATTTAGTGGTGAACCGTTCTGCTTTTGATCGAATTATTCAATCCGGTGGATATGTTTCAGTAAATACAGGAGGAGTACCAGATGCAAATGAGATCCCAATTCCAAAAAGAATTGCAGATGAGGCATTTGATGCTGCAACTTGTATTGGTTGTGGTGCTTGTGTAGCAGCTTGTAAAAATGCTTCTGCAATGCTCTTTACTTCCGCAAAAATCTCTCAGTTGGCACTATTGCCGCAGGGAAGAGTAGAGCGAAAGACACGTGCAGAGAAAATGGTTGCTCAGATGGATGCCGAAGGTTTTGGTGCTTGTACCAATACTGGTGCTTGCGCTGCAGAATGTCCTAAATCAATCAGTTTAACAAATATTGCCAGAATGAATCGAGAATATTTTGTAGCTGCGGTGAGTAGTGATAACGTATAAAAAATTAAAATCCTTTTCAAAAAAGACCGAAGTACTTCGGTCTTTTTTTTGTACTATCATCAGAACCAATTGATTTTTAAGGTGATATTTTAATCAAATTTCAGCTCAGTTTTATATTTAAGACTGTCTTTAGTACCTTGCAGGTACTTTTTTTCGAATAATTTTATTATAAATACAACTGAGTAATGCATTTAATAGATCTGGTGATCTTCGTAGTTTATATGATGGCCATGTTAGGGGTGGGCTATTTTTTCATGCAAAAAAATACTGATCAAGAGGATTATTATGTTGGGGGTAGGTCGATAGGAAGTTGGCATATCGGTCTTTCGGTAGTGGCAACAGATGTGGGGGGAGGATTTTCAATTGGTTTGGGAGGACTCGGATTTGTGATGGGCTTATCAGGTTCCTGGATGCTTTTTACGGGATTATTGGGCGCTTGGTTAGCTGCCGTTATTTTGATTCCTAGAGTAAAGTCGGATCCAGCATTTGCCAAATTTTTCACATTCCCACAGATCATAGGACATTTATTCAATGGCTTCGCGGCTAAAGTGGCGGCTTTAATCTGCTTTTTAGGCTACTTGGGATTTGCCTCTTCCCAACTTTTGGCAGGAGCGAAATTAGCGTCGGGGACTTTTAAAGAATTGGATTTACATGTAGCCCTGATGATAATGGGAGCAATAGCCGTAATCTATACGGTAATGGGTGGTCTGAAAGCTGTAATATATACAGACACTATTCAATGGATTATATTGATGGCTGGATTAATGTTCATTGGAATACCGATTTCTTATAATTATGTCGGTGGCTGGGATGGGATTTATTCTACACTCCCACCGGAGTTCTTCAGCTTTACTAACCTTACTTGGCAAGATTTTACAAATTGGGGAATTACTATCATTCCAATTTGGTTTGTAGGAATGACACTCTACCAGCGAATTTTTGCATCGCGAGATGTGCAGTCGGCTAAGAAAGCATGGTTTATTGCTGGCCTGTTCGAGTGGCCAATTATGGCAATGTTAGGTGTTTCGCTAGGCTTATTGTCCAGAGTGGCAGTAGAACAAGGAGCTCTGGAAGGATTTACGACTGCGATGGATCCAGAAATGGGATTACCGGTTTTGCTTAGCCAAATCTTGCCTGCTGGGATATTGGGATTGATGATGTCAGCTTATTTCTCTGCAGTGCTCTCTACAGCCGATTCCTGTTTGATGGCGGCTTCAGGCAATCTAACTACTGATCTTTTGGGTAATTTCTTCAGAGGTAAATCACTGAAACAGGAGATGAGAATTAGCCAGCTTTTGACACTAGGAATTGGTGTTGTAGCGATTATAATCGCATGGCAGATGACGGAAGTTCTCAGTTTGATGTTATATTCTTATGCATTTATGGTTTCTGGTCTTCTGGTCCCGGTGATTGCCGGATTGTTTTTCAATCAACGAAATTCGAAGGCTGCTGTAGCTGCAATGATCGCCGGTGGTTCTCTTACAGCAGGACTTTCACTTTTTGAAGTTCTGTTGCCTTTTGGATTAGATGCAAATTTATTTGGGCTTTTACTCTCACTGTTAACTTTTGTCTCAGTGATTTTTGTAAATAAAAACACAATACAATCCGAAAAACGTTATGATTAAATTAGAAACACTTTCTGCTGTTGATAATGCCACGTTTCTTCAAAAATCGAAGATTGCTGATTTTTTGTTTGAGCATCTAGGTTCTTATGGAGACCCAAAAGCAGATATTATGAATTGCTTAGATTATGCATTGGATCAAAATATGCACGCAGGTGGCTTTGTTGTGATGGCAAAAGAAGCAGAAAAATTAGTTGGCGTATTGATTATGAACAAAACCGGAATGTCCAAATATATCCCTGAGAACATATTGGTTTACATTGCAGTCGATGATCAGCACAGGGGAAAGGGTATCGGTGGCAAAATTATGGGCCTGGCTATAAAAATGGCTAATGGAGCTATTGCATTACATGTGGAGGCACATAATCCTGCAAAGAAGCTTTACGAAAGATTGGGATTTACTAATAAATATCTCGAAATGAGATTAAACAACTAAAATGGCATATCTAACACTAGATACTAAAAAATTAAAAGAGAATTACACTTTTTTGAAGCGAATGTTCGACGAAAAAGACGTCTCTTGGGGAGTAGTTTCTAAGGTCTTTTGTGGCAACAAACTTTTTCTCACGGAGTTGGTCAACCTCGGAGTGACTGAAATTCACGACAGTAGAATTAGTAATCTGGCAATGGTCAAATCAATTAGCCCAGATATACAGACGATATATATTAAGCCTGTAGCAAAGCAAAACATCAAAAAACTGGTTCAGTTTGCTGATGTAAGTTTAAACAGTGAACTGAAAACCATAGAGTGGATCAGTGAAGAGGCCGTACTCCAGGAAAAAAATCATAAAATCATCATCATGGTTGAGACTGGGGATCTCCGAGAAGGAGTGATGGGAGATGAGTTACTGGATTTTTATGCGCGTGTTTTTGAACTCCCTAATATCCAAATCATCGGATTAGGTACCAATCTCAATTGTCTCAATGGGATAATGCCATCTCCTGATAAGTTGATCTTACTTTGTCTTTACAAACAGATCATTGAATTGAAGTTCAATCAGAAAATCCCTTGGATCTCTGCTGGCACGTCGGTTACAATTCCATTGATGCGCAACCATCTACTACCAATAGGAATAAATCACTTTAGAATCGGTGAGACCCTGTATTTTGGAATGGATCTTGTCGAAGAAAAAGTGATTGCAGGCATGCACGGAGATGTATTTGAATTACATGCCGAAATTATCGAAATGCATGAAAAGCCGCTTGTACCCAGTGGAGTCTTAGCGCCTACACCTCAGGGAGAAATCAAAGAAATAGATGATCGTTTACTTGGCAAGAGTTCATTTAGAGCAATAATAGATGTAGGAGTTCTGGATGTGGATTCAAAGTATCTGATCGCAAACGACGAGAGTGTGGAGATCTTGGGAGCAAGCTCCGACATGATTATCATTAATCTTGGTGAAAATCCTAAAAACTACAAGGTAGGAGATGTCCTTAGCTTTAACCTAAAATATATGGGTGCACTTGGGCTTATGAATTCAGACTATATCGATAAAAAAATGATAGGTTAACCCGTAAAATAGCCTCCTTTTATTAGGAGGCTATTTTTTATGGCTTCATCGTATTGATCCAATCTCGAATTAAGGCAACTCCTACGTGATGAACTGTAGTTCGGCCAAGTTTGGGCATCGCTACTCCTACTTGTATGGAGTTCATTCGATGAGTCATTATCGACTCGTGGGCATTTCCTGGCGAAACATCAAATTTGAATCTCCCCGCACCGGTTCCAGCTGCCATGGTAGTTTTATTTACTCCAAGCTTCATCTGGTCAGTTTGATCATAATTCAAAAATAATCCAGAGGTGCTAGCGGAACTTTCAGAATTATTGGAATGTGCACAGTTGATATCTAACTAAGCCATTGCACAATCGTTCAATGATAAATTTACCTCTTTGTAATTAATCATGGTCGGATGAACTTGTTTTCCTCCAAATCCGCCGAGTTTTTTCAGAGTAGTCCAGTATGCTAATTGATTTACATGCACATCCGCACGTGTACCAGTAAAAATCAAAAATCAACTTAATATATAGTCAATACTAGCATTACTGATACCTCTCACGATTGTTATGGAGCGTCATCGGCCTGCCTCGCCGTGGCGGGCCTGCCTCGCCGTGGCGGGTCTTCAAGCCAGCTAGAAATTAGATCACTGGCATAGTTTTAGATAACATCATTCATTAATTTCAAAGTTGCTGATGCTCACCAAAAAAAGACCGCGACAAAAGTCAATATCTTAAATCTTAGCTCTTGTTCGGCTGAGTGTCTCGATGGTCATATCCAAATAGGAAGCAATCTGACCGACAGAAGCCTTTTGGATGACTTTAGGACGATTTTCCATTAATTCCATATAGCGCTCTTTGGCGGACTTGAATTTGGAGAAAATCTGGTGTTCTTCTAGCACAATGTAATATTTCTCAAGGATTATCCTGTAAGACCTTTCCAGCTCAGGATATTCTCGAAAACACTGATTCAGGTTGTCATGAGACATCTTCAAAATCTTACTCTTTTCTAAAGTTTCGATGTATTCATAGGAAGGTCGTCTAGTGATAAAAGAGTGCATCGCTGTCACAAACTCACCATTTAGAGTGAATGAAACGGTGATTTCACGGCTCTCTCTGATGTAATAACTACGTGCAGATCCTTCATTAATGTAGTACAAGTAATTGCTGATTTCCCCCTCTTTCACTAGAATTGCACCTTTTCCTACTTCAAAAATTTCCATTCTTTTGGAAAAAGCCTGTTTAGCTTCCATCGATACTCCTTGAAACTTTTCTAATATCGTTGAGAAATTGTCCATTTTAATTGGGGAAAAGATTTTGAAGGGTGCATTGAATCAAAAAACTTCTTTTTTCTTGACGCAGTTAATTTAAAATTAATCTTGTTCAACATTATTGGATTAAAACAAAAAAATACGACCTTTTTAGCTACCGAAAATAATATGTTCTTACTCATCTATTTAAAATCCTTCAAATCAATGAAAAAGCTTTTTCTATTTCTTTTTAGTTTTTGTTTATTCCTCGCTGCAAATGCACAAGTTGGAATTCGAGCTGGATTGAGTGCTGGAAACTTTTCAGACACTAATTTTAATTCGAAACTAGGCTTTCATGCTGGAGGATACTATCAATTGGGTACTGGATTTATATCCGTAGAACCGGGAATTCAATATTCCACTAAAGGATATAAAGCTGATGCCAAAACAACTGGAGTAATGATTTCTGAAAAACTCAGTTACATTGATATTCCTGTACTTATTCGTTTGAATATTTATCCATTTTTAAATGTATTTGCCGGTCCACAAGCTTCTCTTTTATTGTCGAGAAAATATGAATTGGATGGTAATACTGATACCAGTACTGAGGTTATTAGTGGTTACGATTTAGGCGGAGTAGTAGGCTTGGGCGTGAGCATGCTGTCTGGAATTAATTTACAGATAAGTTATGATTTAGGATTAAAAAGTCTGAATTATTACAACATTGATGTAAAAAATCGTGCGTTAAAATTGTCTGTTGGAATAGATCTTTAATTCATATCCTTGACCAATAAAACCTGATTGACTATCAGGTTTTACTTTTTAAGTCGATCTGGATTGTCCTGAATGAAAGATTTCCAACCAGCATTTCTTCCTCGTGACTGCACTCTGCCGTCATGAAAATGATGACAGAGTGCTACTGCCAATGCATCTGTTGCATCTAGCATTTTAGGAAGTTCAGTCAGATTAAAGAGTGTTTGGAGCATTGCAGCTACTTGCTCTTTTGAAGCATTTCCATTTCCTGTAACAGATTGCTTTACTTTTTTCGGAGAATATTCTGTAATTGGAATCTCCCTAGCCAATGCTGCGGCCATTGCTACTCCTTGAGCCCGACCTAGTTTTAACATAGACTGCACATTTACACCATAAAATGGAGCTTCCAAAGCAACAGAATCGGGAAGAAACTCTTCAATTATACCGGTTATGCGCTCAAATATCTTTTTGAGTTTCAATTCATGGGTTTCGTATTTCTTGAGATGAATAACCCCATATTGTAGTAGTTTATATTTTTTTCCTTCTGTTTGAATAATTCCATAGCCCATCACATTGGTACCTGGGTCTATCCCAAGAATGATTTTTTCCTTTGCTTCTTTTTCTTGTTCTTTACTCACGTTGCAAGTTAGACCAAAAGATGCTAAATTTTTACCTGGCCTGGTCCATCTGTTACCTGATTTTACTTTGGATATTAGGTCGGACTTGGAAAGTCTCCTCTCCGCCAATTTCTACTGGAGACAATAGCTTTAAAGTTTCGCTGCTGATTCCTTTTCGAAATGAAATCGAAAAATTACCCGCTTTAGTTCTTGAAATCCAAAAGCTAAGAAGCTCAGTCTTTGAGATCATCTTAGTTGATGATTATAGTGAAGATGGCTCAAATGAATTCTTAATGGCCCATTTTAATTCTGTAAGTGAAGTTAAGATTTTGAAAAATCAAAGTTTTGGAAAAAAGGGAGCGCTCACTTTAGGAGTATCCCTGGCTGAGGGGGAAATAATTTTGTGTACAGACGCTGATTGTAAATTTACCGGAACTTGGGTGAAAGCAATTAGTTCTCCTTTTCAGGCAGCATCTGTTCAGCTCGTAGCAGGACCAGTGATTTCAGCCAATTCAAACTTATTTTTTTCAGACTTCCAGCAAATTGAATGGGCCAGTATTCTTATAGTTACCAATTATTCTTTTTCCAGAAATAAGCCTTTGATGTGCAGTGCAGCTAATTTTGCCTATCGGAAATCTGCGTTTGAAGCTGTAGACGGATACAAGGGGAATCTTCATCAACTTTCAGGGGATGATGAGTTTTTGTTAAAAAAAATTATGAAAAAATTCTTCAATAGCAGTGCAATTTATCTGGTTAATCAAGAGGCATTGGTCATCACTGAATCACAGGATAACTGGCTATTACTTATTCAACAACGTATCCGTTGGGCATCCAAATGGCGTGCTCATGGATCAGCAACTCATACTTCATTCACTTTAATCTCATTTATGGTTCAGCTGGTGTGGGTAGCTTCTTTTGGCTTGTTATTTCTGGGAATCCCCGGTATTAGTTCTTTTTTGATAGTATGGTTGGGAAAGTCACTGGCAGAATACCTGACCCTATCCAGACCGCTAAAAACCTATTGTATTGATCAAAATCCAATTAATTTTATTTCTACTTCGCTGATTCATCCTTTTTTTGTTTTAGTGGTCGGCTTTGCTGCATTGAGAGGAAAGTTTAGCTGGAAGGGTAGGAGCAATGTTAGAAGTGTTATTTTAGCCAATAAATTTACCAAATGAGCGAGACAGAGTTTGAATTGATGGACGAGCTGTATTTTGTTCAGCATTATTCTTTTATTAAAGAGGAACTGCAATGGGAAGACGATCAGATTCTAAGTAATCTTGAGTCATTACATGAGCAAGAATGGATCAAATGCTTAAGAACTCCAGACGAGGAGATTTTTAATGTTGTTGATTTCAAAAAAGAAGGTAAAAAGCTTTTTTATCTAGCCACAAAAAAAGGCTTAATGGCACATAATACAATTTGACTTTGGGAACTGAAAAAAATAAATACCAGCGAAAAGAGCTGGAATTAAAAGCGCTTCTTGAAATTACTCAGGCAATTAACGAGAATCAATCTGAGGCTGTATTGCTGAATATTTTCAAGTTTACCTGCCTAGTACATTTGAATATCAAATCACTGATACTCTATGTGGCGCAAGAAGGTGCGTTTGAAAATAAAATTTCTCACGGAGTCAAAGGGATTGTCCCAAGTCTAATACCAGAAGGGCAAGTATCAGATGAGAAATCTACCGGCGAGTTGAAATTGAAACTTGGCCCAGAATATTCATTCGATGAATTAGAGACCTATTTGCCAGTGTATCACAAAAACCAGATGCTGGCAATCCTTTTTCTTCGCCGCAAAGACGCTGATTTGGACTTAGATCTAGACTTCACTGAAGCGATTACCAATATATTGGTAGTAGCACTGGAAAATAAGCGTTTTGCACGCAAGCAACTTTATCAGGAATTACTCAACAGAGAGATTGAGATTGCTTCACAAGTTCAGCAGATGCTTTTCCCTGCAAATCTTCCCAATACTGATGAACTGAAAGCTCAGGTGACTTACTTTCCACATAGCTTAGTAGGGGGAGATTATTATGATTTAATTCAAAAGTCACCCGACCAGATTTATTTCTGTATTGCGGATGTATCAGGAAAGGGGATTTCAGCGGCCCTATTGATGTCTAATTTTCAAGCCACCTTGAGAACGCTGCTTCGAAGCGATGCAAACTTGGAGACTATTGTCAATCAGCTTAACATTACACTTTATGAAAATACAAAAGGAGAACGCTTTATCACCTTTTTTCTGGGATACTTAGACCGAAAAACTCAAACACTTCACTACGTCAATGCTGGTCATAACCCGCCATTATTATGTTGGGAAAAAGATCGGCGAAGTGAGATATTGGTAGCAGGAACTACGATACTTGGAGCCTTTGAACAATTACCTTTTCTGAAAATAGGCAAACGTGAAAATCTTAAAGACTTCACGATTCACCTCTATACAGATGGCTTGACCGAGGCTATGAATAAAGAAGAGGAAGAGTTTGGAGAGGAGCGATTTGAAGCATTTGTGAATTCAAATATTTGCATTGATCCTTCCGATTTTCATGCAAAGTTTTTAAAGCAAATTAATTATTTCTCTCAGGGAGTACCTTTAAAAGATGACTTGACACTACTTAGTCTCAGATTCAGCTAGTATGGTTTTTCATTCGGTTCACCCCTTGATTCAGCATTTATTCCCTGCTCGAGTTTGGAGTAAAACGGGCTCAGGGCAAAGTATTTATTTGACTTTTGATGATGGTCCTGTTCCAGGGGTGACAGACTTTGTTCTCAAGGAACTGGAAAAGAGGAATATGAAAGCCAGTTTTTTTATGGTCGGAGCGAATGTGAAAAAGAACCCCAACCTTGCCTTGGAAGTAGTTGCTTCAGGCCACAAAGTGGGAAATCATACTTATCATCATCTTAATGGTTGGAAAACACCGAATGATACTTATCTGAATGATTTTTTTGCATGCGATCAAATTTTGAAGGAGGTTTTGAATATTGAATCCAGCTTATTTCGACCGCCTTATGGGATGATCTCTGGAAATCAAGCAAAAAAAATCAGCAAGACCCATGAAATTATAATGTGGAATGTGCTTTCAGGTGACTACGATAAGAAATTGAGCACTGATCAAATTCTTGGTAATACCAAAGTAAGGCTTGCTCCTGGAGCAATTGTAGTCTTTCATGATCAAGAGAAAACTGCTGTAGTGATTCATGAGGTTTTACCTCATTTTCTTGATTTTATTTTAGAAAGTGGCTTTCAAACAAAAGTGTTGTAATGTTAATTTTTGCTGGATTTACTCTTGTCTTTGCAATTCTGTTGGTCTTGATCGGATTATTCAGAATTACTTTTTTTTGGATTGATCATCGAAAAGCCGTTCAGGTAATTTGGCCTACTGTCTCCATTCTGGTGGCGGCTAGAGATGAGGAAGTACTTTTGCCGAGGCTGTTGCAGTCCCTAGAGCGACTTGATTATCCCAACGAGTTACTGACATTTTACCTAATTGATGATCAAAGTGGTGATGGTACAGGTTTAATAATTACAGACTGGTGCAGCAATCATCAGAATAGAAAATCATTTAAATCAAAGTTGGCGCCTGAGGACTCTTCTTATAAAAACGGAAAGGCGGCGGCTTTAAATAGTATTTGTGCACAGGCCAAAGGAGAGTTTTTATTTTTTACAGATGCAGACTGTAAAGTAAATTCTAAATGGATAAAAGAGGGTGTTTCTTGCTTTGATTCTGACACAGGAATAGTAATCGGGGTTACCAAAGTGCAGGCCACTTCCTTGTTTGGGAAATTTCAAGAATTAGAATGGTGGAATGCACTTACACAAGTGAAGATAGCGGCTGATTTGGGTTTTCAAACTACAGGCTTGGGAAATAATATGATCATCAGAAAAATAGCCTATGATAAATCAGGAGGTTTTGGGATGACTACCAAGTCGCTTACGGAGGACTTAGAGATTTCAAGACTAATTCATCAGACAGGTTTCAAATTTGTTCACCAGATTAGTCCACAAATCCTTTCCTTTACCAAGGAAGAGTCGGGTCTAGTATCTCTTATGAATCAGCGAAAACGTTGGCTTAGCGGTGTGTTCACACTTCCAGTCCCTTGGCTTATGCTATTAAATCTCCAATTTCTATTTTTACCCGCAGTATTCTTGATCAGCTATTACATTCCATGGCTGGGAATCTTGTCATTCTTAATTAAAATAGCAGTACAAGGAGCACAGCTCATTTTGGTTTCATCTCGAGTAGACCAAAAAATCAATTGGTTATATATCTTATTTTTTGATTTTTACAGCTTTCTGATTAATGTCCTAACTATTCTTTATTACATTTATCCTTCTAAAATTCGCTGGAAATCCAGAAGCTACTAATGAATTACATTGATACGCATGCACATATTTATTCACCCAAGTTTGATTCTGATCGTGATCAGGTCGTGGAAGATATCCTAGCATCAGGTGTTTCACGAGTTTATATGCCAAATATTGATTTGGAGAGTATCGATCCAATGCTCGCCTGTGAGCAAGCTTATCCTGGTGTTTGTATTCCAATGATGGGCCTTCATCCCTGCGATGTAAAGGAGGATTTTGAAAGCCAATTAAAAATTATGGCAGATTGGCTGGAAAGACGACCATTTGCAGCAGTTGGTGAGATTGGATTAGATTTATATTGGGATAAGACCTATTTCAAGCAGCAAAAATTGGCACTTCAGATTCAGATCGATTGGGCAAAAAATAAAAATCTTCCCGTTGTGTTGCATTGTAGAGATTCGATGGATGAGACGATTGATATCATACGATCAAATCAAACCGGTAATTTGAAAGGTATCTTTCATTGCTTCAATGGAAATCTCACGCAGGCAAAAGAGATTATTGAGCTAGGTTTTCTTTTGGGCATTGGAGGAGTGGCTACCTATAAAAATGGAGGATTAGATCAAGTCATTCCAGAAATAGGTCTTGAGCATCTCGTCCTTGAAACCGATGCGCCGTATCTTTCTCCTGCGCCGTTCAGAGGAAAGCGAAATTCTCCGGCATATATTCCTGTCATTGCAGCAAAAATCGGAGATTACTTAGGGATTTCCAAGACCGAAGTTGCCCGAAAAACATCGATAAATGCCGTGAATCTATTTAATGAATTTAGTTTATGAATTATAAAATAGTCAGATTAAATACCTCATTAAGGACAAGTAAGACTTCTTCTGTGTTGATTGTATATACAGGCGGAACTTTGGGGATGGCCTATAATGAATCTGGCGCATTGGTTCCCTTTAACTTTGGGCAGATTTTAGAAAAAATTCCTATACTTTATAATATGAATGTTGCCATTACGGTGATTTCATTTCCTGAGCCAATTGATTCCTCTAATGTATCGATGTCTCACTGGCTTGATATGGCCTATATTATTAATGAAAACTACGATAGCTACGATGGATTTGTGGTATTGCATGGTACCGATACCATGGCTTATTCTGCCTCAATGCTAAGCTATATGCTGCAGGGATTGAATAAACCGGTGATTTTCACTGGTGCACAACTCCCAATATCAGCAATGCGCTCGGATGCTAGAGAGAATTTGATGACGTCATTAGAAATTGCTGTGGCGAAAATTGATGGAAATCCAATCGTACCTGAGGTATGTATTTTTTTTAATCACAAGCTTTTGCGTGGAAATCGCTCAAAGAAAGTTCAAAGTGTGCATTTTGACGCATTTGAATCTGAAAACTATTCACCTTTAGCAGAGTCAGGAATCGTTATTGATTATCATACAGCTGTGATCAGACCGTTAGAAACGCAGAAAAAATTAGTCTATAGAAGCAAATTGGATAATAATGTCATGGTGTTAAAGCTCTTTCCAGGGATTACTGATAAAATCATGGATGCCTGCTTTGCTATTCCCGGATTAAAGGGTGTCGTGCTCGAAACTTATGGATCTGGAAATAGCCCGAGTGAAAAATGGTTTATGGAGTCACTTGAACGCGCAATCAAAAAGGGTATTATATTACTAAACGTATCTCAATGTAACGGTGGACGAGTGATTCAAGGAAGATATGAGACAAGTAGGGAGCTTTTAAAAGTCGGAGTAATCAGTGGTGCTGATATGACAACAGAGGCCGCGATAACCAAGTTGATGTTTCTATTAGGTCAGGAAAAAAGTCTTCACGATGTCCGGGCAAAACTGATGATTTCGCTTGCCGGAGAAATTACCGCTTAATAAGATTTCCGGTCTATTTTCCAGGAAAGTTTGGATTGGGAAGCAATAATAATTTCATTTGCACTCCAATTAGAGAGCGATCTAAAATTACACATAGAGAGGTGTCCGAGTGGTTTAAGGAGCGCGCTTGGAAAGCGCGTATACCTGTGAGGGTATCGAGGGTTCGAATCCCTTCCTCTCTTCCAGATTAGCCAGTTTCAGAAATGAAACTGGCTTTTTTCATTTCACTTCTAAGAAGATTAGGACTGACCTTTTCGAAAAAAGCTGTTTCACGTTTCAAAAAAAGAAATCGTGGATATTAGCCGGTAACATGTCGATATGGTATATCTCCGCTTTTTTACTGACAAAAGGTGAAAGGGGTATAGAATCAGATCTCCCGATAGTCAGCTAAGATTAGCGAAATGTCTGCATCAGTTTCCTGTCATTTGCCCGGCTCAGGTTGGTAGGTGTTCCAACCGGTAAGCCAAAGAAAATAAGGTTAGCTGCATATTTGCAAACAATTATATTAAAAATCACTAGCATTTAAAGTCTATACCTACTGATTGAAAACTTTTTCTGAAAAATTTTATTCAATTTTTATGTTATAAATCTGGAATAATCTACTCTTATCTCTTTTCAGAAAATTCTTAGAAAGGTGAAGATATATTTAAAGCTATCAAACTAGGTAAGCTCTCAATTCAATTTTTGTCATAACTGTACGAAAAGAATATTTTAAATCGGATGATCCGCAATTATGCCAGTAATCTAATTTTCTTTGTTGACTGGCGGGGCAGGCCCACCAAGGCGAGGCAGGCCCACCAAGGCGAGGCAGGCCGATCACGTCCGACAGTGATCGGGAGAGGTACCGGCAACGCTAGTTGCATATGTCAAATTGATTTTCATCTTTTTACTGATGTAATTGCAGATATATATAGTATAAAAATTAGAAGGTATAATCAATTGAAGAAATTCAAAGGAAGCTTTAGAGGTGCAAATCGTACAAACTTTAATTCTGATTATTTTTCCATATAAAAAATTAATAATTTTCAAAAGGTCTTAAATAGTTGAACCTATTGATTGATAGCTGCTTTACACGTGCTTAGTATGCGGTTTAAAAAAAGGTTCCTATTCAACGTCTTTTTTATTTTTCTTTCTGAAAAAAAATAAGAACCTTACCGGAGAGTTTGAAAGTATTGCTTAATTAGTATTAGATAGAAAGTTTGCCCATTCATGTAAAACTTGTTTAAACGAGCTATTATTGGGTAAGTTTCTGAAAAAATCTGAAGTTGGCAGTTGTTTTTTGAAATTAAAAAATGATAACTTTAAATTCATGTTACATTTGAACCATTTAACCTTTACCAAAAGTTTATTTAAAATTCACACTATGAGAAAGTTAATCGCTTTGTTCATGCTTGCAGGCATACTATTTTCACCTGCTTTCGCTAACGCACAAGAAGCAGCAGCTGATTCAGCAGCTCAAGAACCCACACCTGAAGTAGTAGAATCTATTGCATCTCCAATGATTGTTGACGATGAAATCGTTGAAGAAGAGCTAGGTTTCCACCAAGTAGTAAAAGAGAAATTTATTGAGGGAGATCCTCTTTATATGACTCCCGTACTTATCTGTTTGATTTTAGGTCTCGCAGTGGCTTTGGAAAGAATTATTACATTAAATCTATCATCTACCAACACCAAGAAATTATTGGCTAAAGTTGAAGATGCCCTTACTTCAGGCGGTGTTGAAGCTGCAAAAGATGTGACCAAGAACACTAAAGGTCCTGTTGCTTCTATTTTCACTCAAGGATTGATGAGGTATTCAGAAGGTATCGAAATGGTAGAGAAATCTATTATTGCTTATGGATCTGTAGAAATGGGTAGATTAGAAAAAGGTCTAATTTGGATCTCTTTGTTCATATCTCTAGCCCCGATGTTGGGATTCATGGGTACTGTGATTGGTATGATTGGAGCATTTGACTCGATCGAAGCTGCAGGTGATATCTCTCCTTCGTTGGTGGCGGGTGGTATTAAAATCGCTCTTTTGACAACTGTTGCTGGATTGATCGTTGCGATTATCCTTCAACTGTTTTACAATTATCTTGTATCTAAAATCGATTCTTTGGTGAATGACATGGAAGATGCTTCCATCTCTTTGGTTGACGTTTTGGTAAAGCACAAATTGACTGGTAAGTAAGCCAGATCAACTTGTAAATATTCAAATTATTCAACTAACATTTAAGAGCTATATTATGGATACTTATGACATCTTATTATACGGAAGCTACTTACTCATACTAATAGGAGCTATTTTGGCGGTAGTTTTACCGCTGATAAACTCATTGGATGATCCAAAGAGTTTGCTCCTGACAGCAGCTAGTATTGTAGGAATCGTAGTGTTGTTCTTTGTTGCCTATTCAATTTCAAGCAATGAAGTACTCCCAAAATTTGAGGCTAAACCTTTCAATTTGACTCCTCAGGGATCTCAAGTGGTAGGGGGGATGCTTATTACTACATATATTCTCTCACTAATTACTATAGGTAGTATATTGGTGACCGAAGTAAAAAAAGCAATAAAATAATATGGGCGCTAGAAAGAAAAATAGACCAAGTCAAGAGGTCAATGCAGGTTCTATGGCAGATATCGCCTTCTTGCTGCTGATCTTCTTTCTTGTGACTACTACCATCGCATCGGATAAAGGTATTTTGAATATCTTGCCCCCCAAACTTGATCCGAATATTCCGCCACCAGATATTAAAGTCAATGAGCGGAACATCTTCACTATTCTTATCAATGCTAACGATCAGCTTCTAGTAGAAGGTGAGTATGCTGATACGGAAGGTCTAGATATGAAAGTCAAAGAATTTATCTTAAACTTTGGAAGTCCGACCGATGATGAGGCCGTTCAACTATTCAATTCTCTTCCTCCATCCTTAAAGGCTTTAGCAAGAAGAATTCCAGAATCATCGGATGATCCAGGAGAGGCAGTGGTATCCATTAAGACAAATAGAGGGACATCTTATGCGACTTATCTTGAAGTGTTTGATTTAGTAAAGAAAGCATATTTCGATATTTATGCAGCGAGAGTTAATCTTGATACTGATGAGTACAGAGAATTAACAGGAAAGGATGCCGCGGAAGTAAGTCTTCAAAGTCGTGGAAAAGAAGGAATCCCTATGGCGATTTCAATTGCAGAACCAGATAAACAAGCAGGTAATTAATATGTCAAAGTTTAAGCAAAAACCAAAGACCGAGCCAACCGTTTCCACTGCGTCACTACCTGATATTGTTTTTATGCTTCTCTTTTTCTTCATGGTCACAACCGTGTTGAGAGAGCAAGACATATTGGTAGAGCAAAAAATCCCAGCGGCGACTCAGCTTCAAAAGCTTCAAAAGAAAACATTGATTTCTTATGTTTTCATAGGGAAACCTAAAAATACTGCACTTTATGGTGTTGAACCTAGAGTTCAAGCAAATGATGCGCTACTCCAGCCTGCGGATATTCAACAATGGGTAAATCAAGAACGAGATATGCTTCCAGAATCAGATCGAGGATTGATTACAATTTCTATAAAAGCAGACAGAGAAGTTAAAATGGGTCCTATTTCTGACGTTCAGTTTGAATTGAGAGAAGCAGATGCCAGGAGAGTTTTATATGCTTCTATTGGTAAAGTCCAAAAAGATTAGTTAAAATAATACCAGTAATGAAAGCTATCTCGCATTTTGAGATAGCTTTTTTTATTTTACGCAAATGCAACTGTTATCATCTAGTACCAAACGTGTCCAAAATGCATGGGCTATGTATGATTGGGCAAACTCCGTCTACAGCTTAGTGATTACTTCGACCATCTTTCCCGTTTATTATAATAGCGTCACTAAGGGAATAGATAGTTCTGGTCTCGTGAATTTCTTCGGATTTAAGATGGTCAATACAGTGCTGTATTCATATTCTATTTCTTTTTCGTTTCTGATGATTGCTTTAGTTTCTCCTCTTCTTTCTGGAATTGCTGATGCTAGTGGTCAGAAGCTACAGTTCATGAAGTTTTTTGCTTACCTGGGATCCATAGCTTGTATTGGGCTGTTTTTCTTTGACGGAGATAATTTAGAATTTGGAATAGGCTGCAGTGTCCTTGCCAGTATTGGGTATGCTGGGAGTATTGTCTTCTACAATGCCTTCCTTCCTGAGATATCGGCTCGAAAGGAATACGATCACTTGAGCGCCAAGGGCTTTGCACTTGGCTATATTGGAAGTGTGATATTATTGGTATTTAATCTTGTTATGATCACTTTTCCGGAGTGGTTTGGAATCTCTGATGAGAGTTTCGCCCCTCGCTTTTCCTTCTTAATTACCGGGATTTGGTGGGCAGGGTTCTCTCAGATTCCTTTTCGGATTTTACCCAAGAATGTTTATAATAAGAAAATTAAAAGAGAATTTTTTGTAAGAGGTTATCGAGAGATTCAATCTGTATATCATGACGTTAAAAAGATTAAGGTTATGTCTCGATTTTTGGCATCTTTCTTTTTTTATTCGATGGGAGTACAGACAGTGATGTACCTTGCTGCCACATTTGGAGATAAGGAACTAGGCTTGCCAGGAGATCAATTGATTATTACAATTCTCATAATTCAGATAGTAGGTATAGCTGGAAGCTTTTTGTTTGCCTTTATTTCTCAAAAGTTGGGAAATAAAACAAGTTTAGTGACCATGGTATTTATTTGGATTGGGATCTGTGGAGCTGCATATTATGTGTATAATGTCTACGAGTTCTTCGCCCTTGCATTCGTTGTTGGACTGGTGATGGGAGGAATTCAATCTATTTCCAGATCTACTTTCACTAAATTGATTCCTAATAATACTACCAAACATGCTTCCTACTTTAGTTTCTATGATGTCACTGAAAAGATTGCCATTGTGATAGGCACCTTTTCCTATGGTGTGATTGAGCAAATCACAGGAAATATGCGAAACAGTGCGCTTTCACTCGGAATTTTCTTTCTTGTTGGATTAGGGTTCTTGTTACTTGTGCGTATTCCAAAAAGAGATTTAGAACCTTCATTAGTGAGTTGATGCAAAAAATTTATTTAGGAAATCAAGTAACATATTTAGACGAGGCATTCTTAGAAAAGTCAGGTATGACTAGTCATGAATTAATGGAGACAGCTGCCATCGAATTCGTGACTTGGTTTTTGAATGAAAACTTCCCTAAGCAGACTCAAATTAGTATCGCAGTAGGTCCTGGAAACAATGGTGGAGATGGCTTTGCAATTGCGAGACTTTTAGCGAATGAACATTATTCTATCAGGGTAGTCGAAATGTTTGATTCCAACCGGAAGTTGAGCCCTGATGGAAGGACAAATAAAGAATTGTTACCATCAAGCATTCCTTGCTTTACCTGGGATCAATTTGATGAAAACTCTGCAGACATTCTGATTGATTGCTATTTGGGAGTAGGATTGAAGGGGCCTCTCCGAGAGGAAGCAATAGCAAAGATCAACTGGATAAATCAATTTGATGGTAAGATCATCAGCGTTGATATTCCCTCTGGAATTCCGGCAGAAGAAAGTGGATTTTTAGCTGCAGTTCAGGCGGAGGTAACAGTAACATTTCAATTTCCAAAATTATCCCTCTTTGCACCCGAGTGTTCAAAGTATAGTGGCGCTATTGTGGTCTTGCCTGTAGGAATAACAGTGGAGGACTCGGAGCAATTGCTTACTGACCGCTACTACCTGCAAGCTCAAGATATAAAACCCTTACACCGTATCTATAATCGCTTCAGTTTTAAAGGAGATCTTGGGAAAGTATTGCTTGTGGGTGGGAGCTATGGGAAAATGGGGGCAGTCCAATTATCCTGTAAAAGTGCGTTGCGAACAGGAGCTGGCTTGGTGTCTTGCTTTTTGGATGACATTGGTATACCTATCATCCAAACTGCTATCCCTGAGGTGATGTGTATTCCATTAGGGAAGGTAGAGCTATCAAGGTTTGATTCCATTGGAATTGGACCAGGCTGGGGCATTTCAAACAGGATAGAATTATTTAACGATATCCTGGAAAACTTCAGTAGGCCCATTGTAATTGATGCAGATGGAATAAATCTCTTGGCTGAAAATCCTGAATTGATTCGGTTAATTCCCAAAAACTCAATTCTAACTCCCCATTTAGGTGAATTTCAAAGACTGGTCGGGCCTTCAAAAGATTATTTTGATCGTATTGAGCGCGCAAAAAACTTTGCAATAGAAAATGAATTAATTATTATTCTCAAAGGTGCTAATTCACTCATTGCACTGCCCGATGGTCGTCAGATTTTTAATTCCTCGGGAACACAGTATATGGCAACTGCTGGTTCTGGGGATGTGTTAACCGGGATGATTACTGCCTACTTAGGAATGGGTTATACTCCAGAAAATGCAGCGTTGTGCGGAGTTTTTCATCATGGACTAGCAGGAGAACTAGCTGGAAAATCAAAAAGAAGAGGGCTGATTGCTTCTGATATCATTGAAGCCATACCGGTGACATACCTTGAGCTGGATATTTCTTAAATGTTTATTCCCTGCCAAACTTTTATTTTTTCCTTAGGGTTACCTGATTAATAATTTTTCACATGCAAAAAGAAAAGCTTATTCTTTGGACGCTGACGGCCATCAATTTCATTCACATTGTTGATTTTATGATATTGATGCCACTTGGACCTCAGCTCATGCGAATTTTCGAAATTTCACCCAGAGATTTTGGACTATTAGTTTCTTCATATACCTTTAGTGCAGGAATTTCCAGCTTCTTTGGTGCATTTTTTTTGGATCGATTTGATCGGAAGAAAATTTTACTTTGGGTGTATGTGGGTTTTGCGATAGCTACTTTAGGCTGTGCACTTTCTCCTAGTTACCCAATATTACTTGCGGCTAGAGTTCTTTCAGGAATATTTGGAGGCTTGACATCTGCCTTGATCTTGGCAATTATCGGCGATGTGGTTCCAGACTCCCGAAGAGGAAGGGCAATGGGGCTAGTAATGGCTGCCTTTTCAGTCGCTTCAGTTTTGGGAGTTCCGATGGGATTGTTTTTAGCAAGTTTGTCGGACTGGCACATGCCATTTTATATTCTTACTGGACTGTCAGTTTTGAGTCTTGGGATGATTATTCGTTACATCCCTAATATCACCGAGCATTTGAAAAATGATTTGGTCCGCCCCAATCCTATGGTGGTGATCAGAAGAGTAACTGGCAACTCCAATCAGATGCGGGCGATCACATTGTCTGTCATGATCATGTTTGGGCAGTTTATGATTATTCCATTTTTGAGCGCCTACACTGTGGCCAATATTGGTTTTACAGAGATGCAACTTACTTATGTCTATATGGCAGGAGGGGCTTTTACCATCTTCACGTCTCCTTGGGTTGGTAAGCTTTCAGACAAATATGGTAAGCTCAGGATATTCACCATTTTCATGGTCTTGAATGTGATCCCTATAGCTGTCATTACGAATCTGGGAGTGACACCTATTCCTTTTGTTTTGATGATATCGACCATGTTTTTCGTGACTTCCAATGGTCGTTATGTGCCAGCTGCTGCAATCATAACCGGTACTGCAAGGCCTGAAAATCGGGGGAGCTTTCTTAGTTTTAACTCTGCCATTCAGCAGATAGCTACAGGATTTGCTTCGTTAATCGCAGGAATTATTATTGGAGAAAATGCGGCGGGGGAGTTGACCAACTATAATGTAGTAGGCTACATTGCAATCGTATTTAGTCTGCTTTGTATTCCCATTGCTCGTAGAGTCAAAATTGTCAGTTAGACAAAATCCCCGACCTCTCGGCCGGGGATTATTTTAGAACTCTGCATTTCCCGGTGTCCTCGGGAAGGCAATTACGTCTCGGATATTTCCCATGCCTGTGACGAACTGAACCATCCGCTCGAAACCCAGTCCAAATCCTGCATGGGGTGTCGCTCCAAATCTTCTGGTATCGAGGTACCACCACATTTCTTCTTGAGGAATATTCATTTCCTCCATTCGCTTGGTCAGCACATCTAATCGCTCTTCTCGCTGCGAACCTCCCACGATCTCACCAATTCCTGGAAACAATATATCCATTGCCGCTACTGTTTTACCATCTTCGTTTTGACGCATGTAGAAGGATTTGATATCTCTGGGATAATCGGTAAGAATTACCGGTTTTTTAAAATGCTTCTCTACTAAATACCGCTCGTGCTCAGATTGTAAGTCAGCACCCCAAGAATCGATCAGATACTGGAATTTCTTTTTCTTATTAGGATTGCAATTTCGAAGAATATCAATAGCCTCAGTATAGGTGATCCGGATAAAGTCATTTTCTGAGACAAATTTTAACTTATCAATTAATCCCAACTCAGCACGCTGATCTGTAGGTTTTGCACTTTCCTCGTCAGCTAATCTTCCTTCAAGAAATTGGAGGTCTTCCTGACAATTTTCCAATGCATAGTTGATCACATACTTTAAAAAATCCTCAGCAAGGTCTGCATTGTCTTCCGCATCATAGAAAGCCATCTCAGGTTCAATCATCCAAAACTCAGCGAGGTGACGGGTGGTATTCGAATTTTCTGCCCGGAAGGTGGGACCGAAAGTGTAGATTTCTGCCAATGCCATTGCTGCCAATTCGCCCTCTAATTGACCTGAGACGGTCAGATTGGTCTCTCGTTCAAAGAAATCCTCCTTATAATCAATTTTGCCATCTGCAGTTTTTGGAGGATCACTCAGGTTCAGTGTGGTCACCTTAAATGTCTCTCCGGCGCCTTCTGCATCCGATGCGGTAATAATTGGCGTGTGAATATAAAAGAAGCCTTTATCATTGAAATACTTATTGACTGCGAAAGCCAGCGCATGCCGCACACGGAATACCGCACTGAAGGTGTTGGTGCGCATTCTCAAATGTGCGATCTCTCGAAGAAATTCAAGTGAGTGCTTCTTAGGTTGCAGTGGATACTTCTCAGGATCAGCTTCGCCCAGAATTTGAATAGAAGACGTAATTAATTCAGAACTCTGACCTGAACCCTGCGAAGCAGTGACTACTCCGGTAGCTTTGATGCAGGCACCGGTTGTACATTTCTTCAAGACATCCTCACTGATCAGATTTGGATCTGCGACTAGCTGATAATTGCTGATAATCGAACCATCATTTAGTGCGATGAAGGACACATTCTTATTTCCTCTTTTGGTTCTAATCCATCCCATGAGTGTTACTTCTGAGCCAATTGGAGGCTGTTCTAGGATGGTTTTGATTTTAACCCGCTTGTTAAATGCCATGTAATGATTTATTTTTCGGAAGGTAAGATTTCCTGCTTAAAATATGTGGACAGCAAAAAAACGATTAAATAAGCTTTTTATCAAAAAATTGCTCCTTTTTCCTAACTTTGGCACGGTGGCTTTTTCAGATGGAAAAGCTTTTTTTGAACCCGAATCAAGGTTTATTCTAATTCTGAATGCAAAAATTAAATCTTAGCCAATCTCTCTCTCAAAAGCTTTCTCCACAGCAGATTCAGTTTATTAAGTTGCTGCAAGTCCCTACCGCCGAACTTGATACTCGCATCGAGGAAGAACTTGAAGTCAATCCTGCCCTTGAGGAGGGGAAAACAGAAGATCAGGAAAGCTCGGAAGATGAGTATGAAGATAATTTTGAAGAAGATTTTTCTTCGGAAGAAAGTGATGTGAATATTGAAGATTACCTTGACGATGACTACGGGGGATATAAAATGCAGGGTGATGGCAATTATTCTCCCGATGATGATGACCGAGAGATTCCTATTTCCAGTAATACCTCATTGCATGAGCAGTTAATTTCTCAATTGAGTTTTTTAAGATTAGACGAACGGCAAAGGATTATTGGGAGACAGCTGATCGGAAGTATAGAAAATGACGGTTATATCCGAAGAGATCTTGAAGCGATCATCAATGATATGGCATTCAGCCAAAATATTGAAACGGATTACGATGAATTGGAAGAAATACTTCGCAAAATTCAAACTTTTGATCCTGCAGGAATAGCGGCTAGAACCCTTCAGGAATGTCTTATTATTCAGTTGGAGCGAAAAGAAAATCCTGGTGATCGTAGTGTTGTTCAAGCATTAATGATCATTCAAGATTGCTTTGAAGAGTTTACCAAAAAACACTACTCAAAGATTCAAAGAAAATGTGATTTTTCAGAAGAAGAAATCAAGGATGCAGTAAATCTGATCACAAGGCTAAATCCTAAGCCGGGTGGTGTTTCGGAGGGGCTAGTCAGAACTCAATATATTATTCCCGATTTTATGCTTAATCAAGTTGGAAGTAAATTTGAGATTAGTCTAAATTCTAAAAATGCACCTGAACTCCGAGTTTCGCGGTCGTATTCAGATATGTTTGATGCCTATGATAAAAGTGATAAGAAGGATAAAAAGTTAAAAGACACGGTTTCTTTTGTAAAACAAAAATTAGATGCTGCCAAGTGGTTCATTGATGCAATTAAACAACGTCAAAATACGCTATTACGAACTATGGAAGCCATATTGATCTACCAAAAAGAATTTTTTGTGGATGGTGATGAAACTAATCTTCGGCCAATGATTCTTAAAGATATTGCTGAAAGAATAGACATGGATATTTCTACTGTGTCCCGGGTGGCAAATAGCAAATCAATCCAGACAGAATTTGGGGTATTCCCACTTAAATATTTTTTCTCTGAAGGAATTGCGACCGATAGTGGCGAGGATGTCAGTAACCGGGAAGTCAAATCGGTATTGCAAAAAATGGTGAATGATGAAGACAAGAAGCGTCCACTTTCTGATGACAAATTGGTAAAAATGCTAAATAGATTGGGGTATAATATTGCTCGAAGAACTGTCGCGAAATATCGGGAACAGCTTCAGATTCCGGTGGCTCGACTAAGAAAAGAATTATAGTGCGACGAATCCTTGCGTTAATTATTTCGGTAGTGTTTCAGCCTTTGATTATTACGGTAATTGCCTTTGGCTTGATCCTGTACACAGTTCCTGAGGCAACCAGTTTGCCTGCTACATTCAAGAAGACAATCTATTACCTTATTGTGCTTTCAACTTTGGTGATTCCAATCATTACTATTTTTGGTTTGAAGCTAAGCGGTACCTTAAAAAGTCTTCATATGGAAACCATTCAAGATAGGATAATCCCTTTTTCCATTACCTCCATTTACTATCTGCTAACCTTATATTTCTTATACAAAAAGGCTGAAATAGATCCTATTTTATGGCAAGTGCTAGCAGTGATTTCAGTAGTAGTAATAGGGCTCACAGTAATCACTTTTTTTTGGAAGATGTCTGCACATATGACTGGAATGGGTGGACTTCTTGCAATTGTAATAGTCCTAGGAATGAAATTCCCTACTTTTAAAGTCTTATATCCATTGTTGCTGGCAATTTCACTCAACGGTATTGTCGGTTCGTCCCGACTCTATCTAGAAGCGCACAGACCTATTGAGATATATGTTGGTTTGATTTTTGGATTCACGCTGTGTTTTATTGGCTTTTCAATGCTTTGGTCATAAAAAAACCGGAGCTTTTGGGGCTCCGGTTTTTTTATCTCTAGTATATGCAGATCCACGACATCACCATTATAAGACAGAAAGTAACTAGTAAATGGTGAATACTGGCATTCCCAGTATTTATCCTGATCGCTATCGGGACATCACCGACCTTCGCAACAGCCAACCAAAGAAAATCAAGTGTCTGACATAATTGAGGACAATCATAGCTATTATTTTCAATTAGAAAACATTCACTGCTATTCCAAAACTTAATTGACTTGCTTCGTTTCCGAATGGACCTTGACCACTTTGAAACACATTGTTTAATCCAAAATAACTCCAAACGTAGAAGCCTGGAGATCCAGCTTTAAGTGATACGCCATAGCGAATTTTTTCGAACCCGTAATTTTGTGAATCTTTCACTTTCCGCTTCAATCCTTCAGAATCTTCGTAGGCTAATTTGGTGTGTACATTATATAGGTACCCAATTTTAGCTCCAAGGCTGACTTGGAAGCCTTTGGAATAATTTGCCCTATTCAAGTGATAGGTAAAATCTATTGGAATGTCAAAATAATTCGCAGACACCACATTTTTATTTATTTGGATATTGTCTCCATATACTTCCGTAATGTCAAGTAATTCGCTTGACTCAGGACCTAGATCTGCGTTATTGAAAAGGGTTTGGTCATCCTTGAATCCAAATTTGTCTGTACCAATACCAAAACCGATATCCATCGTCATTCCAGATTTTTCACCAAACAAACTGACAGGATATTGGTAGTAAACATTGAATGTCCGAGAAGGAAAGAAGTTTACGCCCAATCCCTCTGGACGATTATTGAATGTAGAGAAACCAAATTCAAATTTCAAATCGCTTGGAATATTAGGACGACCACCAATCGGATTTTTAGGTGTTTTTGTAGTCTCTTGCGCAAAGACTCCTTGTATAAGTAAAAGAGCGAGCAGGAAGGAGAATATTTTTTTCATCAAATTAATTACTTTTTTGGCCTGTAATGACGGCAAAAATAGGAAATCCTCAATGATTTACCCCTGTGTTGGTCTTAATTATTCTAAAGTACGTAAGACAAGTCTGAAAGAAGTTTAATTTTTTTATTGGTAAACTATAGTTGGAAAAAATGGATTTAAAATTACCTTTACAATTCAATATGGCTTCGTAGCTCAATTGAATAGAGCACCTGATTACGGCTCAGGAGGTTTCAAGTTTGAATCTTGACGAGGTCACAAAGCTCAACCTAAGGGTTGGGCTTTTTTATGGATATTTTTTTAAACCACAAAGAATACGAATGGCTTACGAAGGGCGCAAAGAAACCATTGAGTTCTTTTTCTGAGTTTTTGAATTTGAGTAAAGCTCTTAGACCTTGAAGGTTTTGAACACACAGTCTTTTTGAGTCACTACAAATCAGGAGGTTTCAATCCACAATGGCTATCGGGATGAATCTTGACGAAGTCACAAAGCTCAACCTGAGGGTTGGACTTTTTTTAGGCCGCTGCCGAGATCCCATTAATAAAAGTCTCCACGAAGTCCATGATTTTGGTTTTTACCCGCTCAGCAATAGTCTTTCGTTCGCGAAGTGATGGTCGCTTGGTCATCATTCCGATGATGTCATCACGAAGGGGTTCTTTCTCTGTGTAGATGAAATCGCCAATCACTTGCTCCAACTTTTCAGCGTCTAGGGATTCCTCTTCGCTCAGATTTTTTATAGCCTCCACACGCTCTCTTGTCCAGAAGTTCAAGAACTCTTCAGGGATGTCTTCTGAGTCTTCGATCCCAGGTAAGGTCTGGTTGATGAACTTCTCGATCAGCTCCCGCTTGCTTCTAAGCTGGGACTCTCCCACGATGAGTTCTACGATCGCTTTCTTCTGTTTTTCCTGATCTTCAGGTGCTGCATCTTTCAGCTTTGCCAGAAGTTTCAAGATGTAGCTGACATTGATCTCGTCACGATGGATCAGTTCGAGTTCAAAGTCTACATCATTCAGTATAGAAACTTTCTCTTTACCCGGACCTTTGTTGCTATCGTAGATGTCTAGGTATTTGGACTTGTAGTCTTCGAAGTCCTGTTCTGACATTACTAGGTCATCGAACTCAAACTCCGTGAATGTGGAGAGTACATTCTTCAGACGCATGAGTTCTCGGAAGGCTTTGATAAATTCAAACTTCTCTACCTCGCTTGGCAGATTATTCACACTAGCTACGGTTGGAACAACTTTCAATAACTTCGCCACAGCTTCCTGAAATTTCTCTATATAATCCTCGTAGGGCTGCATGATGATTTCATCCTTCGCGTTGATGTTGGAGAAAAGTGTGATTGCATCATCTGTGGCAGGTTTTAGATTTCGGAAGCAGACGATGTTTCCTTGTGATTTGACTTTATCGAGGATTCGGTTTGTTCGAGAGTATGCTTGAATCAATCCGTGATACTTCAGATTCTTATCAACATAAAGCGTATTTAGCCATTTGCTGTCGAAGCCTGTGAGAAACATGTTCACCACAAGCAGGATGTCAATTTGTTTTTTCTTTACTCGGTCTGCAAGGTCATTGTAGTACTGGTAGAAAAGCTTACTGTCTTTGGTGTTGTAGTTTGTGGCAAATGTGGCGTTGTAATCAGCTATGAACTCATCGAGGTACTCACGTGGATGTTTCTTCCCATTTTTGCTGTAGTCGTCTCTTCTCAGATCTGCAGCTACTCCAAATTCACCTTCTTCCCAGTCTTCCTCAAACTCTTCTCCGTTGTCAATCAGGTCCACATTTGCACCGTAGGAGAAGATGGTAGCTACCTTCAGATTATGCTCGCCAGCTATCTTCTTCTGTTGGAAAAGAGTGTAATACTCAATCAGTGTTCAGACACTTGAAACACAGAATATAGCTGTGAGAGACCTGTTGTGTGTTTTTCTACCGTGATTAGTAATGATGTAATCAACCACGTTATTCAGTCGCTGTGGAGCATTCATGACTTCTTCTTCATCAATTACCTCCACATTGATATCTAAAATGTTCTCCCGCTTTTTGAAAGTGCTGATGTATTCCACCGAGAACTTAAGCACGTTTTCATCCCGGATTGCATCTGTGATCACATACTTGTGAAGACAGTCACCAAAGAGCATGGTAGTAGTCCGTTTGCCATAGGCATTTTTTCCAGCGTTCTCCTCGAAGATTGGAGTGCCTGTGAAACCAAACATCTGAGAACCTTCGAAGAATTTTTTGATGTCTTCATGAGTTTTTCCGAACTGACTTCTGTGACACTCGTCGAAAATAAATACGATTCGCTTGTTCCTGAGATCCTCCAGGTGGGTCATGTGCCTCGTCTTAGTAATGGCAGTATTCAGTTTCTGGATTGTGGTGACGATTAGCTTATTGTCGCCTGCCATTTGCTTTACAAGGGCGTTGGTGTTATTGGTGCCGTCAATGCTTCCTTTGCTGAATGCATTAAATTCTTTTGTAGTCTGGTAATCCAGATCTTTCCTGTCCACTACAAAAACCACTTTGTGCACTTGTGGCAAATTTGTCAGAATCTGTGCTGCCTAAAATGAGGTGAGTGTCTTTCCAGAACCTGTAGTGTGCCAGATGTAACCAAATTTTGGAGTAGTCTTCACTCGCTCGATTATTGCCTCCACCGCATAAAACTGGTAAGGTCTCAGAACCATCAGTGTCTTCTGGGTTTCGTTCAAGACCACGTATTTGGTGATCATCTTGGAGATATGGCAAGGGGCTAGGAAAATATCCGCAAACTCTGACAGCTGTGTGACCAGTTTATTCTTAGTGTCCGACCAGTAGAAGGTTTGCTTGAAAGATCTATCTCTGAGAGGAGCATTCGCATAGTACTTTGTGTTCACACCATTTGAGATGACAAACACCTGGATAAACTGGAATAGGCCTTGACCTGCTCCGTAGGAATGGATGCTGTACCGATCAGTTTGTCTGAAAGCTTCCTTCAATTCCAGCCCTCTCCGTTTCAATTCGATTTGTATAAGTGGAAGTCCATTGATCAGAATCGTGACATCATAGCGATTCTTGTATTTGCCCTCCATGGTCACCTGTTGGGTTACCTGAAACTGGTTCTGACACCAGTGGATTTGGTTGATTAGTTCGATGGTGCGATGTTTCCCGTCATCATCCAGGTAAGGGACACGATCTCTGAGAATCTTAGCTCGTTCAAAGATGTTTCCCTTGTTGATGAAATTCAGAATCTGCTTGAAATCTCCATCGCTGAGTTTGACTTTATTCTGTTTTTCCAGTTGAGATTTGAGATTCAGAAGCAAGTCAGCTTCCCCCTTGATGACAACTTGCTTGTACCCTAGCTTAGTCAGCTGGATCAGAAGGTTGTTTTCTAAAGCCTGTTCAGGTTGTATCGTCATGTACTGATAAAAAAAATGACCCGAGAGCAGATCTTACGGTATGCCACTCAGGTACTGCTGATGCTAAGATGTGAATTTAGTTGATATGAAGCAAGGAGGCTAAATAATTTTACCGCTATTTGTACTTTAACCTGTTTGGATCTTGACGGACACCAAAAATGGCGAGAATCAAAATTCTATTGACTTGATGCGGTAGTAAATTTGATTCTGTTTTGTGAGCTGGAATGCACGAATTTTCTTTTCTACATTGACAGCTGTGCCTATTTCTGGAAAGTCACTGAGGAGGTCTAAAAATCTGTTGATTTTTCTCTCGAATTGAATGCCTACTGTTTCCCCCCACTCATCGACTAGGTAGTCGACTATTTTCTGGAAGTTTGAGAGCAGTCTTCGTTACCACGACATTCATTTTAGGTAACGGAACAGCTTATTCTTGTCCACTAGATTTTCATCGTTTTCAGATTCTTCATAGTTGTCAAGAACCTCTTGCTTCTGAGCGGAAGTGAGATCTTCCCACATATCATCTGAAGAGCTGCCTTTTTTCCTGAGGATCTCAAGTAATGTCTCCAGAAGTTCCTCATTCTGGCTATCCTCTACGAGTTTGATGATGTGTGATTTTAATTCGA
>Ga0209390_10001438_pt1 | contig 46129 bp, 37 predicted proteins | sample BON01_FD_187212 | JGI IMG/M metagenome (GOLD analysis project Ga0209390, IMG submission 187212) | Freshwater microbial communities from Lake Bonney liftoff mats and glacier meltwater in Antarctica - BON-01 (SPAdes) (version 2) | ecosystem: Environmental > Aquatic > Freshwater > Ice > Glacier...
TGAGCTGTGGAAACAAAGGCACCAAACTTGCGTATAGTAACTATAACATTGCAAGAATATATAATGAAGTTCGTTTTTAGCATATTATTTGTCATTGGTTCTGTTACGGCTATGGCACAAGACGCTTTGAGTTACTATAATTCAGGCATAGATAAATTTGAAGAGGGTAATTCTCTAGGTGCAATCAAAGATTTTGATTCTGCCATAGTCCATAATTCAGAATTGGCAGAAGCATACTGGGGCAGAGGTAGTGTATTTGCTGAGCTAGAGCAGTTTTCGCGTGCTCTCAAAGATTTGAATACGTGTATTAAATTAGATCCAGGAATAGGAGACGCATTTTATAATAGAGCGTATGTTTGGATAGCTATGGGCGAGCCTCAAAAAGCGTTGAACGACCTCAACATGTATATTCTGCTAAATCCTAAAGATATCAATGGATATCTGTCTAGACTAGACATCCTTGTGAAATATTCTGATCAAGAAAAGGCCTATGCAGATATGGAGAAGATAGCTACTCTAGAAGCTATAAACCCTGGCCAGCTGGTACAGCGTGCTCGTATAAAATACTTGATGAAAGATACACTAGGAAGCATTACTGATTTGGATGCAGGTATAGCTATGCTCCCTACTTTTATGGATGCTTACTATCTTAGAGGAAAATACTATTACGAGTACGGACAGTACAATAAGGCCATTCAAGATTTGAATATTTACATCTTATCCAAGGACAATGATGCAGAAGCCTTTGTGATACGTGGCGAATGCTACGCACGTCAAGCGGAGTATAGTCTAGGGATTAATGATTATTCTTCTGCAATAGCTCTAGAAAGCGATAACCCGACTTACTTTTTCGATAGAGGTTTTTTCTATTTGCAAATGGAAGAGTATGCAGACGCTAGAGTAGATTTTAGAAAGGCCATATTCTATAGCCACCAAGATATAAAATTGGCGTATTTTAATTTAGGAATTGCAGAGTTTAAATTAAAGAACACAGAAGAAGCCTGCAATAACTGGAGAAAATCGGAAGATGTAGGTCTGGAATACTTGTTAAAGTATTGTAATTAGCTTTTCATTTCGAAAATACCAAACTTGCTAACTCCCCACTTGGCTAGTCTATATTGAATAGAGACTAGTACTACCCCAAGTCCGTATATGGAGCTGCGTTTTAGGTTTATAGAGCTGGCATCATCAAAGTATTTGGTAGGGCAGGTTACTTCACCTATTTCGAACCCAGCAAAAAATACTTGAGCCGTCATCTGATTATCAAAAATGAAATCATCAGAATTTTTCTCGATGTCTATTTTGTCAAATATCCTAGTATCAAAGGCTCTGTAGCCGGTATGATATTCGCTCAGCTTTTGATTGATCAGTATGTTTTGGAATAAGGTTAGTATTCTATTGGCAATGTACTTATACCAAGGCATTCCACCCTTTAGTGCTCCTTTACCCAATATACGACTAGCATATACAGCAGGGAATACACCGTTAGCTATGATGCTGCACATACTTTTTACTAGTAATGGAGTGTATTGGTAATCGGGATGTACCATGATTACTATGTCTGCACCTATAGCTATCGCTTTATTGTAGCAGCTTTTTTGATTTCCTCCATAGCCTCTATTATTATCGTGTATTATAACGTGATTCACACCAATACGTTTAGCCAAATCAGCAGTATCATCCTTACTCGCATCATCTACCAGAATAGTTTCATCCACTATATCAAATGGAAGCTCTTTGTATGTCTTCTCAAGTGTTTTGGCAGCGTTATACGCCGGGAAAACAACAACTACTTTTTTCCCATCTATCATAAGTGCATTAGGTAGAATGTTACTGCACCTGAGAAGTAACCTATTACAGCTAACCAGCTTATTTTTTTAAGATACCATATAAAGTCTATTTTCTCTAATCCCATTGCTGCTACACCCGCAGCAGAACCTATAATAAGGGCACTTCCTCCTGTACCTGCACAGTAGGCTAGTAGTTCCCAAAAGTGACCATTAGCAGCGAAATGGTTGCCAGCTATGGGTGATACATCATACATGCCTTGTGCTGCTGCTACTAAAGGTACATTATCTACTATAGAAGAGAGTAGTCCTATCACTATATTAATAGAGAATATATCTCCATCAAATGTATTATCTAATGCTAGAGCCGCTGTACGTAGATGACCAAATTCTTGTAATGCTGCTACTGCCATAAGTATTCCTAAAAAAAACAGAACACTAGCTACATCTATTTTTTGTAAAACTCCAATGACAGAAAGTGGTTGTTTCTCAGATTTGCTTTTGCCCTTATGCATTAGCTCTGTTATGGTCCATATAATACCTAAACTTAGCATCATTCCCATAAATGGTGGAAGGTGTGTTATCGTTTTAAAGAATGGAACAAAAATTAGTCCACCAAGTCCAAGGATAAAAACCGCTACTCTCTCACCAGAAGTGGTAGGATTTAGATAATGATCTGCGTCTTCTTTTTCTTTTGCTGGTCGTTCTACTTCCCCTTTAAAAGTGAAGCTAAGTATGGTTAATGGTACTAAAAGTGCCACCATACTTGGTATTATTAAATCTACTATGATGTTTGGCACACTAGGTAATTGCCCTTTTATCCAAAGCATAGTGGTAGTGACGTCACCTATAGGTGACCACGCACCACCGGCGTTTGCAGCTATTACTACCATTCCTACAAACATCCATCGTGTTTTTTGGTCTTTTATTAGCTTACGAAGTAGAGACACCATTACTATGGTTGTAGTAAGATTGTCTAATACTGAAGAGAAGAAGAATGTGAGAATGCATATAATCCAAAGTAGTTTGGTGATGTTCGTAGTCTTTATTCTATCGGTGATTACCGCAAAGCCTTCGTGAGCATCTACTAGCTCTACTATAGTCATAGCTCCCATAAGGAAGAAGAGGATATTGGCAATGTCGAACATATGGTGGTATAAACCGCCCTCGCCATTTGCACCGTGCTCTATTACGTGCACTATTTCATGTCCCCCGCTGCCAAGAGAAAACACATAAATAGCCCAGCATACCATACCGGTAACTAGAGCACTTGCTGCCTTGTCTATCTTAAGCGGATGTTCTAGAGCTATAGCCGCATAGCCCAATACAAAAACTACTATAATAAGTATTCCCATTTTTATAAATATTGCGGCAAAAAAACGATTTTTTAATCGCTTATTTTTGAAATCGTAGGAAATTCTTGCACAATTTTTATTTCATTATTTATACGGGAAACATAAAAGTGCTGCAAGCCATTGGTGAGTAGGGCATAGCTTACATTTAATAGACTTAAGTAATAAGCTACCTGATTGAGTGTTTTTTCGTTTATGGGTAGATATGGGGCCTTGCACTCTACTAGTAGTTTTGGAGTGCCTAAAGTGCTCAAGTACACTATATCATACCTTTTTTTGGATTTTGGTAAGCTTCGCTCTACACTTAGTAATCCTATTCCAAATCCATTGGCCACTAATTGGTGCAAGCAGTGCTGACGAACCCATTCTTCTGGAGTGAGCATCACGTACTTTTTTCGCACTATATCCCAGATATAATTTTTATTATTTTCAGTTTTTATTTGAAAGTTAAATTTATCGAAGTTTAATTGCACAACTTAAATCAAAATCTTGGCCAAAGGTAGTAGTTCATATAGTGAATACAATGCATTGCTTAAGCAAATAGAAGGCAATGAAATAGCTCCAGTGTACTTACTACATGGGGAGGAGTATTATCTGCTAGAGCAAATATTGCAAAAAATAGAAACTGCTGTCTTAGATGAAGCCACAAAGAGCTTCAATCATCAGCTTTTCTATGGAAAAGAGACAGATGTCTCAGATATTTTAAATGCTGCAAAACGTTTTCCTATGATGGCAGAGAAGCAACTCATAGTGTACAAAGAAGCTCAATACTGTCGAACTCCAGATCAAATTATACCGTATTTGGAAAACCCTACTCCTAGCACCGTGCTAGTCTGGTATCATCCAGGTAAAAATTTACCTATGAATACTAGGGTGGGCAAAAGGTTTAAAGAGTTAGCCATGGTATTTACGGGGAGTCCTGTGCCAGAGCGAGATATTAATCCTGTTATAACACAGTATATCAAAGAACAAGGGTATGATATAGAGCCAAAGCCACTTCATTTGCTCATAGAAAATAGTGGAGCTAAGTTTTCGGTAATAATAAAAGAGCTTGACAAGGTTTTCAGTAATTTAGAAAAAGGAAATAAGATACGAGAGGAGCATATAGAAAAATTTGTAGGCATAAATAAGGAATATAATATCTTCTCCTTACAAAAGGCTTTGGCTCAAAAGCAAAAATCACGCTCTATAGAAATATTAAATTATTTCTTAAATAATTTAAATACTAACCCTGTGGCCTTACTTAATGGTGCCTTGTTTAGCTATTTTAAAAAGGTGGCCATCACTCAAAGCATGATGCGTAGTACAGATAAAGAAATAATGTTAGCTATAGGCATTCCTCAGTTCTTTATAAACGAGTATAGGCAAGCCGCGACTAATTTTAGTGGGAAAAAGATACTAAAAGTGATAGAAGCACTGAATGATTGCGACCTGAAATTTAAAGGGATAAAGGAAAGTACAGGAGATCAAAAAGGAATATTTGAGGAGACAATTCTCAAGATTCTTAGCCTTTAGTTAACTTTTATATCCACGTTAAATAATAATTATTTAATTTTACGAACTAATAAAACAAACATCAAATGAAAAAAAAGTTACTTACGGTATTACTTTCAGCTCCTATTATACTCTTGGCACAGAGTGGAGTAAAGGTATTAAATGTGTCGAACACTAATAGCACACCAGTAGAAAAGGTGAGAGCTATAGACCCTGCAGGTTCAAAGCCAGACCAAGTGCAGATAAAAACTACAGCAGATTATAAAGCTAAAAAAGAGCAAAATTTTACAGGAGTAGAGTTAGGTAAGACGTATTACGATTTACAGACTAACTCAAGCCCGGGTCGTAGAATAGTATTACACGCAGATGGAACAATTTCTGCTGTGTGGACTGCTAGTCCTACAGATGCAGATGGTTTTCCAAATCGTGGAACTGGGTACAACTATTTTGATGGAAGTGACTGGCTCATAGATAGAGACAATAGAATAGAGTCTACTCTTAGAACGGGGTGGCCTTCTATTATGACATTAGAGGATGGTTCTGATGCTGTAATGGCTCACGTTTCTTCAACGGGTGGTTTTGCATTATCAAAGAATGGTTCTGCAGGTTCTACCACTTTTACTTCGGGTAGCACTGCTATTTTAGATGACGTTTCGCAAGTAGGAATCGATAGAGTGCCCATCTGGAATAGAAGTGTAGCAAGCAATGGTAAAATTCATACTATTTCTAACTACTGGGCTAGCGAAGAGTCTAACGTTCCGGTGGTCACTAGAAATGGTGTAACTAGTCCTACCACATACAGTAGATGGAATATAGCGGGAGATGCTGCAGAAGTGGAGCATATACTACTTCCAGGGTACGACAGTACTTTATATAATTCTGGGGGTGGAGATACCTATGCTATAGATGCTCGAGATAGTATTATCGCTATTCTAATTGGAGGATTGGGTGATCCACTTTCTCTTTGGAAAAGCGAAAATAATGGTGAGACTTGGACTTATACTGATGTAGATCAATTGCAGTACAAAGGAAAGAGGGGACCTGGACAAATGTTTTTGAGTGGAGATACAGTCAATACAAATGACGGTTCAATAGATGTGATGATAGATGCTAGTGGAAGTGTACACGCATTCTGGGGACTTGGCAGAGTACTAGCAGTTTTAAATCCAGATGATGCTTCAGATACTGCAGTGAATTTCTTTCCTGGACAGTCTTCTTTAATACATTGGAAAGAAGGTAGCACTGAGTTGCAACTTGCAGGAACATCTGTAGACAGAAACGGAGATTCAATTTATAATGTCACTCGTGAAACATATTCTGGATTATTGACAGGTAGTGCTGTTCCATCTGATCTCAGTTCAGCTGCACGAGTTGGTAGTACTTCTTTAGTTACTATGCCTAGTGCTAGTATGGATACAGAGGGTAATCTTTTTGTTGTGTTTAGTGCCGCGACTGAGGGTGTGACTCACTTCTATAATGCTAACTTTAGAGATATCTATGTATCATACTCTACAGATGGAGGTGCTACTTGGAATGGGCCACAGAATATCACTCAAAATGGTCTTATGGAAGATAATTTTCCTTGTGCTGCTAAAATGGCTGATGACTTTTTACACCTGATTTACCAAGAGGATGAAACTCCAGGTACTTTCTTGCAAAATCATGATCCAGTTAAGGGAACGCACTTTAATGAGATAAACATCATTAAATATGCGGCGGTACCTACTAGTGATATTCTAGGTAATTTACTAGGTAACTATGTGCTGACTTCTGTAAAAGAGGCAAATCAAGCTAAAGTATTTGTAGTAAGTCAAAATCAACCTAATCCATTCACAGGTACTTCTGATGTTATAATCTACTTAAGAGAAGGTTCTGACCTTACTATTACGGTATCAGATATACTAGGAAACATAGTAAATGAAGGAAATGTGGGTAGACTAGGTGCAGGTAATCATACTGTGACTTTAGATGCCAATGGCTTAACTGCCGGTATGTATTTCTACACGTTGAGCACTAGAGATCATAGTGTGACTAAAAAAATGCAAGTAAAATAATTGCACTAAAAATACAAGAGAATCCTACGACTGAAAAGGCGTAGGATTTTTTTTAAAATAATATTGATGCAAGTATGAATTTTTTTTACATTTGCAGCCCTTTAAGAAAAGGAATGCGGGCGTGGTGAAATTGGTAGACACGCTAGACTTAGGATCTAGTGCCTCGCGGTGTGAAGGTTCGAGTCCTTTCGCCCGCACTGTAAAAACGAAATAAAGCCCTGATAAAACAGGGTTTTATTTTTTTACAGTCCTTTTGACTTAACAATATATTTATACTAATTTCATATCTTAAAATAATTACAGCTCAATGAACGTAAGCTTCGAAAAAAAGGATGATCTAAACGCAATTATTAGCGTCGTAGTTACAAACAGCGATTATCTAGAAAACTTAACTAAGCAATTTAAAGACTATCGTAAAAAAGCCAAGATTCCGGGTTTTAGACCAGGTACAGTGCCCATGGGTATGATAAAGCAGATGATAGGTAGGAGTGCTCTTTTTGAAGAAGTAAATAGACTTACCTCCGAGGCTTTGTACACATATCTACGAGAAAATACTATTGATATACTTGGTCAGCCTATGACAAGCATTGAAAAGATGGGTGAAACAGATTTTGATAATTACGGCGACTTTACTTTTCACTTTGACCTAGGTCTTGCACCCATTTTCGATCTTAACATAAACAGTAAGGATAAGCTGACTAGATATGAAATAGAGCTAGATAAAAAAGAAGTAGGAACGGAAGTAAAAAATCTTCGTCGTCAGAATGGTAAGCTAGAGACTAAAGATAGATCTGAGACGGAAAATGATTCAGTAGTGATACTAGTTACAGAAGTTGATAAAAAAGGAGAGCATAGAGATGGAGGTGTTTTTGAGCAGGAAGTGACTGTACTGCCAGAAGTGGTAAAACATAGCAAAACTAAGAAGCAGCTTGTAGGTGTAAAAACCGGTGATGAGCTCAACCTAAACATCTTTGATCTGTTCAATGATAACGATATGGTTATCAAACAATCCCTAGGTATAGAGCAAGAAGCTGTAGCTACTCTTAATAAGACTTTTAAGGCAGTAGTGAAAGAAATAAGACAAGTAGTGCCAGCAGAACTCAATCAAGAGTTTTTTGACATGGTAATGGGTCCAGGGGCAGTGAAAGACGAAGAGGAGTTTGAAGCTAAGATAGAAGAAAACTTAGGGTTGTACTACCAAGCAGAGGCAGAAAAGCAATTAGACGCCGAAATAAATAAGGTACTTGAAAAAAACCACTCTTTTGTATTGCCAGATGCATTCTTAAAAAGATGGTTGCAAGAGACTAAGCCTAAGACGTACAGACCGGATAATGTAGATGAGCAATATGCTAAGGAATCTGTGGTGCTGCACAAGCAGCTCATAAGAGAAAAAATAGCTGAGCAAGAGAATGTAGAAGTCACGGATGAAGATGTAAATCAAACTTCGTTTGCTTATACAGCACAGATGCTGAGACAATATGGTCTGAACAATCCTGATCCTTCTATGGTTCAAAACTTTGAGGCAAAAAATAGAGAAGACAAAAACTATTTAATGCGGATAAGAGATGTAGTAGTAGAGAAGAAAGTTTTGGATAAGGTAAAAGATTTAATCACTATAAAGTCTAAAAAGCTATCAGTAGATAAGTTTTATGACGAGGTGAAAAAATTCAACGAAAAAGGCTAGCCAAAATAGCCTTCTTCTCAGACTAAACTGCCAGTATGTGAACTAACTGTTCTAGTTATTTGTTTACATTTGAACCTATATAACTCATAATGGATTACGGAAAAGAATTTAGAAAATACGCAACAATGCACCACGGCATAAGTAGTGCCAAGGTAGATCACTACATATCAAGCTCTATACAGTCGCCTCAGGATATGACCAGAACTGTCATAGAAGAAAGACAAATGCCTTTCAGAGAAGTAGATGTATTCTCTAGACTGATGGCAGATAGAATTATCTTCTTAGGCACAGGCATAGATGATTACATAGCTAATGTAGTTCAAGCTCAATTATTGTTTTTAGAAAGCTCTGACGCTAAAAGAGACATTCAGATATACATAAACAGCCCAGGAGGTGGAGTACATGCAGGACTAGGTATATACGATACTATGCAGTACATAGCTCCAGATGTAGCGACTATATGTACTGGGATAGCTGCTAGTATGGGTGCTGTACTAATGTGTGCAGGTACCAAAGGGAAACGTACCGCTCTAAAGCATAGCCGTGTGATGATACACCAGCCTCTAGGTGGGGCCCAAGGTCAGGCTACAGATATGGAAATTACGGTAAAAGAGATTATGAAGCTAAAGAAAGAACTTTATGATATCATAGCTCATCACAGTGGTCAGAAGTATGCTAAAGTAGAAAAGGACAGTGAACGAGATTACTGGATGACTGCTCAGGAAGCCAAGGATTATGGTATGATCGACGAAGTATTAGAAAGAAAAGTTAAATAGTTTTGGCTAAAAATGTACAACTTTCTTGTTCTTTTTGTGGTAGAAGCAAAGGGGACGTCGGTTTACTTATCTCAGGTATAGATGCTCACATTTGTGAGGACTGTATACAGCAAGGAAATGAAATAATCGTATCTGAGGGAACTAGTAAAAAGAAAAAGACAGTAAAAGGTATTGATCTTAAAAAGCCTAAAGAGATAAAGGCTCTACTAGATGAGTACGTAATAGGCCAAGATAATGCTAAAAAAACCTTAAGCGTAGCAGTCTATAATCACTACAAGAGACTAAACTACGAAAGAGGAGATGACGGAGTAGAGTTAGAAAAGTCGAATGTGTTGCTCATTGGAGAAACAGGTACAGGCAAAACGTTGCTAGCTAAAACACTTGCTCGCTCATTAGCTGTTCCCTTTTGTATAGCAGATGCTACTGTGCTTACAGAGGCGGGCTATGTAGGAGAGGACGTAGAGAGTATAATCTCTAGATTATATCAAGCTGCGGATTATGATATAGAAGCTACAGAAAGAGGTATAATCTACATAGATGAGATAGACAAAATAGCTCGTAAGTCAGATAATCCAAGTATTACAAGAGACGTAAGTGGCGAAGGTGTACAGCAAGGACTGCTTAAGATATTAGAAGGTACTGTGGCTAATGTCGCTCCGCAAGGAGGCAGAAAGCACCCAGACCAGAAGATGATACAGATAGATACATCTAACATCTTATTTATATGTGGAGGGGCTTTCGATGGTATAGATAAAATTATATCTCGAAGAATGCAAGCCAATTCTCTAGGATTCAAAGCTGGTGAGAATAAAGAAATTACTACGGAGGAATATCTAGAATATGCTATCCCTTCGGATGTAAAGCAGTTTGGGTTAATACCAGAGATTATTGGTCGTATACCTATTCTAACGGCCTTAAAACCATTAGATGCAGATACACTGAAAGCTATACTCTTAAAGCCAAAGAATGCATTGATTCGTCAGTATATACAACTCTTTGAGATGGAAGGAATAAAACTAACAATCTCTGATAGTGTAATAGATTATATAGTAGAAAAAGCAATTGAGTTTAAGCTTGGAGCACGTGGTTTGCGTTCTGTATGTGAGGCTATACTTAGCGATTACATGTACGAAGCCCCTTCTGATGACACTACTAAAGAAGTGAATATAGGATTAGATGAGGCGGAAAAAGTAATAGAGCGTCTACGCCTAAAAGCTGCCTAGTTTATAATTATTTTCTGTTCTTGGTTTTTTTGACTTGATTTGAAGAAACGTTGTGTCACGAATATTCAAAAAAAACGATCCTAAGGTAATAAAAGCTTGGACCTTCTATGATTGGGCCAATTCGGTTTATAATCTAATTATTTCTACGGCGATATTTCCTATTTTTTATGAGGGAGTCACGAGTATCAAAGATAAAGATGGCAATATGATTTCGGATACTGTATCGTTTTTTGGAAGAGATTTTGTCAATACTGAATTATACACTTACGTTTATTCAGCATCCTTTTTAGTAGTAGTAATGTTGGTCCCTATTCTTTCAGGTATAGCGGACTATTCTGGCACCAAAAAATTATTTATGAAAATATTTTGCTACATAGGTGCAGCAGGATGTGCTTCACTTTACTTTTTTGATATAGATAATTTCGAGCTTAGTATGCTCTCTATTTTTATGGCAAGCATTGGTTTTTGGGGTAGTATTGTTTTCTACAATTCATTCTTGCTTGAAATAGCTGATAAAGATCAACATGATAAAATAAGTGCAAAGGGTTTTTCCCTTGGATATATCGGTAGTGTTTTATTATTAGTAACAATACTTATTCTTAATGCTACAGGTGTAATGCTAGTGAAAGATGGTGTTCCATTCATTCTTGTAGCGATATGGTGGGTCGGGTTTGCTCAATACACTTATTATTATTTACCCGATAAAAGCTATTACCCTAAGCGAGAAAAACAATACAATATTATATGGTACGGATATAGAGAGATTCGTAAGGTATGGAAGGAGCTCAAAGAACATGCTCGTGTGAAGTGGTTTTTGGCGAGTTACTTTACGTACAATATGGGTGTTCAGACCGTAATGCTGGTAGCAGTGCTATTTGCAAGTAAAGAGATAAAGTGGGTAGCAGATGGAGAGTGGTGGCAAACCAAACAAACTGGTCTTATTGTGAGTATAATACTAATACAACTAATAGCAGTAGGAGGTGCATATGTAATGTCTAAGTGGTCTAAGAAGTATGGTAACATCAAGACATTAATGGGAGCAGCTGTGATTTGGATTATATGCACCATTATAGCATATATGATTACACTTCCTCAAGAGTTTTATCTTACAGCGGTATTGGTAGGTTTTGTAATGGGCGGTACACAATCACTGAGTAGGTCTACCTACAGTAAGATGCTACCACCTACAGAAGATAGTGCCTCTTACTTTAGCTTTTTCGATGTTATGGAAAAAGTAGGATTGATTTTTGGTCCTTTGATGTTTGGAGTATTGGAGGGAGTTTTTGGTAACATGAGAATGTCTGTACTTATGCTTATGGTTTTCTTTATCTTTGGTTTCTTACTACTAATGAAAACAAGAAGTGTAGAAAAAAAATCTGAAGTACAGATAGCCTAAATGCTAAAAAAGTACTTATCGGATATCGCCTTTATGCAAGTGCTCAACTTGCTCATAAAACCGATATGGATTCTGCTTATAGATGCTGCGGTGCAGGAGGCACTTCCACAGGCGGTTTATGGTAACTACTTCGCTCTTTTCAATTTTAGCTTACTCTTTTTTATAGTTCTAGACTTAGGTCTTAATAGTTTCAATATCACGGAGGTAGTACAAGACAATAGTAAGATAGGCGTACTTACAAGTAGTATTATTGGCCTTAAAATTATTTTGGCTGTAGCCTACGTGCTCATAATACTAGGAGTGGGAATAGTCTTGGGCTATACTAGTCAGGAGTTTGGCTTATTATTAATACTTGGGGCTATCCAGATCCTCACATCACTCACCCAGTTCTTTAGAAGCATAGTGGCCAGTCTACAGCGATTTAGAGTAGATGGAATATTTATGGTACTCGATAGAATTCTTGTTATCCTATTTGTAGCTATCTTATTGTGGTCCGGAATCCCAAACTTTGAACTTACTATACATCGATTTGCCTATGCACAAGTATTGAGCTTATCGCTGGTTCTGGTGAGCTTGCTATTCTTCTTAAGAGAGTACTTGTCTCAAGTACGTATTTCCTTTAGTCTAGACAGTATTCTTCCTATTCTCAAAAAATCTTGGCCTTTTGCTCTGCTCGTATCGCTAATGGGATTATATACGTATATAGATGGAGTCATGATCAAATCATTGGTAGGGGATGCAGAGGCAGGAGTGTATGCTTTGGGGTATCGATTTTACTTTGCCTTGCTTATGTTTGCTCAGGTTTTTAGCGGTGTTCTACTTCCCTTATTTACCAAAAACTTGGCTGACTCTGCACTTATAAGAAGCATCAGTGGATACACAGCACGTTTACTGTTATTTGGAGGTCTAGTGGCCTCGTTTATTACCACGGTATATGCCCTAGATATTCTGACTATCATTAATCCCGAAAAGGCCAATAGCGACTCTGCAGAAGTACTAGTTCTTTTGATTTTTGGTTTTGTAGGTGCCTCACTTACACTCGTTTATGGTGCTTTACTCACCGCAGGTAAGGAGTTGAAATGGCTCAATAGATTTGCTGCTATTACTTTGTTACTTAACTTAATTATGAATCTGGTTCTGATACCAAAATACAATGCACAAGGTGCGGCAATGGCTACTATGATAAGCCAAATTTTCTTTGGACTAGTCTGCTTCTTTGTGAGTGCCAAAAAATACAATTTGCACTTAACCTTTACTTCTTTTATACGTCCGTTTTCAGGTGTAGTATTATTAGTCTTAATAATTTTTGGCGGCAAGCAATATGCTCAAAATAGTAGCGTTCATTTTGTGATGATAGCTATTACAGTTTTGCTTGCAGCTTATTTATTTAAACTATATAAGTTAAAAGACTTTAAGTCTGTGCTCAAGAAATGATGTAATCATTTACATTTGTCCACTTTATCAAAATTTACCGAATGAACCAAAACAAAGAGTTTGACTTCAATTTTATAGATATTGTTTCTCTAGTATGGGAGTATCGTAAGCCATTGCTTATCATTATGCTTAGTGCAGCAATTCTTTCTGCTATTTTTTCATCTCCATTTTTTATTAAACCAAAGTACCAATCTGAAGTAGTTTTTTATCCTACTACTATCAACTCCATTGGTAATGCCATGTTTACTGATCTGACTCAGCGTCAGGCAGACCCATTGGCTTTTGGTGAAGAAGAGGAGGCGGAGAATGCACTGCAATTACTTAATTCATCTGCTTTGCAAGGAAGAATAGTAAAGAACTTTGATTTGCTAAATCATTATGACGTAGATAAAGAAGGTGGTAGCCCTCAGACAGATTTGAGCCGCATTATGCAAAATAATATCAAGTTTAATAGAACGCGGCATTTGGCAGTTTCTATAACTGTACTTGACGAGAGTCCTGAAAAGGCTGCAGAAATTGCCAATGGTATTGGTGCTCTGTATGACAGTGTGAAAACAGAAATACAACGTCAAGTATCGCTAGAGGCACTTACTATTATAGCGGATGAGTATAAGGGGAAACAAGTGGAAGTGATGGATTTGCGTACTGGGCTAAAAGAGCTGGGCGAAAAAGGGATTACGAACTACGAGGAGCAATCTAGAGCTATAGCTGAAGAGCTGTATAAAGTAGATGCAAACTCTTCAACTGGCAGAAGATTGCAAGAAGTTCAAGATAAGCTGGCTAAATATGCGGGTGATTATACCTACCTCAGAGAGACACTTATTCTAGAATTAGAAAGTCTAAGTAAGCTGAAAAAAAGATACGAAAAAGCAAAGGTAGATGTGGAGAAAACATTACCACAAAAATTTGTACTTACAAGTGCCTTTGCTGCAGAGAAAAAAACATATCCAGTACGGTCTCTTATTGTACTACTAGTTACTGCTTCAGTTGTCTTTTTTAGCGTAGTAACTCTTTTGATTCTGAATCAACTGAATATGTTAAAGAAAAAGTGAATCGAACCCTAAGCATACAAGGATTATACAGCATAGTAGCTCTATTTTTTCTGTATTGCTTAGCATGTGTGTACTTTCAGGTATACGCAGCCCTAGCCGCTCCTGTAGTCCTTATGCTAGTATGGGTAGCTATCACCAAGCCCAAGTATATACTATACTTCGTTGCCTTTGCTACTCCGCTTTCTGTACATCTCATAGATGAACGCTATAGTAATGCAAACCTTAGTTTACCTACAGAACCTCTCATTATACTGCTATTCATAGGCGTATTACTAAAGCTCCTTACATCCAAAAATATTCAGCTAGCTGAGCTCAAAACAGTACTTTCCATCCTTATACTTACAGATTTTGCTTGGTTATCTATCACTGCCATTTCTAGTACTATGCCTCTTATCAGTGCTAAGTATGTGCTTATGAAAAGTTGGTACATTGTTGTATTTTACTTTTTGGCAGCTAAGTTCTTTCGCTCAGAAAGGGTAATTAAAAAATTTCTGTGGATCTTTATAGCTTCCGTAGTGATACTAAGTGCATATACACTAATTATGCACTCTACAGGAGGTTTTTCTAGAGCCTTTGCCTATACGGCTATGCGGCCTTTTTTGCCAGATCATGGCATGTATGCTGCTTGCATATCTTTCATAGTGCCTGTACTTTTTGTATTTGCCATACATGGCAAAATGTTAGGATATTCCTCGTTTCTAAGAGTTGTGTGCACGGTTCTTTTTCTATTTATGGTAGTGGCGGTGGCACTCTCTTTTACACGTGCATCTTGGATTAGTCTAGTAGTCTCATTAGGCCTCTATTTTATTTTTACCTTAAGCATTAGATTTAAGTATTTGGTGCTCATAGGTGTATTAGCTGTAGGTGCTTTGCTGAGCAACATGGACAATCTACTTACAGACTTGTCTCGGAATAAAAATGAGTCGGATGATAATATAGAGAATCACTTACAATCTGTATCTAACGTTACTTCTGACCCGTCTAATCTAGAGCGACTAAATAGATGGAGCAGTGCTATTAGAATGTGGGAGGATAAACCCTTGATGGGGTGGGGACCTGGCACCTATACTTTTCAGTATGGACCCTATCAGCTACCTCATGAGATGACTATTATAAGTACTAATGCTGGCACGCTTGGCGGTATTCACTCAGAGTATTTGCGGCCTCTGGCAGAAAGTGGCATACTAGGAGCTCTGTTGTTTATAGGGATTATACTGGGTGTTTTCTTGCTGGCTTTTAAGCATCAACGATTGCTTACAGGAGCAGACAAGTATCTTAGTATGGCTGTGTTTTTGGGTCTTGTCACATATTTTGCCCATGCTGTGCTTAACAACTATTCCGAATTTGATAAAATTGCAGTACCCTTGTATAGCTTCATGGCAGTGCTTACCGCCATCGAAATAAGATATCAAAATGCTCAAAAAAATAGCCAAGAATAAACTAGGATTAGCAGGATTGCTGCTCATTTCTATTTTGGTGATTGTTTCATTTTTAGGGTATTTTATCACTCCAGATTCTACTCCCGATGCCAATGACATACATCTAGAAATAGCCTTACAAAGACCAGGCTTTAGCGTGCAGATGATGCGAGCAGAAGAGCGAGTAACAGAACCAACCTCTTGGGTAAGCAAGCTACTGCACGGTGAGGAATTAGACGCTAGTTATATCCCGATTTCAGCTATTGCTTTCCCAGATAGTTTTGCCAAGTTTACTAAAAATGGAGTATTAGTTTGGCAGAAATTAGAGATCTCTGGACTACACGAAAAAGCGGAATGGTTGGATAATACGATAGATACAAGGAACTACTACTTAGGAACGGATAGATACGGCAGAGATGTACTCAGTAGAGTGGTTATAGGAGCACGTATTTCGTTGCTTGTAGGTTTTATGTCTGTACTTATCACCCTACTCATAGGCACTACTCTGGGCTTACTAGCAGGATACTTTGGCGGCAGGGTAGATAGTTTTATACTATGGCTTATTAATGTGGTGTGGAGCTTGCCCAGTTTGCTCATAGCTATTGCTATTAGTTTTGCTTTTCAGGAGAAGGGATTGTATCAAGTATTTCTAGCCATAGGACTCAGTATGTGGGTAGAGCTGGCACGTATAGTCCGTGGTCAGGTATTACAAATCAAAGAGATGGAGTACATTCAAGCAGCTCAGGTATTGGGTTTTGGTCATGTTCGTATCTTATTCAAGCATATTCTGCCCAATATTATGGCACCCATTATCGTAGTATGTGCAGCTAACTTTGCAAGTGCTATATTACTAGAGGCTGGCCTTAGTTTCTTAGGACTCGGCGTACAACCACCTACACCTAGTTGGGGGAGTATGATTAAGGAACATTATAGCTACATCGTTTTCGATGCGGCGTATCTCGCCATCATACCAGGCGTATGTATTATGCTTTTGGTGATGTCATTTAACTTCCTAGGCAATGCTCTTAGAGATGCTTTGGATGTGAATATGAAGTAGGAGGCGAATATTTGCCTCCTGACCTGCAAAATCACCTTTATCGCAAAAAAAGCTTAATTTAAGCCCGTTTAGGGGAATGTGCCCTAAGGAATCCCATAGTAACTTGTTACCCTAAACAATTTCAGTAAAAAAAGACAAAAAAAAAGCGACCCGTGAAGGCCGCTTTGAATGTTTTCACACAGCGACCGTTCAAACGGTCTGTGATTTTTTCATGCTGCTAAAACACCATTTGATTATAATTCGACTTTGCCCTCAAAAACCAAAGTAGCAGGTCCACATAAATATATGTTTTCAAATGTGGTGCTCTTTTTCTCAAAAGTAACGGTAAGCATACCGCCTTGGGTTTTTAGTTTTTGCGAAAATCGTTTGTGACTGCTTTCAGTCTCTAGGTAGTTTACTATAGCCGCTGCAGTAGCACCAGTGCCGCAGCTCAGGGTCTCGTCTTCTACACCACGTTCGTACGTGCGTATATGTAATATGCCGTTTTTACTTTCTAAGAAATTTACGTTGATACCCGTTTCTTTAAAACGGTCGCTATATCTCACAGCGTGTGCAGCGGGTACTATATCTAGTAATTCTATCTCTTCTGTGTAGGCTACATAATGTGGTGAGCCGGTATGGAGCATATACCCCTCATCTTCTACCAATATCATATCTACATCATGCATTTTGATTTGCACTTCGTCACCTTCTAGTAGTGCAGAGTGTGCTCCGTCGTTACTATTAAACTCACAAGATTCCTTTATCCAGCCTAGTTTATGGGCTAGCATTACGGCACATCTGCTGCCATTACCACAGAAGCTTTCAGAGCCGTCAGCATTATAGTACATCATATCAAAGTCTAATGTGCTTTTTTGCTTCATTAGAATAAGACCATCTGCACCTATCCCAAATTTTCGATCACATAGGGAAGTGATTTGTTCTGTGGAAAGTTCCACCGTGTCGGTCGTGATTATGAAATCGTTACCCGTTCCTTGGTATTTGTAAAATGCTAGCAATTTATTCATTTAGTACTTTTAATAGGTTGGGATTAGTCACTTCTACCATTCTATTGTATTTGTTATTTTGCTCTAAGAAATACTGTGTACCTTTTAGTTGCACATACAGCCTATTGTCTAGCTCTTTAAATTTCAATACCGCTTTTTGGTCTATTCCATAGAGCTGTACTTTTTGACCGCTATATTTATAGCCTTTATAGTTTACTACACTATTCCAGTATTCTACGCTTATGGATCTTTTATTAGCTACCTTATTTTTTTCTGTTTCTGAGCCATCTGCGGCTTCTTTAACTTTGCTTACTTTGTCGCTTCTTGTAGCTATTTCTAAATTATCATCATCTTGTACTACATCTTTATTTTCCTGTTTAAAAACAGGACTAATAGCGGTCACTACAAATCGTTGAGTTGAGAGTAGTTTATCAGATTTCACTACTTCGGCAGTAGAAGAACTAGCAGCAGTAGATTTTTTAGGTGTATTTACGTCTTCTAGCTCATTCTCAGAGAGGTCGTATTCTTCCAGGTCTGCACTATTTTCTATGTCATCTTCCTCTAGCTCCCTCATTTTATCCATGGCGAGATCAGATTCTGTGATGGCAAGAGTTTGTGTGTCTATAGTGGCCATCTCTACTGCAGTATCAACTTGTGTAAGATTACCACCTTCCGTTATTAGCTTTGGTCTCTTCAAGGCTTGTTTCGGTATAGCTTTATTTTCTTGAGCTGTTTTGGTATCTTTACTAAATGTGATGTAGGGCTTTATATTAAAGAAGACTACCACAAGTATAGCTATGGTAGCAGCGGCTAATCCAGCAGTTTTGAGATAAGGGCCAATGGCTATAACCTTAGTTTTGGGTGATTCACTTTTGAGTATACCTCTGAGTTCTTGCTCTCTTACTGCGTTTATAGCCTCTATTATTGCCTTTTGCTCAGAAATGGCTTGGCGTAAGCCTTTCTCAGAGTGGAGTCTACTTTTGAAAATGTCGAGAGCAGCTCCCTGTAAATTGCCAATCAGGTAGTCGTTGATTAAATGATATGTTTTTTCGTCTACCATTATATCAGATCCTCTTTTTTGTAAGATTTTAAAACAGTAGCCTGTAGTTTTTTGAAACATTGATATTTCTTACTTTTTACTGTATCCGTATTAGCGAAGTTTAACTTCTCGGCTATTATGCTATTGTTAAAACCATCGAAGTAAAAGTAGGAGAGCAATTTACGGCAGGTCTCATCCATTTCTTGTATTATACCCACTATCACAGATTGATCCATAGTAAGAGAGATTTCTTCACTGGCTTCGTGTGCTTGAATGGTCTCGTCTGCTGTTCTAAATTTAATCTTCTTCTTCTTAAGCTCTTTATACCAAAGATTTTTGGCAATGGACAGTATGTATGTACTTAGTTTTACCTGAAGTAAGAAGTTTGGTTTATTTACATTTTTCCAAACAGCAATAACGGTGTCCTGTAGTATATCGTCTACAGCATCTTCTTCTCCGCTATTTTTAAGTATCAAGTTTTTTACCATCGTAAGGTGATTCTTGTACAAGTATTTGAGTATTTGCTCGTCTCCTTCTTTTATTCTATCAACGATGATATGGTCTGCTGCTTTACCTATACCGAACATTTTGTAGATAGTTAATACCGCTTAATCGAGTTTGGTAAACGAAGCGTAACCGAATAATTGTTTCTGTCGTTAGATACATAACTTAGCGATGGTTTATTGCTGACAAATTTAATAAAATAATACGGTGTTTATAAATCTGTACTCATAGATGAGTTTTAGAATAGAGTTTGATAATTTAAAATGTATAAATAAATGGAAAATAAAATGAATAGTAAGAGCGTGTTAGCAGTTTTAGGTATAGCTGCTCTGGGGGGTATGGTGGCCTTAGGAGTAAATAAGATGTTTAGTGACGACCTTCCTACACAGAGTTCTGCTCAGCATGAGAATGCCAAATTTATATTGGCAGAAGAATCGGAAGACGTCCCAAGTGTCAATTTCGTATCTGTGGCAGAAGTAGCTACCCCAGCTGTTGTGCATATCGTAACTACAATGAAAAGTAGGTCAAGTAACATGCCCTCTAATCCACTTGAAGATTTTTTTGGACCAGGTTTTAGACAACCCAATTCAGGGCCGCAGCAAGCAACGGGTTCTGGAGTGATTATAAAAAAGAATGGATACATAGTAACTAATAATCACGTGGTAGATAATGCAAGTAAGATAGAGGTGGTCTTAGAGGATAAACGTACGTACATAGCAGTGCTAGTGGGTGCAGACCCAGAGACGGATCTTGCCTTGCTCAAAATAGAGGAGGATAACTTGGCGTATCTAAACTTAGGAAATAGTGATGAGCTAAAAATAGGAGAGTGGGTGGTTGCCGTAGGTAATCCTTTTAATCTTACTAGCACTGTGACTGCAGGAATAGTGAGTGCTAAAGGAAGAAATATAAATCTCTTAAGACAAAGAGGTGGGGAGTATGCTATAGAAAATTTTATTCAAACAGACGCAGCAGTAAATCCCGGCAATAGTGGAGGAGCACTTGTGAATACTAGAGGAGAATTGATTGGTATTAATACGGCTATTGCTTCTCAAACGGGTTCTTACTCTGGTTACTCTTTTGCTATTCCTATTAATTTGGCTAAAAAGATAATCGGAGACCTCAAGGAGTATGGGGAGGTTAAAAGAGCAATTTTAGGGGTCAGGATTCAAGATATCACACAAGAGTTGGCAGATGACAAGGGGTTGAAAGATTTGGATGGTGTGTATATACCTGCAGTAAGTGAAGGTGGAAGTGCAGAGAAAGCTGGGATAAAAGAGGGTGATGTAATTATTAAAATAGGGGAGGTTCGTGTAAATAAGTCGTCGAGTCTTCAGGAGCAAATAGGTAAATACAGTCCAGGAGATAAGGTAGTGGTGACCCTTATTCGCAATGGTAAAGAGAAGGCGGTGAATGCCACCTTGCTATCTAAGGATGGTGCAGACGAAATAGCTGCTGTAGTGAAGCAAGATAGAATTAAGGTGCTTGGTGCTGAGATTGAGAATTTGAGTCGAGACGAACGCTTAAAGCTTAAAATAAAGAATGGTGTAAAAATTACCAAGCTTGGTAATGGAGCTATGAAAAGAAAAGGAATACCGAGTGATTTTGTGATAACGCATATTGATAAATCTCCGGTGTATAGTACTACAGATGTAGAATATGCATTAAAAGAGAAATCGGGAGCTGTGCTTATAGAGGGAGTGACCTTCGGCGGTAGTAAAGAAGCGTATGCTATTCGTTTAGATTAATAAATTTTAATATAAAAAAATCCTGCTATTTAATAAATGGCAGGATTTTTTTATGATTGAGATATGGTATCTAGGGACTACAATGATTGTTCGTATGGGATAGAGCGTTCTACACCTCAAACCCATTCCAAGTTTCAAATTTCCATATCTCGAGCACTTGGTCTACGTGCAGAATGTATGGAGCATAAGCACTATTGGTACTCACTAGGGTAATACTGTGGTCGCCCTTTATTTTGTTGTATAGTCGTTTGAAAACGATACCCTCATCTTTGGTTACTACTATATAGTTATCTCCGTCTTTTATATCGTTCCAGTCTTGAAGGTAGCTGGCAGTTACCCAAGATCCTTCGCTTACAGGGGGCATGCTATCTCCTTTTATTTGGAAACTACGGTACGTTTTATTTTGAGGTAAAAAAGGGAGTTTAAACTTGGGCAGATTACTTATAAACTCTGGATCTGAGTACCCACCTGTGTATCCAGCCTGAGCTTTCATGCTTACTATTTCTATATTTTCCTCGTCATTGGCATCTACGCTTACGGTAAGTAGTCGTAGTTTTCTGCCACGTACATCAGCTTCGCTACCTTTTAGGATTTGCGATAGCTTAAAATGAGTAAGTTTAGATAGGTCGTGGCGTACAAGGCCGTCTAGTGTCACGTTAAAATAGTCTGCAATATCTATTTGTATCTCAAACGGAGGCTGCACTCCTCTTTCGTAACTATTTAATTTAGAGCGAGATAGATTAAGAGAGTCTGCCAGATCTTGTTGAGAGTGGCCTTTTTTTGTGCGGAGTAATTTGATGTTCTTGTCGAAATACATAAGGATGCAAATATAGAATAAAAGAGTATAATATTATCAAATTAAAGATAATTATATTATCAACAGCAAATTTATTTTATTGTAAGTATAGTTTTGATGTGGATGTTTTAATCAAATTTAAGAGTGCGTTAATCTGCTTAAGAAGAGCTTCTAGAAATATACGCGGATTATTAATTCTATGTGTATAGATTCTTTTATAAATCAATATCTTTGCACACAATCAGCACAATCGCGTAATAAGTAGGAATAAAGTGGGAATTTTTAATTTTTTAACACAAGAACTTGCCATCGATTTAGGGACGGCAAATACTCTAATCATTTATAAAGATAAATTAGTAGTAGACGAGCCGTCTATTATAGCCAGAAATCGCAGAACGGGTGAGGTTTTGGCTATAGGTACCGAAGCACAAAAAATGCACGGCAAAACACATGAGGATATTAAAACTATACGCCCATTAAAAGATGGTGTAATAGCTGATTTTGAAGCTGCTGAACAAATGATTAGCGGTTTTATAAAATTAATAAATAAAAAGAGCACTTTCGGTAGCCCGCAGTTACGCATGGTTATTTGTATACCAAGTGGTATTACTGCTGTAGAGAAACGTGCGGTAAAAGAAAGTGCAGAGCGAGCCGGGGGCAAAGAAGTATACATGATACCTGAACCTATGGCTGCAGCTATTGGTATAGGTATAGATGTGTCTGAACCTATGGGAAACATGATTATAGATATAGGAGGAGGTACTACCGAAATAGCAGTAATTGCTCTATCGGGTATAGTATCTGACGAGTCTATACGTGTGGCTGGAGATGATTTCACCAATGACATTATAGAGTATATGCGTAGACAGCATAACTTGATGATAGGGGAACGTACAGCAGAAAATATAAAAGTAGAGGTAGGTGCTGCCCTACCAGAATTAGAAAATCCGCCAGAAGATTACCCCGTACATGGTCGTGACCTAATGACTGGTATCCCAAAACAAATAATGGTATCTTACTCTGAAATAGCACTGGCATTAGATAAGTCTATTTCTAAGATAGAAGAGGCAGTGCTAAAAGCACTTGAGCTCACTCCTCCAGAACTTTCGGCTGATATATTTCAGACAGGACTATACCTTACAGGTGGTGGGGCTCTGTTACGTGGCTTAGATAAGAGAATCTCTAGTAAAACTAAACTGCCGGTATATATAGCAGAAGATCCTCTAAGAGCTGTGGTGCGTGGAACGGCTACCGTACTCAAAGATATTAAGAATTATAAGACTATTTTTAATAATACCTAATGCAAAGGCTCTTAGCATTCATAGAGCATAATTTTCATTTTATTCTATTTGTAATCTTACAGATAATCTGTGGGTTCTTAATTTTCGGATTAAATCCGTATCAACAAGCTGTGTTTTCTCATAGTGCTGCCAGTGTTACGGCCAGAAGTAATCAGCTATCTTCAGATTTAACATCTTACATGGATCTGAAAGAGCAAAATATTTTATTGCAGAGTCAGGTACGTGAGCAATTTAAAAATGCACCTAATACTTCTTTTCGTTTTCTGAGAGATACGATTGACGTAAAAGACAGTTCCCGTAGGCCTCTTTTCGAAGCTATACCTGCTCAAGTCATTTATAATACTACCTATAAAGCCAACAATATTTTTGTAATAAATAAAGGTACAGACGTAGGTATACGCAAAAATATGGGGGTAGTATCATCTGAAGGAGTAGCAGGAATAGTACTTCGCTCTAATGCAAATTACAGTGTGGCTATGTCTCTACTCAATACCGATATGAAAATTATTCCGAATATCAATGATCAGGAGTTTTTCACGGAGTTAGTATGGGATAATACCAATCCGAACACGATGAAAATTATGAGTATTAACAAATTAGAAAAAGTAAAAGTAGGCGACTTAGTATACACCGGCCGAAGTTCGTTGCTCTTTCCTCCAGGGATACCAATAGGTACTATCGCAAAACTTGAAACCAAGCCCAATAGCCAATATTTTGATACTTATATTACTACAGCTACACAGTTTAGAAAACTGACTTATGTGTACGTAATATTAAATAATGATGAGTCACTGATTACACCTTTAATGCCTGATGCTGAGTAGGGTATTGTATTATATATTGATTTTTGCATTGCAGGTGTTACTTTTTAACCATTTGGATCTATCGGCATTTTTAGTGCCGCAAGTTTTCATAATATTACTTATTACATTACCCCTGCAAACAAAGAAAATTTACCAAGTTCTAATAGCGTTTGGATTAGGGATACTTGCCGATTTTTTTGTCTCTACACCTGGTATTCATACTTCTGCCTGTCTTTCTTTAGTAATGATGAGAATGGCTATTTTAAATACGCAAGATCTTAAAGAAGAAATAGCCAATAAGCTAAGTTATACGGCTCGTAATGTAGGTGTATTGCCATTTTCATATACCGTATTGATTTTAGTTTTTTTCTATCATTTGTATGTTTTCTGGATAGGAAGTATAGGTGCTATTAATATGTATAATTTATTGGTTACAACGTTTATAAGTTCTGTTTTTTCATTAACAGTTATTGCCATATTCCAATTTCTGTCTTTGAGTCACTCACGTGAATAGGCATAGGTCACTATATATTGGCATTGCCGTAATACTAATTGGGAGTATATATATTCTCAGACTACTACAGATTCAGGTATTAGATGACAAGTATAAGAATGCTGCGGAGCGTATCTCTCTGCGTAAACAAACTATCTACCCACAGCGTGGGCTCATATTTGATAGACAAAATAAGCTTGTGGTGTTCAATGATCCAGTTTATGATCTAATGGTTTCAGTACCTATACGCTTAAGCGGAATAGATACAAATGCATTTTGTGATGTATTGGGAATAGATAGGCTAGAATTTGATTCCAGACTAGCAAAATCAAAAAAGACTTCTTACCGAGGCAAGGCCGTTTTTATGAAAAACGTGAGTAACCAATTGTATGCTCGAATGCAGGAGCGACTATATGAGTTTAAAGGGTGCTTCTTTGAGATACGTAGAGATAGAAACTATAAATACAATAGCTCTGCCCACGTACTTGGATACTTAGGAGAAGTCTCTAGAACAGAGCTAGGTACTCAAGAGGATGACTACTACGAGCAAGGGGACTATGTAGGTAAAAAAGGGATAGAGCGATATTATGAGGATGAATTGCGTGGGGTAAAAGGAGAGAAGTATTTCTATGTAGATATACACGGCGTAAACAAGGGTTCTTACAAGCAAGGTAAGTTAGATATAGAAGCGTTAGACGGTCATAATCTAGTGCTGAGCATCGACATAGATTTACAACAATACGGGGAGTCCCTACTCAATAATAAAATGGGTAGTGTAGTAGCCATAGAACCTAAAACGGGTGAAGTACTCGCACTCATATCCAGTCCTTTTTATAATCCAGCTAATTTTAACATTCAAAATAGAGGGAGTTACTATAATAAAGCACTACAAGACCCTACCAAACCTATTTTTAATAGAGCGGTTTCTGCTCCATATCCTCCGGGCTCTACCTTTAAAACTATCATGGCACTTATTGGGTTAGAGGATGGAGCTATAACAGCCGAAACACATTTTGGATGCCCTGGCTACTTCCGACTAGGAAGACGTACTATCAAATGCCATCCACATCCGTTTAGCACTAGTTTAGAGCGTTCCATAGCCAGTAGTTGCAATACGTATTACTGTAACACATTTAAGAATATGATGCAGTCTAATAAGTATGCTAATACAGAAGAAGCATACTCAAGTTGGAAAGCATACCTCGAGAGCTTTGGTATAGGAAATATGTTGGGGGTAGATATTTCAAGTGAATTTAGAGGATGGTTAAAAGATCCAAGTTATTACGATCAAATGCATGGCCAAGGAAAATGGAATTATGCTAGAATTATTTCTCTGTCATTTGGACAAGGAGAGCTGGGCCTCACTCCCATACAAATAGCAAATGTAGCTGCATGTATTGCAAATAGAGGGTATTACTATACCCCTCACGTTGTGCGAAAAATAGAAAATCTAGAAAAGATTCCGGTGGAGTTTAGAACAAAGCATTTTACCAAAGTGTCTGCCAAAAATTTTGATCCAGTAATAGCAGGAATGCTTGCTGTAACCCAAAGTGGAACCGGGGCGGGTGTAGCTATAGAAGGAATAAACATAGGCGGCAAAACAGGAACGGTACAAAATCCACATGGTAAAAATCACTCTGTATATATGGCTTTTGCTCCTGTAGAAAATCCTAAGATAGCCATAGCTGTAGTCATAGAGGAAGCGGGTTACGGTGCTACCTGGGCAGCTCCTATAGCTCATCTTATGATAGAGCACTATCTCCAGGCAGATTCTGTAACAGAGAGCTCCAAGATGTACCTAGAGAAAAGGATGAAGGAAGCAAATCTAATTCCCATAAAATATAGATCTCAACGAGATACCTCTCTGCATGGAAACTAGATCAAGAGTGGATATACTGAGCTTGTGTTTATACTTTGCCATAGCCATTATTGGTATAGCAAGTGTTTATTCTGCCACGTACGATGATGGAGCCATGACCTTGCTAGAAGGTAGAAGTGGCAAGCAGATTATGTGGTTTGGGGCCTCATTATTTATAGGCATTATTATATTTTTACTCAATGCTAATTTCTTTGAAGTGTTTAGTTGGTACTTCTACGTACCACTTATGCTATTGCTAGTCGTCGTTTTATTTATAGGAGCCGACATAAATGGAGCACGCTCTTGGATTAAAATAGGATCTTTTAGTATACAGCCTTCTGAGTTTGCCAAGTATGGTGCCGCATTTGCCGTGTCTTCACTGCTTAGTTCTTTAGACTTTTCATTTAACAAAGGAAATGATGTAATTAAGCTATTTGTAGCGATAGCATTTCCTGCTATACTTATTATTATTCAAGGGGATACGGGCTCTGCCTTGGTTTTTGCAAGTTTTATATTAGTATTTTATAGAGAAGGACTCACACCGGTGCTCTTAGTCTTAGGATTAGTAGCTATCTTCATTTTCGTGCTAACGTTGCTCATCGGGTTTAGCTATTTTACAGTTACTGCCATCGTTCTATTCCTAGTATTTACTGCTTTTACTTACTCCAATAAGAAGATGCTTATCCCTAGTCTAAGTATTTTAGCAGTTGTGGTTTTATTTAGCCTTAGTGTACAATTTTTGTTTAGTAATGTGCTGCAAGAGCACCAGCAAAAAAGAATACAAGTGACCCTTAATTTGATAGAAGATAATCAAGGTGCAGGCTATAATGTAAATCAATCAAAAATAGCGATAGGCTCAGGTGGTCTTGCTGGGAAAGGTTTTTTGAATGGGTCGCATACCAAGGGTAATTTTATTCCAGAACAGACTACAGATTTTATTTTTTGTACCATAGGTGAAGAAGGTGGATGGCTTATGAGCTCACTTACGATTATACTCTTTATCCTTTTTATTTTAAGACTATTACATCTTTCTTCTAGAGCTAAAAAGAAATATAAACGCATTTTTATTTTTAGTTTGGCTAGTATTATCTTTTTTCATTTACTGGTAAATGTGGGAATGACTATAGGGCTTATGCCCGTAATAGGTATTCCACTTCCTTTGATTTCGTATGGAGGTTCATCTATTTTAGCCTTCGGATTATTCATATTTACGGCATTGAAAATGGATGCATCTAGAGACGAAGATTTAACATCAGAAAGCTAATGACACAAGTACATCAACTCACTTATGGTCCGTTTGCGGAAAATACATATCTCATAACCGATTCAGATGGTAACGCCTTGGTAATAGACCCGGGTATGTACCATCCACAAGAAAACATGCGTTTTTTTGAATACCTGAATCAGAATAAATTAAAGCCAAGTAGACTGCTCTTAACTCATGCTCATCTAGATCATGTTTTTGGTGTGAACTGGGTAAACAAGCAATACAACCTAGTTCCAGAGGTACACAAAGAAGATAAGATAGTGTATGACAGTGCGGTTGCTGTAGCAAATGGCTACGGCCTTAGTATGGAGCCCTTAGTCGCGGCAAAAGTAGGATTAGAAGAAGGAGATACTATTGAGTTTGGATCTTCTACTCTTAGTATTTTACATGCTCCAGGGCATTCTCCAGGGAGTGTATGTTTCTATAATGCTGAAGAGGATTATGTGATAGGTGGCGATGTACTTTTTCAAGGCAGTATTGGCCGTACAGATTTACCTGGCGGAGACTTTGATATATTGATTAACAGTATACGTACGAAACTTATGAATCTGCCAGATGATACTACAGTTTACTCTGGTCACGGTGCTATTACCACGATAGGGCAGGAGCGAATCTCAAACCCTTATCTATAGGGACAAAAAAAATCATCAACTTCTCAGTTGATGATTTCTATTCTTTTTTTAGCTTTTAGTTCTTCTGTTGCTTAAATGCATCTATATCAAATAATAAACTAAATCGTATCGTGTTTTGTAGCGGATGTCTTCTTGTAAATGGCTGTAGATAAGCTGCATCTATTTGAAAAACTTTGTACTTAAGTCCTGCACCAAAAGTGGCGTACCGTCTTCCACCTTTCGTATCTGCTTCGTGAAAATATCCAGCTCTTAATGCAAATTGCTTTGCGTACCAGTACTCTAATCCCACAGAGAAATTAACCTCTTTTACTTCTTCTCTAAAGCCCCCAGGAGCATCTCCAAGAGAGGATAACATACCTTGTATTAATGGACCGTCATCTATAATACGACCATCTATATTACCCAAACTATCATAGGTGTATTGTGGGGTAGGTACCAATAGTTTATTGAAATCTACACCAAATCCTATCTCGTTGTACTCATCTATTTCGGTCTTCCAAAACGTTCCTAATCTAAAATTCACAGGAATGAAATCTCTATTTGCTTCCGTAGTATAGGTTATCTTGTTTCCGATATTACTTATGTTAGCTCCTAAGCTGTAGTCAAAATCTCTTCCGCCTATTTTCATGCCATTCTTATACGTAGCAGATACATCACCTGCTCCTGCTATACCAGCCTTTATTTCTGCACCACTCGTACCTACCTGGCCACGAGCAAGGTCCGAAAATATAAATCTAAGAGCTATACCCAACGATAAATTATCTGACAACTTACGTGCATAGGCTCCGTCTAGGGAAAACTCTTTTGGTTCATAATTTCCATTGGAGTTTCCATTATTGTCTGTAAACTGGATGTCGCCAAGAGTGAAATATCGTAGAGACATGGCAACCGTACTTTGTTTGTCTATTCTTTTATAACCAGACATATAGTAAAACCAAACATCTGGCACTAGTTGACGGAGCCACGGAGCCGCAGATATTGATATACCAGCATCACCCTCTATAAAGGCAAGTTTAGACGCATTCCAATGAATAGAATTAACATCTGCAGTGGTAGCTGCTCCTAGGTCTCCCATAGCAGCACCTCGAGAGTCTGGAGATATTAGTAAAAAAGGAGCTGCTGTGGTAATTACGTTTCGCTGACCTAGCAAACTTACTTTAGACTGTAATCCCCCTTGGGCAAAAACACTAAGTGTTCCAATCGAAAATATAGCTGTAAATAGGAATGATTTTAACTTCAATTTTTTTTGATTTAAAGGCAAATGTATCATTATTTTTTATTAGTTTATGATGTATAATTTTTCTGTTTTAGTCTGTGTAGAGCCATCTTCTGCTCTCACTTTTAGAGTGTAAATGTATACACCTCTGCCTATAGGGTCTCCATAGTTATCGCGGCCATCCCACTTTATATCTGCAGAGTGTGCAGGAGCATTAAGTATGTCTTGTGTTATAGTCTTCACCACCTTACCAGCTACGCTAGTTACTATAAGCGAAGCAGTAATATTTTGTCCAGCTTTGTTATGGTCAAAATGGAATTCGGTGTATGTATTAAAAGGGTTAGGGTAATTGAGTAGATTATCTATGGTCACTTCTTCATTTTCAGATACCACAAACTCAGTATAAGCATCTTTATAGTTATTATATACATCCCAAACCTTTAGATTTAAGGTATGTCTGCCAGCAGCTAACTCTGCAAATGGATACTCTATTCTTCCACTTTGGTAACTATTAAGTTCTGGTTTATAAAAATCATTCAGTACAATTTTCTTTTCGTTGTCTGTGCCTGCATCTAGTATGGCTTCCATTTCTCTTCCTATACCACTACCTACTGTATTGATACCATTGCTATCTAATAATTTTGCTAGCAGAAGAGGAGTAGGAGAAGTAGAGCCACCAAAAACCCAGCTCTCATCATCTAGGAATAAATCTAGTTGGTCAAATTCTGTGTCGTCTTTCAGGCTGTCCGAAGTGCCTCCTATTTTATAAGATAGTTCTGCACCACCTCCATGTTTTAGGCCATCTTTAGCATAATAAGAGAGTTTACCTTCTCCTATATTGTAGGCTATGTCTTTTGGTACTACAAATTGGAAGGAAAACGTACCATTGGTTACAGACGATTTGCCTTTATAGATGACCCTGTTCTGTTGTTCAAATTCTAATACCTTACTCTCAGCATCTTGACCTTGTGTTTTGTATGTACCCGGCTTGTCGAAGAATGTAGGGAATATTTCGCCATTAAAATCAGTAATTACATCATTCTTGAAATCTCTTATTTCTCCTTCTATGGTTACTACGCCTAGGGCCTTTAGAGTGTCATTATATAAACCTATCTCTATCCCATTTATTTTAGTTGTTATTACTCTTTCTTTTGGACTCAGCAGAGAGATAGCTGGATCTCCTAACAATATAAAGCAACGCGAGTTTGGACTATCGTTATTTCTATTTCTTGTAGTTTTATATGCTTCTCCTAGTGTTGGCAACTCATTATTAACTGCTTTCAGAAGGTTAGAGTTCAATAAAGCTCTATTTAATTGTGTATTAGTCCCTATATAAACCAAGCGTGTAGTAGCCACCATTCCTATAGCTCCGCCATCAGGGTCTAGCAGCATGAGCTCACCTGGAGATTCTATGCTTAGGTTGTCTATTTTCGCTATTTCACAGCTTGCAGTAATATAGAAAGCAAGTTTATTATAGTTACTCCAAGAAACTATTTCAGGTCTGGTTACTACTCTTTCGTGAGCCATACCATTCTCACCTCCGTGTCCTACATAGTTAAAAACAAGTGTTCCTTTACTATCTACCATTTTAGTGATTTCTTCATTCACTTGAGGGTATTTATTTCCACTACCAAAAGAAACCTGATCATAGGCGTCTAGCCATATTTTTTTAATATTAAACTGTGGACTCTGTTGTTTTAAATCAGTTGCCATATCTTCAGAAGGCTGTAAATGCTGGTTAAAATCTTCGTCATCTCCTATAAAGGTTACGTTTTGCATCCAGTCTCCTCTGCTCTGCTCACTATGATAATGCAGTATTTTATCTACCAATATTTTTGCTTCTGCTGCGTTACTAGCTGGCAGTCTACCTACACCTATGTCCAGAGTTTCGTCTACCAGACCTGTACCCCATTTTCCTTCGTTATCATCTAAAATGGCGTAGTAGTCGTCTGAGCAGTAAGAGTTGGGCGGAAAGTTAGATTCAAAGCTTTGGTAGATAGGAACTACATTGGTGTTATTTGCCTCGGCATCTTTATAATCGTAACTCGCATCACCAAACAGAAGCACATGCTGTAGTGGTCTTATATTATCAGACGGACTAGCTTGTCCTCTGTCGTATACCATTTTTATAAAATCTCTGATCCCTGTTACGTCTTGTGATCCACTAGAAAACTCATTGTATATCTGGTCGGTTGTTGCTACCACAACTTTTAATCCACGGCCTCTATGAAAGTCGGCTAATCTATTGGTCTCTAACAATAGAAGTGGGTTAGCTACTATGATATAATCTACATCTTCAATAGCATGTAAGTTTTGATTTTCTACTTTTCCTACAAAAGCAGGAACGGGGGCTGTACTTTTATTGAAGGCTATATACACAGGAGATTCTGTACTTAGAATATTAGAGGCTATGTAAACTCCTTTGCCACCTGCTGTAAAGGTAGCTTGTATTTTCGGGCTACTCAGTGACGTAATGTCCCAAATGGTATGAACTGAAGTAAGATTACCTATCTCGAATCTTACGTTTCCTGCAAGATTTTTAGTAGCAAAACGGAAATGCTGCTGATCATCATACATACTTAGTTGGCGAGGTACTGTAAGTGTAAAGTAGTCTATCCAAGCTGCGGCCTCATTCAATGTCTTATTGTATCGGTATGTCAGCTCTATGGCACTAGAAGTAAGGGGTGTGGTTACGTTAGATAGGGTAGGGCTAGCGGCAAAAAGCTCGTCGTATTTTCCTGATACTAAGGAGTAGTTCTCATTCGCTACAGATACTCCATTTATACTTATTTGCATAGAAGATGGCTGGCCATCAAATGAGCGGCCAGTAGTTACCGTGCGAAAGCCTAAATCTTCACCAATAAGTGCCCCGGGTACACTATAGTTGAAATTTTTGGTAGTGTTGTTTTGCATGTTATCTCCCCACCAAATTCTTCCAGATTGTATGTGGTTTTCTTCGTCTGCCTCATGGTATATCAAATGGTCATAACTGGTTACAGTAGTTGCAGAGCTATTCCCTTGTCCATCGGAGACTGTATTTATTCTTTTTCCAGCTCCATCTCCCCAAGTGAGATAATAGTAAGATGCAATATCGTAATCGTGACCATTGCCTATATAGCTTTTGCTGCCAGCTACGTATGAGTATGTTGCAGGCCCTTTGGCGTACCATAGAAAATAGTCGCCAGCATCAAATTTATTATTGCCGTTTGCATCTATACTTTGAAGTGGGTTCTCTTGCAAGCCTTCAGCTCTTAAAGTTATGATTAGTTCAGGGAGCATTTCGCCACCGTTACCATATATTTTAAAAGTAGACATAGTAATACTACTTGTATTTACCCCAAAGCTAGCTAAGAAATCAGCATCTATTTTATACACTCCGTCAGCAGCTATCTTTACCTTATAAAAATCTCCAGACGCTAAAACAGAGGTATAGGGTTGTGCCTTTTTTTTCTTTAGTCCAGTATTGGGTTTGCTAGTGTGGGAAGTAGTGGTGTAGTCCCATTCAAATGAAGTAAGGTACTCAGTAGTATTTCCGTTTTTTCTAAGAGGAATAACATTCAACCGAATAACTCTCTGCCCTCGGTCATACAATATCTCCTTTGTTATATCAAAATCATCTGTAATGTAGGAATGAAGTCTTGAGGTGTTTTTAGATCCGATTACAGCATTTTTTAGTTGTATAGTTTGGATATCAAAAGTACTAGCAGCTATCTGTGTAGAATAGATAGGAACAATATACTTGCCAGTTACTTGTTCACTACAGTTACTACACTTAAAAGGTGACAATATTTGAGTTGCAGATATTTCAGGATTTATTTGAACATCTGTATCTATTTGCCACTCTATAGTTTGTGATTTTTCAATAGTTTGAGCATTACCAATAATGCTCATCAGTAGAATAAGAGGTAAAGTGAATTTGAACTTAAGAAAACGCATTTAATAGATAGATTTACTTTGCTTTTAATATCTAACAATATTACCTCTTATTTTATTGTATTCTTTTTACTAAAGTCTAAAGTTGACATAATAATTATATTTTCTACACGAATATTCAAATATGTTATATCTTTGTGAATTACAATCTGTGTGAAATGAAAAATATTAAAGTTGCTATATTATTTACGTTTGGAGTCTTTGTTTCTAGCCAGGTTTTGGCTCAGGATCCAGAGTTTACTCAATTCTATGCTGCCCCGATTTATACCAACCCTGCTATGGCAGGCACTGGTACTTGTAATGGAGGAGGTAGAGTTGTATTAAATTATAGAAACCAATGGCCTTCTCTTCCTGGCACATTTATTACTTCTAGTGCCAGTTACGACCAGCATTTTGATAATATTGGGGGAGGAGTATCTCTTCTATTATTAGATGATAGAGCAGGTGAGGGTCTTTTGCGTTCTCAGACTATTTCGGCAGGTTATGCTTTTCAACTTAGACCAAGTAGACATTCTACTATCCGTTTTGGTATAGAGGGTCAGTATGGGCAAAGAAGTATAGACTGGCAGAGACTCAGATTCGAAGATCAGATAGATCCGAGTGCAGGGTTTAATAAAGTTACTGCTGAAACTTTCTTACAAGATCAAGTTAGTTTTGTGAATTTTGCTGCGGGTTTTGTAGGGTATACTGAAAATTTTTATGGTGGTTTAGCTGTGCACAATTTGATAGAGCCTAATCAATCTTTCTTTGGGAATCCTGCTGCTATAGTGCCAAGAAGATATACGGCACATGCTGGATTAGTTATTCCTTTAGATGGCAGAAAAAATCCGGAGTCAAGTATTTCTCCTAATGTATTATTTATGTTGCAAAATAAGTTTACTCAAATGAATATTGGTTTCTACTATAACAAAGGGCCTTTGGTTACCGGTTTATGGTTTAGACAAACATTTGGTGAGTATGGTAACTCAGATGCTCTTATGGCATTGGTAGGTTTCAGAAAAGACAAGTTTAAGTTTGGATATAGTTTTGATCTTACAGTTTCAGATGCCAGATCGGCAGCACCAGGTTCTCACGAGATTTCTGCAGGTATAGAGTGGTGTGCCAAAAAGCCAAGTAGAAAATATCGCCCAATCAGTTGTCCAGATTTTTAATTGAAGTCGAAAAATTATATTATTGCACAATATTTTAAGGTATCAAAAGGTTATTATAAATAGTTTATCAATTTATGAAATTTAATAAATTAACAATCGTATTACTAGCAATGGCAGTTATATCTACTGTAGCATGCAAGAAAGAGCAGTCGTCCAATACGGGATGGAATTACAATGACTCCAAGTGGGGAGGTTTTGAAAAGCACGAGTATGCTGGCCAAGAGACAGGTCCAGGCCTTGTGCTTGTGAGAGGCGGTGCTTTTACTATGGGTTCATCTGAGCAAGATGTGACTTATGAGCATAATAACATTGAAAGAAAGGTTACTGTACCTACATTCTATATGGATGAGACAGAAGTAACAAATAATCACTACAGAGAATATGTGTATTGGTTAGAGCGTGTATACATAGACTATCCAGAGGTAGGTAAAAATGCCTTGCCAGACACTAATGTTTGGAGAAACAGACTAGCATACAACGAGCCTTTTGTAGACTATTACTATCGTCACCCAGCATACCAAGACTATCCTGTAGTTGGTGTAAACTGGCAACAAGCTACTGCTTATGCAGCTTGGAGAAGCGATAGAGTGAATGAAATGATTCTGATAAGAGAAGGTATATTAGAGCCAGATCCAGATCAAATGAATGAGGCTAACTTTAACACAGGAGCTTACTACGTAGGGCAACACGATGGACTTACTTTCGGTAAGCAACAAATGAAAGACTACAAAGTAAAAAAAGGTGGTACAAGAGACGTAAGAATGGAAGACGGCATAATGCTTCCAGATTACAGACTGCCTACAGAAGCAGAGTGGGAATATGCTGCACAAGCTAACATAGGCTCATCTACTTACGAAAATATTAACCAAAAGAAAATATACTCTTGGGAAGGTTTAACTGTAAGATACTCAGGAGGAAAAGAAAAAGATAGAGGTTTGATATACGGTAACTTACGTAGAGGTAAGGGTGACCTTGCTGGTGTAGCTAATAAATTAAACGACGGTGCTATGATTACTGCACCTGTAGCTTCATACTGGCCAAACGATCATGGTCTATATAATATGAGTGGTAATGTTTCGGAATGGGTTATGGATATTTATCGTCCAATGTCTTATGAAGATGTAAGTGATTTCAATTCGTTCAGAGGTAACGTTTTTGACAAAGTGAGTCTAGATCAAGATGGCATAGTAGATCTTAAAGATAGTTTGGGTAGAGTGGTTTATGTTTCTGTTTCTGAAGAAGAAAACGTAGGACGTAGAAACTACAAAAGAGCTGATAATATAGGTTACTTAGACGAAGAGTCTTATATGGATGGTGAGCAAGGGTATGAATATGGTGTTAGTACACTTATAGATGACCAGGCAAGAGTTTATAAAGGCGGTTCTTGGAATGATAGATACTATTGGGCTTCTCCAGGTACTAGAAGATACCTAGATGAGCAACAATCACTTTCTACATTAGGTTTCCGATGTGCAATGCACAGAGTGGGAGCACCTTGATAGACATCCTTTGATACATTCGTCAAAAGACTAATGCTTAGGATGAAAAAAAAAATTCTAAATCCCAATCACGAAGGTGGTTGGGATTTTTGTTTTAAGTCTGTTTTACTTTTTATGAAGTATATATTGTCATTTGTTCTTGTTCTCATTTTTTTTGTTAGGCTGTTTTATTTTGTAGTCTCTGACGAGTAGTTCAAATTAGAACAAAAAAAAGCACCACGTTTTTACGTGGTGCTCTAGATTTCTTGGTTTGAGGCTATGTAGCTAGTTGACAAATCAATCAATTAACGATCAAGACTAACAATGCTCTTTATACACTTCTTGTAAGTGACTAGATATCATCTCTGCACTGCGACCTTCTATATGGTGACGCTCTACGAAATGCACTAGTTCGCCATCCTTGAACACGCCTATGCTTGGACTAGATGGAGGGTATGGTAATAGGTGCTTACGAGCTGCAGCTACAGCATCTGAGTCTTGACCTGCAAATACAGTAAATAAGTTATTTGGTTTTTTGTCGCCACTAAGAGAAGCTATTGCACCTGGGCGGGCACTACCTGCCGCACAACCACAAACACTATTTACTACGAGTAGAGAAGTGCCCTTAGCTGTTGACATAGCAATGTTTACCTGCTCGGCATCTCTAAGTTCTCTGAAACCATTATTTGTTAAATCAGCCCTCATTGGAGCTACTAATTCTTCTGGATACATAATTTTAATACTATTTATTGCAAATATGCAACAAAACAAAGGAAGGGATTGTTCTAGAAGTGTTAAATTTGCAACGTTTTTAAAAAAGAAATGACAACACAATCAATGAGTAACTACAAAGTAAAAGATATTTCGCTTGCAGAGTGGGGTAGAAAAGAGATCAATCTTGCCGAAGCAGAGATGCCAGGACTAATGTCTTTAAGAGAAGAGTTTGGGGGCAGTAAACCACTTGCGGGGGCACGTATCGCCGGCTGTTTGCACATGACTATTCAGACTGCAGTGCTTATAGAGACACTACAAGCTCTTGGAGCTGAGGTGACTTGGAGTAGTTGCAATATTTTTTCTACGCAAGATCAAGCGGCTGCAGCTATCGCTGCTGCAGGTACTTCGGTTTTTGCTTGGAAAGGATTAAATGAAGAAGAGTTTGACTGGTGTATAGAGCAAACACTGCACGCTTTCGAAGGTGGTAAGCCGCTAAATATGATTCTTGACGATGGGGGAGATTTGACTAACATGGTATTAGATAGATACCCGCAATTAGTAGAAGGTATAAAAGGTATCTCTGAGGAAACTACAACGGGTGTACTTAGATTATACGATAGAATGAAAGCAGGTACTCTGCCTCTTCCAGCTATCAATATCAATGATTCAGTAACTAAATCTAAATTTGACAACAAATACGGATGTAAAGAATCTGCGGTAGATGCGATAAGAAGAGCAACTGACGTAATGATCGCTGGTAAAGTAGCAGTAGTAGCTGGATACGGAGACGTAGGAAAAGGTACTGCAGCATCACTAGCTGGAGCAGGTGCTCGAGTAATAGTAACTGAGATAGACCCTATCTGTGCACTACAGGCAGCTATGGACGGTTTCGAAGTGAAGAAAATGGAAAATGCTATTCCTAGAGCTCAGATAATAGTAACCGCTACTGGTAACAAGGATATTCTTACAGAGAAACACTTTAAATTAATGAAGGATAAGACTATCGTTTGTAACATTGGTCACTTTGACAATGAGATTGACGTAGCTTACTTGAATAGCAAGTACGGTGATTCTAAATTTGAGGTAAAGCCACAAGTAGATGTGTACAATATAGATGGTAATGAAATTATCCTTCTTGCTGAAGGTAGATTAGTAAACCTTGGTTGTGCTACTGGTCACCCATCATTTGTGATGAGTAACTCATTTACAAACCAAACACTTGCTCAATTAGAGTTGTGGCAAAACACTGATAATTACAAGAATGAAGTATATGTACTGCCTAAGCATTTAGATGAGAAAGTAGCGGCACTTCACCTTGCTAAGATAGGTGTAGAATTAGAGGAGTTAAGTCAAGATCAAGCAAACTACATAGGTGTAGGTTTGAATGGTCCATACAAAAACGATGCTTATAGATATTAATTCGTTTTACGAATAAAGATCAAATAACAATATTCAAATCCCAATTGCCTATGGCGGTTGGGATTTTTTGTATGTACAATCCATTATTAGGTTGTTATATTTTAAGATGAGTTGTATGCCAACATCAATTTATATAAATCATCCAAAAGGATATACCTTGTATAATTAGCTATTCGAAACAAGACATTCGACCTCTTAGTGGTAGAACCTTTTATTAGCTATACAGGAGTATAAATATAAGACCCTTTTGGGTCTTGATTGCCTTTATATCACACGTGAAATTCCCGTACTACCTTTACAACTATATACCGCATCTGCTTCCTCTATATCATTCATCGTGATATTCTTCTCGGTGATAGCAAAACCGTAGTTGCGAAGTAAAAAACGCTGTGTAGCTCCATTCACTCCGCCACTTTTTAGGCTTGGGATAAAGAAGTCTTCCCCTTTTTGGATCAGGAGATTGCTGATAAGCTCTTCACAGATGTGCCCTTTTGTATTCTCTATGAGTAGGTAGTCGAGTTCTTGCTCTTGCTTGTACTTAGCTGCAATCACATAGTAGATGCTGCTAAGACTTTTTACCGTCATCCACGGCACTATGGGTTTTGGTTCTGGATATATTGCTAGTTTACCTTTGGCTAGTGGAGCTTTCTTTAGATCTGCTTCTAGGTCTAGGGAAGTAGGTAAGAAGAAGGGTTGGCTGTATTCTCTAAATGAATGATCGAACGCTACTTCATTGCATTCTGGTAAGTACTTTCCTCCGCCGTCTCTAAAGAAGTTAATTCTCACTATTCCGTCACTCTTGTAGGATAGAGCTATGCCTCGGAGAAATTCCTCATCTGCTAAAAAGGTAGGCTCAAATTTATAGATCTCGAAAGCGTAATTAATTCGGTCTCCATGAGTTTGTATTAAGGGTACGGAACCATTTACGATACGGATACTCTCAAAAAAACCGTCCCCGTATAGAAAGCCTCTATTCATAGTATTAAGCGAAAAGCATTCCTGCTATAGTAGCTGTCATAAGGCAAGCTAGTGTGCCACCTAATAGTGCTCGCATACCTAGTCTAGCAAGGGTGCTACGTTGGTTTGGAGCTATGGAACTAATGCCACCTATTTGTATGCCGATAGACGCAAAGTTGGAGAATCCGCATAGTGCATACGTTAGAATGATTATAGAGCGATTTTGTAGATGTGCTCCGCCAACACCTGCAATCATATCTTTTAATGAGAGGTAAGCTATAAATTCATTTACAACCGTCTTTTCACCTAGCAGCTGACCGCTTAGAATCATGTCTTGACCTTCTATACCAATGACCCAAGCCAGTGGTGCGAAAATGTAGCCTAATATCATTTCTAGGGTAAGACCTTCATATATTGTGTTTCTTACTATTAAAGTATTGAGGGAATCAAACTGCCACCAAGTACCAATGCCGTCAAAAGAACCGACGACATTAAGAAGTAGGTAATTGAACATAGCAATGAAGGCAAGAAATACTAAAATCATTCCTGCAACATTTACTGCAAGCTTAATACCGTCTGTAGTTCCATTAGCTATAGCTTCCAGCGGGCCATTGCCCATTTGATCCTTGTTTAAGTCTAAGTTAGAATCTACTTTTTCTGTTTCTGGAAAGATGATTTTGGCACATACAATAGCAGCAGGAGCAGAAAGAATTGATGCTGTAAGGAGATGCTTGGCAAACTCTTGCTGCGAAGCAAGGTCGTCTCCACCTAAGAAGCCAATGAATGCGGCGAATACACCGCCAGCGATAGTTGCCATACCACCTGTCATAAGACACATTATCTCAGATTTACTCATTTTTGAGATGTAGGGTTTCACTACCAATGGAGCTTCAGTCTGTCCTACGAATATGTTAGCTGCTGCAGCTAAGCTCTCCGCACCGGATAGTCTCATTGTTTTGCTCAGTATCCAAGCAAATCCGTAAACTACTTTTTGTAGTATGCCTAAATAGTATAGGAGTGAGGTAAGAGCTGAAAAGAAAACTACGGTGGGTAAAACCTTGAAAGCAAAGATGTAGCCTATGGTTTGGGTAATTTCAGGATCGCTAGTGACTAAATTGCCAAATAGGAACTCGGCACCTATATCTGTAAAGGCAAGTAGTTGTGTGAAAAAACTAGCAAATACTCCAAAGATAGCAGCAAACTGTGGCACTTTGAATACCAATATACCTAGAATAAGTTGCATGGCAACTCCCGTGACTACTAGCTTCCAATCTACTTTCCTCTTGTGCTTACTAAATATAAAAGCTATTCCTATTAGAATTATTAAACCTAAAAGGCCTCTAAGTATCTCCATTGTTGTTATTAATCGGTAAATATAAGAATATCTAATAGTTGGCAGCTGTTCATCTTATTTACGGAATAGCCTAATTACGAGAAAATAATCTCAAAAAGAAACAAAATTGTATTTTGAATTTGCCGTGTTACTATGCTAGTACACGTTAAATGACAATATAATACTCTGTTTATTAGCAGTTTAATTTATTGTATTAGTGAGTTTGGTACACTTGGCATTCGGATTGTAATGTACAAATGGAGATTACGTTCTCCTAAAATTTGAAATAAATACATCCTCCATAGGAGGAATATATAAAAATGTTGATTTAATACGAACAACAAACTACTAACCGCGGAGTGATGACCGCAACAAAAATTCGGTTGATTACCGATAAGAGGTATGATTACCTTGACTATTTGTTATTTCATATGTAATTTAACCATTATGTATTACGATTTAAGCTTCTGGAGCGAACACCAGAGGCTTTTTTATTGCCTATTTTTTAGCCAATCTATACTATGCTCTTATATATGCTAAATGCTCCCTTCTCTTATCTTTGCCCGACTTATATAAAAGTATGCAAGATCAAACGCCATATATTCCTATAAACAAAGTACGAATAGTAACTGCTGCGTCTCTTTTTGATGGGCACGATGCTGCCATCAATGTGATGAGACGTATCATACAAGCTACTGGCTGTGAGGTGATACACCTAGGGCACGATCGTAGTGCTGAGGAAGTAGTGAATACTGCTATTCAAGAAGATGCGAATGCTATAGCTATGACTAGTTATCAAGGTGGTCACAATGAGTATTTTAAGTATATGCGTGACCTACTCAATGAAAAAGGTGCAGGTCATATCAAACTCTTTGGTGGGGGTGGTGGTACTATTCTTCCGTCTGAAATAGCAGATCTGCAGGCATATGGAGTTACAAAGATTTATCATCCAGATGATGGCAGAGCGATGGGCTTGCAAGGAATGATTAATGACTTGGTCAAAACTTCTGATTTCCCCACAGGGAAAAACCTAGACGGTGAAGTGCAGTCATTTCGCAAAATGAATAAAATGTCGATAGCGAGAGTAATCTCTGCAGCCGAAAATTTCCCAGAAGAAAATAAAGACCTTTTAGCAGGTATAGTTGCTGAAGCTAAAGAGATTAAAACTCCTGTACTGGGTATCACAGGAACGGGAGGAGCTGGTAAAAGTAGCTTGGTAGATGAGCTAGTTCGTAGATTTCTAGTAGATTTTCCAGAGAAAAATATTGCTATCATATCTGTAGACCCATCTAAGCGTAAAACGGGTGGAGCTCTGCTCGGAGATAGGATTCGAATGAATAGTATTCGAAATGACAGAGTGTATATGCGTTCGCTTGCTACTCGTCAGGCTAATTTAGCGTTATCTAAACACATAGACGTAGCAAAAGATATTCTGAAAGTAGCGGGTTACGATTTAATTATTCTTGAGACTTCTGGAATAGGACAGAGTGATACTGAAATAACCGATCACAGTGATGCTAGTTTGTACGTGATGACACCAGAATACGGTGCAGCTACGCAGTTAGAGAAAATCGATATGCTTGACTTTGCAGATGTTATTGCATTGAATAAGTTTGATAAGCGAGGAGCTTTAGATGCTGTGCGTGACGTAAAGAAGCAGTTTCAGCGTAATCACGTCCTGTTTGACCAAGATCCAGACGATATGCCGGTATACGGCACTATAGCTAGTCAGTTCAATGATCCTGGAGTGAATTCGCTGTACGCTAAGCTAATAGAGACGATCAATGAAAGAACGGGTGCGGGTTTTAAATCTCAACTCGTAGCTGCTAATGAAATGTCTGAGAAGATATTTATTATTCCACCCAAAAGAGTACGCTATCTCTCTGAGATAGCAGAGAGTAATAGAGGATATGATAAATGGGCAAGAGAGCAATCTAGTATCGCCCAAAAACTATACGGTATCAAGAAAACTATTACTACTATTCATGAAGCTGAGATAACTGATTCAGATAGACTAATAAAAGACTTAGAGGAAACGTATGCTAAAGTAGCTTTAGACTTTGATCCAAAACTACAAATAGTGATAGACGAGTGGGATGGGGTGAAAGAATCGTATGCCAATGATATTTATACGTACCTCGTAAGAAACAAAGAGATTAAAGTAGAGACTAAAACAATCTCGCTTTCTCATCAAAAAATAAGCAAAGTATCGCTGCCTAAGTATGAAGCTTGGGGCGATGTGCTGCAGTGGAATCTGCAAGAAAATGTACCGGGTAAGTTTCCGTTTACTGCGGGTATCTACCCATTCAAACGTCAGGGCGAGGATCCTACTAGAATGTTTGCCGGAGAAGGAGGTCCAGAGCGAACCAATAAGCGTTTTCACTACCTCAGTAGCGATATGCCAGCCAAGCGATTGTCTACGGCTTTTGACTCGGTGACGCTCTATGGTAATGACCCAGACAGCAGACCAGATATATATGGTAAAATAGGAAATGCAGGTGTAAGTATCTGCTGCCTAGACGATGCCAAGAAACTATACTCAGGGTTTAACCTAGCTCACGCTATGACCTCTGTGAGTATGACTATCAATGGTCCTGCACCTATGTTGCTTGGGTTCTTTATGAATGCCGCTATAGATCAGCAGTGTGAGATATACATCAAAGAAAAAGGACTAGAAGCTGAAGTACAGAGTAAGATAGATGCCTACTTCAAAATAAAAGGAAGTGAACAACCGAAATACGACGGAGATCTACCAGAAGGGAATGATGGTCTAGGACTCATGCTCCTAGGACTCACAGGAGATAAAGTACTGCCTGCGGATGTATATGCAGGCATAAAAGCACATACGCTATCGCAAGTGCGTGGCACGGTGCAAGCAGACATACTCAAAGAAGACCAAGCACAGAATACGTGTATCTTCTCTACGGAGTTTGCTCTGCGACTAATGGGAGATGTGCAGCAGTATTTTACAGATAATGGAGTGAGAAATTTCTACTCGGTAAGTATCAGTGGATATCACATAGCAGAAGCCGGAGCTAATCCGATTACACAATTGGCATTTACATTGGCAAATGGATTCACGTATGTAGAATACTACCTCAGCCGTGGGATGGATATTAATGCCTTTGGGCCTAATTTATCGTTCTTCTTTAGTAATGGTATAGACCCAGAGTATGCGGTAATAGGCCGTGTAGCTAGAAAAATATGGGCAAAGGCTATGAAGCTAAAATATGGAGCCAATGAGCGTAGCCAAATGCTCAAATACCATATCCAGACCAGTGGTAGAAGTCTACACGCACAGGAGATAGATTTCAACGATATACGTACTACATTACAAGCACTGTATGCTATCTATGATAACTGTAACTCACTGCATACTAATGCGTATGACGAGGCGATAACTACTCCTACAGAAGAAAGTGTACGACGTGCAGTAGCGATACAACTTATCATAAACAAAGAGCTTGGACTAGCCAGAAACGAAAACCCAATGCAGGGATCGTTTATCACCGAGGAACTCACTGATCTGGTAGAAGAAGCGGTAATGACCGAGTTTGATAAGATCACCGAAAGGGGAGGAGTATTAGGAGCGATGGAGACTATGTATCAACGCTCTAAGATACAAGAAGAAAGCTTGTATTACGAGACCTTGAAGCACAATGGAGATTTCCCTATCATAGGGGTAAATACCTTCCTAAGCAGCAAAGGCTCGCCTACAGTACTGCCTAAAGAAGTGATCCGTGCTACAGAAGACGAAAAGCAATTCCAGATCAATACACTCCAAAGCCTAAACAAGCGATACGAAACAGAAGCTACCGCACTACTCGCCGACATACAGCAAAAAGCACTCAGAAATGAGAATGTTTTTGAAGCACTGATGGAAGTTAGTAAGGTGTGCTCACTCGGGCAGATTACGAATGCACTCTTCGAAGTTGGGGGGCAGTATAGACGGAATATGTAAATTTGGAATTAGAAAGTAAACATAACGATGTCTACCAAGAAGTAAAACGACTTATAGTCGATGCTCAAAGAAGGGTTTATACTTCTTCTAATACCATATTACTCAAATTGTATTGGGATATAGGGGAGCAAATAGTGGAAGTAGAGCAGGGTGGTAAAGAACGTGCTGCATATGGAAAGGAAATTCTAAAAAGTTTGAGTGAGCAGTTGTCTGTTGAATTCGGTAAGGGGTTCGATGCTAGTAATCTTAGGAATATGCGTCAGTTTTATCTATCATATCAAAAATGGGACGCAGTGCGTCACAAATTGAGTTGGACGCATTATCGTATACTTTCAAGAATAACTGACGAAGAAGAACGCAATTCATATACACTACTTGCAGATACAGAAAATTGGAATACTAGAGAGCTGCAGAGAAATAAGGAAAGCATGTATCTCGGTAGAATGTTGGATACTCCTAAAGAGAGCACTCCGCAAAGTGAATCTGAGATAATAAAAGATCCCTATATTTTTGAGTTTCTAGGGATGAAAGATGATGGTTTGCTCAAAGAACGGGAATTAGAGGCAGGTCTTATAGCTCATATAAAATCATTTCTTATGGAGATGGGTAAAGGGTTTGCTTTTGTAGAGAGTCAGCAACACGTAGTTACTGATACCTCAGACTTTTACATTGATCTGGTTTTTTATAATTACTATCTCAAGTGTTTTGTCTTGGTCGATTTAAAAACTACCAAGCTAACACATCAAGCTATAGGTCAGATGGATATGTACGTTAGAATGTACGATGATCTAAAGAGGGGAGATGCCGATAACGCTACTATAGGGCTTGTGCTTTGTACAGAAAAGGATGAGACCATCGTCAAGTATTCTGTCTTAGCAGAAAATCAAAAACTATTTGCGAGTAAGTATAGACTCTACCTACCCAAAGAAGAAGAGTTAAAAGAACTGATAGAAAGAGATAGACAGCAGATAGAGTTAAATAATAATAAGCACTTATGGAAGTAAGTAAGGTGTGCTCACTTGGGCAGATTACGAATGCCTTGTTTGAGGTGGGGGCAGTATAGGAGGAATATGTGAGAATATAGGCGTACCTCCAGCCAAAGGCGGATAAGCTGCTGAAATTATGTTAAGGTGAATATGGGTAATTACGTAATTTTGCGGTATCCCTTTTAAAGAACATCTTTACTGTACCTATATATAACATAGCATATCTTTATTATCACTTTAATTATGTCAATTTTAGCCAAACGAATAAGAGAAATTAGAGAGGCTAAAAACTTAACTCAAGAAGATGTAGCTTTTAAATGCAACATGTCTGCATCTGCTTATGGGCAGATTGAACGAAAAGCAGGGACATCGAAATATGAAACGCTATGTAAAATTGCACGTGCAACGGATGTAACTATCATGTTTCTTATAGATATTGATAATTCAAAAAGTACTTAAAACAAGTTATGACTTGTTGAAGGAGTAGTTTTTCTTTTAGATATTCGTGCTAGTAAAAAAAATAATGACTTCAAAAATTTACAATTTAATAGTCTTATTATTTGTCAGTTTAGTTGCTATTGGACAAAATAGGGATGCAAACACATCATTAATAAGCATAGGTGGACTTGGATCTATTGATTCAGGTTCAGTTACATTTACTAATAACTACCTACCTTTCATAAAAGTAATAATAGATAATGTTGGGTCAGCTGTATTTTATGGGGAGCTAGGCAAAAAGCTTACTTAGTCTAAAGAGGAAAAAGTCAGTATCAGATACGCCTCTAAGGTTAGCCCTAAAGAGCTTTATTTTGGAGTTAAAAGACTCCGCA
>Ga0209390_10001441_pt1 | contig 46047 bp, 34 predicted proteins | sample BON01_FD_187212 | JGI IMG/M metagenome (GOLD analysis project Ga0209390, IMG submission 187212) | Freshwater microbial communities from Lake Bonney liftoff mats and glacier meltwater in Antarctica - BON-01 (SPAdes) (version 2) | ecosystem: Environmental > Aquatic > Freshwater > Ice > Glacier...
GAATGGATGACGTGCTAGTAGTAGCAGGAGGTGTGATTCCTGAGCAAGATTACCAATTTTTGTATGATAGCGGTGTAGACTTCGTGTTTGGTCCGGGTACGGTGATAGCAGAGGCGGCTATAGATGTATTAAAGAAGTTGGGTTGAGATGATTTAGTATATTGCGTTATATGATTCTAAAATATACTCTTTCTACCCTTTTCATTTTTTTATCAATAACAGGATTTTCTCAATTAGCAGTTAACGATTCATCGCTCAAAATTGGTTTGTATGCATATCAAAATGTTGGGTTAAAAGGAGGAGTTGGTGTTAGACTCTTCCCTTTTAAACAGCACAAACAGCTAGGTTTTAGTGCAGGATATTCTTATTACTCCGGAGATTTAGATTCTAGATTTAATGACGTTATTGATCAATACAAGGGTTTTGATATAGGAGTTTCTACCCTAAAAAGTATCTATCATAACAGGAGCGGTGGCAAAAAAAAAGCGTATAGAGGATTAGATGTAAATGCGTTTTATAGCACGAATGGGAGAACATTTAGACATAAGTGGTATCAAATAGTAGACTGTAATACAGCTTCGGGTCCTTCAGTCTCATCTGCAGCAAGCAGCAGTGCAGTAGGCGTAGAAGTTTATGGCAAATTTGCTCGTGGTTTCGAAAACAGTAAGTCGTTGGTATTATTGTCATTTATGCCAGGATTGCGATATATAAAAAGTGAATCTTCCTACAGTGTAATGTGCGACCCTAGTCTGATAGATGAGTCTCATCCAAATAAGAGTGTAGCCAATGTCTCGATTCCTATAACTATAAAACTGCAGTTAGCTGTTTATTTAAAACATACTAAATAGCTTAATTTTTATCTTTGAGACCTTGAGCGAGTAATACTATCCGTACTGTATCCTTTTATAGCAGTTTATGACAGAGGATTTGGTTCTGTTTTAATTGTTTTTTTTCTAACGATATTGGGATGTGTACCGGGAGTTATCGGGGCACTTGTCATTTTGAATAAGCTAAAGTAGGAGCAATAAATCTATTTGTTGTCGCACAAATTAGTACGAATTTGCGGATTGTAATTCCATAAATTAATATAAATTTGCGGAATGAGTAACTGGATAAATCGACATTTTAGCATTGAAGAAAACCTTCAAAAAGGGAAGGTGCTTATCCTATACGGCCCAAGGCAAATAGGTAAAACCTCGCTTATTGATAATTTTAAAAAGAAGACCAAGCTCAAAACGCTCAACACTACGGGAGAGAATATTCGTATCCGTACTATTTTCGAAAAAGGTGATCTAGAGGAAATACTAGCTTTTGTAGAAGGATACGAGCTACTCATTATCGACGAGGCCCAAACGATAAACAATATTGGGTTTGCCTTAAAGTTACTTACGGATCATAGTAAAGAACTCACTATCATAGCGACGGGCTCCTCTTCTTTTGAGCTTGCTAACCAGGTAGGTGAGCCGCTAGTAGGGAGAAAGCGTACGGTAGAAATGTTTCCTATCTCTATGCTGGAGCTGAAAAACATTTACAATAACTATGAGCTAAAGGAAAAGCTTGAGGAGTTTCTGATCTACGGATTTTATCCAGAAGTAATCACTGCTAAGACTAGTACACGTAAGCAGAGTATCGCCACAGAGATAGCTACTTCATATCTTTTTAAGGATATTTTGATGTTAGATAACATCCTCTCTTCTTCCAAGATCAATCAAATAGTGCGTATGCTCGCTTTTCAGGTTGGTAGCGAGGTTTCGTTTAATGAAATAGCGACTAAAGTGGGCTTAGATGTGAAGACGGTTAGTAAGTATTTGGACATTTTAGAAAAGTCATTTATACTAAAAAGCCTAGGTGGGTACAGTGGAAACTTGCGAGACGAAGTGACTCAAAAGCGAAAATATTATTTCTACGATACAGGAATACGCAATGCGTTGGTGGCTAATTTTAACCCCATAGAACTTAGAAATGACGTAGGAGCACTTTGGGAGAATTTCTTAGTTATGGAGCGTTTCAAAAGGAATGCGCACCAAGAGGTGGTCTCTAATTACTATTTTTGGAGAACATACCAATCTGGTGAGATAGATTTCATAGAAGAAAGAGAAGGTAAATTATTTGCCTACGAATTTAAGTGGGGTAAAAAACCGGCTAAGTTTCCGAAAAAATTCACATCAACCTACACCAACAGTGAAACTTTCCTTGTAAATCAAGAAAATTTTCTTGATTTCATTCTTTAAATTAGTGCGAATTTGTGGATTGTTGTTCCACAAATTCATATTAATTTATGGAATATTGCTTTGGTTGTCAGTGTTTTATTGAGGCTGCCACCGTACTTATACCAAAATAGCTTTCAATTGCCGCATATAAATCGTTTTTCACTCGATTTCTATTCGTTAAAAAATAATACCATAGCTCAGGCTATGCAATGATTTTTCGTCTTTACAAACCTTCGATAAACTCAATTTATTTATACGCACTTAAAAACTAAATTGGTATTATTCCACCTTCCTATACAATTACAAAGTGACATTGTGAGTTGTTAATTAAGAACGTACTGGACCATGTTAAATTTGAAGAAAATATCTAAATTGAAATTACTAGGGAAAATATTCGTTTCGGCAATTCTGCTTGCAGTCGTGTTTGCTTTTTTTCAATTAATGAAAATAGAACCAGAAGAGCATACCGCTTGTAATGCTCCAAGCATGCAATGTGAGTTTAGTCTGCTAGAAGAAGAGCCGGCAGGGCCTATAGTAGACACCGCGGCAATCATTCAGGGAGTGTTAGCTAAAGTACAAGAAGAACATAAATATGATTTTCTAAACGATTTAGCAGGGAGAAAACTATGGGGAATTGATATCTCTAAGTATCAGACCAATATCAATTGGAAACTGATGGTCAAGAAAAATAAACCAGATTTTGTCTTTGTGAAAGTGACAGAGGGCACTACTATAGTTGATAAAATGTACCGCTCGCACAAGAGAAATCTTGAAAAGCACGACATACTGCACGGAGCGTACCACTTTATGAGTTTCAGCAGCAGCGGAAAGCGACAAGCACAAAAATTCATAAAACATGCAGGACTCAAAAAAGGGAACATGGTTCCTGTTTTGGATGTGGAATACACTAGAAGAAGAATGCCAAACAAGCGAAAAGTACTTCGCGAAATACGCAATTACTGCGATGTAATAGAAAAACATTACGGAGTAAAACCTATCATCTATACGCATCCTCATTTATACTCAACGTACCTGAAAGGCTCTTTTGATGACTATCCGCTCTGGATCTGTGATTACAGAAATAGTCCTCGTCATGATTGGGCTATATGGCAACACACTGCCAAAGGCAGACTATGGGGATACAGCGGCAAACTGGATAAGAATGTGATGAAGAGCGATAAAAGGACGCTCAAGACACTGTTGCTGCTTTAGATCGCTATAGGAGCACTTATTCTAGGGTGCGGGTCATATCCTACTACTTCAAAATCTTCATACAAAAACTCAAAGACAGATTTCTTATCCGGGTTTAATTTCACTTTAGGATACGGACGAGGCTCTCGGCTGAGTTGCTCTTTTACCTGCTCAAAATGATTACTATAGATATGTGCATCTCCAAAGGTATGGACAAACTCTCCAGGCTCTAGTCCTACCTCTTGAGCTATCATAAGTGTAAGTAGAGCATAGCTCGCTATGTTAAAGGGCACTCCTAAGAATAGGTCTGCACTGCGTTGATAGAGTTGGCAGCTTAGTTTACCATCTGCTACATAAAACTGAAAAAGACAATGACAAGGAGTAAGAGCCATATCGTTTAGTTCTCCTACATTCCAGGCATTTACAATTATTCTACGACTATCTGGGTTGTTTTTTAGTGTGTCAAGTACGTATTGTATCTGATCTATTTTTTCACCGTTGGGAGCTTCCCACTCACGCCATTGCTTGCCATATACGGGACCTAAATCCCCATTTTCATCCGCCCAAGCATCCCATATTTTTATATTGTGGTCCTTGAGATATTGTATATTAGTATCTCCCTTCAGAAACCACAGAAGCTCGTGTGCCACCGACTTCCAGTGTACTTTTTTAGTAGTGATAAGCGGAAAAGAGTCTGCTAAGTCAAAGCGTAACTGACCACCGAAAACACTGATCGTGCCTGTGCCCGTTCTGTCTGTTTTCTTGGTTCCATTTTCGAACACATGTTTCAGGAAATCTTCGTACTGTCTCATTATGCTACAAAGCACGCTCTATTTGTGCGAAATAAATTACTGTATTATTGGTCGTTACCAACAATATTTAAACTTGGATGTTTAGTTTTGCGGAGCTTTAGAAACATTATAATGGCAGTAGCAATAAAATTACCTAGAATGAGTGATACGATGGAGGAGGGTACTATCGTATCTTGGTTCGTCAAAGTAGGAGATACCGTAAAGTCAAGTGAAATGATAGCAGACGTAGAGACCGATAAGGCCACTATGGAGCTCGAAAACTTCGAAAAAGGGGAAGTACTTTACTTGCTGGAGGAAGGTTCTACAGTACCTGTAGAGTCAGTGATAGCAGTCATAGGCAAGAAGGGCGAAGATTTTCAAGACTTGCTAAAAGCAGCACCCGAAGCTGTAGAAGAGCCAGTGGAAGAAGCAGTATCTGCACCAGTAGTATCTACCCCAGCAGAAGCAGCACCTAGTGCTTCTGTAGCACCAGCTACCCCTAGCACACCAACAGTAAGTATCTCTAACAATGGACGTGTATTTGCATCTCCACTAGCCAAAAGCATGGCCGAGGAGAAAGGCATTAATCTAGAAACCGTGACAGGATCTGGTGACAATGGCCGTATTATAAAGAAAGACATAGAAAACTATATTCCAGCTGTAGCGACCAGTACTGCAGCGGTAGGTGTAGAGAGCTATGATGAAGTGCCCGTTTCGCAGATGCGTAAGACGATAGCTAAGCGATTAGCAGAGTCTAAATTTACTGCACCACACTTCTACCTTACTAAGGAGATAAAAATGGATGCCGTATTAGCTGCACGCAAGCGTATGAATGAGTATACGGAAAACCGTATCTCTATCAATGATATTATTATAAAAGCAACGGCAGTCGCACTTAAGAGTCACCCCAATGTAAATTCATCTTGGCTTGGAGATAAGATAAGAAGAAATCACCATGTGCACATAGGTGTAGCAGTAGCCATAGATGACGGACTGTTAGTTCCTGTAGTGCGTTTTGCAGATAGCAAGTCACTCTCTCAGATAGGAGCAGAAGTGAGAGAATTGGCCGGTAAAGCAAAAACAAAAGAATTACAACCAAAGGACTGGGAAGGAAACACCTTCACTATTTCTAATTTGGGAGCTTTTGGTATAGATGAGTTCACTGCTATAGTGAATCCACCTGACGCGTGTATCTTAGCTATAGGAAGTTCTAAGGAGACAGTTATAGTAGAAAATGGTGAAATGAGATCTGGTCACGTAATGAAAGTTACGTTGAGCTGTGATCATAGAGCGGTAGATGGTGTTACAGGAGCTAATTTCCTTAAAACTTTTGCTGATTTACTAGAAGAGCCAGTAAGACTATTGGTTTAACGCCAAAGGTGTAGATATTTTAAAAGCCTAACTTGAGAGAGTTGGGCTTTTTTATTTTCGTGAATAGAAGTTTTCATGAAATCATCTTAGCTTTAAAGAGCTCAGATAGTTGACCTTCCAAATTTCCAGAGGCCAAAGTGAATCTCCCGAATTCGGAAGTAAATTCTTCTGATTGATTAAGCAACTTATAAAACTCTAATCCTTTAGTCGGCTCCCCTTTATACTTCATCTCGTTAATCGTTCACACCTTATAGCGTTAGGCGATGATAGTGTTTTTTCCTCGTTCCCTATCTAGGAGCGAATGACATTATATAAAAGGCATCAATATCCCCCATTTGCATATTTCCAAAGAATGCTTTATACTTGCAAAGCCTTTCGGGCATTTCTCAAGAAAATTTCAAAATTTTTCCAGAACACAGTAAAAACATTTAATTCTTAATAATACATGTACGATATTCTTTCATTAGGAGAGATGCTACTTCCTGATTTGCGTAAGATCGCAGATGATCATGATGTAGCTCACAAAGGGCTAAAGAAGCAAGACCTAGCCTACAAAATACTGGATTACCAAGCGGTAAATCCTGAAAAATTCAGAGGCGTAAAATCTACTTCAGATGACAAGCCTCAGGAAAAGCCACCAAGGGTAAAAAAGGCAGCTCCTATCCGCAAGCCAAAAGAAGAAAGGACTACTGATGCTCCCGCAAGCGAGCAAAAAGAGGATAATAAAGATCGCCCTCGTAAGGAAGCTACTAAGGATGGACAGAAAGATGATAATAAAAATCATCCTCGAAACGACCGCCCACGCAAGGATACTCTCAAAAGAGAGACTCCAGAAGGGGAAGAGGATAAGACGGACAAACCTCAGAATAAAGAGCGAGTAAGCAGAGATGACCGTATGGTCAATCGTGGCGGCAATGATAATAAAGAGGAGAGAAAGCCTAACGACCGCCTAGCCCAAGATAACAATCAAAAAGCGAATAGTAATAATCCTAATCATAAGCAACTGACTCCTGAGGAGAAAGAAGCGAGAGATAAGGAAAGAGCTGATAGAGAAGCAGAGCGTATAGAGCGAGATGCAGAGCGTAAAAAATCCGACGAAGCAAAACGAGCAAAACGTGAAGCTGAAGATAAGCTTATTAACTACCTAGAGCTTGAAGGTGTAGTAACTACACAAGGTGTGCTGGAGGTAATATCTGATGGATATGGTTTTTTAAGATCTGCAGATTACAATTATCAGCCTTCACCGGATGATGTATACTTGGCACCGAATCAGATTCGTCAGAATGGCCTGAAAACAGGAGATACGGTAAAAGGAAACATTCGACCACCAAAGGAAGGTGAGAAGTACTTTGCACTTATCAATATATTGGGTATCAATGGTAGAACGGTAGAGTTCGTGAAAGACAGAGTAGCGTTTCATCACCTTACTCCACTTTTTCCAGACGAGAAGTTTAACCTAGAGTATAAAAGCGACAACTATAGTACTCGTATTATGGATATCATCTCACCTATAGGTAAAGGTCAGCGTGGACTTATAGTGGCACAGCCAAAGACGGGTAAAACCATCTTACTAAAAGATATAGCCAACGCGATATCTGCCAACCATCCAGAGGTGTATATGATTATCCTACTCATAGACGAGCGGCCAGAGGAGGTAACCGATATGGCACGTAATGTGAAGGCAGAAGTGGTTGCTTCTACTTTTGACGAGCCAGCTGACAAGCACGTGAAGCTTGCTAATATTGTATTAGAAAAAGCAAAAAGACTGACCGAGTGCGGTCACGATGTAGTGATATTGCTAGATTCTATCACAAGACTTGCTCGTGCATACAATACGGTACAGCCAGCTAGCGGCAAGATACTAAGTGGTGGTGTAGACGCAAACGCCCTACAGAAGCCAAAACGTTTCTTTGGTGCTGCACGTAATATAGAAAACGGAGGGTCACTGACTATTATAGCTACAGCTCTTACAGAGACTGGATCTAAGATGGATGAAGTAATCTTCGAAGAGTTTAAAGGTACAGGTAATATGGAGCTACAGTTGGATAGAAAACTATCTAATAAGCGCGTGTATCCAGCTATCGACATAGTATCGTCTAGTACACGTAGAGAGGATTTACTTCTTGATAAGTTGGTGCTTCAGAAAATGTGGATTATGCGTAATCACTTAGCAGATATGAACCCAGAAGAGGCTATGAGCACTATGCTTAACTATATGAAAGGAACTAAGAACAATGATGAGTTCTTAGTGAGTATGAACGGATAGGTTCTTTTTATAAAACATATTAAGGAAGAGTAATTACAATTAATTTGTAGTTACTCTTTTTGTTTTCGTAGGGATTTATGTTTTGAAGGTTACCTATGGAAATCGTGTCCCCTGAATGTAATTTTTGGAGTAGCATGATTATGTTTGGTGAAATAGTGCCGTCCGAAGAAGAAAGCATAGCGGAATTACCAACTTTAGGCTCTAAAATAAGACTAAATGAAAGTGGATTTCCATTCTCATTTACAAAGCAAGGCACAATCTCTGTTTCCCCTTTTTGAACGTTAGAAAATAATGAAGCAAGCGAATCAAGGTCTGGGTTTATTAGGCTGAAAGTAGACTCGCATATGGGTGGGTCTGTTATATTAAATTGGTACTCGGAGGCGTAGTAGTATTTATTATTCTTTTGATAGATAGACCTTCTTAAAGCAATGATGTCAGCGTAAATAAGGGCTTTGACTTCTTGTATTGGTCGTGATAAGTCTGAACTGTCGTTAATAGTATAGTCGTTGATAAAGGAATTAATGCTGTAGTGATCTATTAAGCTCCGAGGAGCGATCCACATGTTTACTTTTACACTAGTGTCAAGCCATTGCACTTTGTTCTCACACCTATTGTATCCAAATGAGTCAGTAAGAAGACTGATAAAGCGTTCTTTCGTAATATTAATAGGTTCCATAGGTCCGGCTGGGTCCATAGGGAAATATTGCCAGCAAGTATCCAGCTCTAGAATTACAAGAGAGTCTATGACCATATGTACATCAGGTACTTGGTACATGGCTCCACCTCTTTCATAGTGTATCTCAGTAAAGAAGATGTGCTCATAAGGCTGTAGATTTTCAATGTTGTAGACTAGAGAGCTTTGGTATTCTGTCTTCAAGTACCCATCATTCACAAAAAAATCTGGACCATTTTCATTGTCCAATGGCTCAAACCTAATAGTAAAGGAAGCTGCATTTTGTTTATCCTCCTTATATCCGAGACAGGTATTAAAGGTGGTCCATATGCTGTCTATTCTTTGAAAATCAGCCATAGAGATGATTTGTATGGAGTCGACATTGTCAAAAGCATAGTAGCACTCATCTGCTATGGGTACTACAGGGTAGATGAGTTCTTCGGTAACTTGACCAAAGATAGAGGTACAAAAAATGGCCAGCACAAACAAGAAACAACTTCTCATTTATCGTATTAAGGTTACGGTGCCGCTATATTCATACTCTTCGTCATTCAAAGCCGTGACTACGAGTTGATAAGCGTATACGTCTTGCTGAGCGAGATTTCCGTTGTAAGTACCGTTCCAAGGTTTTGTTTTGATGGTACCGTCCAGGCTAGTTTGCACTTCAGAGGTTCTGTACATTATTTCGCCCCATCTATTAAAGATTACAAGTTTCACGAGTTTATGACCGCTTATGATGGCACTAAATCCTTCATTAGCCTCAGGTCCAGATATGTTAGGGGTGAAGGCGTTAGGTATAAATACGATCAAGTCAGGGCCTACTATGACACAAGAAGTTGTATCGTTGATACACCCGTAATTAGTGGTTACCTTTAGATTCACGCAGTAAGTAGCGGTATCGGTAGAGTAATACCAAGAAGGGTTCTGTGCTGTAGCGGTATCGGTATCTATAAGCATATCACCAAAATCCCATTCATACTGGTCTATAAAGCTGCCGTTAGCATCGTCTACGGTACTTTTATCTGTAAAGATAAATCGAGGTAGAGCTGCAGTGGTAAAGTTATTTGGATTAGGTACGAAGCTAGCATTAGGGATAGGGTATACTAAGACGTTATCGGTTATCGTAGAAGAACATCCAGCGAGCGAAGTGACCGTTAAGGTGATATCGCCATTACCTCCAGAGAAGGTGTTACTGACAGTGCTATTAGTAGAGGTAGCTGTAGTGCTATTGGTAGCAGTCCAGGTGTAGTCAGAAGTAGCAGGATCAATGACGTTATTTATTACGACACCCAAGTCAGTAGTTACAGGGTCACAACCGTTCGGGTTGCTGTTAGTGATAGTCAGATCAGGTAGCGGGTTGAAGATAATTTCAAATTTATCTGTATTGCCAGCACAAGACCCTAAGCCTCCTGCAGATCCGACTATTCTAAAGGTATCTGCTTTTTGGTTTTGTAGCGTAAATGTAATTGTACCTGTATTTTGTACAGGATCTATGCTACCTGTTGCTATACGGGCTACGTTACCATATGTGTTAGCACCAAACCAAGATACTCCGCTGGTATTAGCACCAGAGATAGGCAGGGTTAGTATTCGGCTAGTTTCAGTAGGAGTGTTCAGACAGTAGGTTTCGTCCGGAGGAAGGTTGAGTGTAGGCTCAAGGTCTACGATAGATGCTATAGAGTCTGTGTTACTACATCCAGTAGCTGGATTAGTATAGGTATAGTAAAAGGTGATGGCTGTATTAAACAAAGTAGCACTGCTTGGGCTGAAGGTGTTACCACCTACGAGGGCACTAGGGTCAGTAGCTGACCAGATTCCAGTAGATCCAGATGGAGTAGCACTCAGTCGGATATCTGCATTAGTCTCACAGTATCTTGGAGAAAGCGGGTCAAGAGTAAGTCTAGGTAGCGGATTAATACGCAGGAAGGTATCTTTAAAAGTAGGACATCCAGTAGCGGTATGTGTATACCTGATCCACCAAGAGTTAGGAGTAGTAGTAAATGTGGCAAGAGGTGTACTGGCCAGTGTGTTGATAGTATCTCCGTTAGCTATACCACCCAGCAGGGCAGGGTTTCTGAAGAGAGCACCACTAGAGGTATCCACTACACTCCAAGTACCGTCGTTTAGGTTCACATCCATTAGATCTTTCAGAGATATTTCACCTTCACTGATACATAGGTCTCTATGTGATGAGAAAGTGAGTTTAGGCACCTTAGCGATGACCATATCTATGGTATCTTTAGTACTACATCCTTTAGCGTTGGTAAAGGAGAATTCTAGGGTGATGGTATCCTCGTTATCGTTTTGTATTTCGTAGTCAGATTCTCCCACATTTAGCCACCAATCGGGTGCGAAAGAAAACCCTCTATTTTCGAGCATGTCGGCAGTGAAGTTATTGTTGGCTGAATTAGAGTCCAGACATCTCCAGCTGGGGAAACCTAGACTAGTATTAGCGGGACTGAGCACTACCTCATTATCTAAGGGTATGGACCCTATATCTTGACAGTATTGTTTTTCTTTTAGCAAGGTGTTAGGCAGACCATTTACGGTGATGATAAAGGAGTCTTTATTGATACATAGCGTAGATGGTTCTTGGTAGGTGTACACTAAGCTGGTGCGTATAAATTTAGCAGGAGCTACTATTAGACCACAGGCATCTGCAGTTTGGAAGGTACTATTATCTATAAGGCTAGGATTTGGTGAAGTGCTCCATCCGCCGGTGCTATGCGGTCCACCTACAGGAGCTAGTATTTGATTATCGAGTAATATCGGGCCATAATCACAGCAGACCTCTCCGACATTATCTAGCTGTACGATTGGGAGTTGATTTACTAAGACAGACATAGAATCGTCATCCTGGCACACTACGCCACCTTCTGTCACGTAGAGTTGTAGTCTATAATTAACACTATTAATAGAGCGTATTTTATAGGAGTCATTAGTTCCTAGCAGAGAATCAGCAGCGAGAGGTCTATACTTATACCATTGGTAGAGGCCACTTTTACTATTTCCAGCGGTATCAAGTCCACCGGCTACGATATCAAAGGAGTCATTGAAACAAGAGACCTGATCAGGACCAGCCAGAGCGGTTACGGTATCATTTACAAATAGGAATATAGTATCTGTATCTGTACATTTCAGACTGTCTTCTATACGTATGACATACATTCCAGCGATATTAATAGTGACACTATCCTCTATACTAAAAGGAGTAGTAGAGCCATTATAAAACCATTCTTTGTAAAGGGTATCACCCTGTACCAGGGTGTCACCCATAATAGGATCAATCCAATAAGCGGAGTCAAGATTAGGGACAATATTAATACTATCGTATGCACAGAGTCTTACATCTGGAGGGAGTACTGCCAGAGGGTTTGCTTTCAGGAATACCTGAATAGTATCTTCTGCAGTACATCCTGATGCGTCACGTACGAATACACTTACAGCAGTATCGTATTGCACAGTAGGAATAGTCAGATCAAAGGTAGAGTTGGTATCGCCCACATTAGCGGTAGCATTATTTAAAAAAACGCCGTTATCAGTCACACCCATAGTGCTCCATTGATAGGATACTGGAGGATTCACATTAGATAAGTAAGGGTTAAAAGTAAGTGCAGTGCCGGCACATACAAAAGTGTCTGCTCCAATGGATAGATTTGCTTCTAGAAGCGGTGGTACTATGAGCGTGTCTTCATATGTATTAGGACAATTAAGCGGGCTATTATTAAGGTTTAGACGAACGAAGTACTTGCCTCCTTTTTTAAATTTCAGGGTATCGCTCTTGCGGGTAGAGATAATGTTACCATTAGAAGCGAAGGTGAAGACATCACGGTCCAAGATATCTAGTCTATTCGAATCTAAGACAGTCCAGAGGTAAGAACCATTCCCTCTAAATCCGGTTTCTAGATCTACGGTATGGGGATATACTCCGCAGTCCATAGTGTCTATATTGATCAATCCTCTTGCTTTTGGCTTTACGGTTACTCTAAATGAACGGACGGACAAAGCGTTTAGGGGACACGCATTATCTCTTGCCGTAACGGTAAAGTTATAGGGCAGCGATGACGCCATACCTTCTGCGGGAGTCCAACAAAACCTGCCAGACTGAAGCCTAGCAGAGGCGGTGATAACACTGAATGTAGCACCCGGAATACCGCTGTTCCAAGTAATTTTAACACTGTCCGGTGGAGGAAGTGGAGTAGGTGGTGGTGGCACGTAGGCAGGGTCATCAGTGGTTACATTAAAACACAACTGACTCCCTTCGCAGACATTGTATGTGTACGGACCCTCCACTATGGGTGGATTGTTACTGGGACAGCTCATTACTATTACCTGCATATCTCTTCGGGTGACTCCTATCTGCTGGTATACGCCAACAGAGTCTTTTCGCCACTCTGTCATTTGTATTACGACTACCGCCACCTCGGAGCAATTTGTGGGTGTAAAAATTAAATCTCCGCTTACTGCGTCTAGGTACGTACCTATGGGAGGGCTCGCCCCAGGAACAACTTGTGGGTAGCCAGTACCCGGAGGGTAGTAAGATGTAATAGGGTCTAGATAAGTGCGTGGGGTGGCGTAAGTACACTCAGAGCCTCTGTTTTGAAATGCCTTAACAAAGGAGTAGCTAATAGAATCCCTGTCAGAGGTGTCTACCGCGCCATTATTAAAAGTAAACGGTTGATCACAACAGAGTATTGCTACTGGGTCATTTGATAGTTTGGGAGAAGAATTGCACGGAGCTGCACAAGCATTAATTTCACATGAAGTGTAAAACCACTGCTGACTTTGTCCTGTTGTTATTCCTGCATTCCTTACCGCGAGTCGTACAGATATCTCAAAATCACAGCCACCACTGGCTATCTTGCTGCGCACATCTATGGTGCCTTCAAAGGTGTGTTTCTCTATGCCGTGAGGAAATGTGCCATTACAAGGCTGCTCACATCTGCTTTTCGCTGAGTTACAGGTAGTGGTTATATCTACTATGCTGGTGCGGGTCATAGTGACCGTTCCTAAGCTTTGCACTTTTCCTGGGGTGATACAGCGCAAGGACAAGTTTGTGGGAGCAGTAGAGCTACTACCGCAGTTTTCTGAAGTGCCACACCTGGGAGACTGCCCCAAGACATAACACCCATTGCAGTCACGATAAAAGTTAAATATAATAGTGTACACACCTGGGGTGTCTGCACACTCGTATGTCATATCAGATCCTATGATATGATCAGCGTTGGCAGAGCGAAATAGTGCAGTCGCAAATGCCAGAGCGAGCACTAGTCTAAAGGTTGTAGATTTCATATGTTTATTAAGCAGACCACTGAAAGTATTACTTTGTTGCACCTTCAAAAAAGGTATAACCTTACTCTTCGAAGGTAAATAATAACGAGTAAACCGCCTTGTTATTTTGTGTTTTTATCTTTTCGGAGATTCTATATCCTACTATCCACAATACTTCGTCTTGTTTACAAAGGAGAGGAATTTCACCCTTTTGGAGGATATTTATTTTCTGATCAGTAAAAAAGTCGCTAAGTAGCTTGCTACCTTTCATACCTAGGGGCTGTATTTTGTCTCCGGGTTTCCAAAATCTCAATGCAAGAGGGAAAAGGCTTTCGTCTATACTAACTATTTCTTTATTGGGACTATCTGAGAATATAGTTTCAGAGGTGCTCTCTATTACGAGGGTGTCATTGCCTAGCGAATATTTACCAGGGCCATCAATAATTATAGATCCTTTTAGGCGTTTTTTCTTTTTGCGAATCTGGATATTTTTCGTGTCTGTGGATAGGATATGGGTGGAAGATTCAAATATACGGCCACCTTCTGCTTCTATACTTTGAGCTATCTGCTCGCATACGGCGGGATTAAAGCCATACTTGTCTAATATTCGATACAGTAGAACATCAAGGTGTGGAAAACTAAAGAGTACTGATTTAGAGGCCTTTATGATGTCTGAAGAGGTTACGAAATGCTCCTGCTCAAAGGTATCTATAAAGTGCTGGAGTATGGTATTCTCACTTCTAAGATGTGAGATGCTCTTTTGTGCCTGAGCATTAAAACCAGGCATCTTATCTTCTATGTGAGGCAAAACGGAGTGACGTATGCTATTCCTTAAATATTTTTCAGAGGAATTAGAGCTATCCTCGCAAAAAGCAATACTGTGTTTGCTGAGATATCCGAGTATTTCCTTACTAGTAAATGACAGGAAGGGTCTTATGATATAGTCTCTCTTTAATGGAATAGCGGCTAAACCTGCCAAACCGGATGAGCGGTTTAGGTTAATGAAAAAAGTTTCTACCTGGTCGTTTGAGTGATGAGCTGTGATAAGCTTAGTGTACAATCCCTGCTCTTTCAGCTCATGGAAATAAGCATAACGCAGTTCTCTTGCAGACAGCTGGGTATTTAGCTTATTTTTTTGTGCATAAGCCAGGGTATCTACCTTTTTAGAGAAAAGAGCTTTGCATAAAGGGAGGTTAGCGGCAAGGCCAGCCACGAAGAGTTCGTCCCTGTCACTTTCCTCAGCCCTCAGGCTAAAGTTCAAATGGATCATTACAAAAGGGATCTCTAATGCAGACAGCAGGTGAGCAGCAAATACAGAATCTTTGCCTCCACTGATAGCCAGAGCTACTTGGTCTGATTTTTCCAATAGTTGGTGTTCTGATATGAAGGACTTTAGCTTTTGCAGCACGATGTTTGTGTTTTATTAAAGAACAAACATAAAGTATACGACTAATTTCGCCCTAATTTTATATGGTTAAACACTTTTTAACATGCGTACTGACCTTTTTATGCCTTGCTGTGCTAAGCCAGAATATCAATATAGCAAAAAAGTCTAAGATAGAAATATTGAGTGCTGATGAGCTTATCTATAACCAAGAGGTAGGGAGATATCAAATCTGTAGAGGAAATGTACGTTTTAAACAAGGCAGCATGCTTATGGACTGTGATAGTGCTCGTTTTTATGAGGATGTAAACAAGATAGAAGCTTTCGGTGACATATACATCCGACAGAGAGACACACTAGACTTGTGGGGAAAGTACTTAGAATATGATGGGGATACGCGACTAGCCAAAGTAAGCAAAGACGTAAGGCTTACAGATGGTAAGATGACCCTTACTACGGATCAGTTAAACTACAATATGGTAGATAAAGTAGGTTTTTATACCACTGGTGGAAACATCGTAAATGGCGAGGACAGACTCTATAGTAAGAGAGGTACATACTTCAGTAGGAGCAAAGAGTTTTTTTTTAAGGACAGTGTGCAACTTACTAATCCTGAGTATACTATGGAGAGCGATACACTGAAGTACAACACAAAATCAAAAGTGGCTACTTTTTTAGGACCTACGTACATTCGCTCAGAAGAAAATACCATCTATTGCCAGTACGGGTGGTATAACACCGAGAAGGAGACCTCTCAGTTTAGTAAAGGTGCGTATATAGAAGGAGAAAGTAATAAGCTTACTGCTGACAGTATGATGTATCATCGTACTACAGGTTTTGGTGAAGCTTTTGGGAATATATCTTTGATAGACACTTCAGAGCAGGTATCTATTTATGGAAATTACGGCAGGTATCAGAGGCTAGAAAAGATTACTTTGGTAACAGGAAGCCCCCGTGCTATCAAAAACCTGGATGGGGATTCTCTCTATTTTAGAGCAGACACATTTATAGATTTAGCCGACACTTTGGAGGGTAAAAAAAGACGTTTAATGGCTTACCGATCAGTAAAATTATATAAGTCTGATATGCAGGCGATTTCGGACTCTATGGAGTATAATTTTACGGATAGTACTATCGGTTTTTATGATAACCCCATATTATGGGCAGAAAATAATCAGATAACAGGCGACACTATTCTGGTATTTAGAAATAAAGATGGAATCGAGCGTTTAGAGGCCTATCGTAACGGTTACGTGATAGAGCAAGATTCTAATAGGCTATATAACCAGATAAAAGGAAAGCATTTAGAAGCCTTTTTTATTAACGGAAAAATTTATAAAGTAGATGTAGACGGTAATGGACAGAGTGTTTACTATGTCCTGGAGGATAGTGCTAAATACTCTGGAGTGAATGAGGTTATATGCGGTATGATGACTATCAATATTGATACGGGTAATCGTATACGTACTATTGTGTTTAAGAACAAGCCAAAGGCTACTTTTTATCCAATAGAAAAATTTCCGGAAAACAAAAGCAGATTGCAGGGGTTTAACTGGTACTCGGCATTACGGCCGGAAAAATTCATTTTCTTAAATTAATATACCTTTGCAGTAGATGTCAAACATAGTTTTACCAAAATTCAAGTCAGCCACTGATTTTAGTCGTGAGCTTAGAACAAACGTAGAGATGTACTTTAGAGAGTCAAAGCTCTCAAAATTTGCAACTCCCTCATTGAAAGCTAAAGCAGTTATTTTATTAACCAGCTTCTTCGGGGCTTACTTAGCGATACTCTTTTTAGGACTAACCATTTGGTCTGTACTGATATTGTGCGTGATTATGGGTTTGGCTAAAGCTGGTATTGGAATGGGCCTTATGCACGATGCTAATCACGGTTCGTTTTCTAAGAATAAAACTGTAAATAAGATCTTTGGTCATACCGCAGACATTTTAGGGGTAAGTTCTAGTAACTGGATAAATCAGCACAATCGCTTGCATCATACGTATACCAATATATATGAGCATGACGAGGATGTACATGGTAAGGGTCTATTTCGTTTCACACAAGATGCACCAAGAAACAAGATTCATAAATTTCAACATATTTACTGGGCTGTTTTCTATGGCTTCCTCACTTTAGGTTGGTTCTTTGCTGATTTCACTAAGTATAATGAGTACCGAAGAAAAGGCTTGAATAAGGCTAAGGGAGCACAAGTATTCAAAGAATACGGCGAAATGGTATTCTTTAAGCTAGTCTTTATAACATATATGATAGTGATACCAATGATCTTTTTAGATTTTGCTTTTTGGCAAATTCTGATAGGAGCATTTGTAGTGGAGTTTGTTGCAGGCTGGATTCTGGCAGTAATATTTTCACTAGCACACGTAGTAGATAAGTTTGATTTATCAAACCATGATAAATTCGATGGTAGCTCTGAAGATGAGTGGACAGTCCATCAAATACACAATACTTTTGATTTTGGAGTAAAGAATAAAGCACTTACATGGTATTGTGGAGGCCTTAATTATCAGGTGATACATCACTTGTTTCCCAATGTATCCCATGCTCACTATCCTAAACTATACGACATAGTAAAGGAAACAGCCAGCAAACACGGTATTAATTACCAGGAGTTTACTACGTTTAGAGAAGCATTTATTTCTCATATTGTATTCTTAAAGAAACTAGGAGGCACCCAATACGCGTAGTACTTAGCTGTACTATTTACCGCACACTTGCGTTTATAAGTAAGTGACATCTCTTTGCTGATTTTCAGGCATTTGTGACCTATTTTGTGCTTCGGTACATTAATTGGGATTCATATGACAAAAATGCTTAAGTATACATCCATACTTCTATTACTAGTTTCATCTTCGGCACTTTTTGCGCCACCCACTAATGTGTCCAATGAGCAAAGCAGCACTTGGGCTCAAAACACCTTTGATTCTATGAGTGTGGACGAGCGTCTTTCACAGCTTTTTATGATAGAGGTAAGACCCACATATGGGGTAAAACATTTAGATGCAGTTGAAAAATTAATAGAAGACCATCAAGTGGGGGGTGTAATTTTTTTTAAAGGAAACCCTACCCAACAGGTACAACTCACTAATAAATACCAAGCGATGTCTAAGACAAAAATGCTTGTAGCCATAGATGGAGAATGGGGTTTAGCTATGCGCCTGTCTAATACGATCTCGTATCCATACCAATTGGGTTTGGGCAGCATACAAAATGAGAGAGTGATCTATGAAATGGGTAAAGAAATAGGGCGACAGTGCAAGAGAATGGGTATTCATGTGAATTTTGCCCCAGTGATAGATGTAAATAACAATCCGAATAATCCAGTTATTAATTATAGGTCATTTGGAGAGGATCCTGATAATGTCTCAGTTAAAGGATGGGCGTATGCCAGTGGGATGCAAGATGCAGGAGTTATAGCTTGTGCTAAACATTTTCCAGGTCATGGCGATACAGATGTGGATTCACATAAAGACCTTCCCGTTATAAATCATAGTATGAAGCGTCTTAAGGAAGTCGAGTTTAAACCTTTTCAGCACCTCACCAGCCAAGGAGTGATGAGTGTAATGACTGCACACTTGTATATACCAGCTATAGATAGCCGCAAGAACATAGCGATGAGTATATCTGACAAAGCTATAAACGGCATTTTAAGACGAGATATGGGCTTCACTGGCTTGTCTTTTACAGATGCACTTAATATGCAAGGAGTAGCTAAGTATCATCCAGATGGAGAGCTAGAATTAAAGGCTCTGATGGCAGGAAATGACATCCTACTTTCTCCCGGAGACATCCCCAAGGCCAAATTACTTATGAAGCAAGCTATGGCAAACGGTAGGTTAAGTAAGGACTATGTATGGAGCAAGGTTCTTAAAATATTAAATTACAAGCACGCTATGGGATTGCATAATTTCCAAACAATAAATGAGCACAATATAGATAGAGACCTGAATAGTACTGCAGCAAAATATGTAAATTATCAATTGGTGGAGCAAGAACTATGCTTAGTAAAAGACGAAAAGCTACTCTTACCACTTCGTGCTAAAGAAAACAAACGCGTACTTTCTATAGCTATTGGAAATGGCAATAAGACTAAGTTTCAGAGTGAATTAGCGTCTTTGGGTAATGTAAACACAGTTGCTATTAACAAGAGTGCCAGTGCAGCTCAATTTGCGGTATTAAAGCAAAAAATATCAAACTATGATTACACAGTAGTTTCGCTACATGCCATGAGTAAGTACCCTCCGAATTATGGAGTGACCAGCGAGACCGCTGCTTTTATTAATGGATTAACTACTACCGAGAATATAGTCGTAGTTAACTTTGGAAACCCATATAACCTTAAAGAGTTTAATAATCAAAAAACAATGCTCCTGGCATATGAGGATCAAGATGCTCACCATGTAAAGGCAGCCCAAGCTATATATGGCGTTATAGGTGTGAATGGCACTTTGCCTGTTACGGTGGGGTCTGAGTACGTAGTAAATATGGGAGTTACTACGCTCGCTATAAGTGAGCTCAGTAATGGAATACCGGAAGAAGTAGGAATGTCCAGTACCACACTGGACAAAATAAGTGACATAGCAAACAGAGCTGTGAGAAGTGGTGCCACCCCAGGATGTCAAGTGTTGGTAGCTAAAGGCGGCAGAATAGTATATAATAAGAGCTTTGGGAAACATACCTTTAATAGTGAACAAGCGGTAAAAAACTCAGATCTATACGATTTAGCTTCTATTACAAAAGTAGCTGCGACCACGCTTAGTATCATGAAACTGGTAGAAGACGGTCGGCTATCTATAGACGATAAGATGGCAAAGCATCTTCCAGAGCTAGAAGGAACTAATAAGTCTAAGATGACTATTAAGTCGGTGTTGGAGCACAAAGCCGGCTTAAAGGATTGGATACCCTTTTATAAGGAGACCACTGAAGATGTTGAAATCTACGATTCTGTGTACTCGAGTGTACCTACGAAGACACATACCACAGGTGTAGGGAACAATTTGTTTATATTGGACACTTACAAAAGTCGTATTCTGGAGCAGATTTATGATTCTGAGATAAGTGCGGTAGGGAAGTATAAATATAGTGACTTAGGGATGATACTTATGAAGGAGCTTATAGAGCGAGTAACTGGCACTGATTTCCAAGACTTTGTTAATACTGTATACTATGAACCTATGGGTATAGACAGACTTACATTTTTACCTTTAAGTAAATTCGACTTAACAGAAATAGTACCTACTTCATTGAGCCCAGATATGAGAAAAGGCTTGGTGCATGGTACCGTGCATGATCCTGGGGCCGCTATGTTAGGTGGGGTATCTGGACATGCGGGACTATTTGGCAATGCGGAGTCTCTAGCTGCTCTAGTGCAGATGCTCTTGAATGGAGGCGTATATAACGATGTAAGATATTTAAAGAAATCGACTATTGAAACGTTTACAGCAAAACAGTCTCCTGACTCTCGAAGAGGGATTGGGTGGGATAAGCCTGAGATGAATAGAAGTAAGGGAAACCCTGCATCTGACTTAGCGTCTGCTAAATGCTTTGGGCATACGGGTTTTACAGGTACTATGGTATGGGCAGACCCTCAGTATGGTCTTGTTTATGTCTTTTTAAGTAATAGAGTATACCCCACTCAGGAGAATAAAAAGCTCATAAGAGATGGAGTTAGAACCAATATTATGGATGTAATTTACGAAAGTTTTCTGCAGCCCTAAGATTGAGTCATTACTTTTGAATCTCTCTAAGCATTAATAATAAGAAAATATAATATGAAAAAACTAACTTTAGCATTCCTAGTCGTACTTTCCATATCATCGTGTGATGAGATTTTGGATGTGATAAATTCAGGTACAGTTGGTGGTGGATTAGCAGGAATCACACAAGGTGAGGCTGCTTCTGGTCTAAAACAAGCCTTGGCAAAAGGGGTGACTAACGGAACTTCATTTTTAGGCAAGAAAGATGGCTTTTTTAAAAATGCAGCTTATAAAATACTATTGCCTGCTGAAGTACAGAGTGCTGTAGCTAAGATAAAGGCCAATCCTATAACGAATGCACTGGCTGGACCATACCTGACAAAGGTAGAAGTAGCTATGAATGCTGGAGCAGAAAATGCAATGGCAGAAGCGAAACCTATATTTATCAATGCTATTACTTCTATGAGCATAAGTGATGCAATAGGTATAGTAACTGGGGGAGAAGGTGCAGGAACTGCTTATTTACAAAGAGCTACGTCAAGCAGTTTAAAAAGCAAATTTCAGCCAGTGATAAAAAATGCGCTGGATAATGTAAATATTAATGACCCTTGGACTAAAGTTATGGGGGCGTATAATACTGTAATGGGCAAGAGTGTAAAAACAGATTTAAACGAATATGTTACGGATAAGGCAATGACAGCGTTATTTAGCGAGGTAAAACTCGAAGAAGACAAAATACGAGCGAATCCCGTAACTCGTACAACGGATATTCTGAAAAAAGTATTTGGCTATGCCGATGCTCAGAAATAGTCGGAATGAAAGATTAAACGAAAGGCACCTGCTACTAGTGAGTGCTTTTTTATTGCTAGTTATTCTCGGAGCCAAGGTAGACTTAGATCTTGGTGGTGTGGTATCGTTTACATTACAGACATTATTTCTTGGGATAGGTTATTGCTATTTGCCTGTCAGATGGAGACTTTTGCTTATTGGCGTATACCTTATCCTTGGGATACTAGGTCTTCCAGTATTTAATAAGGATGTGGGTTGGGAATATTTCAGTTCTTGGCCTCTTGGTTTTTTTCTAGGGTTTTTATTAGCGGCTTTTATACCTACACCTACGAGTCACTATTTTTCTCCATTATTCAAGTATTTTATTGAGCTACATGGGGTTATTCTTGTGCTTGGGGCAATATGGTATGGTCTATTTACAGGCTCGGCTATTGCAGCCTTGGAGACTACGTTGGATATACTTCCAGGAGTGATTATAAAAAGTTTCTTAGGATCTTTTCTAATTATTCTTATTCGAAAGTACTTAGTGCAACGTGATATTTAGTTATGTATCCGCTACTTTTACCGAGTAGAATTATTGTTATGAGTAGTAACGTATCTAAAAGCATTGGATTTTATCTATTAGGCACTATCCTGCTTAGTGCTGGTGGTTTGTATAATGGATTTCCATTTCTCAATGGAGATACTGCTTCCTACTTGCAAGGAGCATTTACTGGCAATCTTCCTTACGAGCGTCCTGTCTTCTATGGCTATTTTTTAAAAATAGTTTCTCTTGGATTTTCACTTTGGCTTCCTGCTTTAGTACAAAGTGGGCTTCTGTTTTTTCTACTTCACAAGACTATAGCTCATTTTATTCCAGATGTAGGCCGCAGAGCTTCTCTTTTATTGACACTGGTTATAGCTGCTGGTACAGGGGTGTGGTGGGAGAGCATGACCTTACTGCCAGATATATTCTTATGCTGCATGTTGCTGGCTATTTTGTTGTTGGTCGTAGAAAAGTCTAAAAGTAAAGGGGTTACAACATTGTATATGCTCGTGGTTTTCTTTGGTGCTATTTTTCATAATTCACACCTACTAATTCTTGTAATATTTCCGTTTGTACTGTATATTATTGGTAGATTATTTAAGATAGAAGTAGGTAAGGTTAAGTGGTCTCTGCTAGTGATAGGTGTTGTAGCATTTCTGTGTAGTGCTTTTGCCAACTATATAGACAATGGAGAGTTTACAGTAAATAGGGCTAGTCATGTATTCCTGATGGGAAAATTATCTGAGAATGGCATGTTGAAGCACCACCTAGATAGGAGATGTGGTGACCATGACTGGGATATATGTGCAGATAAGGATAGTCTACCTATAACAGGATTTCAGTTTGTGTGGAATGGAGATAGTCCAGCATATAAGTACGGCAGCTGGAGAGGGAATAAGGAAGAGTACCAAGAGGTCTTTGTATCTATACTGAAGTCACCAAAGCACGTAGCTCTACTGGCCTATAAAAGTGCAATAGATGGCCTCGTTCAACTGTTCCAATTTAATCATGGGACACTACTTCACCGATATGAGCGAGGGTCTAACGTGCAAGAAGCCGTTTCTAATTACTATCCTGCAGAGTCTCATAGCTCATTATGGAGTAAGCAGTTTCTGATGCAGTTGCCTTTTGACACCTTGAATATGTGGTACAAGTTCATACTTGTGTTCAGTACTGCTGTAGTATTTTATCTTTTCAGTATAGGTAAAGCAAGTAGCAAGTTTATCCTAGGATACACTGTCATTTTAATAATAATCATCCTAAATGCTTATATCACAGGAAACCTTGCTAATATTTCTGAGAGACTTAACACTAGAGTGCTTTGGGTTTTGCCGGCTATGAATGTGGTGGTGATTTGCGATTGGTTAATGGGAAGGTCAGAAAATAGCGGTGTTAAGGAATAGAGCGTGTACTATACTTATTGTTGTTTTAAAAAGGGCAAATAGCTTTAAATAATGATGCAGGATTCTTAAGTGTTCCACAACTTACGATATTAAAATAAACACTAGCCTCCAAGCTCATATGACCGCTCAAATCTATTAGTCTCTGTAATACCTGATGCTGTTTGTGTAACTTCCTTCTTAGCGCCTAGCGGGCGAGTTACTTTATGTGTTCTCAATGCGATGTACTGGTCAAAAGATATTGGTGTACGAGCGTCTAGCTGTTCGTCTATCTTCCAGTTTACCAATTGGTTAGCAAATGCTTCTTGCACTTCTGCTTCAAACACCTTGGCTTTAGACCCACTTCCGTAGGCAAAGCAAAGTAGGCTATTCCCCGCTACTACTTCACTTGAGGTAAAGTAGCTTACTAGGCTCAGAAATATGCTTGCTGTGTAGAGATTTCCCATCTTAGAAGAAAGCCTGTCTCCTGCAGCCACTTTTTCTGTAGTCCACTTTTTATAAAAGGGTGACTTTACAAATTGTTTCTTCGCATCATCATCTGCAGGATTGATTTGTTGGTCTGCACAAATCGAGCTGTAGCTATCCGCCTCTTTTAGCTCATTTACAAGTAGCGAAGAGATGATTCGTCTTCCGTGATACGCATAGGGCAGGTGAAATAAGAGCTGGTCATAGTTTTCTAGTAGTTGCTCATTTCTGAAATGTTGCCAAGCTTCGGTTATTCTATTTTGATAAGTAAAGTTAGAGAATTGTCCGTCAAAAATGGGTTTCTCATCATGTAGCTCTATAAGCTTTCCATCTTCTATTTTTAGTCGTATAGGCTTAAAGAAATCGTGCTCACTTTTGGTAGAGGTACCCCAATTAGTAGATAGCGAAAGAAGTGCAGGGTTTTTCTTGAGCAATACTGCCGTAGCTCCAGCACCTTGGGTGTACTCGCCAGAAGAAGCCAAGTCGTAGTTAGCTATGTCTGCTGCCACCACTATAGCGACCTTATCCGGCTCCGCATATAGATAGTACAAGCTATTGTGCATAGCATCTACGGCACCTATACACGCAAAGGTCATGTCTATAACGTCTGTGTGCCGCAAAGCAGAAGCATCTATTCCCTTAGCAGAGAAATCTTGTTCTACAAGTGCGTGTACATATGTGCCTATGGGTTTAGACCCATCTATGCTACTTTCAGTGCCTACATATATTCTTCCTATATCTGCCGGTTTGATATCTGGGTTTTGTTCTAGTAGGCGTAATACGGCTCCTGCCGCTAAGGTTACTATGTCCTCGTCTGCATCGCATACAGACATATGGGTCAGACCCAGGCCTTTTATAAGTTTGGCAGGGTCTATATCCCTAGCTGTAGCTAAATCTTCGATAGACAGATATAGAGACGGTGCCTTAAAGGCTATATCGTGTATGCCAAATGTGTCGTTCATAGTTTCTTGTTATGGTCGTCTGTAAGTAAATGCGTTGATACTCATACCAGCACCAACAGATGCCATTACGATAAGTTCATTTGGTGAGAAAGAGTGGCTAGGCAAAACCCCTTTGTCTATCATATCGTAAAGAATAGGTACAGTAGCTACCGAGTTGTTCCCCATTTTATCAATAATCATAGGCATTTTTTTTTGTGGCATTTCATCTTGGCCATAAAGGGAGTAAAGCCTATTGCCTATAGCTACATCCATTTTTTCGTTAGCTTGGTGTATCAGAATCTTACCAATGTCGTCTATTGCGATATTGTCTTTATCCAAACACGATTTTATAGCTTTTGGCACTTCTATGAGAGCATAGTTATATATTTTTCTACCATTCATTTTGATATATAGCTTTTCGTCCTTACCTTTTTTGTAGCTAGCGCCCATGTTTAGGTAGTTGAGTTCTTGTGCTGCGTGGGTCACGCTACTATGGTTTATGATTCCTATTTCCTCTTCAGACTCTACGGCTGTCACTATCGTTGCACCTGCACCATCAGCAAAAATCATAGCATCTCTATCCGCAGGGTCTACCATTCTTGATAGACTTTCTGTACCTATTACTAAGCATGTCTTGGCATAGCCGCTTTTGATATACACATCTGCTTGTATCATAGCCTGCACCCATCCTGGACAGCCAAATATGATGTCATAACAGACGCAATTGGGATTTATAATCCCCAATTTGTTTTTAACTTTAGCACTTAAGCTAGGCATCATTTCGGGAGTTGATTTGCCCGATTGAATATCTCCAAAATTGTGTGCGAGAATTATCTGATCTATTGATTCTCTGTCTATTCCTGAATCTAAAATAGCTTTTTCAGCCGCTATCGCAGCCATGTCTGAGGATAATAGGTTGTCCTCTAGGTACCTACGCTCTTTTATTCCTGTGATAGTATGAAACTTTTGAATGATCTCTGTATTGCTAGCTTGGAACAATGTACCGTCCTCATTGTGAAACGTATTCTTCTCAAAATGACTGTTTTTGATATGCTGAGCAGGTAGGTGGTGTCCCGAGCCTGTGATGACTGATCTGGTTTTTAACATAATAGAGTCACGAATAGCATCATTTAAAACGAATTTCAATATAAATTATTTCATTATATTTACGATTTATAAATGTGTTTTTTTATAGTAACATTATGATAGTCAATATATTAAAAAATAGTAATGATTGTACATAAAGAAGAAAGTGGTCTTGTAGAGTTGATAGTGGCGATGAATAAGTCTCAACGGCTTTTTTTATCCCGCAAATGGTCGCATTCTCCGTACAGTAACTACCTGTATGTACAGTTATACTTTGCCCTAGTTAATAATAAGGGATCAGACTATAAAAGTATTAGAAATAGTATAGCGTCTATTCATCCAAGTCAGCGAGCTAACGTACAAAAAGAGTTATATACCAAAATCCTAAACCAACTAAAAACGCTTCAAAAAGAAACTCCTTTTGATGTGTACCGGTCTATGCTGAAAAACTACTCTATTCTAAAAGGAATGAACCTGAGTAAGCAAGCAGAGAAGTGGCGTGCTAAGGCGATGGTCTATAAAGAGAGTAATGGCATACTGAGCGAAGCTGTATTGGTAGATGAAGAGTCCTATTATCATGAAATAGTAGCGGATGCAGAAGAGAAGGATCAGTACATGTTTAGCCATGAGGTACAGCCTTTTACAGCTTCGCTAAAGCGAGAGTATCTCTATCTAAGGAAATTTTATCTAACCAAAAGGTTTAGCAAAGACATAACGGAATACAGACAAATAGAGACTCAGACTAAAGGAGTGCTATGTGATATTAAGTACGTAGATCTATCCCTTTATGACAAGATAGTGTATACTAGGATACTCTATCAATACCACTATATACAGCGAGATTTTGTACTGGCCTATAAGTATGCTACTACGCTAATTCATATTTATAAAAAGGAGAAATTAGATTCCTATTATGAGGAGGTCTACTTAAAGCTACTTAACTATCAGCTGCTCTGCTTATTTAGGCTGAACGCAAGCGAAAAATATAAATCCGTGATTGAGGAGTTTAATGCGATAGTTATGCGGCCAAGCTTACAAAACATAAATCTGCTCAGGGTTATTCACTTCAAGTACATGCTCACGCATACACTAAACTGGTATATAATAAACGGAAATTTTGCTGGAGCGATATTAGAGCTAGAGTCACGGCGGGCATATATGGCGGAACATAGCCGTCAACTAGACGCTGCCTTTATCAATGGGACGAATTATAAAGCGGCATGTGCGTATTTTGGTAGTGGAGATCACCATAAATGCATACAGTACTTGGATAAAATCATATTTGCTAAGGCAACTACTGGCAGAACAGACTTACAAATATTTGCTAGAATATTGAAACTAACAGCACTTTTTGAGCTGAGAGAAGATGCGTATATCTATGAAAACATACGAAGTGTATATGGTTATTTAGCAAGAAATAAACAGCTGAATGCGTTTCAGAAGGAGATAATGAACTTCCTTCGAATCTGTGCAAGACTACCAGAAGCAAATGTAAAAAACGAACTGCATAACCTCAGAGATGCCCTTTATATAGTAGCTCAAGATAAATTTGAACAGCGACCATTTTTCTATTTTGATGTGATAAGTTGGCTAGATAGCAAACTCAGCAATAAGACCATTTCAGAAGTGATAGGAGAAAGGGGATTAGGGCATAGGGTGTTATATGAACGGTGAATAAATAGAACTAAAGATTGGAATCCATTCGAGTAATTACATCTAAAGATTCGATTGCGTTCGAGTAATTCGAGGTTAAGTAGTATATTCGAGGGGTGAAAAATGTGAAACTCTTATATCTATTTATCTCTTTACTGTGTGTCATGTCGGGCTGTAAGGAAGATGAGAAGGTAGAGCCAGAAGCAGAAATATTTTTAGAAGAGACTAAACTTTCTGGAAGAGATAGAATAGTGCTAAACTGTAAAGCTCAAGAGGGTAGATTGGTAACTAAAGGTATTCGAAGCATGAATCACTTTTACGCAGATGGAAGTCATCAAGGTTTCGCTACTGGTGGAACTGACTTCACTACTTTTCAAAGACCACCTATTTATAAGGACTATTTGGTGGAGCTTAGAGGTGAGCAACTACGCCTTTATAGCCGGAACCTTAGCGGAGGAGTGATTTACATCGATATAAAAGAAAGGGATAGCACCTTTAGTAATTTTCTTTTTGTAAATAACTGGGTAAATGATTGTATTCTTTTCTCTGATAATGATATCATGTGGGTTGCTTATCAGTCGTTTGCAAATCAAAAAAAGAGCACGAGATTTCTAAAAGTTGACTTAAGTAGTTTTAACCCATCTTATCAAATAGTAAATCCAAGGGAAGATATTTATCCAATTAGTTCTTGGTACCTATTGAATAAAAAGCTTTATGTATCCAATGGAGGTTCTGCTTACAAGATTTCTGGAGATGGATTGACTAAAGAAATTATTCGAAACGGAATATTCAGAATGTTTGAACTGGATGATGTTTTATGGGCAATAAGCTTTGGGGATTTTATTTATCATTCATCAGACGGCGGTGAGACTTGGGACCTTTTTAATGATGATAAAAGGATTAGATTAAGTCTTTTCCGATTTCAGAATATAGAAGGAAGGGTTTTAGGGTATTGGAACGGTCAGCTAATCGAACTCTCGTCTAGTCTGTCAGATAATGGCACTACTGCCTTGACTTCGAGAGAGATTAACACCGATGGAATGGGTGATGTGGATATAACCAGTGTAGCCAAATTCAATGGAAGATACTACATGGGTACTTTTAACGGGCTTTTCTCTAAAAGCGAAGCAAACTTTTTCACATATATGGAATAGAAAAACACAACCACTCAAGAGCATAGCAGAAGTAGTTCGTGGGGACTTGAACATATTCTCAAACCTAAAAAAACGGAACCCCTCACGAGATTCCGTTTCTATATTTTATGGGTATACGTCTTGAAGTGTGTTTTTACTCATTCTCCACAGCCACTATCCCTGGCAGTTCGTTACCTTCGAAAAACTCGAGTAAAGCACCACCACCGGCAGATACATAACTTACGTCATCTGTAAAGCCAAACTTCTTTACCGCAGCACTGCTATCTCCGCACGGTAGCAATCACATTAGTCCAAGTTTGATGAAGTACTTTGATATTCAATGCTTACTAGAATACAACTGTTTACAGCGTACCAAGTTTATCTCTCAAAAAGCATTCTAAGCTGAGCACTTCTATGTTTTCTGATAGGGGAAAAGTTCTAGAGCTTGGGGTTAGTACATAGTTCAGTTTAGTATCAAGATCAGAGATACACTCATACAGCCCCTTACTTAGTTTCGGAGCATCACTGTACTTTATCTCTAGTGTGGCTATAGGTGTACCACCTCTTACTAGTACGATGTCTACTTCTGCACCGTGATGTGTTCGGTAGTAGTACATTTGAGTACTTTCGGGCAAATTAGCAAACACTTGCTCCACTACATAGCCTTCCCATGAAGCTCCAAGAGCTGGGTGCGTTTGCAAAGTAGAATAGTCTGATATATTGAGCAAGTGATGCAGCACTCCCGTTGTACGCACATATATTTTGGGAGACTTAGTAAGCCGTTTTCCATTGTTGGCATACCATGGTGGCAGTCTACGTATGAGGTATGCACCTTCCATATAGTCTATGTATTTTTTCACGGTAGTCCCGGTTAGGCCTAGTGAACGGCCTATGCTTTCCTTATTTTCTATCTGACTATGTAAATGTGCCAGCATGTTCCAGAGTTTATGCGTGGTTTCTCCATTCAGGTTAATACCAAAAAACTGATTCAAATCTCTAAAAATATAGGTATTAATAAAACTCTCTGTCCATACATTTCGCATTTTATCACTTTTCATGAGCAGGGGTTCGGGGAAACCGCCCTTAAACCAGTGGGTACTCATTTCTATTCCGTAGTTTAGTGCTTCGAGTAGGTGTATGGGCGTAATTTCTCGGTAGGCTACTCTCCCAGCTAAACTCTCAGATACACCCTTTACCATGCTCAGGTCTGCAGAACCCAAGAGTATAAATCGACCAGCTATTCTATTGTTGTCTATTACGCTGCGTAGTGTGGATAGTATTTGTGGATATACTTGTACCTCGTCCAGTATTACAAGATCATCTTTTAGTGTTTCTAAAAAATTGAAGGCATTATTCTTAAGTACAAAAAGGTCATTTTCATTTTCTAGGTCAAAGTAATGCACCTTTTTCTTACCATAAACTTTTGCTATGTGTTTAGCTAGAGTAGTTTTACCTACTTGGCGTGGTCCTAGGAAAGTAACACTCGGGAAATGGTTCAGGTATTCTAGTATATCTTTAGTAACTGTACGATCTATCACCCTACAAAGGTATATGATTAGTGATAAATCAATTTTTAATTTGAATATTTCGCTTCATACTATTTATTTATCCGTGAAAAAGTCAATTACAATTTGAATATTTCACGGTAATTTGATGGCTATTTCAGCTTGTAGTCTGATAACACTATGCTCAGGTGTATCGTGGCAAGCAGACTATCCTACGGCTGGTTTTGAGGTGGTGAGTAAGGAGAGTTGGTTGGAGTTTGTTATGTAGCATATTTCATTCTTAAAGGTTATATTTGGTTCATGAAAAACATGAAACTCTTATATCTATTTATCTGTTTACTGTGTGTCATGTCGGGCTGCAAGGACGATGAGAAGGTAGAGCCAGAGAAGAGTATTGAACGCTGGGTAGAGAATGAAAACTATACGGGCAGAAACAAAGTCCAACTGAACAGTAAATCATTTGACGATGCAATGTATACGTATGGAGTAGGTTACTATACGGTTTTTAAGAAAAGTGAGGAGATAAGAAATTATATTGTGTCACAAAACTCATACTCTATTTTACAAAGGCCTCCTTTGAGCGAGAATTTCTTAATCGAAATTACGGTTAACAATGATATATTCATAAAACCAGGAGACTTAAATCGCAGTTTCAAACTCTTCTTTGACATTGAAGAATTTGACAGCACTTTTTTTCAATATGAGCCCATCAGCTACTTTCATAATGAGTCTATTTTAACTAACAAACTGGATCAGATTTTGATATCTTATCGAGGGAAAACAAGGGGTCAAACGACTACAAAGTATGTCCTTCTAAGTATTAACGATAATCGAACAACAGTGACTGCTGTTCCAATTTTGACAATACTTAGAAGGCCTGGTGCGGTTTGGTCTGAGGTTAACAATAATTTTTATGTTTCAGATGGAGAGTCTACCTATAAGATTAAGCCTGATGGTTCATCAAAACTTGTTTTTGACAGAGTTTTATTTCGAATGTTTGAACATGCTGATATAGTGTGGTCCGTGGGTCTAGATGGCTTGGTTTTCTATTCTAAAGACAATGGAGATTCGTGGTTACGTTTTGGAGAAAGTGAAAATTTTTATTGGTCTAAACTTAATTTCAGACAGATTAACAATGAGGTTATTGCATATTTCAAATCTCAAATTTATCATTTTGTTATAGACGAAAATGATGCTGGTCAAACAATGATAAATGCCAGAGAAATTGTTAGTGACGGCTTAGAGAGCAATGAAATAACAAGTATTTCCTTTTTCGATAAGAAGTACTATGTGACAACCTTTTCTGGTGTGTTTACTAAAAGCGAAGAAAGCTTCTTTACATACGGTGAATAAAAAAACGGAACCCCTCAAGAGATTCCGTTTCTATATTTTATGGGTACACGTTTTGATGCGTGTTTTTACTAACTCTCTACAGCCACTATCCCTGGAAGTTCTTTACCCTCGAAAAACTCGAGTAAAGCACCACCGCCTGTAGATACATAGCTTACATCATCTGTAAAATCAAACTTCTTTACCGCAGCACTGCTATCTCCTCCGCCTATGAGTGAGAATGCACCAGCTTTGGTAGCATCAGCTACTGCTTGAGCTACAGCTTTTGTTCCTTTTTCGTAGCTTGGCATTTCAAACACGCCCATCGGTCCGTTCCACAGTATGGTCTTAGACTTCAGTAGCACGTCAGAGAAGGCCGCTATAGCCTTTTCTCCTATATCTAGCCCCATCCATCCGTCAGGTATAGTTCCGCTAGCACAGAGCTGTTGATTGGCGTCATTACTAAAAGCATCTGCACACACATTATCAGCAGGCAAGTGTATTTGCACCCCTTTGGCAGTAGCTTTTTCGAGTATTTCGGCACATTTTTCTACTCTGTCCGCTTCGAAAAGTGAGTCACCAATAGTGCCACCTTGAGCCACAGAGAATGTGTACGCCATACCACCACCTATGATGATGTGGTCTGCTATATTGAGTAGATTCTCTATGATGAGTATTTTGTCGCTCACCTTTGCACCACCGACTATACTAGTAAATGGTCGCTCAGGATTACTCATAAGCTTCTTGGCATTGGCTACTTCTTTGGCCATTAGGAAGCCAAAACACTTATCCGTAAATGAGCTAGCCACTATAGCTGTACTAGCGTGTGCTCTGTGTGCGGTGCCAAAAGCATCATTCACATAAATGTCGCCATGCTTAGCTAGTGACGCTGCAAAAGCAGCATCTCCAGCGGTTTCTTCTGTATAAAAGCGTAGATTCTCTAGCAAGTGTATGCTTCCTGCAGGCAAATTTTTGCTTGTTTCTGCAGCCTTTTCACTGATACAGTCATCAGAAAATACCACAGGAACGCCCGTGAGTTTCTCTAAGTGAGGCACCAAGTGCTTGAGCGAGTACTTCTCCTCTGGGCCGCTTTTAGGCCTACCAAGGTGAGACATCAGCACTACTGAACCGCCATCTGCTAGTATCTTACTAATAGTAGGCAGTACGGCTGTCATCCGGCTATCGTCTGTTATCTCAAAATCACTATTTAGCGGCACATTAAAGTCTACACGTACCAATGCACGCTTTCCACTAAAACTATAAGAATCTACAGTTTTCATTATTTTAAATCTGCGAAAGTTTTAGCCGCATCAAAAGCCTCTGCAGCGTCTCCTACGCGGATGATCTCTACAGTACCCATTAGGTCACCGCCTTCTATCGTATTTACTACATCCATTCCTTCTACTACGTGACCGAAAACACTGTGCTTACCGTCTAGCCAAGATGTTTCTACGTGTGTAATGAAGAATTGACTTCCGTTGGTACCTGGACCGGCATTTGCCATACTGAGGATACCTGGCCCTGTATGCTTTAGGTCTGGGTGAAACTCATCTTTGAACGAGTAACCTGGTCCTCCAGATCCTACACCGTCTGGATCCCCACCTTGGATCATAAAGTCTGGTATCACTCTATGAAAAACAAGTCCATCGTAATATGGCACTCCTGCTTCCTTAGCTTTATTTGATATTTTTCCTTCTGCAAGTCCAACAAAGTTAGCTACAGTAAGAGGTGTTTTTTCCATTTCTAATTTCAAAGTAATTTCTCCCTTCGAAGTGTTCATTTTGGCATAAATTCCGTTTTCCATTTTTGTATTATTATTTGATGTATGTGATTTTTATTTATCTAAGCTCTTGGAAATTTTTTGCAGCATTAAAATTTTTTGCAGATTCTCCTACTCTTATTATTTTAATATTGTTGATAAACACCGGAGCGTTTGGCATATCTCTTCTTCCTCTGGGCACATTGCTTATATCTACAGCTATGTCGTAGCCATCTATTATTCTTCCAAATACGGTATGTTTTCCGTCTAAACCTGGTGTAGGAGCAACAGTAAGGAAAAACTGACTTCCATTAGTAGCTGGCCCAGAGTTGGCCATAGAGAGAACTCCTGGTGTAGAGTGGTTTAGTTCAGGATATTTAGCCAAATCTATTTCGTCTTTGAAACTATAGCCTGGCCCTCCAGTGCCTACTCCCTGCGGATCACCACCTTGTATCATGAATTTTGGAATGACTCTGTGAAAAGTAAGTCCGTTAAAGTAAGGTGTACCTTGACTTTGGGCTGTATTCTCAATTTTTCCTTCGGCCAACCCTACAAAACTGGCAACCGTAAGTGGTGTTTTTACAAATTCCAATTGAATAAGGATGTCTCCTTTTGAAGTACTCATTTTGGCGTAAAGGCCGTTTTCTATTATTATTGTTGAATCTAATACTTTGAGTTCTACGTATGGTATGACAACTTTAGTCTCTTTAACTTCTTCTTTTGTTTCCTTAGGAGCTGAATTACAGGCCCCTGAAAGTAAGGCAAAAGCAATAGCGAATGATAAGGTGATATTTTTCATATACTCTCTTTTATGTGTCGGTGCAAATGTATAATTCTTAGCGAGTTTTAGTGAAATAGGATATCGGCTTCTTGACTGCGGATATAAAGTAGTTCTCGTATTTTTGTAGTCAATCATTTACTAAAGCAAATATGAACCTGGTAAAAGGAATAGTTTATTTTTTATTGATAATGTTAGTAGCGGGGCTATTAGCAGCACTCTTTGCACCGAGCACTAAAGAAGTGCGAAGAAGTATCAAGATAGAAGCACCCGTAGATGCCGTATTTAATCAAGTAGCTAGTTTTGAGAACTGGAAGAAGTGGGACGCTAGGTATCAGAAGGACCCAAGTCAAAAAAGGACATACAATGGCAGCGTAGGTGACAAGAGCTACGGATATAAGTGGGAGTCTGATAATGATGACGTAGGCAAAGGCTCTATGACTATGGATGCCGTAGCGTATAATGAGAGACTTGATTACACGCTCTATTTTAATGAGAAACCTAATAGGGGTCACTTCGCATTTACCCATCGGTCTAGTACTACGGAGGTGGAGTGGGTGATGACCTCTAAACTCTCTTACCCTATGACTATTTTAAATTACTTCATAGATGGAATGGTGGGAAGTGATTTTGAGAATGGACTTGCTAATCTGAAGGAATATACTGAGAAAACACCGTTAGTGGTGCGGTTACCCAAAGACAAACCCGTAGTCATAGTGGAAGAACACGGAGTGAATTACGCCTTGGTTAAGGTGAAGGACCTTCCTATAGATAAGTTAGGAACTTTTTTTGAGAATGGATATAATAAAGTTTTCACACACATACAGACTAATGGACTAGTGCCTAAAGGCCCGCCACGTGGACTCTTTTATGAGTGGAACGAAAAAGAAGGAACGACTACACTAGCTGTGGCAGTTCCTGTGTCTGATGTGCTAAGAGAACTTGAAGCCCAATTTCAGGTTGCGGATAAAACTGTTTATCTTGGTGGAGACTATATATCTAGCACTGTAGTAGGAGGTAATAGCAGAGTGTATGAAACGCATAGGCTTTTATCCAAATGGACTGATGAGAATGCTAAAAGCCTAAAAATGCCTATATTGGAAGAGTATATAAAAGGTTCTAATGATACTCAGGATACGAGTCAGTATCAGACTAAAGTAACCTATTATTTCGATTAGTACTTTTGATAGTGAGTCAGAAAAATGACGATGGTTTGGAGAGTATTAAGCTCCAAGAGTTTAAGAAAAGCTGAACGTAACTACGAAACTTTTGGAAGAAGTTTTTTTCGCCAATTCATCAATCCATATGCAGACATACCAGAGTAGACGATCATCTGCCCGGCATAGAAGTAAAGTCCACTCGACCCGTAAAGCCACAAAGAATATAAGTTAAGCACAATCCAAAAAAACCAAGCTAGGTAGTATTTATGGATTTCTAAAAACGTAGCAAAAACACCAAAAACAGTACTCAATGCGTCTAGATAAGGTTTTGATGCGTCCGTTTTACTCATACTATACCCTAAGCCTATGGATAAGACAATGCCTGATATTAAAATAAAAAAAAAGTGCTTACGCTGTATACGTTTTACAATGAAAACTTCTCCATCTTGTTTATGCCACACAAACCAAGCATACACACCTACGAGCGTATAAAAAATATATAATAACGACTCAGAATACAAGTTTTGGGAGTACACGACATAGGTTCCTATGAGCGACCCTAAAATTCCATATATCCAACAAACTTTTTTTTCTTTTATCAGTAAAAATAGAAAAGTTATATTGAGAAGTACACTCGTAATTTCGAGAATAAGTAATGTGTCCATTTATGCTTCTTTGTCTCGATGTTTTTTGTATTGACTATGCCTTTTTTGCTAGGGTTTTAACTTACTATTAATGCCGTTTTAAGCTTTAGTAGTGGCTACTTTCAGTGCAGTATTAAAAACTGGCGCAACTTTTTTTGAGCTGTTTGTAGTAGGCCCCAAAAAGTTTTTAGAAAGATTGCTTAAACTCCTCGTTTTTTTGTTTTAGATTCGCAAATCTAATGATTAATACAATACGAAACTTACTCATCCTATTCGCTTTTCTGGCTCATTCTAAGGCGTCTGGTCAAGACAGAAATCGTGCTAGTAGTGTCATAGAAGAGCTGTGTTCCGATGAAATGGCGGGTCGTGGTTATATCAATAATGGAGCTCAAAAAGCAGCAAATTATATAAGCACGCAGTATACGTCCTTGGGTTTAAAGAGTTTTGGGGATTCCTATGAACAGTCTCTTTATCTTGATGTCAATACTATAAATACGTCTAAAGTAGCTTTAGACGATAGTGTATTGATACCGGGAGTGGATTATCTGGTTTCTACCACCAGTGGAGATGTCTCAGGTAAGTTTAAGTTGTTTTATGTTTCTTCTAAAATGCTGAAATCACCCAAAATTCACAAAAAATTGCGAAAGGCATATAAAAAGGGTTACATACCTGTGATACCCACGGTTTCGGAGGGCAATCCTTACCTAGCTAAAGTGATAGACGAAATTATTGTTATATATGCGGATAAACCTTTGATACTATTAAAGACCTCACTAACGTGGAGTGTGGGGCGTAGTCAAGAAAAAGGGACTCAACTGTGGCTATTAGAATCTTCATTTGATCCGTATGCCAAGTGTATAACTATAGAAGTGGAAGCGGAGTTGATGCGTGATTATAAGACGCAAAATGTGATAGGTTATGTGGAAGGCACTATGTTTCCAGATAGTGTGGTTATAATTTGCGGTCACTATGATCACTTAGGCAAAATGGGGGAGGCTATCTTTTATGGTGCCAATGACAATGCTAGTGGCATAGCTTTAATGCTAGACATGGCCTCATTTTTTGTGGAGAACCCTCAGAAGTACACGATAGCTTTTATAGCTTTTGGTGCAGAAGAGGCGGGCCTAGTAGGTTCACAGTACTATGTGCAGCATCCACTTTTTCCGCTGCAGAAAACCAAGTTTGTATTTAATATGGATCTCATGGGTAGTGGAGACGGAGGTGCTACTATTGTAAATGCCACTGTGTTTCCAGCTGAGTTTGCAGTGTTGAAAAAGATAAATGACGAAAAGGAGTACCTACCTAAAATTAAAGCAAGAGGAAAGGCAGCTAATAGTGACCATTACTTTTTTTCGGAGGCTGGTGTCCCAGCCTTTTTTATCTATCTGATGGGCGAGTATACACATTATCATATACCTGCGGATAATGCCGATAATCTGAAGCTAGGTCCTTATTATGAGAAGAGTTTCTCATTGGTAAGGGATTTTATAGTGTACCTTAGCTATTAGATATATAGATATGCTAGCGTTTGTTAATTCCTTCATGTCCTGGTACCTAAAAAAAAGGATACCGACCATAGCGTATAATAATATGAATGGAGCAGAGGTTCAGCAGAGAGTTTTCAAAGAGCTACTTCAAGAAGCTAGAAATACAACATTTGGCAAAGAGCATAAACTCAAAAGCGTAGGGTCCATAAAAGAGTTTCAAGAGAAGGTGCCACTCAGAGATTATGAAGAGCTCAAGCCTTATATAGAGCGGGTTATGCAAGGTGAGAATCGTGTGCTTTGGCCAGGTGAGATTAATTGGTTTGCTAAATCTAGTGGCACCACTTCAGAAAAGAGTAAGTTTATACCTGTGAGTTATGACGCTTTAGAGGACTGTCAATTTATGGGCAGCAGAGACGTGATTGCCTGCTATTATCACCAAAATCCATCGGCAAAGGTATTTCAAGGTAAAGGACTGATCATAGGAGGTAGCCATCAGATAAACCCCTTGGCAGAAAACTCCTATTACGGCGACCTCAGTGCGGTGATGATGAATAACATGCCCTTTATTGCTAACTACCTAGCTACGCCTAGTATGGATATAGCGCTGCTTCCGGAGTGGGAGACTAAGATGCAAAAGATGATAGAGAGCACCTACAAAGAGAATGTAACTAACATCTCTGGGGTGCCGTCATGGACCCTTCTTCTTCTTCAAGGAATACTAGAAAAAACAGGAGCAAGTACCGTACTAGAAGTTTGGCCTAACCTTGAGTTATATATTCATGGAGGTGTAAGTTTTGAGCCTTACAGAGATCAGTTTGCAGATATTATTGGAGGCCCAATAGCGTATCGAGAGACCTATAATGCCTCCGAAGGGTTTTTTGGAATACAAGATCACTCTGACAAGGACATGTTACTGATGCTTGATTATGGCATATTCTATGAATTTATACTCTTGGATGAGTTAGATAAAAAAGATGCTAAGGTTCTCTGGTTAGACGAAGTAGAACTAAATACGACGTATGCCCTGGTGCTCAATACCAATGCTGGGCTATGGAGATACAGAATAGGTGACACGATAGAATTTACTAGTAAAAACCCGTACCGAATTAGAATTACAGGTAGAACAAAGTCGTTTATAAATGCTTGTGGTGAAGAGCTTATGGTACATAATGCTGAGCAAGCCATTACCCGTGCTCAGAAAATATGTTGCTGCAAAGTGTCAGAATTTACCGCAGCACCCGTTTATTTGGATGGGAAGAAAAAAGCGAGGCACCAGTGGGCCATAGAGTTCAATAAGAAGCCGGATGACATTGGTTTTTTTGAGATGACTTTAGATTTAGAGCTGCAAAAACTAAACTCTGATTACGAGGCGAAAAGGAAAGGAGATATGATACTTTTGCCACTTGAGGTGTTGATCTGTGAGCAAAATACGTTTTATAAATGGATGAAGGAGAAACACAAGTTAGGAGGTCAGCATAAAGTGCCAAAATTGAGTAATAATAGAAAAATAATAGAAGAAATAATAGGAATAATAAAAAAATGAAAGGAATAAAAAATGTGGTACTATTAGCATTTATAGCTGTTTTTGCATCGTGTGGAGCAGCACAAAAGGATGCAGGAAGCCCAATAAGTGGAACGATAAGCCCGCAAGAATTTCAGACCAAGATAACTAGCGGTGGAGCAACACTTCTAGATGTTCGTACCCCTGATGAATACGCTTCTAACCACATAAAAGGTGCAGATAATGTAAATGTTAGAGACGCTAGTTTTGGTGACAAAATTGCCCTTTTAGACAAAAGTAAGCCCGTACTAGTCTACTGTAAGTCTGGAAACAGAAGCAGCACAGCTAAAACGGCTATACAATCTTTAGGATATACTGTATATGAGCTAGAGGGAGGAGTGCTAAACTGGCAAAGTAAAGGCCTACCTTTAGAAGTAGACATCTACAAACCGACTACTGAATTTACTATGGCTAGTTATAACGAAGTTATCGCGGCTAACAAAGTGGTGCTAGTTGATTTTTATGCTACATGGTGTGGTCCGTGTAAGATGATGGCTCCGCATATAGAAGCTATGAAAAAGAAGCACGGAGATAAGTTGACTATATTAAAAGTAGATACGGATAAGAGTGTAGAAGTTTCTAATCATTTCAAGATAAATGCAATACCACTAGTAAAAATATATAAAGGTGGCAAAGAAGTGTATGACAAAACAGGCTATCATACCGCTGAAGAATTAGACAGACTATTAGTTAATCTTCTGTAGTAGAAGATTCTTCGGGTGTACTTAGTGTATCCCACCCTTGTGCTTCTAAAGGCACCACACTTCCAGATTTTGTGATAATTTCTTTGCCCTCGTGAGCAGCAGTACAGTATCCTATCACGGTTATATCTAGTGAGTTTTTTATCTTATCATATTGACTCTGAGGCAGCGTGAATAGCAACTCATAATCCTCTCCGCCGTTCATTGCTGTGGTGGTAGGTGGTATATTAAATTCTAAGGCGGTATCGTAAGTCTGCTGATCTATAGGCAGTTTTTCTTCATAAATTCTCATACCTATGTTTGATTGCTTGCATAGGTGAAATACTTCACTGGATAAACCATCAGAAACATCTATCATACTGGTAGGTACTATGCCTAGGTCTTCCAGTAAATCAATAATATCTTTTCTAGCTTCTGGTCTGAGCTGTCGTCCGATTACATAGTCTTTTCCTTCTAAGTCGGGCTGCATATCCTTAGTTTCTAAGAACACTTGTTTCTCACGCTCTAGTAGCTGAAGCCCTATATATGCACCTCCTAAGTCTCCTGAAACGCATAAAAGATCTCCTTCTTTGGCACCAGAGCGTCTCACTATTTTGTCTTCATCAGCGTACCCTATAGCGGTCACAGTGATCGCCATACCTGTCACTGAGCTACTGGTATCTCCTCCTATTAAGTCTATATCGTACTTTTCACATGCGGCTCGTATGCCCGTATAGAGTTCTTCAGCTGCTTGTAGGGTGTACTTACTGCTTATGGCGATACTTACGAGCACTTGTTTAGGCTGAGCATTCATAGCATAGATGTCACTAATACTAGCGGTTATACATTTATATCCGATATGAACTAACGGGGAGTACATCATATCAAAGTGAATATTCTCTATGAAGATATCGGTACTGATTAGTTGGGTAGAATTATTGATCTTCAGGATGGCGGCATCATCACCTACACCCAGCAGGGTCTCTTTGTGTTTGGTTTCAAAGGAGGAGGTAAGGTGGTCAATGAGCTTAAACTCTCCAAGCTTTTCTATACTGGTTTTTTCTTTTTCTTCGAACATACGCGTTTGCAAAGGTCTTGTATTTGACTTAAATTGTAATGCTATTGAGTAATTTATTAAACGCTATAAGTCAGATGCTGTTTCCAAACCTGTGTATTTGCTGTGATGGATATATAAGTCATCAAGAAGAGCATGTGTGTGACCTTTGCTTGTATACCCTGCCGAGATACGAGGAGAATATGTTTGAGGACAACTCACTTGCACGTAAATTTTGGGGAAGAGTTAAGTTAGAGAATGTAGCCGCTCATTATAAATTAACTGGCAGCACGGCGGTGAAGGCTATTATCCATCAAGTAAAGTATAAGGGTAATACTGCTTTAGGTGTCACTATGGGAGAAATTTTGGGGGATAACCTATTGAAGAGCTCCCTTTTTAATAGTATAGACGTATTGGTCCCTGTACCTTTGCATCTTAAAAAGAAACGTTTAAGAGGGTATAACCAGTGCGACCTCCTCGTTGAGGGTATTTCTTCGGTGATGGACATTCCTATAGCAAGAAGCGTGCTCGTACGCGAAAAACATAACAGTACTCAGACTAAAAAAAATAGGTACGAGCGTTACATTAATAGCAAAGAAATTTTTTGTATTAAAGATACAAAATCACTAAAAAATAAGCACGTATTACTAGTAGATGATGTTATCACCACTGGAGCTACTATGGAAGCATGTGCGGGAGCACTTTTAGAAGTAGAAGGATTAAAACTGAGTGTGGCTGCACTAGCGGTAGGAGTCTAACGGAGCACTATTTTCTGAGCAAAAAGTCCGTTAGCGTAGACGATGTATATCCCCGCATTCAGATTTGTCATATTCAGAGAAGTTTTGGATGAAGGACGAACGACTATTTGCTCTATACTTTGCCCTAAGCTATTTACCAATTGGAGAGTATATTTCTCATTGCTTTTATTATCTATGAATAAAGTGCCATCTACTGGATTAGGTCCTAGTGTGAGCTCAGACAATGAAGTTGGTTTCTGTACACTAGTCACTATAATTAATGTCTCAGATACATTACTGCATACTTGGTTGGTAGTTTTAGGCTCGTCATAGTATCCACCGTCGTGCTTGAAGTAAATTTTAGCAGTATTGCAAATTTCTATACCTTCTGTCATTAAGAAGGAAAGGACATTAAGGTGGTAGTCTACATGAGCAGTACCCGCGTCTGTAGTTTCACTAGCTGGTTCTATATGTATGTTTTCCCAAGTAGTAATAAGCTTATTGATTCGCTCTCCCTTATCATTAATGTAAGGCTCTACTCGAGTGATTGGATTGAACTCTGCGTGACTTGTATATATGTTTTGCAGCTTAGCACTTAGCACTATATCTGGATCAAGCTCGTCTACTACTGTAAGTCCGGTGACTAGACGGCCAGTGGTGTTTCTGATTCCTACCTTATACTTAAGGAGCTCAGTTTGAGGAGCTATTGTTCTTCCGTTGATGCACTGCTTTGTATTCGGAGTATTAATTCCTATTTCGTAGGTAAGTGGAGAAGAATTATTGGACACATCACTGTCTGCTATTCCGTTTCGTGTGATTACACTAGCTATTAACTGAAGTTCTGTTTGATTCAACACGCTATAACCTACTTCAAAGCATCTTGATTCTCCTTGGTTTAAATTAATAGTCCAAGTGGCTACCCCATTCTCTAGCTTGTCGTAAGGAAGGTCAGTTGTTAAATCGTCGAAACTAGCACCTATTGTTAGAGACAAAGTAGCATCGGTGATAGGTTGACTTCCTAGATTTTGAATACAGAGAGTAGCTTTTTTATCTTCTCCAATAGCAGTTTTTGTCCCTTCATTGTCTGAAAGATGTACGGATACATCAGTAATTCCTAGGACCTGTCTTACCCCTAAAGCTGCACCATAGTATGTTTTGTACTCGTCTACATTTAAGGTGATATCTGGACAAGTAGGAGAGAAGTAATTCTTTACTCCAGCATTAAACGTATACTTGTCTTTAGTCACTTGTAAATAGAGCTGGCCATTCTGTCCAGTAGGTACGTAAATATTTTCGTTTTTTAGAAACACAGGATAGTCCCGTATCCATTCTTCATTGGATTCCTTGGTACAGTTTCCATTTACGTCATTATATACTCTAGCAATAATTTGAGCTTTATCAGCTACTACGAAGCCTAAACCATTTAAATTTGAGTTGTCTGAAAAATCACCTGATATTACGATTCCTTCGTTGTGATAATATAACTGTTCAATATTACTTAGAGTGAGATTTGTTTCTGACCACGATGTGCCGTTGTACATCATTATATTAGTTGCCGTAGAATTATTTTTTTGAGTAAAAGCCCCTATAGCAAATAGGTTCCCTTGTACTTCTGCGAACTGATTAATGGAGTTGACTTCATAGTCCGCTAATCCAGCGGATAGGTTCATCCAGGTACCAGCAGTAAATATTTTGACTGCCGCAGGGTCATGGTCTGATGTGCCATAAGCCACCACATCTCCATGGTAGGAACCAACAGCAATATTTTCATTAAGGAATGGTGGAAGTTCTGTAACGCTCCATTCAAGGCCATTCCATGATGCAAGGGAGATATTGCCAGAAATATGGTTGGTGAACCTGCCGGTAGCGTATACTTTGTCTTTGGTTACTACTAGACTCTTGAAATTGTCTCCTTCAAGATTTTTTGTTAATAAATTGCCTTCAGCTATCCAACTGGTGCCCACTAGTTTAGTGACGTTATATTTGGATGTACCGACCTTGAATTTGCCGATACATTTTATAGTATTGTCTTCTATGAAAAGCTTATCCAGAGATACGCTTTCTTCTATGATTGGTGTAGAGACATTGTTCCACGTGTTATTTTCCCAACGAAGTATGCTGTTTTGAGCACTAGGTGATAGTTTATGCGTATAGCCTACAGCAAGATAGAGGACATCGTCGTATGCTAAAAGATCTATTATTTTGAATTCTCCATTGCTAGTCAATCCTGTGTTTGGAAGGTTAGGAGTTTCTAGAGCGTACCAAAAGTCACCGTTCCATACTTGTAATTCTATGTTTCCGTCACGGTCGTCATACACTGCTGCTATCCCGTTATGATATGAAGCAAATTTGTCTGGTGCCGCAGGTAGTCCGCTTCCCATAGGTACGAGGATCTGTGCCATAGCCATAGATGCAAAAGCAATAAGCGTATATAGTACTATTAATCTTTTCATTGGTTGAAGAGTTTAATGTTAGTAGTAAGATTAATTCCGTAGCTGTATGGTTTATCTAGTATAGCGGAGGTTGATTTGTTTTGAAGGTTAGTGAGATTCATACCTATCATAGGTTCTAGTCCTATGGCTAACCTTGGTCTGTGGTAGTATAGACCAGACTTTAAGTTAGCGGCGAGATGATTCGTATTGAAATTCAAATTTGATAGATTATCTAGAAAAAGTGTCTCGAAGTTTCCTTTCTTGCCGCTACTGCTGAGTAGCGAAAGATAGGAAACTCCAACCTGAGTTCGTAATTCAAAGTTACGAGAAATAGGTTGCTTATACCCTATGTTTAGCGGTATTTCTATAAAATGATAGGAATTTGACCCTGTATAGTTAACGTCTACATATGCTCTAGGGTCTAAGTCAAAGTATCTTTCGTTTATTTTGTTAGTGGGAAAGAAGTTCTCAGTGATAGTGTAGTCATAGTTTACTTGCTCTGTACGTTGAGTTAAGTAAAGCCCAGAAGAATAGAAAAATCTTCCTTTAGGGTGGTACTGAGCATTGAATCCAAAGGTATTTCCAAATGCTGCGGACTCACTGCTTGCAACAAACCTATCATAATTTCTGTTTATTAAGCCGCTTAAATCTTTGTTGGTACCACTTATCTTACTGCTAAGACTAGGAGTGAATGATATTCCTGTCTCCCAGTGGGATTTGTCATAAGCTAAGTGAGATGGTTTAGAGTTAGATAGAGATTGTACTATTACCTTATCTTGGTTCACCCAAAGTGGCGTAGAACCAAAGATGTCCTCAAATATAAATTCAGGACTTTTAGACTGCTGATGTAGTGGTGTAGATTCAATAGTTTGCTCAAATTCTTGAGCTATCGTCTGTTCTGATTCGAAGACGGAATTCTCAGTAATTGGAATTTTAGTTTCAGCATCAGTAGTGTGATACTCTTGTGGGTCTTCTATACTATTGGACTGATTAGTTGGATTAAGGGTATTAGCAACTTCAGTTTTAGAAGAAACCTCTGATTCAAGGGTTTCAGTTGATTTCGCCGGGTGACTTTCTTGAAGGTCAAGATTAGTCCTTGGGGAATCTATATTTTTTTCTTGCTGCGTTATAGTAGGTGTTGTTTTAGAATTAATTTGGTTGACAACCAATAGTGCACTTGTGGTGCATACTGATAGAGCTAGAAAGAGCCACAAAGCGTATATGCGGTTCTTTCTTCGCTTCAATCTTTTCTCGATTCTCGCCCAATCAGAAGCATCCACCAAGGCATTGGCGGGCACTTGGGATGCCTTTCTGAGCAAGTTGTCGATATGTTGTAGTTTATCCAATCTAAAGCCTCTATTTGCGGTTAAGCAAGGTGTTTAGCATTACACGTCCTCTGGAAAGTCTGCTTTTGGATGATCCTACGGAGATTCCTAATTTCTTAGCAATGTCCTTGTGTGACATATTCTCAATTGCATATAAGTTGAGAACTATTTTGTAAATTTCTGGCAATTGATTTAGAGCTTCTAGTACCTTTTCTGGCTCTATATTCTCTGGTGCAGGTGGTTCTTCCGCAGCTGCTGTTTCCAGAGCGGGGTCAAACTCGAAGTGGCTGTACTTATTTCTACCGTGTCGCTGCTTATTTAGAGCGAGGTTAATAAAAACACGTGTCATCCAAGTATCGATTCTGCTATCACCTTTAAATTTACTGATGTTCACATATACTTTGTAAAAACCGTCTTGAAGCAAATCTTTTGCGTCATCCTGGTTTTTGCAGTATCTCATGCACACTGCCATCATCCTGTTGGCATACTTTTCAAAGAGCATTTTTTGAGCAGATTGATCGCTTTCCTTACAACGTCGTATAAGTTCTTCATCGCTTATCAATTTGCTTTTCAAGTTAGACACAGTGTAGATACAAAGGTTGCAAAAAAAAGGTCAAAAAAAAGCCCGACGCAAGTCGGGCTTTGAATATTAGGGAGATTAGAGCTTAGTTATTAAGCACTATTTTCTTAGTTACGATAGTACCTTTCACGTTCATTTTGACGTAGTAGATA
>Ga0209390_10001442_pt1 | contig 46041 bp, 50 predicted proteins | sample BON01_FD_187212 | JGI IMG/M metagenome (GOLD analysis project Ga0209390, IMG submission 187212) | Freshwater microbial communities from Lake Bonney liftoff mats and glacier meltwater in Antarctica - BON-01 (SPAdes) (version 2) | ecosystem: Environmental > Aquatic > Freshwater > Ice > Glacier...
CCCTAGCGTTTAGGCTCGGGATTTTTCGGGTTGACGGTCACGCTTCCGGTCTCGGGGGCCCTTTCAATTTGGACGGGCTCCTTGGCCTTGGCATTGAACTCATTGCGGTTTTGGATGTAAGCGCTGCGGGCGGCCAGATAGGGATCCATGGCCTCGTCGGTGACGGTGTTGTAGAGTTCCATCTGGCCGGGGACAGAGCGAAGGGTTGCTGCGGCGGGAATGGCGATGATCCAGTCCATAGATCCAAAAACGATGGAAACCCAAGTGAGAGGGTTGAGGGCATAATCTCCGGCCAGTCCGAAGGTGTCGCGGGCAGTACTGGGTCCGAGAAGGGGCAGGACGACATAGGGTCCGTTTTCAAGGCCCCATTTGGCGAAGGTTTGTCCGGTGTCGGCCGGCGGCACGTCGGCCAGCAACGGCATGTGATTGGATGGACGTCCAATCCCCGCGACTCCCACGGTGGAATCCACAACGAACCGCCCGGCCTCTTGACCCGCTCGCGGAAGATTTCCCTGTAAAAGATTATTCACCAAACGAATGGGAACCCGGATGTTTTCGAAGACGTTGAAGATGCCATGCCGGGCCGGTTTGGGAACGATGAATTCATAAGCTTTGCTAATCGGATTCAAGAGGATCTTGTAGACGCCGTGGTTGATTTGAAAAGTGACCCGATTGACCGGTTGCCATGGGTCGCCGACTTGCTTGGCTGAGTAGGTCTCCAGGTCGTCATCCAAGGCGAGGGTGGCTTTGTCGTCCGAGACGGCGACGGTGTTGGAGCCTTGATTGCCTGTCGCGGCCGGGACCGGAGTTTTCGCGGCCTGCTTGTCGGAGGACGCGCAACTTGTCAGGATGACGACAGATCCTGCGAGAAGAACGGGAAGAAGAACGGTGCGAGTTTTCATTAGGGACGGGCGACAGTTTTGGATAGCGAGTTGAGGACGGAATCGGCTCCGCCTTTTTTAAATTCTGCATCCAATTGGCTTCGATAGTTTGCGACAAGGCTAACACCCTCGATGACCACATCGGTGATGAGCATGCCTTCGCCTGCTTCCACCCGATAGACCACGGAGTATCGTTTGCCTTGGTAGGTCAATGTCGTGGGCACTTCCACCCGGCCGGGTGCTGGTTCCTGGGCCGTTTTGAATTTAACCACGGGATGCTCGCCTGGAGTAAATTTATTGGCGTAAGTGCGAATAATAAGAGTGGTAAAGAGTTCGATCGCCTTCTTTTTCTGCGCGGGTGAAAACTGGCGCCACCCTGGGCCAATGGCCCGGCGGGTCATGGCGTCGAAGCTGAGGTATTTGACCAGGACCGGGCGGAGGCTGGCCGGAAGTGTTTTCGCATCGGTGGCCCGTTCGGCAACGGCGAGAACCCCATCGACCGCATCGTGGACGCTTTTTTCTGCAGCGGCTGGAGGCGTGGCCACGGCAACCCCCAAGGTCAGGAGAAGAATGGCGGCGGCAGAGATGAGGTCTTTTTTCATGGATTGGGTTCGGATTCTTTGTCGGTATTGACTGTGCCAAAAGCCATCTTGCTGACCAGAGATTCAAGATCAACTGCGGATTCGGTCATCGTGATCCGGCTTCCCGGTTCGAGGACATCTTCTTCGGCCCCTGCGGAGAGGGCCACATATTTGTCGCCGATCAATCCCGAGGTCTTGATGGAGGCCATCGAGTCTGTGGGGAGCTGGACGTCATTGAGGACACGAAGCGTGGCGATGGCAGAAAAATCCTCGGGATCCATCCGGAGGGCTTCGACGCGTCCGACAGTCACACCAGCGACCAAAACGCTGCTCCCGCTGTGGAGTCCCCCGGCATTGGCAAATCGGGCCTCAATCAAATAGGTAGGGCCGCCCACGAGGGAGCCGCTGCCGAGTTTGATCGTGAGGTAGGCGACCGCAACGATGCCGAGCAGGACGAAGATGCCAACCAGAAGCTCGAGGTTATTCTGTTTCATGACTCATAGATAGAGGGTTTTTCCCGTCTCGGATAGCGGCAAGAGTAGAGCCAAGCATTTCGGAACTGTCACGGAAACCCTGCACGACGGGGTGTTTGGAGGCTGAAAATTCACCCGGAGTGCCTTCGAAGCACATGCGGCCCCGGTCGAGCAGTGCGACCCGGTCGCTGGCGATGAGGGCTTCGACCACATCGTGGGTAACGATGAGGGCAGTAAACCCAATTTGGCGTTGATATTTCGCAATCATGGCGAAAACGGCATTTCGGCGCAGGGGATCCAGGCCAGCGGTCGGTTCGTCGAAGAAGACGAGTTCGGGACGCGTAACGATCGCCCGCGCGAGGGCGAGACGTTTTTGCATCCCCCCGGAGAATTCCCCGGGATGGCGGCTAGCATGTTCGTGAATTTCCAGCTGGCGCAAAGCGTCGAGGCTCCGTTCATGAATCTCATCGTCTCCGAGATTTGTCGTCTGTTCCAGCGGGAGAGCCACATTCTCCAAGGCGGTCAACGAGTCGAAGAGCGCATTGTTTTGAAAGAGAAAGCTGCAGCGGCGTTGGAAGTTTGCACGGCCAGCGGGATCGGAAGGTCCGAGCAACTGGCCGTCAAAGTGGATCTCGCCTGAATCAGGTCGGAGAACATTGGCCAGGCATTTGAGGAAGACCGACTTGCCGGCTCCACTGGGACCGAGGACCGAAAAAACGCTCCCGCGTTGGACCGCCAATCCGACTCCGGCCAAGACCAGATGGTCCCCAAAGCTCTTGTGGAGGCCATCGACTTGAAGCAGGGGATCGGGTGAGGTCGGGTCCATAGTCAGACGAGAAATGAGGTGACCACGTAGTCCACCGCCAAAATGGCGATGCTGGAGTGTACCACCGCCCGGGTGGTCGAGGCGCTGACGGCGCGGGCTCCGGTGGCGGATCGGCAGCGATGGGCGTTGAAGCCGTGGTAAGCGCAGAGGCTGATCGTGAGGAGTCCGAAAATGGCGGCCTTGACGAAACATTCCCGGAGATCAGCCGCTTCGATCGCCCGCTCGACCGAGGACCAGTAAATTCCTGAGTCCACGCCCAAGAGGAGCGAGCCGGACACGCTGCCGCCCCACAAGCCGATCACGGCAAAAAGCGCGGTCTGCAAAGGAAAGACAATGACCGCCGCGATCAAGCGGGGGGTCACCAAATAGCCATGGCTGCTGACCCCCATCGTCTCGAGGGCGACGATTTGTTCGGAATTCCGTTGGATCCCCAGTTCGGCTGCCAGTGCGGAGCCGGCTTGTCCGACTAGCATGAGCGCGGCCAGTACAGGAGCCATCTCGCGCACGAGGCTGAGTGAGACCAAGGTGCCGAGGAGACCCTCCGAACCAAAGCGGTTGAGAACATAATAACCCTGCAACCCCAGAACCAAACCCGTGAAGGCTCCGACAATGATGATGACGGGAAGACAGAGGGTGCCCTGTTCGTAGAATGCCCGAACGACCCGGCGAAAAAGCTTTCGCGATCCAATCGTCGCTTGAATCGATTTCGCAACGAAAAGAGCGAAATCACCGAATCCGGAGATAATACGAAGAGTCTGCCGGCCTAAGAATTTCACGTCGAAGTGGAATGATGGCAGGAACGAAGCTCAGGCTGCGAGGTAGAGGGCCCGTCCGCATTGCGGGCAGTGGACGATTTCTTTGGCTGCTTTCACCTGGACGACCGTCTGGGTGGTCACTTTCATGTGGCACCCCGTGCAGATATCATGTTCGAGGGAGGCGACGGAGACGCCACCCTTGGTTCGGAAGAGCCGCTCAAAGCGTTCGAGGACATCCTCGTCAATTCCTGTGGTAAAGTTGGGGCGCTCTCTCTGGAGTTCGGAGATCCGTTCTCCGAGGTTCACTTTCTTGGCATCGAGCCCGACCAAAATTTTCTCGATCTTGGATTTTTCGTCGGAATGAAGCTTTTCCGCCTCGGCGATCTGGGGCTTGAGCGATTCCAGCTCCTCCATAAATTCCAGTTCCTTGTCCTCGATCGTGACGATGGCCTTTTCGGCCGCAGCAATCTCATGATTGAGGGCGGTGAATTCTTCGTTTTTTCGGGTTTGCAGCTGTTGGTTTCGGTAGCGGAGGATGGCGTCGCGTTTGACTTGGGCATCGCCTTCGAGGGTTTTCTTTTCGACTTCAATCTCTTTCAGTCGGGTTTTGGAGGCCTCCAGGCGGGCGGCGGAATCGGCGATTTGCTTCTCCCGGCTGCTTCGTTCCAAGGGCAACTGAGCCAGTTCCACCTCAAGGCTGTGGTGGCGCTGATCGCGATCTTGCAGGGCGAGGAGTTTTTCAATCACTTCCAACATTGGAGGGATGATGAACGGACCGCCGGAAATAATCCAGAGGTTCCGCAGGAAAATTGTGGGAGGCGAAACTTCGCGGTTCAGTCTTCGCTGTTCGACGTTCTGCTTTTTCCGTCGTCTTCCCGCCATCGGCAGGCCTGGGGTGCGTCCAGGCCAAGTTGATCGAGGATGCGCCAGACGACGGTGTCCGCCAATTCCTCAAAGGTTTTTGGATGGCTGTAAAATGAGGGCGAGGCGGGAAGAAGCTGGGCTCCGGCCTCCATCACAGCGAGGGCATTGCGGGTGTGGATGAGATTCCAGGGCGTCTCGCGCGGAACCAGAATGAGGGGTCGGCGTTCTTTGAGAAAGACATCGGCCGCCCGAAGGAGGAGGGTTTCGCTGGTGCCGTGAGCAATCCGAGCCAGGGTGCCCATGGAGCAGGGGATCACCACCATGGCGTCGAAGCGCGTGCTGCCACTGGCAAAAGGCACGTTCATGCTCTTATTGGAATGCTCAATTGTTCCGGCGGGAATTTTGAGTTCTCCGATCTCTTCTTGAATGACCTGCTTGGCGTAGGAACTGTAAATGAGATGCAATTCATGTCCCGCTCCTCCGAGGTGGTGGAGGAGACGCTGGAGATAAATAGCTCCACTGGCTCCGGTGGCGGCGAGAACAAGGCGCATGGAAGAAAATTAGGAAGCGCGCTTCGCGCGAGTGAAAGTGAAAGTGAAAGTGGTAGGGCGGATTATCCCTAACCCGCCGCACGTGATGACAAAAGCTTCGCTCCTTGGAGGGCGGAACGCAAGGTCGTCGATTTTTCCAGGGCGGCGGTGTAGGTCGAGTGGGCGTCGGGATGGGGTTCGAGACGGGTCGATTCATCCAGGGCCACCAACCGTTCGCAGGTTTCGCTCAGCGAGGCATCGGAGCCATGTTCCCGGTTCCAGACCCAACCCGCTTGCACGGCGGCTCCGAGTCCGGCCCCTTCGCCGCTTTGCAAACAGACGGTGGGGGCGCCAAAGACATCGGCGCAGATTTGGCGCCAAATGGCACTGTTGCTGCCGCCCCCGGTGAGACGGATTTCAGCTGGGTCGAGTCCGAGTTCGCGAAGCCGGGACAATCCATAGCCCAGTCCGAGGGTCGCTCCCTCCATCGCGGCGCGGGCCATGTGGGCGGGAGTGAAGTTTTTCGCCGTCATACCATGAAACACCCCCGTCGCTTCTGGAAGATCAGGCGTGCGTTCGCCCGCGAGGTAGGGAAGGAGGAGGAGCCCGTCGGCGCCGGTCTTGACGGACCGGATTTGCGTCTCCATGGCCGCATGATCCCAGCCAAAGAGCGCCCGGAAATGTTCGGTCACGAGGGTGACATTCATTGTACAGACGAGCGGCAGCCAATTGTCGGTGCTATCGCAGAAGGCGGCGACTTCGCCCTTGGGGTCCACGATCGGCGCGGGGGAAAAGGCAAAGAGGGTGCCGGACGTTCCCAGGCTGGCGGTGATCACTCCGGGCCGGGTGTTTCCGGTCCCGAGGGCGGCCATCATGTTGTCTCCACCGCCGGCGCTGACGGTGGGGGCCTTGGTTAGGCCCCATTTGGAGGTAAGCTCCGGGCGGAGGGTTCCGCAGGCCTCCTGCGAGGAGGTCAAAGGCGGGAGCTTGCCGGGAAGATCTTCCGCGATGAAATTAACGATTTTAGACGACCATTCCCGCCCTTCCACATCCATCAACGCGGTGCCCGAGGCATCGCCGAATTCCATTTGTTTGACTCCGGTGAGCCAAAAATTCAGGTAATCGTGGGGAAGTAAAACCGCAGTGGTTTTTTCCCAGTTCTCGGGTTCGTTCTGGCGCAGCCAGAGGATTTTTGGCGCGGTGTAGCCGGGGCGCATGGTGTTACCGACCAGGGCGGTGACGGCTTGGGGCCCGCCGAAATGGGTCGTGATCTCCCCACATTGCGCGGTGGTCGAGGTGTCGCACCAAAGTTTGGCCGGCCGAACAACGGCATCATTTTTGTCGAGAACAACGAGCCCGTGTTGTTGGCCGCTGACCCCGATGGATTCGACTTCGTTCTTGCGGGCTCCGAGGGTAGCCAACACCTCGCTGACGGTTTCATCCACCGCACTCGACCAATCCTGAGGATTTTGTTCCATCGCTCCTGCGGGGAGGCCAGGGAGGAGGTCGTAGGCCCGGTGGGCGGAGGCGAGAATTTTTCCTGTCTCCCACTCGAGGGCAATGGTTTTCGTGCTTTGCGTGCCGCAATCGATACCGAGGAAGATCATAGGAGGGTCAGGTGGATGGTTAGATAGCTGAGGGTTTGAGAGTTTAAACCCATCTATCCCTTTCACTCAACCCTGAATCCCCGCCAATCGTGAAAATTCGATGGACAGCATCGAATTTTCACGTAACGTCCTTTTTGTGAGGCGGAATTATTTGCTTGATCGGATCACTGCGGAGTTGAGGGTTTCGAAAGTGGTGGCCTTGCTCGGGCCGCGTCAGTCGGGGAAAACGACGCTGGCTCGCGAATTTTGTCAGGGAGCCAAGATCGCTTTCGATTCCGATCTGAACTATTTCGATTTGGAGGATCCTGCGCACTTGGAGCGCCTGACGAATCCGAAGCTGGCGTTGGAGCCGTTGCGGGGGCTTGTCGTGATCGATGAGGTGCAACTTCGTCCAGACCTGTTGCCGGTTTTACGCGTATTGGCCGACCGGGAGGGATCTGATGCGCGGTTCCTGATCCTCGGCAGCGCCTCTCGGGATTTGATCCGGCAGGGTTCGGAGACTCTCGCTGGACGGATTGGGTTCGTCGAGGTCACGCCATTCGGTCTTCGGGAAACTTCCGAGACAGAGCACTTGTGGCTGCGAGGGGGATTTCCGGTCTCCGTCCTCGCGGAGACGGAACCTGATAGTTGGCGATGGCGGGCGAACTACATTCGAACATTCCTCGAGCGCGACATCCCCGCATTGGGACTCCAGATTCCCGCCGCCACTCTGAGGCGCTTCTGGACCATGCTGGCACACTATCATGGACAGACATTCAACGCCTCGGAGATCGGGAAGAACCTGGGTGTCGCCGACCATACTGCGAAGCGTTATCTCGATCTCCTGACCGGGACCTTCATGGTGCGAAGCCTGACTCCGTGGTTTGAGAACCTCGGAAAACGGCAAATCAAAACCCCGAAGATCTATTTTCGTGACAGTGGCATTCTGCACCAGTTCCTCGGCATTTCGAACCTGGCGGCGTTGGTGGTTCATTCGAAACTTGGAGCATCCTGGGAGGGATTTGCGCTGGAACAGGTGATACGCCTGTCCGGGGCCTCCGAGGAGGAGGTCTATTTCTGGGGCGTTCACAATCAGGGAGAGCTGGATCTCCTGCTGATGCGCGACGGGCGGCGAAGGGGTTTCGAGGTCAAATACACCGATACGCCTCGCGTCACGACCTCGCAAAAGCTTGCCATCGAATGTCTGGGCCTCGACCGGCTTGATATTATTTGTCCCGGCGACGCCAAATATCCGCTCACCGATAGGATTCATGTGACCGGCCTCGACCGGGTCCGAGATCTCTTCGCGGACGGTCGGTGATTCATGCGACTCTTCCGGCCGCATAAGCTTCAAAGACGGCTCGAATTTCGTCCCGAACCCGGCGGAAGGTGGCCAAAATTTCTTCTTCGGTCCTGGTGGCATGGGCCGGATCATCGAAGCCCCAGTGGTGGCGGTTGACCTGTCCGGGAAAGGCGGGACAGGCCGCCTCGGCATTCCCACACACGGTGATGACGGTTTCGATTTCTTGCCCAAGAAATTCCTCCAGATGTTTTGATCGATGTCCAGAAAGGTCGATGCCGATTTCGCCCATGACGGTGATGGCATGGGGATGAACGGATCCGGCGGGCTCCGAGCCGGCGCTTTCGACGTGGAGAATGTCTCCGGCGGTGGCCCGCAAGATGCCCTCAGCCATGTGACTGCGACAAGAATTGCCGGTACAGAGAATGAGAACGATGGGTTTCATGGCGCTAATTTGTTGGTAGCCGTTTTCCGGAGAAGAAATTTGGCCGAAATGCTCCGGGCGGAATTTCCGGTGTACAAGAAGAGGAGTTTGAAGCGAGGGGTTGGGTTGTCATGATGGGCAGCAGGGGGTGGCCAGGATGCGGTCGCAGTCTGCTTGCATCCGGGTGAGTTTTTTGAGATCGGCACGAAAACGCTTGTCCTCGGAGACACAGTCTTGAAGACAGCGCAAATTGGCTTCGAGTTCCCGCGGAGGATGCTCGGGGAGGCGGTAGATTTTCCAGTTGGCTTGCCGGAGAGTTTTGTCCTCCAAGCCTGGGTGGCGGCGGACGTTAATCATCGCCTCGATACCGGCAAGCTGGCGGAGATCTTAGCGGTGGCCTCGCGTCACTTCCCTATTGGTGATCTTGAGGTGGAAATCGAGTATGAAGACGACGTCCTTTCGCAGTTTCCGGTGGAAAATTTTTCCGTGGAAGACGAAACCGTGTGGTTTCGTCTGACCGCACGGCACACCGATTGTTTGGCCAAAGACCAATGCGGGGTTGAGGACGGATGTTGCGGTGAAGATGCGGGGAGCGACTGTTGCGCGACCGCGTGACAGCATTTGCGGTCGTGCCCCGCGGCCGGAGGCTTTCTTGTCGCCGTCAGGGCCGACATGTGTCTTTAGGCCATCCCGAGCTTTTCCTTGCCGGCCTCGCTTATCCGATCCGGGGACCAGGCAGGTTCCCAGACGAGTTCGACTGACGCGTCGGTAATACCATCTAAGGTGAGAATTTTTTCCCGGGCTTCGGCGGCGATGATCGGACCCATGCCGCATCCGGGGGCTGTGAGCGTCATCTGGACCGAAACCTTTCCCTCGGCATTGACCTCCAAGCCGTAGATGAGCCCAAGGTCCACGATATTGACGGGAATCTCCGGGTCATAGCAGGTTTTCAATTGGTCCCAGACCGCCTGGCCAAGGTCACCACCAGCGGTGGATTCGGTCCGGGTCGGGATTTCTTTGCCAATGGCATCGGCATGGTGGCCTTCGACCCGGAACAACCCGGCTTGGCTGGGGATCAGAATGGTGAAGGACCCGCCCAGAGCCTGGGTGATAACCACTTTGGTTTCCGCCGGGATGGTGATTTTTTCGCCGCTAGGGATACGGCTGACTTCGACGTCGCGTGTGGTCGTGGTATTCATTCGCTTCCGATGGCAGATCCCGCCCGCTTGTTGCCAGCCAAATATTGCTCGATCAGGAGGAGGTTGGCCTCTCCGGCACGTTGCATAATTTTTAAAAGTTGATCCATGGAGCTGACCTCTTCGAGTTGCTCGGTCACAAACCACTGCAAAAAGGTGGCGGCGATGTGGTTGTTGTCCTTCAAGGCATGATCCATGAGCGCATTGATGAGGTCGGTGACCTTGATTTCCTGCTCCAAAGAGAGTCTGACCGCCTCCTCAGCGAACGCAAATTTCGCCACTGGCTTGACGATGGTGGGGATCTCCACCCGGGCCCCTGTGTCGATGAGGAACTTGATGAACTTCATGGCGTGTTGATGTTCCTCGGCGGCCTGCTTGTAAAAATGTTGAGCCAGAAATGGGAGCGACTCGGCATCAAAATGGGCGGCGATGGCCGTGTATTGGATACTGGCAGCAAATTCGTAGCCGACCTGTTCGTTGATTTTATCGTTCAGAGATTGAGAGATAAGCATGGGTGAAGAGTCCGCCAGTCGGCCTGAAACGTCAAGCTCGTGGCGAGGTGATCAAAGGGTAAATTCGGAAAAAATCCCTTTACTCTGTCCCCTCGGATCAGATCGGTGATAGAATAAGCCGAAGCCACCATGAATCATCATCGACACTACGATTACGGGCGGAAGTCGGGATCAGCAAAAGGTCATCGTCGGGACCTGCAGCGCAGGCGATGGGGGGTGTTGCTGATGTTGCTTGTCGGTCTCGGCATCGTCGGAGGCCTCCTTTACCTTATTCTCTCGCCGTAGCTTGGTCGCTTTTGCGTTCCGCAAAAAAAGTACGGTAAGGTGCATATTTTGGAGTGCGCGGACATGTCCGCGCTTTTTTTTTGCGCAGGGCGACATGTCGCCCTGGCTCCAAAGCGGCGTCAGGCCGCCGTCTCCAAAACTTCCACTTTCGCAAATCTCCATCAATTATTGGCAATCAACCGTCAGACAGGACCCGGATTTTCCCGCAGACTGTTTTCCGTGTTTTATTTAAGCAAACGTTGTCAGCCTGTCTCGTTAGAGAAAACCCGTTTCGGCGCCAATCCGCTTGTGATGTCCGTTCTTCGCGAAAATGTACGGATTTGTGGCGAACGGGCCCATATTGAGCTTTGGCCGAACTGGCCGGTGCTTTTGGCCGACGTCCAGGTGTGAGGTGGATCATGCCTTTGTTGCGGTCGAACAGCAGCCGGGAGGATGGCTTTATACGGTGGAGTTTCAGACCGTTTGCGACGATACGCTCCACAAGATTTGTCTGACGGCCAAATCTAATTTTGAAGCTTTTCTTGCTTGGGTGCAACGTAATCAAGCGACGGGAGTGGTGATCAACAGCACCGCAGAGCGCAAGCCCGTCGGCGCGGGACAGAAGGAGTCTGCCGGGTTGCCCGGGGGGATTGCCTTGCGGCCGGTCGTGATGCTTGGCCTTTTCGAAGCCATGGTTGAAAGGAAGATTTGCGGGCAGTTTGTGGTGGGCAATGAGGGGATCGTGCAGGGTGCCAACATGCGGCCCGAGACCCTGCGGTTGAATGAATCCTGGGTCTTTCTCTCCGAGGAGCGTTGTGGCATGCATCTTCGGCGGAGTGAAGTGACGACCGTGCGACTGCGACCGGTCGAATGGGAACAGGGTACGCATGGGGTGCTGAATGCCAAGGACTCCACCGGACGGCCTCTCTGCGTGCTGGCTCCACCCCGGGAAAAATCGGCGGGCTCTTGGGATGATTTTCTGACCGAAACCACCGCTCCCTATCACCTGCACTGAATATTCTTATGAACAACGGAATTACGGTTCTTTATGGCACCATGACAGGAAATGCCCGCGAGTGTGCCGATCAGGTGGTCGCCACTTTGGGCAAGGCCGACATTGCTGGCAACGGCTCATGATCTGGCGGATTACGATTCCCGGCGACTTTTGTCGGAGTCGATCGTCTTGCTGGCGATGAGCACCTGGGGGGAAGGGGAGCCGCCGGACGATGGACAGGATTTTTACGATTTTGTGAAAGATTTGGAGGGGCCTGCCTTGGAGAGTTTGTCCTTTGCTGTTTTTGCCCTGGGTGACACATCCTACGAAGAGTTTTGCCAGTGTGGAAAAGAGTTTGATACCATGTTTGAGGAGCGGGGCGCGCGGCGCCTGCTGGAGCGGGTGGACAACGACGTGGACTACTTCGAGGCTCTCGAAAAGTGGTCTGAAGATCTTGTTTCCCGCTTCCGGGCGGCAACGGTCGGAGTCTGACCCGGAACGGCTGGGCCCGGCGACTGGCTTCTTGCAGAAACAGGAGACAGTGGAGCCGTGGAAGGGCGGTCGGTTTTCCCAAAGATACCGATTTGGAGGGCGTCAGGCCCTTGCCGCCTGGGATGGTGGAGAGGCTGCCCAGTCGGATTGGCCTTGTTCTTTGGGGTCGCAATTCACCGCTAATTCTCCGCAAGCAGCCGTTAGCGGGCTTGCTGCCAGAAGTGCAAGATGTCGGCCTTATGAAAATTCCTACTCTTCGCCATTTATTAGTCGGTGCCGCCCTGTTAATCGGAAGCAGTTCGCTTCATGCTCAAGCTGCTTACAGCGACTTTTTGTCGCCTGCGTTTTCCGGTTCGACCAGCACGGATGGCTGGTTTAATCTGAATTCCACAACTTACCCAGGTTACGGAACATTTGGCACAGCGACCGCTGCCTGGCCAGCCCCCATTGGTTCGGACCAAATCGGTTCTGGAGATGCCTCCTTAGATAAGCTTGCCGGGACCTCAGGCTACTTGGGCGGTCCCGACACGAATGCGATTTATTCGCCGGACATCGGCACATTCACCGTTGCGGACGGAGCCACAGTTTCTGGCCTCTCAAATATTCTCATTCAAGTCAGTTCGACGGGAAATCTCGGGCCCGTGGGATTGACATTGGATTATAATGAAGGAACTCAGAATCTGGCTCCGACATTCACAAAATTGATATCCTCTGAGATGATATCAACGCCCTTCGGACCGGCCTCGAATTATATCTGGGCCTACCAATGGGATGTCAGCAGTCTCGGCATCACCAGTTTTTCTGCGGATTGGAGTACGGTGGCGGCTCACAACCTCACCTACGGGGCTCGCTTGGATCAAAGCAGTACTTTTGTTCAAGTCGTGCCGGAACCTTCCACCTGCGTGTTGATGGCCCTGGGGCTGGGTTCGGTCTTCCTCCGGCGCCATCGTTCGGCCACTTCCCGGGCGTAATCTAAAAAAACATTCAATCATCTGACATTCCTTCGCTCAACACCGCAAGCGACCGCTAATTTTTGACAAGCGACCGTTAGTGCGTGAGCGGAGGAAATGAAAGACTGAAATGACGTGAGCGTAGAGTAATGAGTGACGATATTTTGAAGACAGGAAGTTTTAATATTTTATCCGGGAGGGGTTTGCAGCCGATTGAGCGCAGGGGCTTCACCCTGGTGGAGACCCTTGTGGTGGTGGCCATCTTTTCCGTGCTAACTGCCCTCGGGGTGGCCGGAGTTGCCAATATGCAGGAGGCTGGCCGGAGAGTACGGGAGATTTCCTCATCCCGCACTCTTGTGGCAGCGTATCTTTCTTATGCCAATGACCATGGCGGTCGCTTGATGCCTGGTTATCAATACGGCGCTGAGAGCATTACCGATCCTAAGGGTACCGAAATTTCCGGGGAGGAGGTCTATCGCTATCCGTGGAGGTTGGCGGAATACATTGAGTGGAACGTCGAAGGGATTTACCTCATCAATCGCACCCGCAAGGAAGTGGCAGGTCTTGACCCGGGTTCCACCATGTATCGGTACACCGTGGCTCTGGCTCCAGTCATGGGACTCAATGCCTATTGCGTGGGAGGGAATTACAGTGCCAGCGGGTTGCTATGTCCCGAGGATGTGGCTACCCGTCTTGTGCAAATTCCGCGTCCTGCAAAGACCCTCGCTTTTGTCTCCACCCGCTATAAGGCGGCTGCCAACACGGAAGCCATGGAAGGCTATTTTTACGCCCGGCCCCCGGTTCTGGGCCCATTCCAATGGAATAGCGGTGCGTATGACCCCGCCGTGGCTTCATCCCAATTCGGATTCGTCGATTTCCGCCACAACAAAAAAGCGGTCTGCGCCTTCATCGACGGGCATTCCGCTCTCCTTGGTATCGATGAGCTCCGAGACATGCGTCACTGGGCCCCCAAGGCTGAAACGGCTGATTACAATCTCCAAATCAATTAAGCAATGATCATTCTTCGTAAGTTTATTCTCTTTTCTCTCTTGGCTCTGGGCTCTTTGCCATTGCGGGCCCAGGAGCTCTTTCCCAATCTGCTCACTCCCGGTTTCCGTGGTGACTCCGGCACCGAATACACGGGGTGGAATATTTTCACCGAGCCTTACCTTGGTTTGAACCATGGGGATGTGGCCGCCGCCGCCTCCAATCCCACGCTGGTACAAAATCTTACGTCCACCGCCTTCCTCACCAGCGGCTTCAATATCTACAGCTTTTCTGCCGCCACCGGATTCGAGATTGCCAACAATACCTCGGGAACCATGGGTGCTCTGGGGACGGTTGTCTTTCAGTTCGACGCCCTGGGGACCTTCCTTGACTACAGCACCATCAAGCTAAACTACAGTGGGGGGAGCATTTCGCTTAATCCCACTTCGATTATCAGTGAGAGCCGGGTCATCAGCGGCGGTTTTGGTGGCTACACCAACCGGGCGGCGATGCAGTGGAATCTCACCGGCCTGGGTATCACCGATTACACCATTAGCTTTCAGTCCCTCGGCTCCAGCACCAGCTTTAACTCCGCTTCGCTGGACACCTCGACCACTAACAGTGAGGTTGTCCCGCTCGCCCGCACCTTTGCGGCGGGAGGAAGCACAGCAAACTGGTCCGAAACGGCCAATTGGTCCACTGGCGTGATCCCCAGTGCCGGGGCCAATGTCAAGGTGACTGCCGGATCCTCGCTTATCGCGGATGCCGCCAACGAGGTGGGGCAGCTTACATTTTCCCAAAGCGGCAGCTTCGCCCTTACCGGGGCCAACACTCTAACGATTAATACCGGCATCACACTCGCCGCTGCGGCGGGCGCGGTGACTGTCGATGCGCCCATTCGCGGTGGAGGGCACCTCTTTCTCACGGCGGCCGAGGCCACCACCTTGACGATTCAAGGAGATGTCTCCGGTGCGCCAGCCGCTGGGGCTTTCCCGGCGGTGGGGCTGACCAAGGAGGGGAAAGGCACGGTTGCCATTGTCGGTGATATAAACTTTGCAGGAGGCGTTGCCGTGGAAGCCGGCACTTTGCGCCTCTCCGGCAACAATACCTATGGGGGGGCCACCGCCGTGCAGTCTGGTCGTCTTGAAGTCGCCGCCGACGCTCCCGCTGCGGCGGCGGGTGCCCTCGGCAACGCCAGCTCCACGGTCACCGTCGGTGCCGATCCCGGCACTTTCGGGTCCATGGCTCCGGCCGAGCTTGTTATTGATGGCGATCATACCGTGGGTCGCAATGTTTCCCTGGCCAGTGGCACGAATGCCAAGGTTCTGGGAGCGGCCAACACCACTGGCGAGGCTGTTTTCTCCGGAAATATTACTTTGGCTTCCAGCACCGCCAATAGCAGCCTGCGAGCCGACGGTGTCGGTGATACCCTTCGTTTTTCTGGAAATATCAGCGGAGGTTCCGCTGCCAATTCCTTGGTGAAAGATGGGGCCGGTACCGTCATTTTCTCCGGTTCAAACAAAACCTATGCCACCGCCACCACGGTCTCCGCCGGCACCCTCATCCTTGCGAGTGGTACTGCGACCGGCAACGGCGATTGGTCGGTGGCCAGCGGAGCGCACCTCGAAGTCAATGGCACCTTGGCGGGGACGGGAAGCCTGGCCCTGGGAGGCAGACTTACCGGCTCCGGCACAATTGACCGCGCGGTGGTTACCAGCGGTCCATCGGCCACCATTGCCGCCGGGAATAGTCCGGATACCCTCAATTTTTCCTCACTCAGTCTGAGCAATAGTGGTGCCTTTGAGTTTGAATTGGGAACCGTCTCCGACCTCATTGATGTCAGCGGCCTGCTCACTGGCAGCGTGGCCGCAGGAGGGATTCAATTTGCCTTCAGCGATGCTGGTGGGCTCAGCACGGGCGTGGCTTATACGCTCTTCAATTACGGCAGCCAGAGCGGTCTGGACCTGACCGACTTCCTCGTGACCAGCCCTGGGTTCATCGTGAGCCAGTGGACCATTGGCAGTGGAAGTTTGCAGGCGGAGTTCAGTGCGGTTCCAGAGCCTTCCGCCGGATTGCTTCTGGTCCTGAGTGGACTGGTTCTGGCTCAAATTCGCCGCCGAAAACGTATTTCTTAGACAACTAAAAAAACAACCAAAAAATAAAGGAAACATGCTATGAAAACCGAAGCCATTGAAACCCATAAAGCCTTGAAGGATCGTTGGGAGACGCTCCGCAATGAAAAACCAAAACTTCGTATTCGGGATGCCGCAACCGAGCTCGGTGTCAGCGAGGCCGAACTGCTGGCCACCCGCTGTGGCCGCGATGTCACTCGCCTGGAAGGGGACTGGACCCAATTTTTCAAAGATCTGCCCACGCTCGGACGGGTGATGTGCCTGACCCGCAATGAAGATGCGGTCCACGAGCGTTATGGAGAATTTCTCGAAGTCGATTTTTTTCATGGCATGGGCCAGGTAGCGGGCCCTGACATCGATTTGCGTCTCTTTCCCAGTTCTTGGAAGCATGGCTTCGCCGTCACAGACCAGACACCGGACGGAGATCGCCAAAGCTTTCAGCTTTTTGACAAGACCGGAATGGCCGTTCACAAAGTCTATCTCCAAAAAGAGAGCAACTATGGGGGCTACGGGGTGATATTAAGCAAGTACCGATCCAAGGATCAAAGCCCTTCGATTGCCGTCGAGGCGGCCCCGGTTCCTAAGCCCGAAATTCCCGATGCGGAAATCGACGTGGCGGGTTTTCAGAAAGCCTGGTTGGAATTGAAAGACACCCATGCCTTCTTCATGATTATGCATCAGTCCCGGGTCAGCCGGGAGCAGGCCTTGCGCCTGGCCCCGGAAGGCTATGCCCGCCAAGTGACGGTATCCTCCACTAAGAGAATGTTGGAGACGGCGGCGGCAGATGAGACACCTATCATGGTGTTCATCGGCAATCAGGGCTGCTTGCAGATTCACACCGGACCAGTGAAGAACATCAAGATGTTCGGCCAGGAATGGCTCAACGTCCTCGACGATGACTTTAACATGCACCTGCGGGATTCCGCCGTTGCCAGCGCCTGGGTGGTGAAAAAACCGACCGTGGACGGTGATGTGACTTCACTGGAACTCTTCGATGAAAAGAGCAACAACATTGCTCTTTTCTTCGGGAAACGTAAACCCGGCCAGCCAGAAGACGAAGCCTGGCGCAAGATTGTCGGAGACTTGAAAGCCTAAAAAAACCATTCCGGGAGGGCGAACCGCAGCGAAGCGGAGATCTGAGCCCAAAGCGAATCAACTTCCATTTGAGCCGTAGAGTGATCGCGGCTGATCAAGAGATTCGCCCTCCTTCCCTATTATGAAAATTTGCACTTATCTTATTTGTGCCCTATTCGGGCTTTCAACCCTTTCGGCAGCAGATCGTATCGTCAGTGCCGCCGGGTCCATCACGGAAACGATTTATGCCTTGGGCGCGGAAGACGCCCTCGTGGCGGTGGACGTTTCCAGCGTTTTTCCCGCAGAGGCCGATGCCCTGCCCAAGATCGGCTACGACCGTCAGCTCTCGGCCGAAGGGATTTTGTCGATGGAGCCATCGGTGGTCATGGTGACTGAAAATGCCGGTCCGCCCGAAGTGATCAAACAGTTGGAAGCTGCTGGCGTAAATATGCTGGTTTTGCCCGCCCAGCATACCCCGGAAGCCGCCAAGGACCGGATTCTGAAAATTGGTGAAGCTTTGCATCTTGAGGAAGCCGCCGGAAAGCTGGCGGCCAAGCTGCAGACGGATCTCGATGTGGCAAAAACAAAGGTGGAAGGTGTCAAATTCCTTCCCAAGGTCCTGTTTATCTACGCCCGGGGAGGTGGCGTGATGAATGTTTCCGGAACCGACACCTCTGCGGATGCCATCATCACCTTGGCCGGGGCGGAGAATGCCATCCAAGCTTACGAGGGCTATAAGCCGCTGACGGCGGAAGGCGCGGTAGCGGCGGCACCGGATGTCATTTTAGTGACCACCCGGGGGCTCGAAAGCTCCGGTGGGATCGAGGGTTTGCTCAAGCAACCCGGATTGGTTCTCACGCCGGCGGGCAAGGACCGGCGGATTGTCGTGCTGGACGACCTCTACCTCCTGGGTTTTGGTCCTCGATTGGGCGAGGCGGTTCGGGATCTTTGTGACCAACTCCATCCCCAGACCGAAATGACGCAGAAAAACTAGAATGCGTCGACGGCGCGCGGTCTTTGTCGGTCTGGTGCTGGCTTTGCTGGCAACGGCGGTGTGTTCGCTCTGTGTCGGGGCCTTGCAGATTCCCCCGGCTGATGTGTGGGCGGCCCTCATCGGTCAGGCCGGGGAGGCTCGCTACGAAAGCGTGCTCTGGAATCTGCGGATCCCGCGGATGCTTCTGGGATTCATGGTGGGAGGAGCCCTGGCCGCGGCCGGAGGCTTGATGCAGGGGCTCTTCCGCAATCCTCTGGCGGATCCGGCCTTGATTGGGGCGTCGAGCGGAGGGGCCCTCGGAGCGGTCTTTGTCATTGTCATGGCGGGAACGTTCTTTCCGGATCTTCCGTTGCTGAGTGATTTGCGGATCTTGCCATTAGCCTCCTTCGCGGGAGCTCTCATCGTGACTTGGTTGGTGCAACGATTGGCAGCCACGGGCGGGTACACTGCGGTGGCGACCTTGCTTTTGGTCGGCGTGGCCGTGAATGCGCTCACCGGCGCTATGATTGGGTTCGCGACTTATTTGGCGGACGATGCCCAATTGCGGACGCTTTCTTTTTGGACCTTGGGAAGTCTCGGCGCGGCGGATTGGCAAGTGGTGTCTTTGGCGGCTCCGTTTTGTCTGGCTCTGATTTTTTTGGCTCCCATCTGGGCGACCGTATTGAACGCCTTGGCCCTGGGAGAAGCTGAGGCCGGGCATCTGGGATTCCGAGTCGAAAGAACTAAGGCCATCTTAATCGTTCTGACCGCGGCGGGAGTGGGGGCCTCGGTTGCCTTCACCGGGATCATTCTTTTTGTCGGCTTGGTCGTGCCGCATCTTATCCGTGCCATGATTGGTCCGGACCATCGTTGGCTTCTGCCTGGGTCGGCCCTGCTGGGAGCGATTCTCTTGGTTCTCTCGGACACTTTGGCCCGCACCATCGTCTCCCCCGCAGAGTTGCCGATCGGGATCCTCACCGCCGGATTTGGCGCGCCGTTTTTTTTATACATGCTGCTGAGGCAGCGAAGAAAGGCCCTCTGGACGTGATCCGGGCGGAAGGATTAAGTTTTCGCGTCGGCGAAATATCACTGGTTGAATCCGCCCACATGGGCGTGACCAAGGGGGAGGTGGTGGCTCTGCTGGGGCCGAATGGTGCCGGGAAATCGACTTTGCTCAAGCTCCTTTGCGGGCAGCTATCGCCGAATGAGGGCCAGGTCTTCTTTGAGAATAAGCCGCTGGCCGAATGGGAGCCGCGGGAATTGGCCCGGAGAAGGGCGGTTTTGCCTCAGAGTTCAACCGTGCCTTTTGATTTTACGGCGTTGGAGATTGTCTTGTTGGGTCGTTCACCTCACGGGGATGCATCGCGGTGCGAAGACATGGCCCGGGAGGCGATGGCGCAAACGGAATGCGCCCATTTGGCGGAACGGATTGTCACATCTCTCTCGGGGGGAGAAATGCAGCGGGTGCAATTGGCGCGGGTCCTCGTGCAAATTGATTGGGCGGTGGAAAGAAGCCCCCGGTGCCTCATGTTGGATGAACCGATTTCCAATCTTGATCCGGGCCATCAACACGGCGCCCTTCGGGTGGCGGCGAAGTTGGCGGAAAAGGGAGTCGGCGTGCTTGTCGTCTTGCATGACTTGAATCTCGCCGCACAATACGCGGATCGGTTGTTGCTCATGAAGCAAGGGCGAATCGTCGTCGAGGGAACTCCGGCCGAAGTGATCACCGAAGAACAAATCGGGGCGGTCTTTGACATCCGGGTTAAAGTTATACGGAATCCGACTTGCGACGCGCCGGCGGTCTTCGTGGAATCGTCGGTCTAAGGATCGACTTTTTCAGTCCGAAAACGCAGGGGCATTCACCGAACATTTCCGCGAAGGCTTTGGAAAAATGGCTCAGGCTGGAATACCCGACGGTCAGAGCCGCTTCGGTCACATTGCAGCGACCCTCCCGGAGAAGCTCGGCCGCCCGTTCGAGTCGCAGTGAACGCAAATACCGGGAAATCGTCGTGCCGGTGTGTTCGGAAAAAAGGCGGCTGAGATGGTAGGGACTGCACCCAACCCGGCGGCCGAGCTCGGCCAAGGCGGGAGGATGTTCGAGGTCTTCGGTGAGAATTTTTTTTACCTGATCGATTCGCTCGTTGGCGACACGTTTATGACGTTCGCAGAAGAGTTCATTTTCCGTCGTGGTGAGGGTGTGGGCAAGGATTTCCTGGATTCTGGCGGGAAACCAGAGGCCATGGCAGGAGGTGGGAACGGGAGGGGCGAGGAGCTCTTCGGTCAGGCGTTTGACCTGGGAACTCAAGACTTGTCCGCGGCTGTGACCCGGGCGACGGCGCCCATCTAAGAAGGCGCGCGTTTCGGGGTTGAGGCCCTTGGCGCTTCCCAGGGTGGTGTGGGTCAACCAATTCTTGGACATAACGACGGTGAGAAAACGGTGCCTCTGGGCGGCATGGCGGTCCACTTGCAGGGATTTCGTGTTTCCGGAATATTGGAGAACGGTCTGCGGGTTGATCACGGTGGTTGGAGAACGGTCTGCGGGTTGATCACGGTGGTTCGATCCGGACGAGCCAAAACGGTGCCGCATCCCTCAAAATTGATGCACAATTCCAAATTGTCCGGGCGAAGTTGTTTCGACCAGTCCAGGGTGCTCTCGCATTCAAAATCGTACCAAACTACGCGGAATCCGTCGTCCGCATGTTTGCCAAAGAGAGGCTTCCATTCCCCGGAAGCTCCCTCCAGGGTTGGAATTGCTGATCTGTCTCCCTTTGTGGCGGCCATTTGAACCTCGAAAGTTATTGAGACCCGTTCTCATTATCAAGAAATTTCTCGGTCTTGTGAACCTGTGAAAGCGGAGTCATAGTGGGGAGATGGAAACAACCGCAGCGCCGATTAAGGTGCGGATTGGTAATGAAAAATTGATTCGGGTGAAGGAGGCCGCCAGCGCCAAGCTGCGTTCTTTGCTGGAAAAGCAGGGTCGTGCCGAGGGCGCCTTGCGCGTGGCCATCATTGGCGGAGGGTGTTCAGGCCTTCAGTACAAGATGGATTTGGTCGATGGTCCGGCAGACCGAGACATCCTCGTGGAGTCGAACGCGGTGCGGGTGGTGATTGATCCCAAGAGCGCGTTGTTTGTCAGCGGGTCGGAACTCGACTTTAGTGACGATTTGCAAAAGGGCGGCTTCAAGGTGACCAACCCCAATGCGGTCGCGCATTGTTCCTGCGGCGAGAGTTTCTCTGCGTGAAGGATTATTTTGCCCTCATGGGAATCCCCCGTCGCCCTTTGGTGGACGACGCGGCCGTGAAAGAGACGTATTACCGATTGGCTGCCGCGTGGCACCCCGATGCCGAACGGGGCGAAACGGAGAAATTCCGCCAACTCCAAGTGGCCTATCAGACGCTGAAGGAGCCAGGATCCCGTCTGCGCCATTTGGCCGAATTGGAGTTCGGGCCGGCAGAAAATTCTTCCCGCCCGTCCGAACAAATGGATTTATTTTTGGTCGTGGGCGCGGTCGTCCAAGAGGCAAAGGCCTTTCAATCCCGCCGGGATGGTGCGCGGTCGTTCTTAGCCAAAGCGGTCCTGGGGGAAGCCGGTCGCGAAATTCGGCAGCGAGTGCGGGGCGTGCAAACTCAGGTCGAGACTGCGCTGGATGGGTTGCGGGCGGACCTCAATGCCATCGATCAACGCTGGCCCGAGGTTTCTCCGGCGGAATTGCAGACTCTGACGTCGGGTTGGCGGTATTTGTCTCGCTGGCAGAGCGAATTGGCTGCGGCCGAGTTTGCATTGATGGTTGGGGCCTGAATGTGCAGGCTGCCGACATGATTGTAGGCATTGATTTAGGGACGACCAATTCGCTCATCGGCGCGATGGACGCGGGATTTCCGGTTTTGTTCGCTGATCAGGAGGGGCATCGGTTGACGCCCTCAGTGGTTCGCTTTCCAAACGAAGGCGACCCGGTGGTGGGTCGGTCCGCTGCGGATGGTGATGACGCCATCCGATCCATCAAGCGTCAGATGGGACAAGGGAGCCCGGCGCAGGCAAATCGTCCGAGCCCCGAAGAAGTTTCCGCCGTGATTCTGAAAAAACTCAAGTCCGACGCCGAGCGAGCCTTGGGCCAAGTGGTCGAGCGGGCCGTCATCACCGTTCCTGCCTATTTTAATGAAGCACAACGGGCTGCGACCAAGCGGGCCGGGGAGTTGGCCGGATTCGTGGTCGAGCGTTTGCTGGCGGAGCCCACCGCCGCCGCACTGGCCTACGGATTGGATCGCATGGAGGAGAAAAGCAGGGTGGCCGTCTATGATTTTGGGGGCGGGACGTTTGATGTTTCTATTCTCGAACTGAGCGAGGGGCTTTTCGATGTGCTCTCCACGCAAGGCGATACGCGGCTCGGCGGCGATGACCTTGATGCCGCCCTCGCCGCCGAATTGGGAATATCCCGAGCCGAGGCGGCTGCGGGAAAAAAAGATCCGGCTGCGGCAGGGATTTCTTCGTCCTCCATTCGGAAAGCGTGTCGACCCATCATCGAGCGTACCAAGGCGCTTTGTTTGCGTGCCCTTCATGACGCGGGTTTGACCCCGGCAGACATCAATGAGGTGATTTTGGTGGGCGGCGTCACCCGGATGCCGGAGGTGCGGGAATTTGTTCAGGAAGTCTTTGGCCGGGAACCGAATTTGAGCCAACACCCGGACGAGGCCGTGGCTCTGGGAGCTGTCATTCAAGCCGGGATTCTCGATGGATCGGTCCAAAATGTGACCTTGCTCGACGTGACGCCACTTTCCCTCGGAATCGAAACCTTTGGCGGTTTAATGAATGTGCTCATCCCGCGCAATACGACCATTCCGTGCAAGGCGGGGGAGATGTTTACCAACGCAGCCGCCAACCAGGGGGCCATGAAAATCACCGTCCTCCAGGGCGAACGGGAAATGTCGGCCGACAATTGGAAGCTGGGCGAATTTTCCATCCCCTTCACCCCGGCCCCGCGCGGTCAAATCCGGGTTGGAGTGCAGTTTGAGCTTGATGCCAACGGCCTCCTTCACGTTCTGGCTCGAGATGTGGCCACGGGAAAAGACATGAAAGTGGAGATTCGCAGTGCGGTCGAAGTGAGCGACGAAGCGGTGGAGAAAATGCTGGCCGATTCGCTGGAGCATGCTTTTGAGGACATGGATGATCGGCAATTTACCGAAGCGGGCCTCAAAGCCGACGAAATGTTGCCTGCGGTCGAAGTCGCCCTGGAACGTCTCGGATCCGGCGTCGCGACCGAGGAACGCGAAGCCATCGCCGGGTTGGTGAGGAAAGTCAACGAGGCCCGGGAATCCCGATCCCTACGACGCTTGAAGGCAGCCTTAGCCGAACTCGACACCGCCACCGAGCCGCTCGCCGCCCGCCTGGTCGAAGGGGTGATGGACGGGAAGATTTAGCCCGAATGGCGCTCAGGCCGCCGTGGTGAGTTCGGCTTCGGTCAGCTGATATTGAAGCGGACGGCCGTCGAGGTGACGGATGAGTTCGTCCGCCATCCACTGTCCCATCCGGGCCACTTCTCCGTCCAGGCTTCCGGAGATATGCGGAGTCAAAATCACGTTCTCGAGCGTGAAGAGGGGCGACTCGGCGGCCGGAGGTTCCGGATAGGTCACGTCCAAGATGGCCGTGAGATCGGGGCGCTCTGTGAGTACTTGGCAGAGCTCGGGTTCGTTGATGATCGCTCCGCGGGAGGTGTTCAAAAGGGTCGCCCCAGGTTTCTACGAAAGCGATTCTTCGCCGAGACGCTGGCCGGACTTGAGATAGTTCACCGCATAATCGCGAATCGCATCCTCCAGCGAAGTGGTCGGTGCGGTGTAACCGGTGGCGCGTACCTTGGAGATGTCGGCTCGCGTGTAATATTGATATTGGTTTCGAATCGTTTCCGGCATTTCGATGAACTCGATCTTGGGGGGCAAGTCGAGGGCCGTGAAGAGAGCGTTGGCCAGATCGACCCAGGTTCGCGCGACTCCGGCGCCGATGTTGTAGAGGCCTCCCGCCGATTCATCCTCGGCCAGATGCAGGGTCATGGCGACCGCGTCTTTCACATAGATAAAGTCGCGTTGCTGACCGCCATCAGGGAATTCTGGTTTGTAGCTCTTGAAGAGACGGATTTTTCCCGTGGAAATGATTTGCTCATAGGCCTTGCAAACTAGGCTGCGCATATCCTCTTTGTGGTATTCGTTGGGGCCGAAAACGTTGAAATATTTGAGCCCCACGATGCCGGAGAGGATTTCCTCTTGCTGGGCGTAGAGGTCAAAGAGATGCTTCGAATATCCGTACAAATTGAGCGGGCGATAGGACCGGAGGTTGTCGGTTTGGTCGTCCATCCCGGCGGATCCGTCCCCATAGGTGGCGGCGGAGGAGGCGTAAACGAAGCGGGTGCCGGCTTGAAGCGACCATTTGGCCAGGGTCTTCGTGTAGGTGTAGTTATTTTCCATCACGTAGGCGGCATCGGTGACGGTGGTGGATGAGCAGGCACCAAGGTGAAAGCAGGCCGAGAATTTTCCGTGGTAGTCCGGGTCGCTGGCGAGTTGGTCGAGCAATTGGTCTGCAGGAACAAAATCCTCAAATTCCAGGGGAGCGAGGTTACGCCATTTTTCATCTTCGCCGAGGAAATCGGTGACGACGATTTGGTTGATCTGGCGTTCGTTTAAGGCGTGCACGAGTGCGCTGCCGATGAATCCGGCCGCTCCGGTGACGAGGACGCGGGCTTTTGGATGGAGGAGGATTTCCGGTTTCTTGGAAGGTTTGGCCATGAGTCTGGTAAAAACAAAAAGGCGAAATTCGCCGAATGGTGAGGGTTATTTAATCGGCCATCCGAGATCGCCGAAGGTCTCGTCATAGAGGGACGCTTTCTCGGGGAAGAGGGTTTGTCCCTTTATGACGAGACCGGCGGCGATTTTTTTGTCGCCCCCGATGAATTTGATCGCAGCTTCGGCATAAAACTTCGCCGGGGAGTTGATCGGATACTTCATCCGGCTGAGCAGCTTCTTGGCCTCATCCGGTTGTTCGGTGAGGAGGAGGCAGAGGATGACTTTAAATTGCAGCAGCTCATTGGTGGGGTCCAGGTTGAGCATTTTGGTAAAATTGCTGAGCGCCTGGGGATATTGTTTCTGGAGGAAAAGTAATTCACCCAAATTGAACTGAGCGGGAAAGAAATTTGGGGCGGCCTCGAGGGCTTCTTCGAAAGCCGTCCTGGCGGCGGCGTAATCTTTTTTCTTGGTGTAGATGGCCCCCAGGAGGTTGAGGATGAAGGGGGAGTTGGGCTGAAGCTTTTCCGCTTCCTGAAGCTTGGTCAAAGCGGCCTCAAAGTTCTTCTCCTCGAAGTCGGCGAGGGCCGCGGTGACGAGGGTTTGGGCGGGGTCAGGCTCCTCGGCGGGACTGGTGAGGGGAAACCCCGTGAGGGCGAGGAGAATCAAAAACAGGAATCGTCTTTTCACGAGCCGGTAGGATGGCTCGCCCGGTGCGGAGTCGCAACCATCAAATGACTCTTGTTCTGCGCCCGCAGGACCGGTAGTCCCTAGGGGTGACCATGCACTCGGGATCCTTGGCGCTTCTCCTCCACGCCCACCTTCCTTTTGTCCGGCATCCCGAATACGAGGAATTTCATGAGGAGGACTGGCTCTTCGAAGCCGTGGTCGAAACCTATCTCCCGCTTTTACGTATTCTCCGGCAATATGTAGTAGAAAAACTGCCGGTGCGGTTGACGTTGACCCTCACGCCGACCCTTTGTGCCATGTTGCGGGATCCGCTTTTGCAAACGCGGACAGTTCGGTATCTGGACCGCGGGATCGAGTTTTCCCGCCAGGAAGTGGAGAGGACCCGGCTCGATTCGGGGCGCCATGCGCTGGCCCGGTTTTATTTGGCTCGCCTGACCGCCTCCCGAAAATTTTATCAGGACGAATTAGCGAGAGACCTGGTGGCGGCCTTTGCTCAGTTGCAGCGCGACGGGGTGGTGGAGATCATCACCTGCGCGGCGACCCATGGGTTTCTGCCTTTGATGGAGGAATTTCCCGAAGCGATTCGGGCGCAAATTCTCATTGCCCGCGATGACTACCGGGAGTGTTTTGGCCGGGATCCGGTGGGGGTTTGGTTGCCCGAATGCGCTTATGTGCCCGGAGTAGAGAAATTTCTCCATGAGGCAAACTTGCGGTGGTTCGTGGTCGATGCCCACGGATTGATGTATGGAACGCCTCGGCCGCCGTTGGCGATTTTTTCTCCCTGTTGCACCCCTGCCGGACCGGTCGTCTTTGCCCGGGACCGGGAGTCCAGTCGGCAAGTCTGGAGCTCCCGGGATGGCTATCCGGGTGATCCGGCCTATCGGGATTTTTATCGGGATGTCGGCCAGGAGCTTCCGGAGGAACTGCTGGCGCGGGTCTATCCAGAAGTGGGTCATCGGCGCAATACGGGGATCAAATATCACCGGGTGACCGGTCACGAACCCAAGGAATTGTACCGCCGGGATTGGGCGCTGGGTGCCGTCGAGTCGCACGCCCACCATTTTCTGCAAAGCCGTATCGCGCAGTTGCAGAGTCTGGCTGGATTGCTCCCGGTCGAGCCCCTGCTCCTGAGTCCGTTTGATGCCGAGTTGTTCGGGCATTGGTGGTTTGAGGGGCCGGATTTTTTGGATTCCTTTTTGCGTAAGGCCGCCCAGCGGGCGGATGTCCTCCATCTGACTACGCCGACCCGCCATCTCGAAGCTCATCCCACCATGCCGGTGGTGACGCCGTCCGCTTCGAGTTGGGGGAATCACGGGTATTGGGAAGTTTGGCTCAATGACACGAATGCCTGGATTTATCCTCACCTGCATGAGGCCGCCCGCCGGATGACGGCAGCGGCCCGGGAGGGAGTCGCTTCGGGGCGTCCAGATTCTGATCGGCGTCTTCGTCAGATGGCTCGGGAGTTGCTTTTGGCTCAGTCCAGCGATTGGGCCTTTCTGATGAAAACGGGGACGGCCCGGGAATATGCGGAAAGACGGACCCGGGATCACCTCCTGAGGTTTTCCCGACTGGACGAGCTGCCCCCGGAGGCCAATTCGAGCAATCCCCTGCTTGCCGCCTGCGAGGAACGGGATAACCTTTTCCCCAATCTCAATTGGCAATACTACGCTTGAAGACCTCAATTTTCGTGCTGGCGCTGGCACTTTCGTCCGGCTTACTCACCGCTGCCGCTCAACAATTTACCTTTGCCTTGCCGGAGTTCGAGGGCCGGATCAGCCTGGGAATCTACGATGGGACCGGGAAATTAGTCCGGCCGCTTTTCGTTAATGCGGAGGAAGAGGACTTTCAGAAAGGTCTCAATGGTTTGATCGCGAACTGGGATGGACGGGATGCGGCGGGACAACCGGTAGGGTCCGGGACCTATTCAGTTCGGGGATTTTTGGTCGGAGATGCCGTCGAAACCGAAGGGGTGGCTTTTCATTTTAATGATTGGGTCGAGGATGATGCCTCTCCGCGGGTCGTCGATGTGGAGGCGGTCGTGCCGACCGAGGCGGATTCGTTTCTGCTCTGTGGACAAGGTCCCGCGGGGCCGGATGGCCAGCCCGGTTTGCATGCGATCTGGCGGTTTGAAGAATCCACGGGCCTGAAGTTGGTCCTGAGCCTTCCCGAGCTTTGGCTGTCGCGCGGAGCCGGGTCTGCCAAAGCTCCTGTCGAGGAGCTGCTCGGGAATTTTTCTCTCTCCGCCGGGACAGGGGAGACTCTCTGGGTGGCGGGCCGGACTACAGACAAAATTCTCGTGCGGCAATACGCCTTCGATGGCGAATTGCTCCGCGAAATGCAACTGGACCGAGACGAGGCCGCCACGGTGCAGCTTTTTGCGGATCAGTCGGATCGGAGTTTTTTCCTTCTCCTGCATGGCCCGGCCGGAAGGAGCCAGTCCTTACGAGGGTATCGCTCTCTGGCGGCCGGCCCCCCTCCGGCTCCCGGAGAGGACCCGGTGTCCGTGGATTGGGAGGTGTTTCTCGACAAGTCGATCACCCCCTGTGGACGGTTTGGTTGGGTTGACGGTCAGCTTCTGGCGGACGCGGGAACGACACCTCCGGTGGATCGCATTCGGATCACGCTTCCTCCTGATACCCTCAACGCCAAGACGTCAGAGTTGGAGTTGACCGTCGTGAGCGATCCAAGTGGACTTTGGTTGCAAAGTGGGGACGGCTTGAATCTCCTCCGTCTGGCGGAACAACCCGGGTGGGAGCGCGTGGTCTTGGTCCGGGACGGTGAAGACTTGCGCATTTTTGCCGGAGATGGCGCTGTGGTGGCGGAATATCGGGTGACCGGGTGGAATCAAATTGCACCAATCGATGCGGGAAAGATTGAAATTCCCTGATTGGCCCAAGGGTGAGGATGTCGTATCAGAGAAGAAATGAAACGCCTCTTGCCTGTACTCCTTGCCGTCCTTTGGGGGGCCTCGCCAGCCCTCTGGGCGGTGGAGACGATCAAGGTGCCTTTCAATTTCCAGTGGGGAGAATCCGCCCTACGTCTGGAGGACAGTCTCAAGCGGGTCAAAGCCCAGGTGGTCGATCGCCGCGAAGTTGAAGGCCGCAAATGCCTGGTGGTCGAAGGGATTCCGCAGAAGCTCCTTCAGCGGGCCGAGTTTTATTTTGATCAAGATGCACTCAATGAAATTGAGCTCCACTACGGGGACCCTTCTTGGGACTCGACCCAATACGGGCAGTTTTTCGATCAGACCCGTCGCAATATTGAGAAAAAATATGGGATCGGACGGGTCATCGCCCGGCAGAAAACCCGTGACGGAGATGTCCTCCAGACGGTGATCGGCTACCAATGGGTGCAAGATATGGTGACCCTCTCCCTCTACTACTACACGGCCGAACAGGGTGCCAACAGTTACCGCCTGCTCAGCCTGCATTATCGGGGATTCTGAGGACTGCCGGCGGGATTCTTCAGTGGGAGTCATCACAAACGGCAGCAAAACAGAACTCACGCGGAGTCGCGGAGGCGCAGCGCTGCAACGGATGCGGAGCAACGGCCAGGCTTTCAAAGACTAAAAGACATTGATCCTCCGCGTCTCAGCGCCTCCGCGTGATTTTCTTCCCTCTGGGATTCAATCTCCAAAGGAGATATCCAAGGCCCGAGCGGTCTGGACCAACTGGCTATTCGGGTCGACATGACGGAGCCGATGGACGGCGTGAGAAATCGGGACATCGAGGGTCTGGTCATTTTGATAACTGACCATGGTGCCAAATTTTTCTTCGTTGATGAGCTGAACGGCCTTAACCCCGAACCGGGTGCCGAGAATCCGATCGGCCGAAGTGGGGGCTCCCCCGCGTTGCAGGTGACCGAGGACGCAGGTACGGACTTCTTTGTCCGTTCGGCTGGCCACTTCCCGGCCGACCCGGTCGGCAATGCCTCCGAGGCGGTGTTCGCCGCTGGCGGTGGCGTGCCGCATTTGGCGTCCGTGACGGGGCTTGGCCCCCTCCGCCACCACGATCATGGTGGACTTGGCGCCCTTGGATTCGCGACGTTTCACCTCGAGGGCAATCTGCTCGTAGTCAAAGGGGATTTCGGGAATCAAGATGATGTCTGCGCCGCCGGCAAGTCCTCCGTGCAAGGCGATCCATCCGGCGTGACGGCCCATGACCTCTAGAACCATGACGCGCTTGTGGCTAGTGGCGGTGGTATGGAGCCGATCGAGGGCATCGGCGACGCAGGCCACTGCGGAGTCAAATCCGAAGGTCATCGCGGTGGCTTCGAGATCATTATCGATGGTTTTGGGAACTCCGACAACGGGAACACCGTGTTCCCAAAGCTGCAGGGCAATGGAGAGCGAACCATCGCCACCTATGGTGATGAGGGCGGAAATGCCGAGACTTTCGATCGTGTTTTTGGCCCGATCAAGAACCGAGCGGGAAATCGCTCCGCGAGCTCCGGTGTTCGACTTGGCCATGAAGTGTCCGCGGTTGGTGGTGCCTAGGATGGTCCCTCCGAGGTGCATGATGCCGGCGGTGGATTGGCGGTTGAGAGGAAGGGAGTCGCCGGGAGGCAAAAGGCCTTCAAATCCATCCCGAAACCCGATCACTTCCCAATCAAGTTTGTCGGCCGCCCGGCAGACCCCGTGGAGAACGGCATTGAGCCCCGGGCAGTCGCCGCCACTGGTGAGAACCCCAATCCGTTTTTTTTTCTTCATCAAACTCAAAGAAGACGGGAGGATTTGGTTTTGCGTCCGCCGGCGGCCCATTCCTGATAACGGCTCCAGCCTTGCTGCATCAGGGAGCTTCCTTCGCTGAATCGGTCGCGAGAGCCCAGCAAGACGACAATGAGGCGGCGGGGGGTAACAAAAACGGTGGTGCCTTCGCGCTGCACTTCGGGAGATTTTTCCGCCGAGAGGATGAGGCATTCTCCCGCTCGGGAGGTGCGTCCGGTCTTGACGCCGTCAATACTGCCGCGACCGAGCAGACCGTTGGTGTTTTTCAGTTTTACGCTCGTATCCACTCCGTTGCGGATGAAGTGGATATCGCGGGTTTCTTGGGAAACGTAAAACGGAAAATCGGCTTCGCTATAGGCATAGCGGGTGAGCCGGGCCATGTCGGCGGCGGTGGAATGAGGGACGGTATTTTCAGGCCCACTGTCGATCCCGGTGGGATTGAGAAAGAGGGTGCGCTTCATCTCCAGAGTCCGGGCGAGGGCATTCATGTGGGTGACGAAATTTCCCGCCGGATCGATGTTTTGTGAGTTGGGCAGGCGGGCCCCGACGTGTTCGGCCAGAACGGTGGCGGCAATGTTGTCGGAGGCCAGCAAGGCGGAATAAAGGAGGTCGCGCAGACTGATGGTGTCGCCAATCTGGAGCCCGACGGGGTTGACGCCACCAGCTTGGAGGGCGCTGGCACTGACGGTGGCTGGCGTGCTGAGATCGATATTTTTGAGTTGAGCCCAGTCGAAGACAATCACCGCAGTGGCGATCTTGGTCAAACTGGCCACCTGGACTTTGCGGTCGGGATCACGGGAATCCAGAATCATTCCGGTTTGGTTATCTACCACCACGTAATTCTGCGCCGCCGTCGCGAAGGCCGGGGAGACCAGAACCAACAGGGCCAACGCCATTCTGCGGAAAGTGAGGAAGAGTTGCACAGCGGAAGGCTAGCTGTCTCCACTCGGGGAGAAAAGCGGAAACCGAATGGCGATAAGTAAATTTTATTCCTTGATGACAATGCCGTCCTGCTCGAGGGCGGCGTCGTAGAAATTGGCGCTGAAGACGGAGCGGTTGAGGAAGACTCCAATGACCGCCGCCACCATCAGAGCGGGGAGGACATGGATCTGCCAAGTCATCTCCATCACAATGAGGATCGAGGTGAGGGGTGCCCTAACCACCGCACTGAGACAGGCAGTCATGCCCACAAGGGCCAGGAGGGTCTGGTCGGACGGGGTCAGGTTGATCCACGGGGAGGCCAGCCCATAGATGACCACGCCGGCCATACTGCCAAAGAAAATGATGGGAGCAAAAACGCCCCCGCATCCACCCGATCCATAACAAAGGGTGGTGGCGGCGATTTTGCCAAAGAGGAGGCAGCCGGCCACCGGCCACGAGATTTGGTTATGGAGCGAGGCGAGAAGGTCTTTTTCGCCCAGGGCAAAGACACCCAACTGACCAGTCAGCCCAAAAGCGATGAGGGCAAAGAGACCGCCGCCAACGGCGCCGAGGGTGAGTTTCACCGGCCGGGACAAGGTTGAGGCCTGGCATTTTTTTCGCAGTCCCAAAGTGCTCCATTGAAACAAAAGCCCGGTGGCGCCGGCGAAGATCGCCACGAGGGGCGAAAGCCAAAGCACTTTCCAATGCATGGGCATGTCGGGTCCGATGGGGAGGCAGGCGGTTCCTCCCGTCATGGCATAGACGACACTGGAAGCTAAGGCGGCGGCGAAGAGCGAACGCCCGGCAAATTTGTTTTGGTTTTTCCCTCCGGCGATTTCTTCCAGAACGAGGGTCACTCCGGCGAGGGGACTGCTGAAGGCGGCGGCGAGACCGGCGGCGGAACCGGCGCAGACGGCGTTGGCCTTGGCGGCGGGACCTTCCCCGAGAAACTTGGCCACTTTGCTGGCGATGGCGGCCCCGATGTGGATGGTGGGACCTTCCCGACCGAGGCTAGACCCGGTTCCAATCGAAAGCACCCCGCCAAAAAATTTCACAAAGATGAGCCGCCAGGTGAAATCAAGTTTTCCAGTGTGGTAGGCATTTTTCACCTGGGGGATGCCACTTCCTGGGGCGTCGGGTGCCAGATACTTCATCATCAGTCCGGTGATGAAGGCGGCCAGGGCCATCCCGCCGAGGACCATGAGGGAAAATTTCCAGCCCGGCCCATGAGAAGGCCACTCCACCATCCGTTCGATGAGCCAGAGCATGGCGTGATGAAAAGCGACGGCCGCCAAACCCGCAGAAATTCCAATGACACCCGTCCCCGCGATCTGCATCGCGTTCTTTTTCCATTCAACCCTCATTCACCATTAAGGGGAGGTGTTGGCGTTTGTGTCAATGATGCTACGGGAGAATGCCTTTTTGAGAGCCTGGGGAATCCCTGATCCTACCTAAAAAAGAGCGCTCTCGGCCTTTTGCACACCACCGCTTGTTTTTTCCTCTGCGCTCGTTGTGGCGTTCGGGTGAGGGAAGCTCGGGTTTCTGGTTGGCTTGACAAGTTCAGAAGTACGAAAAATTGTTAAAACGCTTTGGCGGTTTAGAAGGCGTTCGTGAGGACGGATTGCTGGTCTCAGCCATGAATCGTCCGCAGCATCTGTTTACAGACGAAACGCCCACCCTTTATGAACTCGCGGCGGGCTACGCAGCGGGGATTGTCAAAAACCATCCTTTCTTGGATGGCAATAAACGTACGGGTTTTATGGCGGCCTACATTTTCTTGGGAGCCAACGGGCAATTTCTTAAGGCTCCATAGATCGAAGTGGTCGAACGCACTCTGGCCTTGGCCGCGGGTGCGATCACCGAGGATGATTACGCGGCCTGGTTGGAAAAGTCCTGCCAGGGCTGAGGTCAACGGGGGAAATACCCAGGCGGGTGATCGCTGCGCTCGTCAGACTCTCGCGCGAACGTCTGGCATCTGGCATCTGGCCGTCGCCCCCCCCAAGATCGTTTCCCGTTCTTTCCGTTTATCGTGACGATCGCATCACAGAACGGAAAGATGGGGCTCAGTGGAAACGCGAACACATGGTCCGTGGCGAGAGGGTTCCTGCCTTTTGCCTGGTCAAATCAGGCTGAGTTGATTGGGGTCGGCCTGAGGAGGTGCGGGGCTGCGGGGATTCCGTTTCGGAGGGGGCGATTGGTCGGGGGAAATGGTCTGGCCGATGAGGGCGGGTTGGCCCTCGGCGTTGAGCTCCGATTGTTCCAGATTGCTCAAAATCTCCCGGGCCCGGGAGAGAACGCTATCCGGCAGACCGGCCAGGCGGGCAACTTGAATCCCATAACTTTGGTCGGCCCGGCCGGGAAGGATTTTGCGGAGAAAGATGACTTGATCGTTCCACTCCCGGACGGCGACATTGAGATTGATGACGCCAGGTTTGGTCCGCTCCAGGTCGGTGATTTCGTGGTAATGGGTGGCAAAGAGGGTCCGACAGCCGATGGCATCATGGAGGTGTTCTGAGACGCTCCAGGCAATGCTGAGCCCATCGAAGGTTGAGGTGCCGCGACCGATCTCGTCGAGAATGACGAGGCTGCGGGCGGTTGCGTTGTTGAGGATGTTGGCGGTCTCATTCATTTCCACCATGAAGGTGGATTGGCCTTTGGAGAGATCGTCGTTGGCGCCGACGCGGGTGAAGATGCGATCGGTGACGCCGATTCGCGCAGAGGCGGCGGGGAGCCAGGCGCCCATTTGAGCCATGAGGGTGAGGAGGGCGACTTGGCGAATGTAGGTGGATTTACCCGCCATGTTGGGGCCGGTGATCAGGGCAAAGAATTTCTCGTCCGCGTCGAGTGAAGTTTCGTTGGGAACAAAGCGTTCGCCTGTCGTTTGTTGGTCGAGGACCGGGTGCCGGCCTTCCGAAATTTCCAGGTGGCCGGAGTCATCCACGACGGGACGGATGTGGTTCCCCTGGCGAGCGGTTTCGGCGAAAGAGGCGAGTCCATCGAGAGCGGCCAGAGCGGCGGCGGTCTCTTGGATGGCGGAAAGTTCGGCCAGGGCCTGATTGCGAAGGGCATGGAAGAGCTCGATCTCGCGGGCTTTGGCCCGCTCGTCTGCCCCGAGGATTTTTCCTTCCACCTCTTTCAGTTCAGGAGTGATGAAGCGCTCGCTGTTGACGGTGGTTTGTTTGCGAATGTAGTCGTCGGGGACCGCGCCGAGGTTGGCTTTGGTGATTTCGATGAAATAGCCGAAGACGGAGGTGAAACGGATCTTGAGCGACTTGATCCCGGTGCGGGCAATTTCCTTATCCTGGAGGGAGGCGATCCAGTTTTTGCCTTCGTGGGAGGCGGAGCGGAGTTCGTCCAAGGCCGGGTCGCAGCCTTCCCGGATGAGGCCGCCGTCGCGGAGGATGGCGGGCGGTTCGTTGACCAGAGATTTGGCCAGCGTTTCCACGAGGTCGGGAAGGGGGTGAAGCCGATCCGCGAGGGTGGAGAGGAGGAGGCCGTGGGCATTCTCCCGGGTGGAGATGGCCCGGACACAGTCAGACACGCCCGGCACCCGGGCCAGCGAGGAGGCGAGGGCGGCCAGATCGCGGGCATTGCCGGAGGAGCCATTGAGTCGGGCGACGGCGCGTTCGAGGTCACGGATTTCAGCCAGATGTTCACGCAGTTTGCCCAGGAGGAGGGCATCGTCGAGGAGGCTGGCGACGGCGTCTTGTCGGGCCTGGATGGGTTCCACTTCGCAGAGCGGATGGAGGATCCATTCCCGGAGGAGGCGGGCTCCCATGGGAGTGACTGCGCGATCAAGAGTGCCCAAAAGGGTCATGGATTTGCCGCCGCGGGATTGGACGAGTTCCAAGTGGGCCTGGGAGGCGGCATCGAGAATAAGAAACTGGCTGGCGCGGTAGGGTTGGAGGCGTCGAAGGTGGGAGGCATTGCGCCGCATCTGCCGGGTGAGGTAATGGAGAAGGGCCCCGGCGGCCCCGACGGCAACGGGAAGGTCGGCACAGCCAAACCCATCTAACGAGTGGACTTGAAAATGTTCGCGCAAGAGTTCCCCGGCGGGATCACTTTCGAAGGGATAGGCATCGAGAAAATGGGTCTCTTCGACGGGAGCAAAATCATCCTGCTGCGATTCGGGGGCAATGGTTTCTGCGGGAGAGACGCGGGCTAATTCGTCGATGAGGGTTGCGATGCTGGCGACCTCGGTGAGTCGAAATTCCCCGGTGCTGAGTTCGCAATACGCGAGGCCAAAGGCATCGCCCTGCCGGCATATGGCGGCGAGATAGTTGGGTTTGCGGTCATCGAGACCAAAATCATCCAGCGTGCCTGCGCTGAGAATTTGGGCGATCTCGCGTCGCACTAATTTGCCGGCGGTGACCTCGCCGACCTGATCGCAAATGGCCACCCTCCACCCTCCGGCGATTAGTTTTTCAATATATCCCCGGGCGGCGTGGTAGGGCATCCCGCACATAGGCATCTCGCCCCGCTTGGTCAGGGCGATATTCATCAACGCCGAGGCGGTTTTGGCGTCGTCGCCAAACATCTCGTAGAAATCCCCCAGGCGAAAAAGCAGGAGGGTATGAGGAGGCAACTCTCGCCGGATGGCGTGATATTGCTTCATCATGGGAGTCTGCTTGTCGGACATGGGGTCGGAGGCGGGTAGCGGGTAAAGAGATGATCTTACTCGGAGGATTTGGGGTTTTCCTTCGCGACCTTTGCGGCCTTTGCGTGAGGTCTGTTTTTTGGAATTGGTGGCGAGTGGCGAGTAAAAGGTAGCGAGTGAAGAGAAAGGATCTACTCGCCGGGCTTTTCGGATTGGGAACTGAGAAAAGCCGTCAAGGGGCTGGTGGCCTCGGCGTGATCGAGTTGGGTGGGGAGACCGGCTTCCACCGCTTCGCGGGCGGCTTCGACGGCCATTTTGAAGGCGCGTCCCATCCGGATCGGATCGCGGGCGGCAGCGAGAGCGGTGTTGACGAGGACGGCGTCGGCTCCGAGTTCCATGGCCTCGGCGGCATGACTGGGCGCGCCGATGCCGGCATCGACGATCACTGGTACGGTGGCCTGGGCGATGATGATGGCAATTTGTGCCCGGGTTTCGATCCCACGATTGCTGCCAATCGGAGACCCCAGGGGCATGACCGTGGCGGTGCCGACATCTTGCAAACGCTTGGCCAGGACCGGATCGGCGTTGATGTAGGGCAGGACGGTGAAGCCTTCTTTCACAAGGATCTCGGCGGCTTTGAGGGTCTCGATGGGATCGGGGAGGAGGTATTGGGGGTCGGGATGGATTTCCAATTTAATCCATTGGGGAAGTCCCGCGGCGGCGGCGAGGCGGGCCAGACGGACAGCTTCCTCGGCATTGATGGCTCCGCTGGTATTGGGCAGGAGGAGATATTTTTTTGGATCAATGAACTCAAGAATGTTGGCGAACGGGTCCTTTTTTCCGCTCAAGTCGGCCCGCCGAAGCGCGACGGTGACAATCTCGGTGCCGCTGGCAGTCAAGGTGTCGCGCATGACCTCGTTGGAGGAAAACTTCCCTGTTCCGACCAGAAGGCGTGAACCGAACTCCCGTCCGGCGATTTTTAATGGACCACTCATGGGCCTCATCTAAACGTGCGCCGAGGATTCCGGCAAGAGTGCGTCACGGAATGATCACCAGGAATAGTGGACCGTATAGGTAAGGGTCCGTTCCTCGTCGGGTTTCAATTCCACCCGGAACTCAATCTCGTCAGAGTTCAGTTTGAGGTATGTTTCGGATTTTTCGGTGATTTCCCAATTATTCCAGCGGTAGAGATGCTCGACCACCCGGATGGTGACGGGTTCTTTTTTCCGGTTGCGGATTTGGATCTCGAAGGACTCGTCCGCCCAGTTGTTGGAGTTATCGACTTTGAAGTTGGTTCGTTTGCGTTCTCCCACCAAATCGAAGGCGTCGCCGGTATGGACTTTAATGAGTTCATTGGCGGGGGTGTGGTCGATTTCGTTTTCGCCCGTGAATTCGAGTTGGGAGCCATTGCTCCGGTAGAAACGGAGGCGGCCTTTGGGCAGGGGGATGCCGAGGCCGTTTTCCTTGGTGTTCTTGAACTCCCGCATCACCGCCACCTTGGAGTTGCTTTGGGAGCCGAACTCTTCATTGGTGCGACGGGAATTGACGTCGTAGCCGCGCCAGCGGTTCCAGTCGATGAGGGCGCCGTCATAGACATAGATGAGTTCGGATTTTACCCCGGAGGCGCGGATGAATTCCACCTGCTTGGTCTCGCGGTCGCGCAGGGTGGTAGCCCGTTCGAGGGTGTAGAGGTGGTATTCGTCGAAGGATTTTTCAGTTACGGCGGGCGCGGCTTGATCGATCGACATTGCTGCAGATCTCAATCTGAGGTTTGAACGACTTTCCTGTGGCTCGATTTTGTTCACATCTCCCGCCATCAGTTTGATTTGAGCATTCTCAAAATCCCGTCCCGATTGGTTGTCCATCGTAATCCAGCCAACGATATCAAGGAGATTACCTTTTTCCGGGGCGACGATGTTGTAACTGGCCTGCCAGGACATTCCCCCGGTGATGTAACCGAGCTCGGCTTCGGTTTTTTCTTCCTTGGCCGCGAGGATTTTCCAGGAGAGGCGGGGTTTGAGGATGGTGTCATCGCCGAGGGAAGGGAAAATTGGCTGGCCGGGAAGGGAGAACTGGATTTTGCCATCGATTTCAATGATGGGCTGCCCGCCTTGACCGCCCTGCGGGTTATAGCCGGAGCGGATGATTTTTCCGCGGAGGGTTCGGTCCGGTTTGTTAATTTCGCGGACGAAGAAGTCGATTTCCTTCCCTTCAAAGAGCGAAAGCAAAAGCTCCTGGGTGACGGGGTCATTGCGGTAATTTTGTTCGAGGATTTGCAGCGGCGTCCCAGAGGGATCGCGGAGAATGACCGAGTCGGGCTCGAGGTGCATGGTGGCCCCGTCGAAGGTCACTTCGTTTTCGCCAGCTTTGAGATCGAGTGAGATCTGGTCGCGGACGACGGCGAAGTTCTGGTTGTAGATCGTCAGTCCGGGAGCCGCGAGGAGGGTGGCGGGCAGGAGACCGAAGAGGAGGGAAGCTAGCAAACGCATGGAAGGATTCATGACTGGGTTATCGGGCGAAGCCGAGATTTATTAGGGAAAAATCCCCTCACGGAAAGGATGTAAAGGAGAGAAGAGTTTTTGGAGAAGATGGTTTCAGTTGACCAAGTCAAATTGACCTAGTATGTAATTTGAGTTGTGGAAACGATGATTATTTCTGAGTTTAAGGCCAAAGCGATTGCGACGCTCAAGCGTGTTAATACCAGCGGCAAGCCGCTTCTTATTACGATCCGGGGCGAGCCGGTGGCACAGATTCAGCCGGCTGGTGCGGTGGCGGAGAAACGCATTGTGTTGGGAACAGGCCGAGACCTGATGATTGAGAGACCCGATGACCAAGCCCTCGTAGACATGGGTTTTTCCGATGAATGGGAACTGAATGCGTGAAGTTACTTCTCGATACTCACGTTTGGATCTGGGCTTTTGAGGGAGCGGAGGTTCTGGGGACCAAGTGCGCCCGTGCGCTCAGAAATTCCGCCAATGAACGTTTTGTCTCTCCGGTTTCCACTCTGGAGATTGCCCGCTTGGTGGAAGGGGGGCGAATTAATTTGGCGTGTCCGCTGAAACAATGGATCGAAACGTCCTTTGCGGACCTCAGGCTTGATACGATTCCGTTGGATCATGTGAGCGCGATGGATGCCTACCAACTTCCGCCGCCGGGATTTCATGCCGATCCCGTCGATCGGATGCTCGTGGCGACAGCCCGCATTCACCGTTGTTGCCTGGTCACGGCGGACGAGAGGATTCTCAAATATCCGCAGGTGGCGACAATGGATGCCCGAAAATAGCAAAAACAGAAACCCTGGGCGGTCGTGGGAGATTCTTCCAACTTTCGCAGTCCCACTTGAAAGCTTGGCCGTGCCGGTTGCGCCTGAGCCGTTGCCGCCCGCCTAGTACGTTGGCGCCTTAACCGTGCCGGCTTCGAGGTCGTCGCGGCGGCGTTGGACGATGCGTTCGGCGACTTCGTGGACCATTTCTTCGACCAAAAGCCGAAGGTGGCTCCCGGCCCGGAAATCCGAAGGGGCAATGTTTTTGACCCGGTCGGCGTGAGTGCTGAGTTGGTAGCACTTTTTGAAGCTTGCGCGGGTGGCATCTTCGGCGTTGTAAACCGCGATCGCGTTGCCGCCGTTGCGACGCATGACGGTGAAGCAGGGGACGTCGGTGGGACCGTCGCCGATGTAGATCATGTTGGTGAACGGAATGGGCCGCAACTCGGGGCTCATGTGGTCATTGACGTCCTCGTTCATGTCGAGCATCCCCTTGTTGATGCGGAAAAGAAATTGGGTCTTTTGGGTGTGACTGATGACGCGGCGGGGAAAGGTGATCCGTCCTTGGGAATCCTCGGCAAATTCGCAACCAAAAATTGCCTTCACATAGGGAGCTAGTTTGCTGCCCTCGAGGAGGATCTTGAGCCCGGAGGAGACAATGTAATGTTCCACCTTGATGCCGAAGGTCTCGTGGTCGTGGCGGAGGAGGCCGGATTTGAATTCCTCAAACATCTCGGGCAAGCCCTTGTAGAAAGTGAGTTTTTCGCCGAGCTTTTTCAGTTCCGAATTCTTCGGGCGGTCCATGTCGAGGTAATCGAGCATGACCTTCATGTAAGCGAGTTCGTTATCGTAACCCTGGTCCTTGACCAGTTCGCCGCAGCGGGCCCAGAATTGTTTGGAATCAATCCCGAAGACGGGGAAAAGCGCCTCCTCCTGCATGTAGGTTGGGGAGAGGGTCTGATCGTAGTCGTAAATGAGGGCGATGGTATTTTGTGGGACAGACATGGCGGCAGGATCTGGGGAGATGATCACAGTGTATCCTGAAGGGCGCTGGGCAAACTGGCAAACCGGAAAACATATCCATGGTCTTCGGCCCGACGAGGCTGCACTCGGGAATTGTCGAGGAGGAGGTGGGAAAATTCGCCCAGTCCGAGACGAAGAACGAAGGCAGGTGCCGGGAGAAAGGCGGGACGATGGACGGCGCGGGCCACCTCGCGGGTGAAGTCAATATTGCGAAAAGGATCGGGCATGACGCCGTTGAGCGGTCCTTTGACAGAATCATTGGTGAGGGCCCAAAGAATGAGTCCGGCGACATCATCCACGTGGATGCCGCTCATCCATTGGCGTCCATCGCCGAGACACCCTCCCAGGCCCCAGCGGAAAAGTGGACCAATGAGGGCGAGCGCGCCACCGCGCCCGATGACGAAGCCAGTGCGAAGGCAAACGACGCGGGCCCCACTGGCTTCGGCTTGGTGCGCCTCGGCTTCCCAAGCCTGGCAGACCCCGGACAAAAACCCCTTGCCGGGACCATCCGTTTCCTCGACGAGGCGATCTCCGGTGTCGCCATAAAACCCGATCGCCGATCCGTTGATGAGGGTGGGAACGGGTGATCCGTTCCGGGCCAGCGCGGCGATGGCCTCGACGATTCCCCGCGTGCTGAGAATGCGGCTGTCGATAATGCATTTTCTTTGCGCCTTGGTCCACAACCCGAAGATGGAGGCTCCGGCCAGATTGACCACGGCATCCAGGCCGGCGAGGTCGGGCGGAGTGCCGGGAGTGAACAACCGTGCCTCCGCATGGGGAAGATTTAAAGAATCGGCCCGGCGGGAGAAGATAACCACTTCGTGGCCTTCTTGGCGGGCCTGTTCAGCCAGCCGGTTGCCGATAAATCCTGTGCCGCCGGTGATGCCAATTTTCATAAAAGAAGTGAGAGTGCCGCGGGGGGCTCAGCGATATTCGCGTTGCAGCCATTGGTAGGGGAAGCGGTCCCCAGGGCAGTCGGTGGGCTTCGGGTTGATCAACTTGTGCGGGACGACAATGCTGCGCTTGCTTTTGATTTTTCCGACCCGGTTGCGGAGGTAGTCGGTCAATTCCTTCAAGGCCTCGAGTTGATTTTTGGAGACGGCGTCGCGGTTAAAATCCCCCACCAAGCAAATGCCTAGGGCGATATTATTGAGATAATCGCTGGCGACATGGCCGCCATTGAGTTGCTTGGTCCAGCGGGGGCCAATTTCAATTTCACCATCGCCGGACGACGTGCCGTTGCCGATGACGAAATGATAGGCGAGCCCGTTTTGCATTTTGCGTACCCTGCGGTGGTAGTTGTCAAAGGCCCGGGCATTGCCCTGGCGGGTGCCGCTGTTGTGAATGATGATGTATTTCCAGCGGCCCTTGCGGACGCGGGCTTTGTCGATGGCGCGCCGAACGGAGGGTGTCAAATAGCGATATCTCTTGAAAAAACCACCGGAGGATTTTGGCGGAGCGACCTCGCCCTCACTTTCCACCCGACCGGATTTTTCGATCAGGATGGGTGCGGCGGGGACATCACCACGGACCTTGGAAGATGATTTTTTTTCTGGTTCCGGCTTGGCGCGTTCGGGTTCCAGTTCAATCACGTCCGGGGTGGCGTCTGGCGTCTTCGTGGGAGTTGATTCCTGGGACGTCTTTTTGCGGGGAGTGGAGGCCGGCTTGGGCCGTGGAGTTGCCTGGGGTTGTTGGCGTGGAACCGGTCGGATATCCTCGCGCGCCCGGAGAAAAAGGGATTTTTTTTCTGCCTCGCTCATGGCGGCATGAATCGGGGAATGCGCTGTGGCCAAGACCCCAAAAGCCAAAAGCAAAAAAACGATTCCCTTCCGCATCTCGCCGCGCACGGTAGCAGATGTCCGCCGACAGGCAAGCGGCTCTCCATGGGAGACTTTGGTGCTAGCGGGTGGTGCGGCGGGGGCGATGCGCTCGACCCGTGCATCGGACCATCAGGAGGAATCCGACGAACAGGACCAAAAGGAGGGTCGAGGGTTCGGGGACCGTTTTGGCTTGCCAGGCCAAGCCGTAAGTTTCCGAGGTCACGCCGCTTGGAGTGAGATCAAAAATCAATTGTTCGAAAATGATGGAGAGCCCGTAGAGGCCAGGGGTGGTCAAGGTGATCCTGAGATATTCTGTGTTGTTGTACGTGCTGACGGATTCGGCCACGAGAGCGGCAGGCATTCCGTCGATGTATTGCCAGACTTGCAGGTTGAGGTCGGAAAAACTCAAGTTTGCACCCAGATCGGTCTCGTCGTCGAAGGAACGTCCCGCGAACCAATTGAGGGAGGCAGTCAACTCGACTTCGGTGGCGAAGGGGTTGTCGAAGAGGTAGTCATTGGTCAGCCCAAAACCGACTTCGCCGAAGTCCCATCCGGTGGAGAGAATTTCTCCGCCCAGGGAGCCCACGACGTCGGTGGTTCCTCCCACATAGGTGGTGGCAGCATTTTCCAAGTCGAGAGCGCCGGCCCCGGTGGCCAGGTCGAGCACCTGGGTCGTCACGGTCACTCCGCTGCCATTGACGGTTTGGCCATTATCCCATCCGGTGGTCTTCCGGGCACTGGCCATGAGGACGGATTTGATCACCCGGGTATCGAGCGCTTCGGTGCCCATATCTGCGGAGTAGGTGGAACTCTTGGCCACGTCCTTGAGCAGGGCGATGCCGCCGCTGACAATGGGGGCGGAGAAGCTGGTGCCGTCCACACTGGTGAAATAGAGGTCGCCCGGGGAGGGTTCCTGAATGATGCCTTTGATTTCAGGATCCGTTGAGGCTCCGAGCGATCCGGAATCTCCCAGATAGGCGGCGAGAACGAGGTTTTCCCCGGGGGCGGCCAGATCCACCGCGACGCGGACCGCGCTGATGGTGAGTCCGGTGGCGGGATTGTAAAAGTCGGCCAGTCCGCTCGAGGAAAACTCCGAAGGATCCAGGAGGTTAGGCCCGCCGACGGAACCGACGGTGATATTGTTGTAGCCGCTGCCCGGTCCCACCACGGTGGCTGCTGCCGAGTTGCCAGCGGAGGCCACGAAGGCGACGTTGGGATTCTGTCGGGCCAGGCCGTCGATGGCGATGGTTGTGGTCTCGGTTCCTGCGGGGTCCGGCCCCCCCCAACTGCTGTTGATGACGTCGGGGCGTTCACTGTTGATTCCGTTGAAGAAGGCCTTGTAGGGTGTGATCGTGGAGGCGTCGGTGATTTGAAACTCACCCAGATTGGTCTGAGAATATTCCGTGGCCACGCTCGCCGACCAAATACTGGCATAGGGAGCCAACCCGATCCCGACATAATAGAACTGCGCCGGATCGGAGTCGGCAACATACCCGCTGCCAGCGAGAACATGCCCGACCATGGTGGCATGGTAGTCCGTCTCATTGAGAGCCTCGGGGTTATTAAAGGCAAAAAATGTCGAGGTGGCGTCGGGCGGACGATTGAAGGCATCGTGATCGTACCAAATCAATCCCGCTTCCACATTGGCCACGATGGTATTTTTCCCCAGAAAGCCGGCATCGTAAAAAATGCCGGTTCCGAGGGCATTGTTCAGATAAGTGAAATCACCCGTCTCGGAATCGTAGTCGAGAAGGAGATGGCTGCTGGCCTGGGGAAAAATCGGACCGGTGGATGCCAAAAAGAAAGCTAGGCCGATCAGGCCAATGAAGCGAGCTTTTGACATGGGGACCGTTTAGCAGACGTTTGACGTCCCTGAAATAAAAATTCCGTCAATAGTCCCGCAGAGGACCGGTCTGGTCAGGTCGAGAAGCGGCCCCCCGCCCTTCGGTCTGTTTTCGCTTACGGAGAAGAAGAGTGTCGGGGCCGGACTCTCAAACCCCAATCTGCCAGCATCCAGCTATGGAAATTCCCGCTTCCAGCTTCAAACTCCGGGCGAACGTCCCGGTGGGCCGAAAGCGATTTCCTATCAGATCGGTCATGACCGTGATGGCCGAGGCGGTGGACCGACTGATGCCGGCCTCACAGTGCACAAGCCGTCCCCAGTCGCTGAGCGATTCCATCTCGTGTCCAAACGCGACCAGCCTGGCAACATGATGTTCCTCCGGGGCCTTGTAGCGGGAAAACATGGGCAGGGTCATCTCAATGTCATCCAAATCGTTGAAGATGAGCTGCAACTGATGGGTCGTCGACTTCGGAGGATGCAGCGGGGTTTCCCGCTCGTCGGGATCAATCAGGCTGACAAAATGTGTCACCGGAGCTTTCCGGTAGAGGGAAACACCGAGGCGAGGACAGACCATCAAACGCATTGCGAAGAAATCCTAGGAGGGTGCCTCGAATCTGACAACTGGTTTTGAGACCGTAGCCGGATGTATTTCTCTATTTTGTGAAGACTGAATCCCTTCAGGGTTTTTCGGGGGGAATACTCTTTTGGATGTCTTCGGTGGATCGTTCCGGTTGCCAAAACTGGGTGTCGGCTCCCTCGTATTTCACGACCGTGAACATCCCGGTCGCCATGTGGTAGAGAATGTGGCAATGAAAGGCCCACACTCCGGGATTGTTGGCATCGAAAATGATTTTGATGGTGGAACCGGGTGGAACCTCAACCGTATCGCGAAGGGCTCCGGAGAGCTTTTCCCCATCAATCTCGACGACCTGAAAATCGTGTCCGTGCAGATGCATGGGATGACCCATCTTGGTGTCGTTGCGCAGAACAATTTCGACCCGCTCCCCCTCTTTGACGTCGAGGGCCTGGCGGTTCGGATACGCCTCGCCGTTGATTGTCCAAGTGTAGCCCGCCATGGTGCCGTCCAGAATGCCGGGATGACTGCGGTCCACTGGTTTGACCGGAAGGGGATTGCGGGACCGGAGTTTTTTCTCCTGAAGGTTGCTGAGTCCGCCGGTGGGAAGAAGGGCCTCTTGGACCAGGGCGGGTACGACCGCCTGGTCTTCGGAAACCAGCACGGTGGCGGCAAGCAGCCGGGTGCCCTCGCCTTGATAGAGAACGGGAAATGCTCCGCCAGACTCTGGCATGGTGACCCGCAGGTCGATGCGTTGGGCGACGGCAAGCTGGAAAAAATTCCCCTTCAGGGGTTCAACCGCCTGTCCGTCCACGGCCAATAACTCGGCCTCCAGAGCCCCAGTGTTGATGAAGAAGTCGGTCGCGGAGGAAGCGGCCACAATGCGGAGGAGCAGGCTCTTTCCGGGAGGGACGGTGACCACTTCCGGCGCTTCGATGGTTTTGCGATTGGCCAGCAGTGCGTCGTAGATGACATCAACGTTGGGGCCTTCCGCGCTGCGTTCCCCTCGGGTGAAGCGCTGGGAGGATTCATCCCAGACTTGGACGGAAAGGGGTTCTTTCGTCGCCTTCCCGGGCATGGCCATTGCCATGGATTTTGGTTTTGCGGCCTTGAGGTCTTTGAGGATCTCCAGCGGGGAGCTGAAGGAAAAGTCCGACAACATGACCACATGTTGCAGGTCGGCCAGGGCTCTTTCCTCCGGCGTCCAAATCACCAGCGGAGCGGAATTGAGCAATTGCTCCTGCAGTCCGTAATGGGAATGCATCCAGTAGGTCCCTGCTTGTTTGAGAGGAAAATCATAAACAAACGAACCTCCTGGCGGAATGGGGTCCTGGGTTACGAATGGCACCCCGTCCATGAGGTTGGGCAGGATGAGACCGTGCCAATGGATGCTGGTTGGGACGCTAAGATGATTGACCACCTTCACATGGAAACCCTCATCTTTTGAGGGCGAGTAGCCGGACGTCCCATCCGACTGCCGGATGGCCATGACGGCAACCTCGCGGCCCTTGATGGAAATGGTCTCCTCTTCCACCGTAAGTCGCACTGGAGTGTCCTCGCTCCTGACCGGAGAGAGGACGGCAAACAGGGCCACCATCGCGACCAGTGGAACGATTGGTGAGACGGTCATTCCGGAGCTTATTCCTCCGCCATCGTGGGGTCAATTCCCAACTTGGGCCGGATCCGGAGCGCAAAACGAAGGAGGCCACGGTGGACCGTGACCTCCCGGCCTATTAAATGGTTGGTGCTGGCCTAGACGTGGATGGCCAGGCCTTCGGCGCTGAGGGCTGCTTCGTGGACGGCTTCGCTCAGGGTCGGGTGGGCGTGGATGGTGGCGTGGATCTCGTCGAGCGTCAGTTCACTGGCGATGGCCAGCCCCAATTCTGCGATCATCTCGGTGGCATCTGCTCCGATGATGTGGGCCCCAAGGATTTCACCATGGGGTTCGCCGACGATCAATTTGACAAAGCCTTCGCTTTCTCCAATGGCGCGGGCTTTGCCGCTGGCCATGAAGGGGAACTTGCCC
>Ga0209390_10001443_pt1 | contig 46036 bp, 26 predicted proteins | sample BON01_FD_187212 | JGI IMG/M metagenome (GOLD analysis project Ga0209390, IMG submission 187212) | Freshwater microbial communities from Lake Bonney liftoff mats and glacier meltwater in Antarctica - BON-01 (SPAdes) (version 2) | ecosystem: Environmental > Aquatic > Freshwater > Ice > Glacier...
GAGAAAAGGGGGGGGCGGAGAAAAGGGGGGGGCGGGGGAGGGCGCGCGCGCAGCAGGGTGGGGTCGGGCGGCAGCCCCGCGGCGGCGCGCGCGGCGGCCGGCGGGGTCGGCGGCGGCGGCGGCGGCGCCGTTGGCCTTGCGGCGGGCCTCGGGCGCCAGGTCCGGCAGCGCGGCCGTGTCCGCGGCGCAGAGGGTCTCTCGAGACAGCGCGCGAGGAACGGACGGGGGGCGCGCGCGCCGACTCTTGTTTTTTCCACTCTGCCGCCGCCGCCGTCTCACTCTCCTCCCATACGCCCTTCCACGCACCATCACAACCAAAAAAAATGCAACACAGCTACCGCGCCCGCTACATCGCCGGCTCGGTCGCCCTCCTGCGCGCCAAGGCCGCCGCCGCCGCCCACGCCCACGCCCACGCCTCTGCCGACGACGGCGTCAAAGCGGCCGAGGGCAGCGCCACCGCCGCCGCCGCCGCCGCCGCCGCCGCCACCCCTGCCTCTGCCTTGTCGGCCGACGCCTGGCTTCTCTCGCTCCGCTCGCCCGACGTTCCGCTCGAGCGCGCGGTCGAGCTGCTCACCGAGCTCCCCGGCGTGGGACCAAAGGTGGCCTCGTGCGTCGCGCTCTTTGCGCTCGACAAGCACGGCGCAATTCCCGTGGACACGCACGTGTGGGACCTCGCGAAAAAGTACTACGCCAAGGACGCCCTGCGCGGCAAGAGCGCGCCCGTGCCCGCGCTCCACCCGGTCGTCCAGAGGGCCTTTTTCGACGCGTTCGGGCCGTACGCGGGGTGGGCGCACAACGCGCTGTTCGTGGGAGAGCTGCCGGCGTTCCAGGCGCGCATCCGGCGGGCGGCCAAGGAGGGGGCGGCGGCGCTGAGCAGCGACGGCGGGGAGGAGGACGACGGCGATGAGGCAGACGGCGACTTTGAGCTGCGCACGCCGCCGGCCGCGGGAGGCGGAAAGCCGCCACCGAAAATGGGCAAGAGCGAGAGCGGCGGCGGCGGCAGCACGAAGCGTCGGCCTGGCGTCGGGGCGGTCGAGCGCGAGGAGCGGCGGCGCCGCCGCTCGGGGCCGCGAAAGGAGGACGGCGAGGGCGTGCCGTTGCCGTTCGAGTCGCTGCTGTCGTGAGCACCACCATGTCTTGTATATAAAACACGCGAGTAAAGAGCATTTGAGATGTCAGTTTTGTTTTTTCTGTTGCGCGCGCGCACACCGAGAAGAAAAAGATTTACCCGCGTCTGTCAGCCGATCCGGTTCTCAAACGCCGGCGACGACGGCGACGACGATGCCTCAACAGCCGCCGCAGCACCAGACGCTTGTTCCTCCCCTCCAGCCAGCGCGTTGACAAACCTCCCCTTCTTGTCCGCCCACGCGACGTGCCTGAGGAGCTCCCCGGCCAGGTGCCGCCCCGTCCCTTTGCGCAGCGCGTCGCCGCCCGCCTTGCCCTCGACCTTTTCCCAGGCAAACTCATAGTCGCCGCCGTCCCCCTCCTCTTCCTCCTTGTCCTGCCCTTCGCCGACGCCCTCGCCCTTGCGCCACATCGGCAAGGCAGTCCTCAGGCCCGCCGCGACCGCGAGGCCTCGCTCGAGCCGGCGGATGCGCCGGTCGAGCGTCCCGTTGAGCGCGGCGGCCGCGAGGAAGGCGCCCTCGGACGGGTAGACGTCCTTGCCCCCTCCGCCCTCGCCCTTGCCGCCCGCCCCCTGCCTCGGCCCGCGCATCAGCGTCAGCGACAGCGAGGGCCCGAAGGAGGCGGACAGGCGGCACGCCGGCGCGCTCAGGGACTCGCCCGACAGGCCGGCGCTGGTGTAAATGAGCGGCGACAGCGCATAGGCCAGGCCCGGCCCCAGGCACGCCAGTTCTCCGACGGCGTTGGTCCACGCCGATCCCGCGGTCAGGGCCGCGCCCGGTCCTTCGAGGCTGGGGATTAGGGCGCATGAGCCCAGCGACAGGGACAGCGACAGGATGGGACCTTGCCAGACCGCGGGGGCGTACTCGCCGCCGGCGCCCCACCCGTAGCTGCCGCAGGGGCCCGCGCCGGGCTGCGAGGTGGCCGCCGTGCGGGCGGCGCGCCCGAGGCCCATCACCAGCCTGTCGCGCAGCTGGACGGAGGCGGGCCCATTCGCGACGACGCGCTCGGCGACCTTGGCCAGCAGGGCGCCCAAGGCGTCCCTCCGTTGATTTTTGTCCGCGCGGGCGCCGCCGCCGATGTTGTTTTGGAACCCGCCGCCGCCGTCGTCGATTCCGTCGTCCTTACTGGCGTCCTCTTGCTGCTTCTGCCCGAACGACAGCGCGTTGACGAATTGGTCCTGCTGCTGCGCGACGAGCTCCTCGGCGTGGTCCCGCAGGGCGTTGCGGAACTGCACGGCATCTTGCTCGGCATTGCTGGTGATGGTGTTGGTGGTGGTGGTGGTGGTGGTGGTGGTGGTGGTCGCATTGTCGCTGGTTGGAGCGGCGCCAGCGGCCGCAGCCTCAAGCAGCAGCAAGGACGACGCGGAGGCCGAGCCGTTGCTGCTGACACCTCCGCCGCCGTTGCCGCCGCCGCCTTCTCCCTGCGGCTCCTCGACCTCGGCCGCCGCCAGCGCCATGAGGGCGATCAGCGTCTGCGACAGCGAGTTTTGCTGCGCGCGAGAGGCCATGGCGCTCAGGATCGCAGCCGCGCCGAAGTCGTCGTTCCGTCCGGGCGCCCCGACGGCGGCGGCGGCGGCCTCGGCGGCCGCCGGCGACTCTTGCCCTCTTGCGCGCGACAGGGCGAGCAGCAGTAGCAGAGCTGTCGCCCAAGGTCTCAGTGAGAGTAGCCTCATAGCGAGGGCCTTGCGTTGTTTGCTTTTACGGAAAGGGGGATTGCGTCAACGTAGAGGGGGAGAAGGAGGTTTTAGCGGCGGCGCCGGCGGCGACGCCCTAAATAAAGAAACGCCTCGACGCGCGGGCGCAACAGAGTCAAGAACGAGGGGGGGGGCGTCGTTCGCTCTTTTCTGGCTGCAGAGACCACCACAAGTCCACATCATCAACAAACAGCACAACAAAACAAGATGCCGTTCGACCTGATCGTGAGTCCCCGCGCTCTGGGCGCAGGAGAGTCAACAAGACGGGGACGAGAGGACCCCGAGCGCCGCCGCTCCTTGTCGCTGACCGCCCCCCCGCTCGCCTGCGACCAAAACCATACCCGCAAAAACAACATCCCGCAAACAAACAAACAGACCGGCCTCTTCGTGCCGGACAAGTCCAACATCTGGCGCGACAGCTGCGACGGCTACCTCGACTGGGTCAAGGAGCACGTGGCCGACGGTTGCTCCCTCGACGCCAGCGACGCGTGCGGCGACCCGCCGCTCGTGCTGGCCTGCGGCAACGGCCACCTGTCGGTCGCCCAGTTTTTGCTGGCCGAGGGCGCCTCGCTGGACGGTGCGCGCAGCGTGATGGGCGAGACGGCGCTGGTGCGCGCGGCGCACAACGGGCACGTGGACGTGGTGCGGTTCCTGCTCGGGCGGGGGGCGGACGCGCTGGCGGCGGTGAGTTTGATCGGTTTGGCGAAGGGGGCGGGAGGACGGGGGCGTTGAGCGCTCTTTTTCGTCGTCGCGGCTCGCTTGCGCACTCGCTCCTTCTCAATCTTGTCCGCTCACGGCGGCCTTTCCGCCCCTGGTAGAAAAAACACAACCAAATCAAACAAACAAACACACCCACCAGGACCTCGGCAGCAACACGGCGCTGCACTGGGCGGCCATGCGCGGGCACGTGGAGGTGTGCGCGGCGCTGCTGCTGCGGCCCGGGGCGTCTCCCGCCGCCGCCGCCGCTTCTGCGTCGGCGCTCACGGCCGCGCGCAACGCCCAGGGGCAGACGCCCGTCGACCTGGCGCAGCCGCAGTGGTCGCTCTCATGGCGCTTTGTCAAGGAGCTGCTGGAGGGTGGCAAGGGGTCTCAAAAGGCGGGCGGCGAGCGACTGGGGCTGGCGGCCGCGATCCCATCGTCTTTGTCGGTTCCGGCGGCTGAAGCGGTGGGGGGGACGACCAAGGCGGCGGCGCCGTAAGACAAAGAGAGACGAGACGGATGAGAACACAAATAAAAACCAACAATTGTTATGAATACAGGCACAACCACGCCACCCACACGTCTCACAGCCCCTTGAGCATGCGCGCGCAAAACGCGCGCTCGTCGTCGCGCGCCCCCGCCGGCGACGGGCGCGAGGCGGCGCGCCGCAGCACCGCCGCCAACAGGCCGCCGAGCGCGCCCAACTGCTGCTCCCACGCCCTCGCCGCGCCGGCGCCCGCCTCGGCCGCCGCCTCGCGCGCGCGGCCCAGTTCCTCGGATGCGGCGGCGAAATCGCGGAGCTCGACGGACGCGCGGCACCGCCGAGCGAGCAGAGAGGCGACGGCGTTGCTGATGCTGCTGCTGTTGGCGCTGAAACCGGAGGGTTTCAAAAAGCGGACGCCGCCGTCGCAGGCGGCGGCCGCCGCCGCCCAGCGGCCCGCCGCCGCGTGCGCGTCCGCCTGCGCCGCGCACGCGGCCGCGCGCGCCAGGCGCAGCTCGCGCACGGCCGCCGAGTCTCTGTCGTCCTCGGGCCGTACGTGCGCCACGGCCGCGGCGGCGCGCGCAAAGTGGGCGAGCGCGGCGTCGGCCGCGGCGGCGGAAAGAGGGGCCGGGGCCGGGGCCGCGGCCGGGGACGGGGCGGGGCAGGTCGGCGCAGGTGGCGACGGCGTCGAGAGCAGGGCCGCGCGGCCCAGCGCCATCTCCCGCGCGTGCTCGTTGAGCGCCTCCACGAGCTGGTGCGCGGGAAGGCGGGCGCCGGCGTCGGCGTCCGATCCGGCCGCCAGCGCGACCACCAGGCGGTCCAGGTCGCCGGCGCTGCCAACGGCGGCAGCGGCGGCGGCGGCGGCGGCGCGCGGGCGGCGCGCCGACGCGCCGCGGGCCCCGCCCGGCGCGCCGCCGCCGCCGCCCCCTTCGCCGCCAAACGCCGCCGCCGCCCGCCGCAGCATGTCCATCACGCGCGGGTTCTCGAGCCACGCCTGCAGCCGCGCCGCGTCTCCCTGCGGGTCCTCGCCGCCCCCGTCGCCGCCGCCCCCCTCGGGGTTGCACAGGCTCAGCAGCACGCCGCGCAGCGCCGGCGACGGGCAGCCGAGCGCCGGCTGGAGGCGGCGCCACTCGCGCGGGGCAAGGCCGCCGACGGCCGCGCGCAGCCGCGCCTCGGCGCGCCGCTCGGCCGCGAGCGAGGCCGCGCGCGCCTCCTCGGCGAGCGCCTGCTCCGCCAGGGGGAGGTTCTCGGGGCGCTCGAGGAAGGCGCGGAAGCTGGCCTGGAGGGCGCCTTGGTCGAGCGGGGGCGCTTGGGGCAGCCCGCTGGCCGGGGCGGCGCCTGCGGCGGCGGCCGGGCGCTCCATCGCCTCCGCTCGCTCGTTTTTCTTGTGGTGGCGATTTTTCTTTGCGGCCCGGCGCCGCGTCCGGGGGATACTCTTGCGGCGGCGGGCTGTGTGCTAGAGGATGTTTCTGGAGGTTGACAACGCGGGTGGTGTTGAGTTGTGCTGTGTGTGTTGCTGGCGAACAGAGGGTCCGCTGGACAAGCGGGAACAAAGGGACAAAACGAGGCGGAACGCGGTTTTGGAGAGGGGGGGGGCGCCGCCAATCGTTTTCAGCTCGGCTCGGGACGACAAAAAAAAACGAAGAGCGCGACGCGATCGATCGATCGATCGATCGATCCTGCCTCTTTAGTCCGAGTGCAGCCACAGGTGGTCCTCGAGCCGCCGCGGGTCCCTCCCCACCACCTCGCCCACCTGCCGGCCCGACCCCGCGCCGTCGTACAGCGCAAACGTGGGCGTGTACCGCACGGCCGCCCCGCCGCCGCCCGCCGCCGCCGCCCCGGCGCCCGCGCCGCCGCCGCCGCCGCCCGCAAACAGCGCGCCCGACCGCGCCTTGGCCGAGAGCTCGTCCACGTGCGCGACGGCGTACCGGTGCTGCGGGTACTTGCGCGCGAGGCCCAGGTAGGCCGGGAACATCTCGTGGCACTTGGCGCACCAGGACGCGCCATACTCGACGACCGCGAGGCCGGTGTTGGCGGCCGGTTGCTTGCTGCCTCCTTTTGTCGGCGTCGGCGCTGCTCGGCCGCCGACGCCGCCGCCAACGCCGGCCCCGTCGCCGCCGCCGCCGGCCGTCGCTCCTCCGCCTCTTGCCCCCCGCCGCACGAACGCCACCAGCTCGGCGTCCCCGTGCAGGCCCACCATGACGCCGTCGGGGTCGTGGGTCGGGTGCGGCTTGGGCCGCGGGCGCGCGAAGAGGCCGTCGTCTCCCTGATCGGCGGACGTGGGCGGGGCAAAGTGCTCCGATAGCGACATCTCTTTTGTTTTGTTTGGTGTGATTCGCCGCGCGGATATAGGTCCTGGTTCTGGTAGGGAAGAATGCGCGCGGACGCGCTCGAGAGGTGTGTGTGCGCCTGAGAGAAGCAGAGAAAGAGGGAGAGGCAATGCCGCAAGACGCCTGTCGCGTGCGCGCTCGAGTCCGGGCGGTGGCGATCCGCCGACGCCGCCGCTTCGTAGGTTTTTTTACACGCGTCGCCCTTCTCCTCCCAAGGCATCCAAAACCAATCGAACCGCAGTCGTTACGTTCCATTTCTTGTCGGCTGCCGTTTCTCCTCGATCGCAGCTTGACCCCTCGACGCCTACGGAAGAATGCAGTTTTCCTTTTTTTTTGGCTGGTGACCCCCACCCTTCCCTTCTCTCCCCGCCAACCCCCGGGGGTGACTCGAGGACCGCCGCGCTGTTCTCTCCCGGCGACCCCCTTCTCGCTCGCAACGCGCGCGCGCGCACAACGTTCGCGCCTCTCGCTGCCGCCGCCGCCGCCGCCGCCCGTCGCGCTTGCCGACGCCGCCGTCTCTCTCGCCCCCGCGTCGCCCCCCTCAAAATGCCCTCCCCGGGCGAGGCCGCGACGCCCACCGCCCCCGCCCCCGCCCCCACAGCCCAGCCGCGCCCCTTCCACCTAGCCGTCCCCGTGCGCGACGTCGCCGAGGCGCGCGCCTTTTACGGCGGCGCGCTCGGCCTGCGCGAGGGCCGCAGCGCCGCCACTTGGGTCGACTTTGACTTTTTTGGCTCGCAGCTCGTGGCGCACTGCGTCGCGGGGCACCGCGCGGCGACGAGCCAGAGCGCGGTCGACGGCGACGCGGTGCCCGTGCCGCACTTTGGCGCGTGCCTGACCGTCGGCGAGTTCGGGGAGCTGGCGGCGCGGCTCCGGGGCTTGGCGGCGGCGGGTCCGATCTCCGAGCTCGGGTCCGATTTCAAAGTCAAATTCGAATTCAAATTCGAGATCGAGCCCCACCTCCGTTTCGTCGGTCAGCCAGGGGAGCAGTGGACCATGTTCTTCCGGGACCCTTCGGGGAACGCGCTCGAGTTCAAGGCGATGACCCGGCCGGAGAACCTGTTTGCAAAGTACGTGGTCGAGGCGTGAAACGGCGCCGGCGGCGGCGAGGGGGGGGGGGGCGTGAGGCTGAAGGCGCCGATCTCATCGATTGGAGCGAAGACGAAAAAGGGCCGGGCCGCCGAGCGCGCGCCGGGCACACGCGACGCACGCGCGCGCCCCCCTTGACAACTGACCGGCAAACACACATTTTTCCTGTAATCGACTCGTCTCCCCCCAGACATGGTTGACGACGCAACAACAGCCGTCTCATTTTACACGAGTCATCTTCAGAGGCCTAGAGGCGGCGGGGGCCGGCGCCGGTCTCCTGCGCACGGCGGCGGCCGGCGGAAGGCCCGCCGCGCTGGCGCCGGCCCCCGCGGCGGCAGCTTCTCCCACTGGCTCGTGCTCGTGCGCCTGCTCCGCCTGCGTCCGCTCCTGTTTCCAGGCGCGGTACAGGTACCGCCCGCTCGCCATGTCGACCAGCACGCGCGCCGCGGAGACGCCGCGCGCCCTCCAGGACGGCGGCGGAGGGCGCCCGGCCGCCGGCGCCCCGGCGTCCTCGGCGCGCGCGCGGCACGCGCCGCTGCCCTCGCCGCTGCCCTGGCTATCGCCGCCGCCGCCGGCGAGGACAAGGGGGGCCACCGCCTGCTTGCCGTCGGCCGTCTCGGCCGACGCGCGCCGCCAGGCGAGCCACGCGAGCAGCAGGGACGCCGCGACGAGCACCACGCGTAGCGGGCACGCCATTGTTCCGTCTCGGCCCGAAGTGCCCCCCTCTTTTTTCTTTGCAGGTGAGGGGGGAGGTTTCGGAGTCCGCCGAAAAGCGAGGAAGGGGGAGACTGCTTCGATGCTGGGGCGGGGGGTGGTTGATAGCTACGCAAGCGATCGAATGACGCGAAGGGCGTGTGCGCGTCGGACGTCATGTCACGCCGGAGAGGGGGCGGCCTCTTGGGCGCCGGTCGATCGGTCGGTCGGTCGCCGCTCCCCTTCGCTCACCCCGCCGCGCCAAACCTCGCCATCAAATCCAGCAGCATGTCGGAGCGCGCCGGCGGCGGCCGTTCCCCTCCAGCTCCTGCCCATCCTCCTCCCTTGGCCAGCTCCAGGAGCACCATCGCCGCGGCCGCCGGGCCCTTTGTCGCCGCGGCCGCGAGCTCGCGCCCGCCGACGGCGCCGCCGACAGCGCCGCCGGACGGTGCCGCCTCTGCCGCCGCCGCCGCCGCCGCGATCGCCCGCCGCAGCGCCTGCGCCTCCCTCGCGGCCGCGCGCACCCCGACCTCGTGCCCGAGCGACAGGCCCACGGTCTGGGCCCCCTGCTCGAGCGCCTGCACCTCGCGCCACGACAGGGGGGAGATCGGGTGGGCGGCCACCGCCGCCTCGCCCCTGCCGCCGCCGCCGCCGCCGCCGCCGCCGCCGCCGCCGCCGCCCGCTCCGCCCGCCGCGGCGGGGGCGTCGTCGGCGGCGGCACCGGCCGCCAGCAGCAGCACGCCGATCAGCTCGGCGGCCTGCGCGGCCGCGGCCGCCGGGTGCTGCAGCATGAGATCCAGGTCACCCGCGTCCGTGCCGTCCACCATGCGGCGCGCGACGCAGGCCGGGAGCCCTACGCGCGCGAGCAGCGCGGCCTCGTCGTCGACGTCGGGGTCGCCGCCGCTGCCGTCGTCGTCCCCCCGGCCGCCGCCGCCGCCGCCGCCGCCGCCGCTGCTGCCGCCCGGCGCAGGGAACAGCGCCGCCAGCCGCTTGAGGGCGTAGGCGCGGAAGAAGCGGTAGCGGTTGCTCGAGCCGGGCGGTGGGGGTCGCATCACGAGGGGCAGGCGCGCGCGCGCGTCGGCGGCCAGCTGGGCGCGCAGGCGGGCGGCGGCGCCCGCGCAGGCGGGCGGCGTTGCGGCAGAGCCTGCGGCAGCAGCAGCAATGGCGGCGGGCTCGTCCGTTGAGGCCGACGCCAACGGCGGCGGCAGCAGCTGCTGCTGCGGCTGCCCCTGCCCCTGGCCGTCGTCGCCCGCGAGCGCCAGCCGGTGGCTCGCCGGCAGGAGAAGCAGCAGGGCCGTGCTGGGGCCGGGCAGCCTGCCGCCGCTGGCCTCGGCCGCCTCGGCGCGGTGAAGCGCCGCGCGCGACAGGAGCAGCCGAGCGCGCAGGGACGCCGGGCGGGGGCCGCCGTCGCTGTCGCCCGAGTCGTCGTCGCCCGAGTCGTCGTCGTCCTCCCCCTCTTCCTCCTCGTCGCTGTCTTCGGCGCCGGCAGGAGCGGGGCGTGCGCTGAGCGCCTCGAGCGCCGCGCCGCACAGCGCGTGCGCCAGCGCCAGCAGCATCGCCGCTGTTGCCGTCGCTGCTGCGTCTGCGTTGGCCAGCCCGTCGCCGCCTCGGCCGCCGCCGCCGCCGCCGCCGCCGCCGCACTGCGCCAGCGCCGCGCGCGCGTCCCTGTGCGCCTGCTCCGGCGCGCCCGCCTCGAGGTAGGCCCCCCCGCGCGCCCATGCCAGGGCGGCGGCCGAGGGCGGCGGCAGCGAGGACAAAGGCGGCGGCGGCGTCAGGTCGCTTGCCAGGCCGCCCGCCGCAAACGCCCGCGCGGCCGCCTCCCGCGACCACCAAGCGGCCAGCGCCGCGGCGACGGCGGCCGGCGCCAGGCGCTCGTTCGGCGGCGGCGCGCGGGCCAGGCCCTTGCGCCCCCCGCCGCGCAGCGCAAAGGGCGGCGGGCGCTCGGCCGCGGCGATGCGCTCGGACCACAGGCGGCCTAGGTCCGTCGCTTGCCGCGGCGGCGGCGGCGGCTGCGGCTGCTCCTGCCGCGCCATCGCGTTATTTTTGGCGGGGCTCTCGTTGTCGGCGGCGGCGGGCGTCCGTCTCGGCGAGTGCGCTCGGTCAACGACGCGTTGTCTGCTCGCTTGCGGCCCTTTTTCTGTGATCAAGGCGGTCGACGCGTGTGAGACCGGCGCTAGGGAGGTCTTGGGCGTGCCCAGGCCTGTGGAGGCGGCGCCGCTCGCGCTTTTGAGCGTGGGGCGCGAGGGAGAGCCACAAGCGCCCCTCGAGGAGGAGGAGAGGACGGGAGATCCCCCCCCTCTCCCTCTCCCTCTTCGAGCTCCTCAACAGCTTTGCGCCCCCTCCCCCGCCATCCCTGTACCAGAATCAAACGTCGACTCGCACACACACACATAACGAAACAGGTGAGACGGTCCCATTGCGCGACCGACCACGCTTCGCTCTGCGCACATCGAATCGTTTCTTCTTTTCGCTTCTTCTCTCTCACCCTCTCACGTCCTCCCCCCTCCGCGTAAAACAACCCGCACGCCAATCCGCCCGGCCCCCCACCATCCGAAGCCAACCACAGGAAGCAGCAGCAACCGCCACGTAGCAAAAGAAGAAACGAGAAAATGGCCTTCACGACGACGTCGAAGATCGCTGGGCGCCGCGCCGGCGCCGGCGTCGCGGCGCGCCGCCCCGCCGCCGTCGTCCGCGCGGCCATCGCGCTGAAGGACCCGCCCTACGCGCTCGACGCGCTCGAGCCGCACATGTGCAAGGAGACCCTCGAGGTCCACTGGGGCAAGCACCACCGCGCCTACGTCGACAACATGAACAAGCAGATCGCCGGGACCGACCTCGACGGAAAGTCGCTCGAGCAGGTCGTCGTCGCCACCTGGAACGGCGGCGCCCCCACGCCGGCCTTCAACAACGCGGCGCAGGTGTGGAACCACACCTTTTTCTGGGAGTCGATGAAGCCCGGCGGCGGCGGCCTGCCCTCCGGGCCTTTGGCCGCGGCCATCGACGCGTCGTTCGGCTCGTACGACGCCTTTGTCACCGAGTTCAAGGCGGCCGGCGCCACCCAGTTTGGCAGCGGGTGGGCGTGGCTGGTCGCTGACAAGGCGGGGAAACTGACCATCTCCAAGACGCCCAACGCGGTCAACCCGGTGGTCGAGGGCAAGACGCCCATCCTGACCGTCGACGTGTGGGAGCACGCCTACTACATCGACGCGCGCAACCGCCGCCCGGACTACCTGACCACGTTCGTGGACAAGCTGGTCGACTGGGAGGCGGTGGGCAAGCGGTTCGCGGCGGCGACGGCGTAGAGAGCACTAGATCGACGGGGGGACAGACCGACGGGGGGACAGATCGACGGGGGGGACAGACGGACGGGACGTTGCCTCGCCGCGCGAGGGAGGGAGACGACGCGCGCGCCGCTTGTGGTGGGCGTCGTACTGCCCGATGAATGCGTTGTACGTCGGGCGTGTGAAATTATTACATTAATGTCGCTGTGTGGGTCCGGCGTCCGGGGGGGGGGTTGTTTTTCTTCAAAAGTTGAGATCTGTGTTGGTATTTTCTTTTGTTCCTCGCTGCGTTGGTGGTCGTCCTTTTCGAGCACCTCCTTCCTACGGCGACGGCGGCCCTCCCTCGTCGGCCACCGACAACGGCGGCGGCGGCGTGCGCGCGCGCAGCGGGGCCGTCGACAGGGGCGGCGCCGACGACGCGCGGGCCAGCAGCGGCGGCAGCGGCGACGGCGACGACGGCGGCACGGGCGTCCTGCCGCGGCTGCCGGCCTGCTGCTGCTGCTCTAGCTGGTGCTGCTGCAGCTGCTGCTGCTGATGCTGATGCTGGGGTCGCGGCGGCAGCGTCGCCGTGCGGGGCCGGGCCGCCGACGAAAAGACCGCCGACGCGTCCGCGGCCGACGCGTTCGCCGCCGCCGCCGCGCGGATGGCCGCCGCCACCACCGACGCCTGGCGGCCGCCCGCCAACGCCGTCATCATGGCGGCGGCGGCCGCGGCCGCGGCCGCCGCCGCCGACGAGCGGCCGTGGGGGTGGTGGTGGCCGCCGCCGCCGCTTGCGCTGCCGCCGCCGCCGCTGTTGCTCCCGCCGGCCGGGCTCGCAGCCGCGCCGGCCGCCGCGCCCGCCGCCGCCGCCGCCGCGGCCGCCGCCGAGGCAAACGCGCTGCCGCCGCCGGCCGCCTGGCCTGCTGCTCCTGCTCCTCCGGCTCCTAGCCTCCGGTCGCTGTTGCTGCGGCGGGACGACCTCCGCGCGCGCCGGCGCGCCGCTCGCCGCAGCGCGCGCGCCGCCAGGGCCAGCACGGCGGCCGCGGCCGGCAGCAGCAGCAGCGGCGCCGCCGCCGACGCCAGCGCGCCGCCGAGGGGCGTTCGTCGCCGCCGCGCGGGCGCTGCCTTCCCTTGCCGCGCGCGCGCAACGGCAGTGGACGCCGCCGACAAGGACAGCGGCCACACGGCGCCGCTCAGGCACGCCGCCGTGGGCTCCTCCGGGCAGCATGCGCCCCCCGAACCGCAACGGTGGAGGGCGAGGGCGTGGGAGGAAACCATGATTTCGCGGGGAGGCGTTGACGGGGGGGAGGGAAACTCCTCGGCTGTCTGGCGAAGTCGGGGTTTTGTCTTCGCGCGCTCTCTTTCTTGGGGTGCGCGTGCTGGGGCGCGCGCCGAAAGGAGATAGAGGGGGGGAAACAAGCCTGCTGGCGTTGTGTTTGGGCGGATGGCGAAAGTGCCAGGAAGGGGTGGGAGGGGGAGAGGCCGTTCTAAAAAAAAGAGCCTTTGGCCTCTCCCTCCTCTCCCAGTTTCCCCCGGGTGACAAGTGTGACTTACGCCGAGGGTACTTAGGCCGAGGGTACCCCATCCAACAACCAAACAAGGCCGAATAACAACACGTCGACACGACTTCACACCATCCATCACCACAGTGCCTCCCACCTGCGCTGCTGCATCGAAAACACCTGCCAAATCATCTGATTGGCGCGGACCAAAATATCTCACCACCAGGACAGGTCCGAAAAGAAAAGTCCCCACCAATGTCGCGCCTCCAGGGCCGCGCCTCGTCGTTCTCGGCGTCGCAGCAGCAGCGGCCGCGCCTGCCTTCCGCGGTGACCGCGCGCGCCGCCTCGTTCACGGCGGCTACCCCGACTCTGCCTCAGCGCAACCCGGCCGCCGCCGCCAGGCAGGCCGCCACTGCCGCCGCCGCCCTCGCGGCTGCCGCCGCCCCTGCCTTGCCTCGGGCCCCCCGCCCCCTGACCGCCGTCTCGCCGTTTGCCGACGCGTCGCGCTCCAGCTTCACGACGTGGCGCGCCGCCGTGGCCCCGCCGCCGGCGCGACCGGCGGCCGTCACCTTTTGCGAGCCGCCGCCGCCGTCAGCGACGGAGCCCGACGGCGCCCCGGCCTCCTCCTCCCCGCGACGCAGCTGCCTGCTGCTCGCAGGCCGCAGGGCCACGCCGCCGCCCACGCCCGCGGCGCGCAGGCGCCGCGCGGCCCGCGACTTCGTCCAGGCCATCGGGGAGGCCGTCAAGGGTGCCGCGCGCCTCGTCGTGGAGGGCCTCGGGACGGCGGCGGCGGCCTCGACGGCCGGCGCGGCGGCAATGGTGGTGCCGGGGATGACAGTCCGCGGGGCCGCGAGGGGGGCGTCTTCGGCGGCGCGCGAGGAGACCGTGCGGAGCGAGTACGCGTACTTCATGTCGCGCCAGCTGGGGTTTTGAGTGGATTCGGTTTTGAGTGGCGGTCGACCGTGATTGAGGCGTCGCCGCCCCCCTTCTGGCCGGCGTCTCTTCGGGGGCCGTTTGTCGTCGGCGGTTGGGCCCTTGTACTTGTTCCTCCTCTCTTCCCCTTATAATTCCCTCGCGATCTCATAAAAGCACCACCCGCTGTGAAGAACAACACCCCACCTGCTCTGTCTCCCTCTCGGCGGGCGGAGTCGATCGCCACGGGCGACACACTCCCTCACTCGCTCACTCTTTCTCTCCCACGCGCGCATGCCTCACGGACAAGGATGAGCCTGATGATGGGCTGGTCGGCCCTGGCCGGCGCGCGGCGCGCTCGCGTCGCTGCAGGAGGAGGAGGAGGAGGAGGAGGAGCAGCAGCGGCAGGCGCGGCGGCGGCACGCTCCGCCTCTTCCCCCGCCTCTCCTCCGCCGCCGCCAATGTCGGCCGCCCTGCTCATCGTCGGCAGCGAGGTGCTCTCGGGCGCCATCGCTGACGCCAACACGCCCTGGCTCGCCCGCCTGCTCACCGCCCGCGGCGTCGACCTCATGCGCGTGGTCGTCGTGCCGGACGACGCCGCCGACGTCGCTGCCACCGCCAGGGAGCTGCGCTCGCGGCACCACTGTCTATTTATATCCGGCGGCATCGGCCCGACCAACGACGACGTCACCTACGAGGCCGTCGGCGACGCCTTTGGCCTCGCCCTCGGGCTGCACGAGCCCACCGTCGCGCGCATGCGGCCCTACTACGCGTCGCGCGGCGTCGAGCTCAACGCGGCGCGCCTGCGCATGGCGACGCTGCCGCTGTGGCCGCGCGGCGCGGCCGGCGGGGAAGGCGGCGCGGGCAGCGCGGGCGGCGCGGGCGGCGAGCCCGCGCCGCCGCCGCCGCCCGCGAGGCCGGCCGGCGCTGAGGAGGTGCTCTTCACCGACGGCCTGTGGGTGCCCCTGGTCAAGGTCGCCGGCGAGGCCAGGTGGGGCCCCGTGCTCGAGGGCGGGCCCGCCTCCGCCGCGCGCGCCGCGGGCGCCTACGTCCTGCCCGGCATCCCGCGACTGTTCCAAAAGATGCTGCAGGCGCACGCGCCGGGCCGCTTCGCCGGCCCGCTGGCGGCTTCGGCCGACCTCTTCTCCTCCGCGGGCGAGGGGGACGTGGCGGAACCCCTGCGCGCCATCAACGAGCGGTTTCCCGGCGTGTCCGTGGGGTCGTACTGCGACGTGGAGGACGTGGCGGGGGGCCTGCCGGCGGTCGGGGCGGCGGCGGCGGCGGCGGCGGCGGGCGGCGGCGGCGGGGCGTCGGGGCGCCGCCGGGTGCGGCTGTCGTTCTCGAGCCGGGACGCCGGGGCGCTGGCGGGGGCGGTCGAGGCGGCGCGGCGGGAGGTGCCCGGGGTGGTGCCTTGAAGACGCATGTCGTGATGTCGTAAAAAGCCCTAAAATTGGTGTGTGCTGGCGGAATGGTTTGCGGCGTCGAAAGGAGACGAACGGGCGCTCACTAAAAAAGGAACCAAAAAAAAAGAGAGGGATCCAAGAAAAACAGAGGGATCCAAAAAAAACAGAGGGATCCAAAATACAAAAGAAAAAAAGAAAGAAAGAAAGCCTTGTTGGTGTGAAGAGAAGAGGGCAGGGAGGGAGAGACGATAAAGGCGGTCGTGTGTCCAAGGTCGCAGGAGGGAATGGTCGGATGAGCCTGCGTCGAAACGAACGAAACAGAAAAGGCAGCACGCGCCAGATCGGGATCGCGACGGCGGGAAGGAACGCTTGCGGGAAAAACGCTCACGGAAAAACGCTCACGGAAAAAAAAGAACTAAAACAGAGAACAGCATCGCGCGCGCGCGCGCGACACAGAGAGAGAGAGAGAGAGAGAGAGAGAGAGAGGACGGAAAAGAGCGGAAAGACGTCACGTAGCGCCTCTGTCTCTCTCTCTACCCCGCGTGGCGCGCAGAAAAGTCTCAGGCCAGGCCGCCGCCGCCGCCCTCGTCGCCCTCGTCGCCGCCGCCGCCGCCGCCGCCGCCGCTCGTGGCCGAAGCAAAGGCGTCGGCGGCGCCCGCGGCAGCGGCCGCCGCCTCGTCGCCGGCGTCGGCGTCGGCCAGCTCCTCGTCCTCGTCGACGTGGACCCCCTCGGCGTTCGCGGCCGCCGCGGGCCCGTCGCCCGTCGCGGCCTCGTTCTCGCCCGCGGCCCCCTCCTGCTGCCACTCCTCCGCCGCCGCTTCCACCGCCCCCTCGTCCGCCGCCCCCTCCTCCTCGGCGTCGGCGTCGGCGTCGTCGGCGGGCAACGGCGGCGGCGGCCCCGGCAGCAGGATGGGCTCGACGTCGCGGCGCGCCGCGGGCGGGCCCGTGCGACCGTCCTGGTAGCGGGGCGGCGCCGCGCGCGGCAGCACGTGCGACACGATCACGTCCGCGGGCAGGGCCACCAGGCCCGCCGCCAGCGCCGCGTCGCGCGCGGCGGAAGAGAGCTCGGCCGCCAGGATCGCCGCCCGCGCCGCGGCGTCGGCCCGGCGCGCGGCGCGGTGGTGGTTCTGCTGCTGCTGCTGGTGCCGCTGCTGCTGCTGCTGCTGCTGGTGCTGGGGCCCGCACGCGCTGGACGGGCGGCTGCCGTCGCCGCCGAGGCCCGTCAGGGTGGCGATTAGGGAGGAGAAGAGGCCGCTGTGGATGTTTTGATTTTTTTGTTTGTTTTGGGGGGGCGCGCGACGGGATGAGGAGGAGGATCGGGGCGCGAGGTGTTCAGAGAGAGAGGGCGAGGAAGCGAGGGAGAAAAAACACGGGGGCGGCGGTGGCGCGCCCTTCTCTTTGTTCCTCCCTCTCGCGTGCACAAAACCAACCAAAACACACACGAAACTCACCTCAACATCCCCCCAGATCCGCTGCCAGACGATGAGGGGCGCACGGCCGCGGCCGCCGCGGCGACGGCCGCCGCCATCGAGGGCGGCGGCGGGGGCGCGGCCGTCGCGCTCGGCGACAAGGAGCCGCCGGCGCCAACGCCGGCACCGCCGGCACCGCCGGCACCGCCGTGGCGCGCGGCCGTGCGCAGGCGCCGCGGAGACGCCAGGCCCTCCATGGGAGTCAGCGCGAGACGGTCCTGCGCCTGCTGCTTGTCGCCGTCGGCCTCGCGCGCGCGCCGGCGCGGCGTGCCGGCGCCTGCGCCGCTGCCGCTCCAGCTCCCGCTGCCGCTCGCGCCCTTGCCCCCGCCGGCGGCGGCGCCGCCGCTGGCGCCCTCCTCCTCGAACGACAGCGGCCAAACCGCCCCCGCGGGCGCCGGTGGCGGGTTGCCGGCCGGGCCGCCGCTGCCGATGCCGCTGCCCCCGCCCGCGGCCATGGCCGCGCGCGGCGTCGACGTCGACAGCGACAGCCGGCGCATGCGGCTGGGCGACGCTGGCCACGCGGCCTCGGGGATATCGCTGCTGTCGTCACCGCCGCCGCCGCCGATGCCGCCGCCGCCGCCGCCGATGCCGCCGCCGCCGCCGATGCCGTCGATGCTCCCGTCGCCGCCGACAGACGCGCCCCCTGCCTCTACCGCGCCGGCGCCCGCGGGCGGCAGCGCGTCGGCCACGGCCATGCGCCCGCTCGGGCCGGGGGAGGGGGCCACGACCGTCAGGGGGGCCAAGGGGCCGCCGCCGCCGCCTTCGCCGCCGGGCGGCCGCCGCCGCCGCGCCCCCTCCTGCACTGACCGCCGGTGGTGCGCGAGCAGCAGCGCGCGCGCCGCCGCGCGGAAGCCACCCGGAAACGCCGCGTGTGCCGCGCGCGACCAGGGCAGGGGCGGCGGGTCCAGCACGGCCACGCGGTACGGGCGCGCGGCGCCGCCGCCGCCGGGGGCGGCGGGCAGCGCGAAAAAGGCGCCGGCGACGAAGGCCATGCGGCGGCGGGCGCCGTCGCCCTCGGCCACCATGGGCATGCGCGCGCCGTCGCCCGGGCGCTTGGGGCCGGCGACGGCGTCCCCGCCCGCGTCCTCCCCGCCGCGCGCGGGGGGGAGGCCCTGGAACGCGGCGGCGGCGAAGGGGTCCATCGGCGCGCCGGAGGCGGCGAAGCGGTGCGCGGCGGCGTAAAACGCGGCCATCTCGTCGGCGGCGGCCGTCTCGCCCGGCCGCGGCGCCGCGCGCGCGACCCACGGGTGCGTCTCGAACGTGTGGTAGATCGTCGAGGCGCCCGGCTCGAGGCACGTGTAGACGGTCTCGTGCCCGGCGTAGTCGATCCACACGAGGCGCACGCGGCGCGACGAGGCGTTGACGAACTCGACCGAGGCCGGGCGCTGCGACGCCTGCGACCGGAGGCGCAGCGCGACGGGCGGCGCCAGCGGCCGCGCGGGCAGGCGGTCCTCGCTGCGCGCCAGCTTGGCCGCCGCCCGCGCCGCCGCCGCCGCCGACGCCGCCCTCGTCGCCGTGGTAGTGGTCGTGATGGTGGTGGTGGCGGTGGCGGCGGTTTGCTGCGAGGCGGACAGGGTCGGGTCGGGGCCGCGGCCGTCGTCGCCTTGCTCGGGCGCGGCGGGCTCGGGCGAGGGGACGGGCCAGGTGACCTGTTTTGTTTGTTTTCGGCGTTTTGGGCGCGGCGCGTTTTGAGAAAAGTGAGCGCCGAGCGAGAGAGAAAGAGCGGGGCAACGCGCTCGCTCGCCATCGCCGCCAGAAACCAAGCCAAGACGAAAAAGCAGCAGCCCTCGCACCTCCTCGGTCTCGTCGTGCCCTACGTAGCGGTAGATCTGGCGGTAGCGCAGCGTCCCGATGGGCGGCAGGCCGGGCGCCGCGGCCAGCTCCTCCCGGGTGCGGTAGAAATCGCCGGCGCAGATCGAGGGGCGGCGGCGGACGGCGTCTGGGTTGAGGGCGGCGGCGAGCACGCCTGCGAACGACGCCGGCGCCATTTTCCTTCGGGGAGGTTGTTCGTTTGCTTGCTGGTCGTGGGTTGTTTGCTGGGGCCAAGGAAGAGGCCTGCGGATGGATCGTCGGCGTCTTGTAATGAGGGGGGGGCAGGGCGTGAGCGAAGGCTGGGGGCGCGCGCGTCGCAAGGAGCCGCAAAATCCGACCACTGCCGTCGAACGAGCACCACTTTGCGCGGCGCCATTCAAGACACCATTCGCCGAGCCCTTTGCGCCGCGGCGATCGGTGCTTCACGTGCGCGCCGACTCGAGCAGCTGCTGGCGCCGGCGAATCGGGCGGGGAGGCGCGGGCGTTGGCGCAAAACGGGAAGGAGGCGCGTCTCACGTGTCAAAAGAGCACAGAGTCGCGAACGAGGCGTTTCGGTGTTGTTGTTGGCCGCGTGTTGCTGTGTGCAGAGCGTGCGCGAGGTGTGCAGCTTGTTGGTGAGAGGCTTTGGGAGTGGTGGATAGTGGGGCTCGACGAATGGTGGAGAGGGGGGCAGCATTTGCAAAGGCGGACAGACGTCCGTTTTTTTGAAAAAAAATGCGAGTGGGGAAGATCCTTCTTCCCAAACGCCGACCCCCCATTCTCCCCGCCCCGTCGTCCTTAACGCCAATGCAGACCGATGCTATGATCCAGGAGCACTACCGCATGACATTCGCCGCGCGCGCCGCTGTCTGCCCCCTTGAGCAGTCGGTGCGCGCAACCCTTTGAGGGAGACCAACGGGCCCGTCGCCGCCGTCGGCGCGTCGTCGGCACGTCAGCCCTCTTGCCCGCGCTCGCCAGAAAAGCGCCCGCTCGCTCGTTCCAGACACTTGAGAATGAAACAACACAAACTTCCAAATGTTCTTTGACTCCAATCACCGACTCAATACACCCACGGCACGATGCGCCAGGGCACCAGCGCGCAGTAGCGCCCCCAGTCCGCCGCCCCGTACTTTGCCGCGCACGCGGCGTCGTCGCGCCGCTCGCGGTGCGCCAGCAGCAGCGCGAAGTAGGCCGCGTAGAAATACGGCACGGCGGCGCGCAGGCCGGGAATTCCCGTCGGCAGGCACCACGCCAGGCCCATGATCCAGTCGCCCAGGTAGTTGACGTGGCGCGCGAGGCCCCACCACCCGCTCACCAGCAGGCGCGTCCCGCGGGCCGTCGGCATCGACCGAAGCCGCGCCACGGCCGGCGCCGACGGGTCGCGCCGAAAGGCGTTCTTCTGGCCGTTGGCGCCGCGAAAGATCGCGTAACCCCCCAACTGCACCGCCAGGACGCCCAGCGCCGCGGCGCCCGACAGCGCCTGCGCGCCGTCGGGCGGGCCCGCGCTCTCGGCCAGGAAGCGGGCCTGCGTGGCGAAGGTAAAAGGGACCCAGGCAAGGTCCCCGAACGAGAGCATAAACCCTAGTCCGTCGGTCGTCACGTCCATCGTCGTCAAGATCGCGCCTTCGTTCAAGAGCGCGTCCGCCACGTACCACAGCTCGAACGCGTTGACCAGCAGCATGGCGTTGCTGACGCCCGTGCCCAGGAAGCCGGCGCCCGGGTGGTCGCGGGCCTGCGCGCACGCGAACGACAGGTTGAGCAGGGCCCAGCCCATCATGCCCGGGTAGAGCTCGCAGAATTCTTTGAGATCGAGATCGGCGGAGATCTTGGCCGAAGTTCTGGCGGCCCAGCGGCGGAAAGGGGCGGGGAAAAGGGAACAGCGGGACACCCAGGCGGGCGGGAAGGAGAGGCGGACGCGCGGGTTGAGCTCGCGGCCCATCCAAAAGTCGTACCAGGGCACGCCCGTGGCGCCGTGGGCGGACAGCAGGCGGCGTTGCTGGCGGCGGGGCGGCGGCGGGCCGTCGTGATTTGCGCCCGCGGCGTTTGTCTTGGCGGCAACCGCCGTCGCTCCTCCTCCTGCTGCTGATGCTGCCGCCGTCGCGCCCGCGCTGCCGCCGTTCAGGGCCTCGGTCCCCCCCTCCCCGGGCGGCAGGAACGAGGCGGCGTACACCGCCACGCTCAGCGCGGTCGACAGCAAGACCGACGCCGTGGCCAGCGGCAGGAAGTTGTCGGCCGCCCACCCGAGGTCGAAGGACGCGCCGCCGAGGCCGCCGGCCGACAGCGCCAGCGCCGAGCCATAAAGCACGACAAAGCAGCTCGAGGCGTTGAGCTTGTACCTCAGCGTGCGCCCCGAGCCGTCCGGCAGGGGAGCGCCCTGGGCGTAGGTGCCGGGGAGGAGCAGGTGCAGCGCGAGCACCAGGGCGAACCATCCGAGCGCCGCGGCCATGGCCGCGTGCGTGTAGAGCGGCGGCCCGCGACGCGGCCAGCCGGGAAGCGACGCGGCGACGGCGGCCAGGCGGCCGGGGAGCGACGCGGCGAGGGCGGCCAGGCGGCCGGCGGCGCCGCCGCCGCCGCTTCCTCCGCCGCCAAAGCCGCCCGAGAACAGGGGGGCCAGGGAGAGGCACCCCTCTGCGTTGCAGGCAGCGACGAGGCCCAGCACGACGGCGGGGAGGGCGGGCACGAGCAGGAGGGGGCCGTGGGGCCCGAAGAACTGTTGGGTTTTTGGTTTTGGGGTTTTTGTCGTTTGCGGGTTTGAGCGGCGGCCGCGTCGCGAGCGGCGTCGCGAGAGGCGCGCGGTGGCGCTTCGGCGGTGTCTCACCTCCCAGTTGTGCTCGGGGTGCGGGTCTTTCCCACCAGTGGCCGCGCGCGTTCGCCGCGCGCCGGATGACATTCCTGCCGGGTGTTGAGGCGCCCCGGCGCCCGCGATCAGAGCGGCGGGCCGAGAGAGAGAGGAGGGGGAGGAGAGGATCGGATGCGCGCCCCGCGATCGTCGCTTTCCGAGAGGTTGTTTGTGCGTCGGGAGGCAATGAGCCGGGTGTTGGCTTGTCCAAGAGGTTGATGCTTGTCCGCGAGGTTAGCGTTTTTGGGAGGGGGAGTGAAGAAGAGAGCGATCGATCGCGCACGCCGGGTTTCCGCGTCGCCGGGTTTCCGCGTCGCCGACGCCGACGGCGGTTTTTGCTGCGTCGCTGACGAGCGGCCCCCTTCCTCGGCTCGCGCTTTCGAACGTCAAATGAGGCCTGATCGCTGCTTGAGACGCGCACACCCTCGCAAACGCATCTTCTCTTTCGCTCTCGCTCCGGCGCCCTGGCGGCGGGCGCTCGATCGACGTCCTCGATGAAACCAAAACGGACAGCCTGCCCCTCCCTCCATCAGCCCTTGCGCCCGCTCACCCTGTCTCCCTCTCTTGCGCGCGCGCGCTGATCAGCGCCAAGGCCCAGACCTCTCGACCACCTGTGGCCACAAGAGAGAGCAAGGCCGGCCGGCGCAAGGGCGTGAATAGGAACAACAAATGAAGACTGCGCTCGTTTGGCGCGACAGGCCGACGGGCGCCTCGGGCGCGGCCGCGCGCCCCTCCCCTTGCGCTGCCGCCGCTTCCGCCGGCGGCGGCCCCCAACCGCCCTCGACCGTCGAGGGCCCCTGCCACTGCCTGTGCTACAGCCCCGACGGGTCCCGCATCGTCGCGGGCGTCGGCGCCCGGGTGCTGGTCTACGACGCCGGCGGCGCCGAGAGCGGCGCCGAGATCGGCGGCGAGAGCGGCGGCCGCGCCGAGGGCGGCGGCGGCGCCGCCCCCCCCTCCCGCTGCCGCCACTCGCTCCGCGGGCACGGCGGCCCCGTGCTGGCGGTCGCGTGCGCGGGCGGCGCGGCAGGCCGGTTCGCGAGCGGCGACGCCACGGGCACGGTAGTCGTGTGGACGGGCGGGGGCCAGCCGGTGCTGAGGTACGCGCACGGCGCCGGGTCGGGCGCGCCCCCGCTGAGCGACGAGGCGGCGCGGCGGGGCGCCCGACGCGGAGGCAATAGCGGCGGCGGCGGCAACGGCAACGGCGGCGGCGGCGGCGGCGGCGGCGCCGAGCCAATCCTCGCGCTGGCCTGGAGCGCCTCGTCCTCGCAGCCGCGCCTGGCGTCCGTCTCGCCCACCGAGCTGGCGCTGTGGGACCCCGGCGCCTCGCGCGAGGTCGTCAAGGTCTCGCTGCTCGGCGACGAGACGGGCCGGGGCGCCCGCGCGGGCGCCGGCGCCGCCGCCGCCGCCGCCGCCAGCGCCTCCTCTGCCGCCGCCGCCGGCCGCGCCACGCGCGCTGCCGCCTGGTCGCCCGGCGGCCGCGTGCTCGCCCTCGGCCTCTCGGACGGCTCCGTCTCGCTGCGCGACGGGTGCGGCGGGGGCGCGGAGCTGCGGCGCGTGCGCCTCCACCCGGGCCCCGGGGTCGCGGTGGCCGCGGCGGCCCTGGCGGTCGCGTGGCTGCGGTGGTCGCCGGCGGCGGCGGCCGCCGCGGCGGCAGGAACGGCGAGGACGGACGACGGGACGGCGGCGACGGCGGCGGCGGCGGCGGCTCTGGCCGTCAGCACCGCCGACGGGCGCCTGCACGAGGTCGTGCTCGCCCGCGGGGCGCTGGCCCACTCCAGCGCCGCCTCCCCCTCCGCCGCTTCCTGCGCCGTCCGCTCGTGGCACCTGGACAGCGGCGCGCGCAGCGGCGGCGGCGGCGGCGGCGGCGGCGGTGGGGAGACCAACGCCGCGTCGCTCGCGCTCTTCTCGCCGCAGGCGCGAGCGCTCTCGGAGGAGGAGGAGGAGGACGAGGGGGGGCGGCGAGGTGAGGGACGATGGCGCCGCGAGGACGCGGCGCAGCCCAGGGAGACGCTCCTGCTGCTCGGCGGGGCGTGCGGGCGCGTGTCGCTGGTCGCGTGGCGCCCCGTCGCCGCCGACGCGTCGGGCCAGACCGCTGGCAGCAGCAGCGGCATCGGCGGCGGCGGCGGCAGCGGCGGCGGCGGCGGCATCGGCGGCGGCGGCGGCGGCGGCGGCATCGGCGGCGGCGGCGGCGGCGACCCCTTTTTTGACCTGGGCCCGTTCTGGTGGCCCGTGCGGCCAAGAGAAGGGTCAGCGCTCGACGGCTCGCCCGCTCGGGTGTGGGCGCTGGCGCAGCGCCCGGGCGGGTGCGTCTACAGCCCCGAGGCCGCTGGCGCCGGCGGCGGCGCCGGAGGGGGCGCGGGGCCGGCCTCCGACGCGACGGCTGCCGCCGAGGCCGCCGCTGCGCTCCCCGCCCACCTGCCCGTCGCGCACGTGGCCCTGGGGCGCCAAGACGGCTCCGTAAGCGTGGTGGCGGCGCACCTGCCGACGGTGCACGCGCTCCACCTGTCGGGCGAGCACGGCCACGTGTACGCGGCGCGCGAGGGCCTCACGTCTGTCTCTGTGCGGCGGCTGAGGGCGGCGGCGACGGCGGCGGCGGCGGCAAGACGCGGGGGCGGCGGAGGGGCACAACGGCCGCGCGGCGGCGGGGAAGCCCTTGAGAGCGGGCCGACGACGGGCACCGGAGTGCTGCGCTTCGGCGAGCTGGTGCAGCGCGTGGGCGTCTACGGCGCGCGCGTGGCCGTGCAGCTGTGCGGGCGCGTCGAGGTGTTTGAGCGCGAGCGGGCGGCGACGGGCGGCGATGGGAGCGCGAGCATGAGCGAAGAGAGCGAAGACAGCGACGACGCCGACGACGACGGCGACGGCGACGGCGAGAGCGCCTGGTCCGAAGGAGAGGACGCGGGCGTGCCGGGGCGCTATCGGCGGAGAAGGGCCGAGGGCATGCGTCCGATTGCTTTGCGCGACCGCACCACGGGCCGCCGACCCAGCGGCGGCGGCGACGCGTACCGTCAAGTCGCGACGCTCGTCCCGTCGGGCGCCGACCGCCTGCTCGCGCCCGCCAACGCGCCCGCGGGCGGCGGCGGCAACGGTGGCGACGGCGGCAGCGGCGGCACGGCCCCGTCGGCGAGGTCCCCGGGCGCCTGCTCTTTGCTGATGGTCACGGCGCGCCACGTGGTGCTCTGCAGCGGCGCGCGCATGTTTGCCTACGCGGTCGCGCCTCAGCTTGCCGTTGCGGCCACCGTCGGCGGCCGGGGCCGGGCTGGCGGCAATGGCGGCCCGACCTGGACGCAGCAGCAGCAGCACCAGCGGCAGCAGCAGCAGCAGCAGCAGCAGCACTGCCAGCAGCAGCCGCCCGAGCGCGAGTGGTCGTTCGACTCGACCATCCGCTACGTGCGGGCCGCCGGCGGCCCCCCTGGCGCGGAGACGCTGCTAGTCGGCCTGCGCTCGGGCGCCGTGGCGGCCGCCTTCGTCGACCGGCCGGGGGCGCTGCCGCTGGTGGGCGCCGCCGTCGCAGCGTCGTCGTCGTCGTCGTCCTCCTCCTCCTGCTGCCGCGGCGTCCGCTGCCTGGACCTGTCCGCCGACCGCCTGCGCCTGGCCGTGGTCGATGACTCGGGCGTCTGCTCGGTCTACGAGCCGTTTGGCCTCGGGCTGCTGACGCCGGCGCCCGCCGCCGCCGGCGTGACCGGCCCCGCCGGAGCCGCCCCCGCCGCCGCCGCCGCTCCTCCTCCTCCCCGCTCCTCCTCCCGCCCCGTTTGGCGCATCCGCGGCGCCGAGAGCTGCGCTTGGAGCGACGCGCACCCGGACGTGCTGGCCGTGTCCGGCGGCGGCCAGCTGGCCGTGCACTTTGTGCCGCTCGTGGTGAGCCAGGAGGCGGGGGTCGCGGCCTTGGCGTCTGCTGCGGCGGCGGCCGCGACGGCGGCGCCCGGGATCCGAGGCGGCGGCGGCGGCGGCAACGGCGGCGGCTCGCCAGACGCCGCCGCCGACGCCGACGCCGACGCCTACAACGATGACGATGACAACGACGACGACGAGGACGACGACGACACCGACGACTGCGAGAGCGTCGACAGCGCCACCGAAGGCGCCCGCCGCTGCCGCTCCGGCCCCCCGGCCTGCCGCCGCGCCGCCGGCCTCCTGGCCGCCGCCGCCCTCGAGGAGGGGCGCCTGCTGTCCCCGCCGCTCGCCGCGCCGCCGGCCTCGTCGCAGGACGCCGGCGGCGGCCTGGTCGTCGGCCTGGCGGGCGCCACCGCCTACGTCCTGCTGCGTCCGGCCGCGTCCCCGTCGGCGGAGCGGGCCTCCTCGGCGAGCGGTCTGACCGCGGCACCCGCGCTGGCGGCGCTCTCGGTGCACCTGGGCGGGGCGGTGCGGCATTTGGCCAAGCAGAGGGCGGCCCTGCCGGCGGGCAAGGGCGGCGGGGGGTGGCGCGGGAGCGGTCGCCCAGGCCCGGCCGACGCCGTCGTCGTCGTCGCCCCGGGCCTGGCCGTCGCGCGCGCCGTCGCGTGCCTTGGCGCCTCGGCCGACGACTGGCGCGCGCTCGCGTCCGAGGCGCTCGACGCCCTGGACCTGCCCGCGGCGGCCGCCGCCTTCGCGCGCCTGCGCGACGCGCGCGGCGCCGAGCTCGCGGCGCGCCTCGCCGCCGCCGCCGCCTCTGGCGCCCCGCCCGGCGCGCTGAGCGCCGAGGTGGCGGCCTGGGGCGGGCGCCTGGCGCGCGCGTCGCGCCTGTTCTGCGCGGCCGGGTGCCCGTCGCAGGCGGTCGAGATGTGGCTGGCCATGGGCAGGCTCGGGCCCGCGCGCGAGGTGGCGCGGGGGTGCCGCGGCAGCGAGGACGTCGGCGGCGGCGGCGGCGCAGGGGTGGCGGCGGCGCCGCCCGCGCTGAGCGCGGCCGCAGCGGCGGCCCTTGCGGCGGCAGAGGCCGGCGAGCGGCAGCGGCTGCGGCTGGTGGCGCTGAGGCAGCAGCAGCATCAGCAGCAAAGGCGGCGCAAGGCAGGCGGTGACGGCTTTGCGTCGTCTTCCAAGGCCGCAGAAGCAGGAGGAGACGACGACGATGACGACGACGATGGCGGGGGCGACGGCGACGACCAGCAACGGCTGCCGCAGCAGGGGCGAGGGTCCGACCCGGCCGCCGCCGCCGCCGCCGCCGCCGGCGCCGCCGAGCACGCGTGCCTCCTGGTCTCGCGCGGCGAGCTCGGCGCGGCCGCGGCCTGTATGGTCGAGCACGGCCTGTGGGAGCAGCTGCGCGCGCTCGCGGCGTCGCTGCCGGACCCGCGGGCCCAGGAGGAGGAGGAGGGGCCGTCGTCGTCCAGGGGAGGGAGGAGGAGGAGGACGACGACGACGACGACGACGACGACGCGCGACGAGAGCGAGGCGGGCGGCGACGGCGGCTCCGCGGCTCTCCTGGCGCGGGCCGCCGCCGCCTTTGCCGCGGCAGGCCGGCACGACGACGCGGCCGACCTCCTCGTGCGCCTGGGCGACACCGCCGCCCTGGTGTCTCTGCACGCCGCCGCCGGCAACTGGCGCGAGGCGGCGCTCCTGGCCGCGGGAGGGGGCCCGGGCCTGGCGCGCAGGGCGCACCTGCCGCGCGCCGCCGCGCTGGTCGCGCGAGGCGCGTGGGCCGAGGCCGCGGCCGCCTATGGGTGCGCCGGCCTGCCGCAGCTGGCGTCGAGGCTGCTGCGCAGCGCGGCGGCGTCGGCGGCAGACGCCGGCAGCTACGCGGAGGCGGCGGCGTGGGCGCGACTCCGGGCGGACTACGCGCTGGCCGCCGAGAGCCAGGGGGCGGGGGAGGGGGCGGAGGAAGGGGCAGAGGGGCGGGTGAGGGAAGGGCCGGGGGCGACGGCGGCGGCGGCAGCGTCGACGCTGCAGCGACAGCGTCAGCAGCAAAAGTTTGCCAAGCGCCTGCGCGCGGCCGAGGCCTACTGGGCTTATGGCATAGTGCACGAGTCGGCCGCGCAGCCCTTCGCCGTCCACCCGCCCGGCCTGGTCTTCCGGGCGGCGTGCTTTGTGGCCGCCCGCGGGCTCGGGGGCGGGGGCCGCGGCGGCGGCGGGGGCGGGGGCGGCCTCGACCGCCTGCTGCCCCCCCCGTCCTATCGCGCGAGCCCCGGAGGCGCGCGCCGCCTGCCGCACGGCGTGAGCCTGACCCAGTCCCTCTTGACCGTCGTGCGCCTGGGCCCGGCCCTGGGCGAGGCCGACACAGTGCGGCGGGCGTGCGAGTTTTTGCTCGGGCTGCGGGCGGCGACGGCGGCAGCGGCGGCGGCGGCGGCTGCGGAGGGAGGGGTCGCGCCCGGCCGCCGCCTCGCCGCCGTGCCCCCGCTGGTGCTGACGGCGGGGGAGACGGCCGAGGTGGAGATGGCGGTCGTGCGCGCGCGCGGGGCGATCGCCGGCCTGGGTGGTGGCGGGGCGGGCGCGGTGGCGGGCGGCGGCGACGGCGGCTGGGCCCTGCCCTGCGCCCGCTGCGGCGCCCCGGCCCCGCCCCCGCTGAGCGGCGGCGACCCGGACGCCTGCGGCGGCTGCGGCGCGCCCGTCCACCTGTCCCTGCTCACGTTCGAGCGCTTGCCGCTCGTCGAGTTTGCGCCCGCGAGCGACCGCGACGAGGCGGCAGCGGCGGCGGGGGCGGGGGCGGGGGCGCCGGCGGAAGCGGCGGCCGGGCGCGCGCTGGCGTTGGTCGGCCGCGGGGCGTACCGCCGCTGCGGGGGCGGGGGCGGCGGCGGCGGCCCGGCCTCCCTCTTCACGGCCGAGCCGTGCGGCGCCGCAGAGGACCAGACCGAGCTGGACGAGGAGTGGGACGCGGGGGTGCGGGAGGCGCTGTCGCGGCAAGGAGGAGGAGCAGGAAGAGAAGGAGGAGGAGGAGGAGGCGAGGCGGCGGCGGCGGTGCGCCTGCCGGCGACGGCTATCCGGCGGCTGCGGCCGCGCGAGGTCGTGTGGCGGCGGCGGCCGGGCGGCGGGGCGGGCGACCTGCAGCTGCTCCGGGTGATGGACGGCGGCGCGGTCGCCGTCGCCGTCGGCGCCTCGGGCAACTTTTTCGAGCGCGACGAGCTCGAGGCGGCCTTGGTGGCCTCGGCCTCGGGCGTCCTCGTTGGCGGCGGCGGCGCGCCCTCGTTTTTGGGGGCGGCGTCGGCGGCGCCGCCGGCGCGGTGACAATTGACTCGGCGAGTCCGCACCCAGATGCTTGGTACTTGTTGTCGTCATTGGTCGCGCGTCAGCACCAACGGTCTCCTTCCTTCCCTTTGAATCGTCCTCCGGCGAGGGGGGCCGAAACTCGATTTTTCGAAAGGGCCGAAACACCTCCTCCATGGATAGGGAGCCCTGCTCTGATTGGCGCCCATTCCGCCCGCGCGCGATGCTCCCGTGGGCAGCCATGCTGATCGGTGAGTCGGAACGGGCCAATCGGGCGAAAGAGCTGCAGCAGGCGCGTCACAAAAAAGAGAGTCTCGGAATCACGGACGCCTCTTTTTCGCCCTTCCCCCCTCCTTCTTCCTCCTCGGTCATCGTGTGAAACAAAAACAACCAACAGCCCACTCGAGGCTCTTGGGGCGCGCCGCCTCCTCCAGCGCCGCGCGTGTCCCTCCCCGCGCGCGCCCGATGGAAGAAGCGGCGGCGGCGGCGTCGGCGACCGTCGTCGCGCGGGCGACGCCGCCATCCTCCGCTGCGAGCGCGTCGCTCCCCTTTCCGTCGCCCCCCCTTCCGTCGCGCCTGCCCGCGCCCATCAGCGGCAGCAGCATCAGCACTCCCGGCAACCGCCGAGCCGTGTGCGCGCCCGTGATGGCGCTCGGCCCGTCGCGCCGGGAGGAGGAGGCGGAGGAGGCGCCGTCGCCGCAGCCGCATCCTCGTCACCGCGGCGACGGCGGCGGCGTGCCTGCCCGCGCGCCTCCCGAGCACCCCAGGCAGCAGCAGCCGCAACACCGGCACCAGCACCAGCACCAGCAGCGGCGGCACCTGTCCACCGGGTCGGCAAGCAGCAGCGCCCAGCAGCACGAGTGGCAGCAGCGCGGTCAGCCGGAAAGTCGCAGCGCGGGAGTCGTCCTCATCTCGGGCGCGGCCGACCTCGGCGCCGCCGTCGCGGCGGCGCCGGGGACAGAGGGCCTCGAGCGGCTGGTCGAGGCGGCGGCGGCGGCGGCGGCGGCGGCGGCGGCAGGCGGCCCCCCGGCGGGGCCTGGGGGCGCGGCGGCGGCGGCGGCGGCGGCGGTCGCGGCCCTGCGCGCGGCGCTGCTGGAGGGGGGGCTGGCGGCGGCCGAGCGGCGGCCGGCGGGCGAGCTCGCGCGCCTCGCCTTCTTCTTTGGGCGCCTGGCGCACGCGCGCGCGGCGGCGGCAGCGCGACGGGGCGAGGCGGCGCGGCTGGCGGGCGAGGGCGCCCTGCAGCCCGGCGGCACCAACGGGGGACTCGCGGGCGCGGGCGCCCATCAGCGGGCGTCGGGGCTAGGGGCGGCGGCGGCGGCGGCGTCGGCGGCGGCGGCGGCGGCGGCGGCAGTAGAGGCAAGAGGAGGAGGGGGTGCACGAGGGGTCGCGAGCCCGATCATCATCGTGAGCGGCGCTGCGCGCGATTATCTGGGAGGGCTTGGGATCCGAGCAGCAGCCTCAGCGCCAGCAGCCGCAGCGGCGCCGCCGGCAGAGGCCGCCGCGTCGCCGCCGCCGCCGCCCGCGCGGCCGCCGCTTTTTCCCTCGGCCTCTGTGGCCGGCGGCAGCAAGGAGGGCGAGGACGACGCGCGCCTCATGGCCGAGGTCCTCGTGCCGGCCCTGTACGGCCGCCTGGGCGACCTGGACGCCGACGACCTCAGCCGCGCGCTCGAAGGCGCCGCGGGCGCGATCGCGGCGGCGGCGGCGGAGGCGCCGTCGCCGTCGTCGTCGCCGTCGCCGTCGCCCGCTTTGTTCCCGGGGTCCGGCGCCGCCGCGTCCGCCGCCGCCGCCACCCGCGAGCTCCTCGTCGCCTCGACCGACTTCCTCTACGCCCTGGTACCCGGGTGCGACTCTCCCTCGGCCCTCGCCACCGCCGCCCGCGCCTACGCGCGCGCCAGGCACTTTGACGACGACGACGAGCTCTGGCGGGCGCTCGGCGACCGGGCGGCGCTGCTGCTGGCCGCCCTGCCGCCCTGTGCGCCGGCGCCGCCGGCGCCGCCCCTGCCCGGGCAGCCGTTCCGGTTCCGGCGCGAGAGGCCGGCGTTCGCCAAGTCGCCGGCGCCGGACGCGTCCGCGGCCGCGGCGGCGCGAGGGGCGGCGCCTCCTTCCCAGGGCGAGGAGGGCGGCGGCGGCGCTGCTGGTGCGTCGTCGTCGTCATCTGCAGCGGCGGCCGCCGCCGCCGCCGCCCCTGCCCCCCATCCTCCTCCTCCTCCTCTTGCCTCCGCTTGCTTCTCGCCAAGGGACTTGTCGACGCTCGTGGAGGCGTTCGCCGACCTGCGCGTGCCGCATCCGCGCCTCTGCGCCGCGGCCCTGGCGCGCGTGGCCTGGGCGGCCGACCGCGAGGGCTGGCCGCTCTCGTGCGTCGGGCGGCTCCTGCGCGCGCTGGCGGCGCTCGGGTTCCCTCCGGCGTGGCCCGGGGCGGAGGAGGAGGAGGAGGACGGCCGCGGCAGGGGTGATTTTGCCTCTGCGTCTGCCTCTGCCTCCGCCACCGATGGAGCAGACCACCACAATCACCACCACCACCGCCACCACCACGCGCCGCAGCAGCAGCGGCAGCGGGCCGAGGCCGAGCAGGTCGACGACCTCCTGCGCTACGTCGCCTCCCAGCTGCGCAACCTGCGAACGTCCACGGCCGCGGGGCCCTCGGCGTCGTCGCTGTCGGCGGCCGCGCAGCAGCGCCGGATCTTTGGCGGCGGCGGCGGCGGCGACGGCGGCGGCGGCGGCGGCGGCGGCGGAGGCGGCGCAGCTTCAGCCGCCGCGCAGCTTCAGCCGCCGTGGGGCGCGGCGGGCGGCACCAGCGCGCAGCGGCCGCACGCGGACCCGGGGCCGCACGCCCCGCCCCGGTGGGCTAGCATGCTGCAGGAGGCGGCCGAGAGCGGCGAGCACTATCGGTTCGCGGCGGCGGCGGGGGGAGGAGGAGGGGGAGGGGGAGGGGGGGCCGGCGGCGGCGGGAGCGGCGCCTTTTCGCCGCCCTCTTTTGCGCGCCCGCCCGCGCCGCTGCGCAACAGGTGCCTGCCTCAGCCCGAGCCGGCCGCCGTGCTCCAGGCCGCTCTGGTGGACGTGCTCTGGGCGGCCGCCACCCACGGCCGCAGCGGGTCGGGCAAGAGCGTGGCGGAAGAGGCGCGGTCCGCGTTCGGGTTTGGCGGCGGCGGCGGCGGCGGCGGCGGCGGCGGCTTTGGCGGGCCCGGCGGCGCGGGCGGAGGCCTGTGGCGCGAGCTGCAGTGGGCGCTCTCCACCTTTGACGCCGCCACCTTTGCGCCCGACTCCCTGGCGGCCCTGTTCGAGGCGCAGCACCGCCTGGGCGACGTGGCGCTCGCGGAAGTCGTGGCGCCCGCGCCGCGGCGGTCGCGAGGCGGCGGCGGCGGCGGAAGCGGAAGCGGAAGCGGCGGCGGCGGCGGCGGCGGCGGTGGCGGGGTCGGCTTTTCCGGCTCGGCGTCGCCGCCCTCGCGCCCGCGCCCTCCGGCCCTGCCCCTCGCGCACTCTGTGAAGGCCCTGATCGATGCCGCGTCGCGCGCGTCGGCCGGCCGCCCGGCGGTCCTCCCGGCCCAGATCGTCGCGCCGGCGTTCGCGGCCTGGGCGTGCGCCGGCGGGGGGCTGCCGCGGCCCCAGTCAGGGACGGCGCCGCCGCCGTCGCCCGCTCCCTCTTCCGGCGGCGGCGGCGACGGCGGCGGCGGCGGCGGCGGCGCCTCTCCGGATGGCGCCCCCTTTTCCTCGGCTGCGGCGCCCGACCTCTCGACCTGGCGGTACCGCGACGTCGACCAGGCGCTGCTCACGCGCCCCGGACTCGAAGCCTCCGCCGCCGCCGCCCTCGAGGCCGCGGGCTTGGGGCCCGTGTTTCGGCTCAAGATCGGCGGCGGCGGCAGCGGCGGCAGCGGCGGCGGCGCGGCGCGAGGGGAATCAAACGGCAGCCCGTCGGCGCCGCCGCCGGCGCCCCCCCTTCCGCCGTACGAGACGACGACGCTCGACGGCGCGCTCGTCGTCCCCCTGGCGACGCGCGTGGCGGTGCGCCGGGCGGCGGCGGCGGCGGCCTCGTCGTCTGCCTCCTCTTCCTCGGTCGTCACCCGCGGCGCGACCAGCGACGGCTCGGACTCGGACTCGGACGGCGACGCCGCGCCGCGGCGCCCGTCGGCGCACAGCGGCGTCGGCGGCGGCCGGGGCGGCGTCGGCGGCGACGGCGCGGCGGCGGCGGTGGCGGCCAGCGTGGCGATGGTCGCCTGGGAGCCGCTGCCGCCCGAGTCGTGCGCGCGCCCCCACCCGCACGCGCCCACGCGCGCGGCCCTGGCCCGGAAGCTTTCACTGGAGGCGCGCGGGTGGGTCGTCGTGCAGCTGCCTTTTGCAGAATGGTGCGAGAGGACGGCGGCGGCGGCGGCAACGGCGGGCGCGGGGGAGGGCGCGGGCGCGGGCGCCGCCGTCGCCGGCTCGGACGGCGGCGGAGGCGGCAAAGGAGGCGGGCGGGAAGGGTCGGCCGACGCGCGGCGGCTGCGCGCGCAGGCGGGCGTGGCGTCCGCGCGCCTGCGCGAGGCGCTGGCGGCGTACGGGCTGGAGGTCGATCGCCGGGGAAGCGGCGACTGAGCGAGGAGGGGTCGTCGTCGTCGTTTTGTTTTTTGAACACTCCGGTTGGCCTGACGCCGCACACCGGACGCCCACAAACTTCCCTTAATCAGCTGACACCACCCACTCTCTCTCTCTTCTTGTTTCGTTGGGGCCCAAATCCTCTTCCTCTGCACCCCCTCATTCGACGACGTGCGGCGCCCCCTCTCTCTCCCTCCCTCCCTCCCTTCACCGCCGCATGCCGCGCCCGCCCATGCCGCCGCCGCGCCCGCCGCCGCGCCCGCCCGGCCCGCGCATCGGCGCGCCGCCCATCTGCCCCTCGGCAGACTCCGACTTGGGGTTGCGCACCGTCTCGTCGACGCTGAGCACCAGGCACGCCGCCTCGGTGGCCGACTGCAGCGCGTTGATCTTGACGAGCGACGGCTCCCACACGAAGGCGCCGAACGTGTCGACGACGCCGCCCGTGTTGACGTCGACGCCAAAGCGGGCGCCGGCGGCGACGGCGGCGGCGGAGACGGCCGCGGCGTCGCCGCCGTCCGCCTCGGCCCGCGCCGCCGCCCGCGCCGCCGCCGCGTGCTTCTGCCGCAGCTTGTTCAGCACGTCCGTCGCGTCGAACCCGCTGTTGTCGCACAGCTGCCGCGGGATCACCTCGAGCGCGCGCGCGAACGCCGCCGTGAACAGCTGCCCCTTCCCCGCGATCTCCAAGGCGGCCATCCTCAGGCAGGCGCTGGCGGCCATGTCCACGGCGCCGCCCCCCGGCGCCACCTGCGCGTGCTTGAGCGCCCGGCGCACGATACAGATGGCGTCGTGCAGCGAGCGCTCGGCCTCGTCGATGAACTGCTCCGACCCGCCGCGCAGCACCAGCGTGGCCGTGCGCGCGCCCGGGCAGCCCGTGAACAGGTTGTAGCGCTCCGCGCCCACCTGGCGCTCCTCGAACCGCGCGCACGCCCCCAAGGCTGACGCGGCATCCAGGCCGTTGACCGTCGTCTGCACGCGGGCGCCCGTCGCCTTGGACACGCGCTCCACGTCCTCCGTGGGCACCCGCCCCGCGCAAAAGATGCCCCGGTCCGCGAAGTACTGGGTGGCGAGGTCGCCGACCGCCAGGCGCGATAGGACCACCGAGGCGCCCGAGGCGGCGCACTTGGCCAGCTTGTCGTAGATGATGTTCCACTCGGCGTCCACCAAGGCCTGGTACTGGGAGGGGTCGTCGAGGCGGACCTGTACGTTGTTTGTTTGTTTGTGTTGTGTCGTGGGTTTTGTTGGGGGGGGGGGGGTTTGTTGTTGTTGTGTTGTGATGTTTTGTTGGTTTGGCTGTTTTTTCCTTAGCGGCCCCGTCGGGAGCGTTTTTTTGCGCGGGGTCCCCCCGATCGCCTCGCTCCCCCCGCCACCGTCCCCCCCCCCTCTCCCCCGCCTGTCCTTCTCTCTCTCACACAAGGACACACATACCTCGGCGTTCTCGCGCTCGCTCTTGAGCTCCAGCTCGATGTTGAGCAGCAGGATCTTGGGCCCGTCCGCAAACAGCTTGGGCTGCTGCTCGAACCCGGCGTAGGAAAACGTCTTGCGGAAAGCGACGCCGTCGACGAGGAACGAGTCGCGCAGGCCGCCGCCGGGCGCCTTTTTCACGCCGATCATTTTGAGGTCGTGCCCCTGCGCCGGGTCCAGGCGCGACACCGCGTCGACGACCATCTCCGCGAAGAAGGCCTTCTCGCCGCTCACCAGCTTGCTGTTGAGGCTCGTCTCGGCGCACCGCACCAGCAGCTGCCGCAGCTCGGCCTCGGGCCTCCCCTCGAGCGACACGCTCAGCGCTCTCACGCGCGCCACGGCCGCCTCTGCCGCTGCCCGGTACGCGCGCACGATGGCGCGCGGGTGCACGCCGTCCTCGACGAAGGGCTTGGCCTCGCGCAGCAGCTCGGCCGCCAGCAGGACCACGGTGGTCGTGCCGTCGCCCACCTCGGCGTCCTGCGAAAGCGAGACATCCACCAAGGCCTTGGCCGCCGGGTGCACCACATCCAGTAACCGGACGATGGTGGCGCCGTCGTTCGAAATCGTCACCCGGCCGCCCGCGTCGTGGATGAGCTTGTCCATGCCGCGCGGGCCCAGGGTTGTGCGCACGACGTCGGCCAGGGCGCCGCACGCGTTGATGTTGCTCACGAGCTGGGGGACGCCCTGGGAGGTGTCGGTGCCCTCGCGCAGCAGGATGATTTGGGGTTGCTGTTTTTTTGGGGGGGTTGTGGATTATTGTGGTTTTGTGGGTTGTGGGTCGTGTGTGTTGTGTGTCGTTGCCGTTGTCGTGACATGCGGGAGGGATGGACGGATGTTTGGTGAGTCGGTCGGAAGAAGGGGTGGTGTATGTTGTGGGTTTTGTGTCGCCTTGGTTTTTGGGTGTTCCGCGCAAGAAGGAAACGGGCGCGTCGTCGACGCCGAGAACGACGAGAAGCGAGCGAACGAGCGCGGAGCGGCGGCGGCGGCGGGCGGCGGGCGGCGGGCGGCGGGCGGCGGCGGCGGGCGGCGGGCGGCGGGCGGCGGGCGGCGGGCGGCGGGCAGCGGCGGGCTGGCGGCGGGCCGGCGCGGCGCTCTCCGGTTTGGTGTGGCGCGCCGCGTGATCGTCGATCGCGGCGCGCGCGCGCCAGGTCATGGGAGATCGGCAGCATCGTGACGCGCTGCTTCAAGTCACGGGGGCACAGGCGCGCGCGCGCGCGTGCAAAAGAGGGGGAGGCTCTCGCGCGCACGGAGGGGGCGGTTTTTGCGCGCGCAACGTTTTCGCCCCCGCTCGCCGGCGCGCGGCTCTGCGGCGCACCCCACGGCGACTAGTACACACGCACCATGCCGTAGCCGGGCATCATGGTTGCCACAGCTGCTCTCAACAGGGGGGCGCAAGTGCCTTTTTCTTTCTCGTGAACTCGGCGATGGTTTTGGTCGAGCCTCTCTTTCTTTCCCTTGTTCTTTTTAGAACGAGAGTGCTCTTGCTCGCTGGCTGTCGCGTGTGTTGCTGGTCAGACGGTCCCCAAGGCGCGTTTGTGAGAGAGTAGGGAGGCCGGGGGGGAGGCAGCAGCCCGCTTTGAGGGGGAGCGAGGCGCGATGGCGGCGACGGCCCGATGGCGCGATGGGGAAGAGTGCGCCACTCTCGTCGGCTGGGCGTCGCGCTCTTGTTGCCGGCGACGGTCACACTGTTCCCTTTCTCTCTCGCCCGCTCGCCGCAGGCACACCCAACACCGAGCTCCCCCCCTCCCTCTTGCATCAGAGCACGCGTTCCTCTCCCCCGGAGAGCAAGGAAGGAAGAGAGAGAGAAACCGACTCGAGACCCCGCCCCTCTCCTCTCTCTCTCCCCTTTCGCAAGTTCGAAGAGAGCGGTGATGGCGGCCCCTGATGGGGCCACGGCGGCGCAGCTGCCGAAGCGGATCATCAAGGCAAGCCGGTCGCGGACGTCCTAGGCAGGGCCCGGGCGCTCGCGGCGCAAAGCAATCCACGGTCTCCCCTCTCCTCCTCCTCCTCCTCCTCCTCTAACCTTTCTCTCTCTCTCTTGCCGTCCGCGCGTCTCCCCGCCGCATCATCACCACAGGAGACACAGAGGCTCATGACGGAACCAGGTGAGTCGATGCTCTTGGTTTGAAGCGGCCGCGCGCGCGGTGCGAAACGGTAACCAAAGCGTTGGAAAAAACTCATTTTTTCTTTGCCCGAAATCGACCCCAAAAAAACACGACAACGCCACAGCCCCCGGGATCTCCGCGTTCCCCTCGGAGGAGAACCTCCGATACTTCAACGTCTTGATCCTAGGGCCCACGTCGTCGCCTTATGAAGGTGCGGAGTTTCGCCGAGCCGAGGAAGGACACGGCAAAGGCGCGCGCGTCGTCGGCGTCGGCGTCGGCGTCGGCGTCGCGCGCTCTTGCCGCTCGCCCCCGCCCTCTCCCCCGTTTGCAGCGGGCGGCCCTGCTCCCCTCACCACCAACCGATGCGCTCACAGCCCCCTTCCCCCCATTCCCAATATGCGCCGGGAAACCATTCGAACCCCAAACAACCGCCGTTGAATACAAACAAACAACAACAAAACAAAAACCAAAAAAACCCACCACCACCACCAAACACACAATCAATCGCCACACTAAACAACATAGGCGGCGTCTTCCGGCTCGAGCTCTTCCTTCCCGAGGACTACCCCATGGCGCCGCCAAAGGTGCGCTTCCTCACGCGCATCTACCACCCCAACATCGACAAGCTCGGGCGCATCTGCCTCGACATCCTCAAAGACAAGTGGTCCCCCGCTTTGCAGATCCGCACCGTCTTGCTGAGCGTGCAGGCGCTGCTGTCGGCGCCCAACCCGGACGACCCGCTGGACGAGGGGGTGGCGCGCCATTGGCGCGACGACGAGCCGGGGGCCATCGTGACGGCGCGCGAGTGGACGCGGGCGCACGCGACGACCTAGCCGCCTCGGTGGTTGGCGCGACCGCCGCTTTCTTTTTTTACTCATGGGGGCGTTTCTCTCTGTCTGCGTGCGTCTTGTGCGTGTGTGTGTGTGTGTGTATGGCGACGGACAGGGGGGCCGGCCGAGAGAGAGTCACAACGCGGGACCCAGTTTCCTTTCTATTTTGGGGTTTCGCGCCGCGTCCTTCTCCGCTCTCTCCCCACGTTCCCTCGCGCGCGCGCGCGCACGCCTTATTTTTTCTTCCTTCCGCTTTTTGCCCGCCCGCGCCCTTCTCCCCTTCCCCCCTTATCGACCCCTCTCAAACGACCCCCCCCCCTTCCCGCGCACGCCCGATCAGCAACGAACGAATGTCCTCAAATGTCTTTAAAGAAAACCTCCTCGCACCATCAACTTTGCGCCTGCGTTTGTTTTTCAAAAAAACGCGCTGCCGGCGCCGACCCCCGCCACATTGATCTTGATCGTCCAGATCATTTGGTGGTTGCGCATCGACTCGTACTGGCACGGGCGTTGACGGTCGGGCGTGGACAGTGGCGCCCGTGCCCGCGGTGAACGACCGTGTGAAGGGCCTGGCGCGTTGGTCGGAGGGAGAGACAGAGGAGAGCAGTTCATTTGCCCTCTCTTCCCCGTCACACCCACAGACGAGACATACGACGTTTGCGCGCAGCCCCTACAAATGCCCGTCGGAGAGATACGCCTCGTCGTAACCACCAAGCCTCGCTTCCCCTCCCGTGAACGCGCGTTCTCGACGCAACAGAACAACTCGACACCCTCCTCCTCTTCTTTTGCGCGGTTCTTGCGAGAACGCGCCCGTCCACGCGTGTGCCATTGATCACCTGGTTCTCCATTGCCTGCACCTAGCGGCGTTGTCCGTGTGAACAGCCATGGCGGAGGTCGCTGTGAACGGGAGCGCGTCCCTTTCCGTCGACCCGTCCTCCTCTTCCGCCCGCCTGGCCTTCATCGGCACCGTCCTGATCGGCTACAAGGTCGAGGTCCAGGTGTGTTGTTGGCTCGGGCGTCTGTGGTTTTCTGAGAGCGGGCTGGTCGTCTACAGACGAGAGAGAACACGACGCGTGTCGAAAAACTGATCGAAAAAAACGCCCTTCCGCCAAACGTGCGATCACGCACACACGATAGCTCCGCAACGGCTACGTCTACGAGGGAGTCTTCAACACGCTCAAGGCCGACCCCGAGGGCGGCCTCAGCGTCGTGCTCAAGCACGCGCGCGTCGTGCGCGACCCGACCATCGGCGGCAGCGGCAGCGGGGGCGCGGGCGCGCCGTCGACGGTGTCGGCCGCGGCGGCAGCGGCGTCGGCGGCAACGGCCTCCTTGGCGCCCCCGCCCGAGGCCGCCAAGGACGCGCACGTCTTCCCCGCGAGCGAGCTGGCCGCCGTGCTGGCCAAGGACGTGCGCATGGCGCCGGATGACCTGGGCGCGCCGGGCGACGCGGACGGCGCGTTCGCAACGGACTCGGCCATCAGCCGCGGGCGCGGGGGGTGCGTCCTTCCTTTCTTTTTTTGGACGGGAGACAAGAGACGGCGCGCCCGGGTTTTTTTTTCCTTGGCGGGCGAGCTGCTCGCGCTCCTGCCGCGCATCCCCCCTCCAAACCACAACAAATCTCGCTCGATTCACGACTTGCCCCCTGTCGATCAACCGCCCCCTTCGAACACAAACACTCAAACAGGCTCCACGGCCGCGACCTCGTCGCCTGGGCGCCCGAGGACGGCGAGGACGACGGCGACCCCTCGCTCTACGCTCTGGACGGGGGAGGGGGAGGGGGGGGCGGCGGCGGCGGCGGCGGCGGCAACAACAACGCGCGCGGCGGCGGCAGCGGCGCGGGCGCCGGCGGTTGGGACCAGTTCGCCGTCAACCGCGACAAGTTCGGCGTCACCTCGACCTACGACGAGAACCTGTACACCACCAAGATCGACCGGCGCAACTGCGCCATCAGCGAGGCCGACGCCGCCCGCCTGGCGCGCGAGATCGAGCGCGGCGAGGGGATCTCCGCGGGGCCGGCGCAAGGGGGCGGCGGCGGCGGCGGTGGCGGCGCGGCCGCGGCCGAGAGGCGCGCCGCGGCGCTGGCGGGCAACCCGCACCTGGCCGAGGAGCGCAACCAGCTGGACCTGTGGGACGACGGGTCGGACGGCATGGACGAGGAGGATCGTTACTCGGGCGTGATCCGGCCCGAGCAGCTGGCGCGCGCGTCAGCGGCCGTGGCGGCGCGCGCGAGCGCGGTCGGCGGCGGCGGCGGCGGCGGCGGCGGCGGCGGCGGCGGCGGCAGCGCGCCCTCGCAGCAGCAGCAGCAGCGGCAGCAGCAGCAGCAGCAGCAGCGGGGCCCGGCGGCGGCGCCCGGCGCCCGCCCCGCCGCCTCCGCCGGCGCCGCTGGCCGCCCGCCGGCCCCGGCGTCCGCGCCCATCGACATCGACCCGCGCCGCGAGGCCGGCGGCGGCAAGGCCCGCCCGGCCGCCGGCGGGGGCGCGCCGACGGCCTCCGCGTCTGCCGCCGCCGCCGCCGCCGCCGCCGCCGCCGCCGCCGCCGCCGCCGCCGCCGCCGCCGCCCTCGGCCCCGCGCGCGCCTCCCCCTACGGCAGCGCGCCCCGGGGCCTGCGCTCCTCCCCTTTACAGTCCCCCCTCGTGTCCGACCCGGGCGTCGCCGCGCTCAACCTCGAGCCGGGGGCGGGCAGCACCGGCGCGCGCCTGCCCGAGGACGTGCGCAAGGATTTCGGCCGCTTCAAGGCGCAGCAGGAGGCGCTGCGGCAGCAGGGCGCGCTGGCGGTCATGCGCAGCACGCTGCAGTCGCAGGCCAAGGAGGCCAGGGAGCAGATGCAAGTCTTGCAGCAGCAGCAGCAGCAGCAGCAGCAGCAGCAGCAGCAGGGGGTCAAGGCGGCGGACGGGGGCGGCGCCAAGGGGGCGGACGCAGGGGCAGAAGCGGTGGGTGTGGCGGCGGCGGCAGGGGCGGGCGGCGAGAGCGGCGGCGGCGGCGGCACGGCGGCGGCGGCCAAGCCGCCGTCCAAGCTCAACCCCAACGCGCGATCCTTCACCCTAAGCGTGGGCGCCAAGCCGTACGTCCCCGGCGGCGGAGGCGCGGCTTCGGCGGCAGCAGCAGCGGCGGCGGCGGCGGCAGCAGCAGCAGCAGCGGCGGCAGCAGCAGCAGCAACAACAGCAGCAACAGCCGCCCCGCCGCCGCCGCCGCCGCCGCCACCTCCTCTGCCGATGCCGCCCGGCGGCTCGCGCCCCGGCAGCTATGGCGGCGGCGGCGGAGGGGGCTACGGCGGCGGCGGCCGCGGCGGCCCGTACGCCGCCGGACCCGGGGGCGGCGGCTACGGCGGACGCATGGGCGGAGGCGGGCGGTACGGCGACGGCAGCGCCCTGACGCCGCCCCACCAGCACCAGCAGCACCAGCAGCACCAGCAGCACCAACAGCAGCAGCGCCGGGGGGGGCCGCGCGACGGCGGCGGCGGGGACGGAGGAGGGGGCTACGGCGGCCCGCCGCCGCCGCCGCCGCCGCCGCCGCCAATGATGGGCGGCCCTTACGGCGGCGGGCCCATGGGCCCCCCCCCGCCCCCGGCCCAGTACCTCCCGCAGCACCACCACCCGCACCACCAGCACCAGGCCGCGCTCGCCGCCATGGCCGCCGCCGCGCACCACCACCAGCAGCAGATGGCCGCCGCGCTGGCGGCCGCCGCGTCGGGCGGCGGCGGCGGCGGCGCGCCCGGCGGCGGCGGCGGCGGCGTGCCCCTGCCGCCCATGGGCCCCCCGCCGCCGATGGGTGCGATGCCCTACCCGCCCGTCGGCTCCCCCCCTTACGGCCACTCGCCCTACGGGCCCCCCATGGGCGGCGTCCCCCCTCCGTTGCCGCCGCCGCCACCGGGCGCCGCCGGCGCGGGCGGCGGCGGGCCGCCCCCCCCTGCCGGCAGCGCCTACGCCCTGCCGCCGCCGCGCATGGGCATGGGGGGCGGCGGCGGCGGCCCGCCGCCCCACGCCCTGCCCCCGGGCGCCCCGCCGCACTACGCCATGATGGCCTTCCCCCCGGGGGCCTACGGCGTGGGCCCGCCGCTGCCCATGGGCATCATGCCCCACGGCGGCGTCGGCGTCGGCCTGCCCCCTCAGGCCTATGCGATGATGGTCGGGGGGCCGCCGCCCTTGCCTCCGCCGCCGCCGCCGCCTCTTGGCGGCGTCGGCGGCGGCGGCGGCGGCGGCATTGGCGGGCCGCCGCCGCGCGGCGGCCCCGGTTCTTACGGGGGCGGGATGATGGGCTCGCCCGACGGCGGGTACGGGGGCGGCGGGCGCGGCGGGCGCGGGCCGGTGTCTGGCGGCGGCGGAGGAGGAGGACGAGGCGGCGGCCGGGGCGAAGGCGGCGCGCCCCCCGCTCCTCCTCCTGCCCCTCCTCCCCCTGCTCCCGCCGATGCCGCTGCGCCTCCGCCGCCCTCGCGTCCCTCGCACGCCGCCGCCGCGGCCCCCGCCCCCGAGATCCAGGCCGCGTCCCCCGCCGCTCCTGCCGCTGTGGCCGAGGCGCCAGGTGCCGCCGCTGCTGCCGCTGCCGCCGCCGCCGCCGCCGCCGCTGCGCCAGCGCCGCCCGCCGCGGGGTGAAGAGCCGACGACGCGGAAACGGGACGGACCGCGCGAGAGGGGGGGGCGCGGCGGTGACGCCGAAAAACGAACGCGACATTTTCTGTTCACGAACTCCACGGCATCTTTCAGTGTTTACAGAGATTGTGTGAGCGCGCCCAAAATTGTGTGACGTGTGTTGTGTGGTTTTTTCTTTCCTCTCTCGGCAAAAAGCGTTCGTTTTCGGAGTTTCGGAGTTTCGGAGTTTCGGAGACAAAGAGAGAGGGACACACGACCAAAAAGAGAGGACGACAAAAAAGAAGATCAAAATCTCGCTATTTTCCTCTCTCTACTTGGCCTTGGCCTCCTCCGGGTTGACGTACCGGTACCCCGCGAGGCCCACCGACCCGCCCAGCACCAGCCAGAACAACCCCAGCGCCAGCTGCGACTCGTAATAGATGGCCGTCGCCGTGCCGGCGACGGCGACGATGCCCAGCGCGGCGGCGCCGACGGCCACGGTCGCCGGGTTGAGCTTGGCCTTGGCGGCGCCGGGCGCGGCGGTCGCGTACACGGACGCGCTCTCGAGGCTCGGGTCCTGCCCCTCGAAGTAGACCGACGGCTGCACCGTGAACACGTTGTTCCCCTCGGCCGACGTGCCCGCGCCGCCGCGGTCCGCGCGCGCCGCGATGCCGCCGCCCGGCGCCGACGACCCCGCCTCGACGTCGACGTAGACCGCGTCGGGGCCGTAGCGGACCGGATAGACGGCCATGGGCCGGCACAGGGCCGCGGGCGTGAGGGCGCGCAGGACGGGGTTGTTGGGGTACCACGCGACGATGCTGCCGTCCTTGAGGCTGAACTGGCTTTTAGTGGATGGGCACTCGATCGCATACTCCTGCGTAAATTTCGCCTTCAAAAAGCCCTCGCTGTAGGCGCCCTCGGCGGGCGAGCGCGCCTCGACCGCGTAGGGCTGGCCGCGGTACCAGAAGAGGAGGATGGCCTGGTTGTCGACCGAGACCTCCTTGCGGACGCCTTTGGTGTTGGTTGTTTTTGATTTTGTGTGTTTTGCTTGGGTGGTTGGGTTTTCTTTTTTTGAGTTTTTTTTTCCGGGCGGGGGGAGAGGAGGCGTTTCCGAGCGAGCGAGCGAGCCGGCGGCGGCGGCGGCGGCAAGACACGAGCGCGCGAGAGAGAGAAGGAACGCACCCTTGGGCAGGTCCTCCATGCGGCAGACGGGAACCCAGGCGTTGGTGGTGCTGGACGTGCTCGCGCCGGCGGGCACGTTGACGATGACGTCTGTTGTTTGTGTGTGTTTTTTGTGGTGGGTTTTTTGGGGGATGAGACGGCGGAGGCGAGGCGGCGAGGCGGCGGCGAGGCGGCGGCGTTAGTGGGTGGCTCACAGCGACCGGACTGCTTTTGGGTGTTGTCTTTTGCTGCTGGTGCTGCTGCCTCTCGTGACGTGGGCTCGCAATGCGAGGCGACTCACCCTTAGCGGGCGCGGCCATGGCGCGCACGACCACCGCCTGGCGCGCGGCGGATCGGCGGAGAGGCAGAGGCGCGCGCGAGGGGCCCGACGCGATGATCGAGCGAAGAAGGAGGCAGGAGGCAGGAGGAGCGCCCGCTTGCTTCGAGCAGGCGCCGGCGGCGCGCGAGGAGGTCTGCCTGAGTGCAGACATGATGGATGTGTTGGAGTTTGCGTAGAACAGAAGCGCGATGTAGGGAATGGCGGTTGTTTGCCGAGGGGGGGGAAGGGTGATGATGTGTGGCGCGCGCTCTTTGATTCGCGGCCGCCGGGGGAGCGCGAAGGCGCCGCCGACTCGTGGTGCCTGGCGCGCCCGCCCCCCCCCAAATCCCTCCTCCTCCCCCAAGACAAACGCGTGTTATGGAATGAAATTCAGCCGGGTTGCACAAAGAGGTCGTCGCATGCATCCACAAAGTTTCGAAAAAAAGGGAGGCGCGCGCGCACGGCAGGCAGCATTCGGACGGGCGAGAAACCAAGGAAAAAAAGAGGCGCCCGCCCGCCCCGAACCCCGCCAAGAAACACATCCCTCCTCCTCCATCCTCCTCCACCCCCCAAAAAAACTGCGCTCCAACCGCCAAAACCGCCTACTTCTTCGCGGGCGGCGCCTGCTTCCCCTTCTGCACCAGCAAGACGAACCGCCCCACCACCTCGGGGTGCAGCCGCACCGACACCTCGTAAGAGCCCAGCGCCTTGACCTCGGGCATCTCAAGCGGAAGGGTAGAAATGTCGCGCCCCGTTTGTTGATAGACGGCCGCGCACACCTCTGCCGCCGTGACGCTGCCAAAGATGGTGTCGCGCTCGCCCGCGGCCTTCTTGATGGCGAACTTGCCGATGGTGGCCAGCGCGTTGGCGAACGCCTGCGCCTGCGCCTTCTCCTCGAGCTTTGCGCGCAGCGCGCCCTGCTTGGCGGCGCGGATGGCCTCGAGGGCGGCCTCCGAGGCGGCCTTGGCGAGGCGGCGCGGCTGGAGGTGGTTGCGCCAGTAGCCGACGCTGACGGCGCGCTGCTCGCCCTGCTTGGCTCCCAGCTGAGGGGCGTCCTCGGTCAGGATGACCTGCCGCCGCTTGGCGACCTTCTTGTTGGCGACAACGCGCACGCAGGCCGCGCGCGGGGCAGCGGCCGGGCGGGCGGCGGCGGCGGCGCGCGCCGACGGCCGCTGCTTGGTCGTTTTTTTTTGTTTTGGGGGATCGTTTACAAGGGGGGGAGTGAATGGACCGGGTGAGCCGCGCGGCTCGCCGATGGGCTGGGGCGCGTCCCCCCCTCCGACGTGTGTGTGCCTCTCTCGGCGGAGTGCGTGTGATCGACGCGCGTCTTCGGAGCGAGAGGCCACAGAAAGAGGAGGGAGGAGCAAGAAGCGTCTCTAAACCGCGTGGGCCCCCCTCAGCCGGCGCGCCATTGCGCCGTGGCGGCGGATGCTCACCATGACAGACGTCTGCATTGTGTGATGGCGATGGGCGGGAGTGCAGCCGCGGCTGGGGTTCCCCGGTCTTTTGGATGGAGGGGCGGCGGGAAGGCCAGTGGGGGGAGGACAACGATCGATGCCGAGAAAGGCCTGGGTCTGCTCAATGCGGTCGAGGCGGCGGGGACGGGATCGTTGTAGAGTGCTCTTGTTGTGTGACCAACCGTGGCGATTGGGCGAGCGTTCAAGAAATGGGGAGAGGAGAGGAAACTCCAGTGCCTCTTTTTGATTTGATGAAGCTCCCCCCTCTTCCTCCTCTCCTTCAAAGCGCCGCGCGCCCTCCACACACCACAACGACGACATCTAACACGTACTATCGACAATCTCGCACCTACCGACGTCCGACGTTCAGACGTCACACACATCTCGCAATCTTTTCCGTTCCGTCGCCTCGTCACCCCCTCTTTTTGTTTCGCTTCTCACCGCGCGCGCGCCTGCCTCTCCCAAACAGGCGCCCCATCCGACACACACAGCAGCAGCAGCAGCGCCTCCCCTCGACGCGGCGTGCGCGCGCTGCTTGTGCGTCCCTCTCTCTCTCTCTCTCTGTCTGTCACCCTGGCCCCCCCGCCCAAAAAAATGCAAGGCGGACCCGGCGCGGGCCCGTCCAACGCCGGAGCAGGCGGGGCGCCGCCGCCGCAGCAGCCGCGCGACCTGTCGGCCATCATGGACGCCCGCCCGTTGCCGGCCGCCGTGCGTGCCCAGCTCCGCGCCCTCATGGAGCGCATGGGCCGCGAGGCGCAGGCCATGGGCGTCGACCCGCACGAGTATAAGAGCCACCAGCTCCCGCTCGCGCGCATCAAGAAGATCATGAAGTCGGACGAGGACGTGCGCATGATCAGCGCCGAGGCGCCCGTGCTGTTCAGCCGCGCGTGCGAGGCCTTCGTGCTCGAGCTCACGCTGCGCGCGTGGCACCACGCGCAGGAGCAGAGGCGCCGCACGCTGCAGCGCGTCGACGTGGCCGCCGCCGTCACGCGGTGCGAGAGCCTCGACTTCCTGGCCGACCTGCTGACGGAGGACGTGCTGCGGCAGGTGCGCGGGGAGGCTGGGCCTGGAGGCGGGGCAGGGGGCGGGGGAGGCGGGGGGGGCGGGGGCGGGGGCGGCGGCGGGGGAGGATCCGACGACGCGGCGCACGGTCACGCGCTGCGGCAGCGGCGGGGCGGG
>Ga0209390_10001446_pt1 | contig 46008 bp, 51 predicted proteins | sample BON01_FD_187212 | JGI IMG/M metagenome (GOLD analysis project Ga0209390, IMG submission 187212) | Freshwater microbial communities from Lake Bonney liftoff mats and glacier meltwater in Antarctica - BON-01 (SPAdes) (version 2) | ecosystem: Environmental > Aquatic > Freshwater > Ice > Glacier...
TTAGTCCCACGACTAAAACGGGTTCTTTTTTTGCCCTGGACCGTCCATCTGGGGACAAAAAAGGGTGTTTTGGCGTCGATCTCCTCGTGAGAATCGCTAAGCTGCGTCACGCTCTTCGATGAAGGGCCTCCTTTTGTCGAATCGTGAATATCGCTGTTTTACTTCGCTCCCTTGGAACCATGGTTCTTTTGTTGGGCATTGCGATGGGTGGTTCTGTGACACTTGCGGCGATTGTGCCTGTCGGGAAAGCTCATGAAACCGGTCTCAACCTTGGTGGCTGGGCTTTGTCGCTGTCGATTGCGTTGGCCTTGGGGGCTGGCTTGTGGCTTGCGGGACATTATCTCGCAAGAAAGGCGGAAAGGGCATCGGCGATGAGGAGGCGGGAGGCGATGGCGCTGGTGGGAACCGGATGGTTCCTGTGCAGTCTTGTCGCCGCCCTTCCCTATATTTTCTGTGAACCGCACGCTCCCTTGGCAGATGCCTACTTTGAAGCAGTCTCTGGATTGACGACGACCGGCGCTACCATTTTTTCCGATTTGGAGAAGCTGCCCCGAACGATTCTGGTATGGAGATCGACGACCCAATGGGTGGGGGGAATGGGAATTCTCGCGATGTTCGTGGTGGTGCTTTCGGGAATGACGGCGAGTAGTAAGACCTTAATCGGGGCTGAGTCTTCCCTCGCCAATTCCGATATTGCAAGTTTGCGACAAACGATGCGCCAACTGTGGGGGATCTACACGATTTTCACGGTGGTCTGTTTTTGCGGATTGTGGGCATTTGGCCTCACTCCCTTTCAAGCGGTTAACCATGCCCTCACGGCTGTTTCAACTGGAGGTTTCGGCACCGAAAACGATAGTGTTGGCTCAATATTTAGCGGGGGCAGCAAGCTTTGGCTCATTTGTTTTATGTTGATGGGGGCAATGAGTTTTCCATTTTATCTGACGCTGTTGAAGCGGAGATTCAATGATCTTAGGGTGAAATTTGAGGAGATTGTTTGGTATCTGGTGTTCCTCGCCGTAATTTTGGGAATTCTCATCACCCAGTCGGTTTCAGGCCATTTGGACGTGGGAGTCATCGATATTATTTTCAACGTTGTCTCAGTCTCGACTACCACGGGTTATGTCAGCAGCGACTATGACACGTGGAGCCGGGTCGGAGTGGGCCTCTTGATTTTGCTGATGATGGTTGGGGGGTGTTCTGGTTCGACGGCAGGTGGCTTAAAAATGAGCCGGATGATCTTTTGGTTTCGATTTGTTTCATCTGGTTTGGAGCGCTCTTTTCGGCCTAAAGTGGTGAGTCCCATTAAGTTGGCCGGGAGGCAGGTGGCCGATGAGGCTACCGACCAGCTCTTCCTGGTGTTGTCTCTTTTTGGATTTTTCGGAATCACGGGGACTTTGCTTTTTCAGTTGTTGGATCCCGGGTATTCGTTGATGGGGGCGATGTCTGCGGTGATCAGTTGCCTGGGAAACATCGGGCCTGCCTTTGCTGAAATGGGGCCTACTGAGAATTATTCGGGAGTTTCTTCCGCAAGCAAGGTGCTCTTCGCGTGTCTCATGATTTTAGGGCGTCTGGAGTATGTGGCCCTTCTGGTGTTATTCAGTCGTCAGCTTTGGAAGAAATACTAGGCCGTGTGGGCAAATGCGGGGGAACCCCGGAATGCGGGCCAGAAGTTAAGCGATGGTGCCGGGTGCCGGTGGGCTGGGTGGGGGGAAGTCCGCCAGCTTTGTGTCGGAGGTAGCAATGGGGTCCCGCCATTCCCAAACGGCGCCACAGAATGCCATTGTGAGGCAGGGAGTCAGAGTTTGTTTGAGACTTTGAGAGGATTGCTCCGCAGTTTCTTGATTTTTTCGTCCGGGTATTTTGGGGTGATTGTGGTGTCTTGGTATTTCGTGATGAGTCCCTTGAGTTCTCGCTTCAGAGCTGTCATGAGTTCTTCGTTTCCGGGCTGATTATAAAGGTTGGTCAGTTCATCGGGATCGTTTTTGAGGTCATAGAGTTCCCACTGATCGAAGTTGTAGAAGTGGATGAGCTTATGGGTCTCGGTGCGCACACCGTTGTGGCGGGGGACCATGTGGACGCTGGGATACTCGTAGTAGTGGTAGTAGATCGACTTTCGCCAATCGGGGGATTCACCCCGGAGGAGGGGGGCAAGGGAGTGGCCTTGAAGATCGGCGGGGGCTTCAGCGCCCGCTGCTTCGAGGAAGGTGGGGGCGTAGTCGAGATTTTGAATCATGTGGGTTTCATCGACGGATCCGGGCTTGGTGACACCGGGCCACTTGACGATGAAGGGCATTTTGAGGGACTCTTCATACATCCAGCGTTTGTCGTACCAACCGTGGTCGCCAAGGTAGAATCCCTGGTCGGAGGAGTAGATCACGATGGTGTTATCGGCGATGCCGAGACGTTCGAGGCTTTGCATGACAGTGCCCACGGATTCGTCGACGCCTTTGACGCAACGAAGGTAGTTCTTGGCATAGCGTTGGTATTTCCAGCGGACGAGGTCCTTGCCGGAGAGATTGGCTTTTTTGAGGGCCGCGTCGGAGGGGGCGTAGTGGTTTTGGAAAATGGAGAGCTGGGTGGGGGTCATCCGCTTCATGTTGAGGAAAGCGGATCGGTCGAGGCCCTGGATCTTGTCTCCGACCGACATATTGGGATCGAGTTGGTAAAACAGGTCGAAGTTGAGATCCATGTGGTTGTCGATCTCAAGCTCCTGCCATTGCACGACGGGGGCATTGTCCTTCCAATCATCAAAGAGGGTGGCGGGCTCGGGGAGGGTGATGTCCTCGTAGAGATCGAGATGGCGGAGGGCGGGCATCCAGTTGCGGTGAGGCGCCTTATGCTGGCACATCAGGAGGAAGGGCTGGTCTGATCTGGCTTGTTTGGTGAGCCAGTCGACTGCGAGGTCGGTAACAATGTCGGTGCAGTGGCCGATTGTTTTTTCGCGTCCATCGGCAGTGAGGAGATCGGGGTTGTAGTAGTCGCCTTGGCCGGGGAGGACTTTCCAGGTGTCGAAGCCCTGGGGAGTTGATTTCAGGTGCCATTTTCCGAAGATGGCGGTCTTGTAGCCCGCTTTCTGGAGGAGTTTTGGGAAGGTTTGCTGGTCGCCATTAAAATTGTTGTCATTGTTCATGAAGCCATTAAGATGGCTGTGCTTCCCGGTGAGAATGACGGCACGGCTGGGGCCGCAGATGGAGTTGGTGCAGAAACTTTTATCGAAGCGCATGCCCTCGCTGGCGAGTTGGTCGATATTGGGAGTAGGGTTAAGCTTCTCGTAGAGGCCGTGATAGGCCCCGATGGCATGGGGAGCATGGTCATCGGAGAAGATGAAGACGATGTTCGGTTGCCTGGCCTGAGAGACCAGAGGGATCAGGCTGAGAAGTGGGAGCAGGATGTGGTTCATCTGGCCAATTTATGGAAAGGGAGGGGGCTTGCAAAGCACGGAAAGGCTTGTTGTTGGGTGGTAAATTGCTTTTCTTGGGCATCATGGTTCGCGTCTTTGTTTCCGGTTGTTACGACATTCTCCACGCCGGGCATTTGCAGTTTTTTGAAGAAGCACGGGCTCTGGGCGACCACCTGACAGTCTCGTTTGCCAATGAGGACATTTTATGGGCGCACAAGGCCCGGCGTTCTTCCTTGCCGGATGAGCACAAGATGGCCTTGCTGAGGGCTCTCCCGATGATCGACGAGGTTGTCACCGGAAGCGGGGAAGGGCTGGGGTTGGACTTTGAGCCTGTTTTTCGAGAGCTTGGGCCGGACATTTTGGTAGTTACGGAAGATGATCAATACGGGGCGAGCAAGGAGGCGCTTTGTGCCGAGATTGGCTGCCGCTATGTCCGGCTTCCCAAAACCCCGCCTCGGATTTTGCCGATTTCAACGACAGAGATCGTGAATCGAATTAGCGGGCAAATTGAGGCTCCGTTGCGAATTGATTTTGCAGGCGGCTGGCTGGATGTCCCGAAGTTGGCTCGTGAGGATGGTTTTATTGTAAACTGTGCGATTTCTCCGAAGGTCAGTTTGAGGAGCTGGCCTTATGAAAAGAAGGCGGGGCTCGGTGGCAGCGGAGCGTGGGCGCTGCTGAATGGTCGCGATCCGGTGGAAGCGGAGCTTGATCTTGGGGTGGGCTGGCAGGATCCTGCCGTGATTCGGGAGACCGGAATCTGCGTCTGGAAGAGTGGTGACCGGCCGAGGTTGGACTTCAAACGTGATGGCTCGTTTCTGCGGGGAAAGATGGGCTTGCGCTGGACTGCCGGGCAGCACGATACGCCGGGTTCGGTGGATTTTGAGCGGGACTACGATTTAATCGCGAAGGCCGGGAAGATTGCGCGAAGGGCGGTGATGGAGGAGTCGGTGGAGTTGTTGGCTGAGGCTATGACCTTGTCTTACCAAGTGCAGTTGGATGAGGGGATGGAGCCGCTTCCAGGGATCGAGGGAAGTTTGGCTCGGAAATATTGCGGCGGTGGCCACGGTGGTTACGCCGTGTATTTGTTTGCGTCAGCGGAAGACCGAAGTTTGGCCGGATTGCGCGAAATCGAGCCATGGTGTGAATCCTGAGCAATCGGCGGTCACGATTCGGGGCCGTCTGAGGTGGACGAGGGGAGCCATTCGTCCTTTTCTGAGGGTTTTCGGGACGTAGAGATAATGGTGGGACCCCTCTCCTGCGAGGGTGGTCTTAAGCGGGAAGCACAAGGAGTGTTGGGATCACAACGGAGCAGTGGCTTGCGAAGTTCCTGGTGTGGTGTGGGCTTTACGGAGTGGTTGGGCGGGTCAGGGTCATCGTTCCCTGGTCACCGTTGCCTTCAAAGCGAACGTTGAATTGTGTGGGCGTGATCTGGCCTTTGACGGCATAGGTCCCAAAGTTTTTGGGAAGGGTCATCGACGAGTCGAGTGGCAGGGTGCCATTCGATTGCAGCTTGGTTTCGACGCTGTGAGTGTAGTCGCCAAATTGCAGGGCACCCCATCCCGCGCGGTAGCGGAAGTGCCAGGTTTGCGGAGAAAGAGGGTCGTTGCTGACGAGGCACCAAAGCGGTCCGTGGTGTCCATTGACTTCACTTTTCCAAGTGCCTTTCCACGGGCCTGCGGGAGATTTGGTCGGCTCGAATTCGCGGGCGGCACGCTTGAAGTCGCGCTGGTATCCCGAGCAGGACACTAGGAGTGCGAGGGGGAGTAAAGTCAGCCAAGATGCGTTCATTTTTCAAAGACAAATTCGTTTGAAGAGTTCGTTGAGAGGAAGTTGCATTCCGATATAGAAGTCCCCGAATTCGGCGTAGCGGGCGGAAACTTCGTCGAAGCGCATTTCATACACGATGTTTTTGATTTCGATGGTGTCTTTGGCGAGCAGGGTGACGCCCCATTCGTATTCATCGAGGCCGGTTGAGCCGGTGATGAGTTGAAGGATCTTTCCGGAGTAGCGTCTCCCTGTGGTGGCGTGCCCTTTCATCAATTTGGCCCGCTCATCGTGGGTGAGGGAATACCAGTTATAATCGGGGTGCGGGGAACGCCGCTTTGACATGGGATAGAAGCAGATGACCGGCCAGTCCGGGAGGACGGGGTAGAGACGATGCTGAAGGTAGTGCGTCATGCGGTCGTCGAATTCAGCCAAGGCGGCCACGAATTCCTCGCTGCCTTCGGTCATGCCTTTTTCTTCAATGAGGGTCTCCTTGGCGTATTGCGCGCCGGAGGTGGTGTATTCCGAGCGTTCGGTTTGGGAGAGGTAGGAGTAGGTGGGAGTGAGAATATCGACCCCGAGGCCCAAAGTGAGACGCTTTTCGAAGTAGGTGGCATCGTGCAAGTCGGGCGTCAGGAGCATGAATCCCAGGTCCGCCTTGGGTGTTGCGACGGCGTAGATGAGCAGTTGCGTGTCCTTCTGGGAACGGATTTCCTGGACGAGTTCAGTGAGGCGGGTTTTGGCCTCACGTTGCTCGCTTTCGGTCAAGAGGGACCATTGCCCCTGGTCGATAGAATAAAAAAGATGGAGAACGTGCCAGCCTTCCGCAGGCACGAGTGGTGAAAATGATTCTGACATGATGGTTTAGTCTTCTTTGTAGGTAGGCTCGATACGCACTTTCAAGAACGGTTGGTCGTCGTCGGAGCTATCGCCGCTTTCTTCAATGACAAGCGACCAAGGGTCGATATCGCCATTGGTGTAGGCATTGAGATCCGAAGGGGAGGAAAATCCGCTGGTTGAGTTGATCGTGATTTCGTCGCTGCCGGTTCTGATAAACTTACCGCCCGCGACCTCGAGGGTGATGGGGTCTCCGATGAGGTCGCGCTTTCCGTTGCGGAAGGTGATTTGCAAGGTCGCGCTGCCGGAGTCCTGGAGCTTGATGCGGGCGCAAGGAATCAGGTTGGCTTCAATGATGACGCCACGGTCGGCGTTGTCGCCGCTGCGGACAGGTTTGCGCCACCAGGTCTCGACGGCGGCAGCGGTGATCTTATCGCCCTTGATCGGGAAATCTTCGTCGAAGGTGATGAGTTCTCCCTGGGGGGCTTCTTTGGAATACGAGGAGAGGCCCCAGAGTGCGGCTCCGGCAAGGCAGGCAATCAGAATCAGAAGGCTCACTTTTTCGGTGATGGAAAGGTCTGCCAGCCACGTGCCGGGCGACCCGGGGGACTTCGTGGGTTCTTCGGTTTTTTCTGTCGGGACAGGTTCGACGGCAGGGGAAGCTGCCATTTCTGCCATTTCGGCAGGCGCTTCCTGGTCTGCGTCACCCAGGCTTTCATCAGAAGAGCCTTGTGATTCCGTTGGTTCCTCAAGCGGGGCGGGAGTTTGGCCCTCCTCGCCGGCTGGAAGATTTACGTCGAGATCGTCGTCGCCGAGATCCCAGAAGTCTTCTGGCGCGTCTTTTTCAGAGGATGGAGGTTTGGTGCTCATGTTGCTTGCGGGCTATTGCTAACAAGGGCGGGTGGCAGTTGCAAAGAGGAATCCCCTTTGTAAAAAGAGATTGCATCTTTGTCGCGAGTGGGCGAATGATTTTCCCAACAAGCTATGGCTGATCTCGAAGACAAGAATCCAGAAAGCGTCGCAGGAAAATTTTACGTCGATTCCCAGTGTATCGACTGCGACCTTTGTCGTGAAACAGCTCCTGATAATTTCCAGCGTTCGGACGAAGAGGGATACTCTTACGTTTACAAGCAGCCGGAGAACGAGGAGGAAGAAGCTCTCTGCATGGAGGCTCTTGAAGGGTGTCCGGTTGAAGCCATCGGCGACGATGGCGAGTAACACCTTGCGGGGATTAAATAAGGATTATGCGCAGGGAAGGGGGCTCCAAGAAAGAGCGCGCCCGGCGTCAAATGAGGGCGGATGTCGTTCACCAGTGGGTAGGGGCACCCAGACCTCTCGACCTCAATAGGAACATTTCCGAGGCTTCGGCCCACATTGAAGCCATTTTAGAAGGCATCGGGGTTCGGGGTGGCTTGGACGAAGAGCGGGTGAAAGAAGCCTGGGGTTCTCTTGCCGGAGAGTTGGTTGCCAAGCAGACCGAACCCGTTTCGCTTCGCAGAGGTTGTCTCACCCTCCGGGTCCTCCAGCCCGCCATGCGTTACCACCTTGAACAATTGAAGCCGGGGCTTCTCCGAAAGCTGCAGGCGGAACTCGGTGAGGAGAACGTCAAATCCCTCCGTCTTACCATTGGTTAGGTGATGAAATACAATGCGCTCCTTTTTGACTGGTCCGGAACGCTGGTCGATGACCTTCCCCCCACTTTGCACGCGACGAACGAGGTGCTCGTGAACTTCGGGGTTGCTGCGATGGACCGGGATGAATTTCGTCAGCGCTTCCGCCTTCCTTACCCGGAGTTTTACGAGGAACTTCTGCCGGGTGTTCCGATTGGTGATCTCGAGGGAATTTTTCGGACCTCCTTTAACCAGTCACCGGTTCGGGTCACGGTGCTTCCGCACGCCCGGGAGATGTTGGCTTGGTGCCGCGAGAACGGGGTTCGTTGCTTTGTGCTTTCCAGCATGGACGTCGGATTATTCACCGAGCAGGTGCACGATTTCGGGCTGCACAGTCATTTCGAGGCGATTTACGCCGGGGTGATCGACAAGCGACACCGGATTAACGAGATCCTCACAAATCATGGCCTTGAGCCGGCGAAGACCGCCTTTGTCGGCGATATGGCTCACGATATTGAGACGGCGCGGCACGGCGGGGTGGATTCCATCGCGGTGGCAACCGGCTATGATCCGGTGGCGCGGCTCTCGGGGACGGATCCGAGTCATCTTTTTGATCATCTCGGCGACTTCCGCGAATGGCTTGAGCAATGGGTCCTTCCCTCCTAGATTTTTTCATGGCTGATCAAATTCTCATTCGCGGACTCAAGTTGCGCTGCAAAATTGGGGTTCCTGCCGAGGAACGGGCGATTGCCCAGACCCTGCGGGCCCATCTGGTTTTGGACGTTTCAGAGTTCAAAGGCGATGACCGCATTGAGGGGACCGTTGATTACAAAGAGGTCTCGGACCGGGTCGTCGAGTTTGTGGCAGTGGGGGAGAGGCAACTGATCGAGACCCTCGCCGTGGACATTGCGGATTGCCTTCTTTTCGAATTTGAGGTGAGCAAAGTCCGGGTGGAACTTGAGAAGTTCATTTTGCCCAACACGGATTGGGTAGGAGTGGCTATCGAAAGATCTTCGTTGGGGAGAAATTGAACGTGTGCGATTGTGACGTGTCCTTATCATGACGCGGGAATGTTCCCCCCCGCCTTCCACGCCTGCCAATGTCCACCGATTCTGTAAAAGATTCCGATCAAGAACTCGTCCGCCTCGCTCAAGAGGGGAATACCCAGGCCTTTGATGAGTTGGTGGTGAAATACAGCCCCCGGCTCTATGGCCTTGTTTATCACATGACTTCCAACAAGGAGGACTCGCACGACCTCCTTCAGGATATTTTTTCCAAGGCCTATCGCTCGGTAAAGCGATTCCGCGGGAAGTCCAGCTTCTACACCTGGATTTACTCAATCGCGACAAATATGACGCTGAACTTCCTCAAGAAGAGAAAGCGTCGCTCGACCTGGAGTCTCGATGTCATGGATTCCGGCCTTCAGAATGACGAGGCGATGATCGATATTGGCCACGCTGCGAACCCCCGGCATCAGAGCGATGTGAACGAACTTCAAAAAAAATTGAACGAAGCAATGCAAGCCTTGTCAGAAGATCACAGAACGGTGGTGACAATGTTCGATATCCAAGGGATTCCCCATGCTCAAATTAGTAAAATCCTGAAAGTGTCGGTTGGAACGGTCCGTTCGAGACTCTTTTATGCGCACCGGCAGTTGCAGGGGCATCTGGAAGAGTTTATTCGGTAAGCAATTTTTAATGAAAAATTAATAAGACATAACACACAAAAATAATTTTTAATGCTATGAGAGACTCCGACGAACAAATTCAAAATATCATCCGGTTGAAGCGTTATGAAACGCCGCGTGATGGATATTTCGAGGACTTTCTCGACGAGTTCCAGCGCCGTCAGCGCAGCGAGATGCTCCACCGCTCTTCGATCGGACTCTTGGTTGAGCGCGTTGGCACTTGGTTTCGGGAACTTGGTTCGATCAAGTGGGTTGCTGGGGCCGGGGTGGCCTATGCCACCTTGATGGCCGGTATTCTTCTTTGGCCAACCGGGAGCACCCGGAGTGATGATCCGAACCGCGCTCCTGCCTCCTACGAGGGGGGAACACCCTTGCCGATTGAGGCTCCAGCTGTTCCCGTTGAGGAGAGCGAGGTTTCACCAGGCGGTCAAAAATTCTAGACTTCATTAGAATTCCTAGTTGTTATTGAGAACCGTGCCCCGATTTTTCGTGGCGCGTTTTTTGGTATTCCTGTCACTCTCTGGAGATGGCGAATTATCCCGCAAGTTTTTCCATTCAGACCTCCGGCAAGGGGACTTATGAAATCACCCGCAAGATCGAGGCCCTTGTCAGAGGGTCGGGAATTGAAACTGGAACGGTGACGGTCTTTGTCCAGCACACCAGTGCGAGTTTGGTGATCATGGAGAATGCCGATCCGAGCGCCCGCACAGATCTCCATGCCTTCTTTGATCATTTGGTGCCGGAGGATACCCCGTATTTTATCCACACCTATGAAGGACCGGATGACATGCCGTCGCACATTCGCATGGTGCTCACGCGGACCAGCGAGGTCATCCCGGTGATTGAGGGCTTGGCGACCTTCGGCACCTGGCAAGGACTCTTCCTTTTCGAGCACCGCGAGCAACCACACCATCGCCGGATCACCGTGATGGTGCAGGGTGAGAGAGCGTAAAAAGCCCTACTTCACGCCGTAGCAGTCAAGGCGTGCTCCGAGACGGACGAAGATCCGGCCGCCCGAAACGGCAGGCGTTGCGTCGGCCCATTTCGATTCGGGTCCCGGGTTCAGGGGGGAGCGAGCGACTTCCTGATAGCCCTTTTTGACATCGGCGACGAACATTTCTCCCTCCCGGGAGAGGGCGTAGAGTTGGCCGCCGATGAGGAGTGGGGAAGCGTAAAAGTTGGCGGGAATTTGTTCCTTCCAACGCATTTCACCGGTGAGGGCATCGAGTGCCACGAGGGCACCGCCATCGGAGAGCGAGTAAACAGTGGTGCCATCGGAAACGGGTGTCGGGACGTATGGGGTTTTGCCCTTCATGTTCCAAACGACCTCGGGTTTGGACATCTCACCGCCTTTGAGGGAAGGCGGGCGGACCGTGAAATAGACCCCGTTTTTGCAGCCGACGGCGATGAGGCAGTCCTCGCTACCGGATCCCTTGAGGACGTCGATGGGAGAAACGATGGTGCGCTCTTTCAGCGAGTTGGGAACGGTCCATTGTTCCTTGCCGTCTTTGAGATCCAACCCGATCACCCCTGTGCTTTGGCTGGCTACGATGACCTCGTAGCCCGGACCATTGGGGCGCTGGACTTTACGAATCAAGGGGGTGACGTAGCTGGTTTTGTCGCCGGGGTAGGAGGTTTTCCAAATTTCCTGGCCATCCTTGAGCGAGATCGCGCCCACGTATCCGCCGTCCTGGTGCAGGTTGCAAACCACGACCCGGTCTTCATGAATGACGGGATGAATGTTGGCTCCGTGTTGGGATTTGATGGCCCCGATTTCGTAATCCCAAAGAGGCTTTCCGGCGTGGTCGTAGGCCGAGAGGATCGCCACGTTCTTCGTGCCGCGATACCAGCTCACGATGACAAGGTCCTCGTTCACGGCCGGAGACGAGGAGGCGGTGTTGTTGAATTGGTGGAGGTGGTATTCCCCCACTTCGAGGCGTTTGGTCCACAAGGCTTTTCCGGATTGGGCGTCGAGGCATCTCAGGCTCACCGTGTGTTTCTCGCGATCCTCGCCGGTCACGAAGAGGTGGTCTCCCCAAATCGAGGGTGAGCTGGATCCCGGTCCGGGGAGCGGAGCGGACCAAAGGAGGGATTTTTCGTCCAGTGCAGTAGGGACCCTGGTGTCGGAAATTCCTGCGCCGTCGGCTCCGCGAAAGCGGGGCCACGAATCGTTACCGGGGGAGGTGCCAATCACGAGAGCGGAGAGAAGGAGAGACAAACTTCGTTTCATGACGTCTTCTTATCAGTTTTGATGGGATTTCGAGATCAAAATTGAGGGCTAAAATCTCCGGATATTTTGTTTTGCGCCGGAGAATCATTCGCCGCAGATTTCCGGGCATGGAGATTCGTGATGCGACCGAGGCTGATTTGCCCGCGATTGTTGCGATTTACAACGAGTCGATCCCGGGTGGTCGGGCCACTGCGGATTTGAAGCCGGTCTCGACGGAGGAGCGGCTCGATTGGCTCCGAAAATTTGATCCGGCCCGTCGGCCGATTTGGGTCGCAGTGGATGAGGCGGGCAGCATCATGGGCTGCGTGTATCTCTCCTCATTTTATGCCGGTCGGCCCGCCTATGATAAGACCGCAGAGATCAGCACCTACCTGGCGGCGGCCCATCAAGGGAAAGGGTTGGGGACCATTTTAAAGAAAAAGATGATCGCGGCTTGCCCCGGCTTCGGAGTGGAGAATCTCCTGAGCTTTTACTTCGACCATAACGAAGCCACCCGCCGACTCAATGAAAAGCTGGGCTTTGTTCCGATGGGGCATCTCCCGGAAATCGCCGAGGTCTTTGGCGAGAAGCGGGGATTGGTGATCGGGCTTCTTCGGATCAATCCCGAGGCAGTTTAAATCATCAGCGAGAAGGAGCAGCGTTCTTTCGGGCGAGCCTCTGCTTGACCCATCTTTAACACCCCTGATCAAGATGGGTTGGAGTAGGAAAAGCATCACGAAAGAGGGACTATGGTGCCAGGACTATGGTGCCAGGCAATGAGTAGTCATAGAGGGTTACGATGGGGGCGGTGTTGAGAAGATGCGCCAGTTAGGAACGACTCTGAAATTAATGAAGACATGACACTCGATCTCGGGACCGTCAGCCGGTGACTGGCACAGTGCGTTCGGCTTCACCTTGAGTAGTATCCAAGGGCATTGGGAGCGCGGTCCAAGTCATCCTGGCAGGAGGCGCGAAGCCGTCCAACATCTTCTGGCAGGTGGGCACTTCGGCCACGATTGGCACCTTTTCCATTTTCAAGGGGATCATTTTGGCCGATCAGGCGATCACCATGAGTAGCAATGAATAGCAGCAGTGCCATGGATGGCAAGGCCCTGGCGTCCGCGGCCGGAGTGACCTTCAACGGCAGGGTTGGCGGTGACCAGACCACCTTGGAAGCCCCCGTCTTTACCCCGATCTCCAGATCGACGGCCAGCGACGTCACCCTGGAACTGCGGACCACGCCGTTCCAGCTGCTGACACTTCAAACCAGCACGACAATGACCGCCGGGAGTTGGACGACCATCGAGACGGATACCCCGACCAGCAGTCTCTGGGGCTACATTCATCCATCCGATTTGGCGAGCGGACCCAAGCGGTTCTACCGGGCATTCATCACTCCTTGAGCGCGCTTCAAGTCGCCTTGAACCCGGGTCAGGTTTTGGACGATGATATCTGCTCGACAGGAGGGGTCCGACCGCCTTGCATGGTGGGGACATGAAGCATTTACTACAAATCTTAGCAGGGGGACTGGGGGTGGCTCTGGTGCTCTCTGGCTGCGGAGAGAAGAAGGTGGAGCGCAGCAAGTTTGCGGTCGTGACCACCGGGGTGGCCTCTTTTTGGGATATTTGTAAAATGGGAGCGGAAAAAGCCGGGGAGGATCTTGATGTGGATGTCGAGGTGCTGATGCCCAATGGCGGAGTGGAACAGAAGAGCAAGATGGAGGATTTGCTGTCCCGCGGAGTAGACGGAATCGCGGCGGCGGTCATCGATCCCATCAATCAGTCCGAGTTCTTCGATGAGGTGGCCGAGCGCGTGGAGTTCATCACGGTGGATACCGATGCTCCGGAATCAAAGCGCAAGGTCTACATTGGAATGGATAACTACGATGCCGGTCGCATGTGTGGTCAGTTGGTGAAGGAAGCCCTTCCGGAGGGAGGGCAGGTCATTCTTTTTATTGGCCGTCTCGAACAGGATAACTCAAAGCGTCGTCGCCAAGGAGTGATCGATGAACTCCTTGATCGTTCGCGTGACCCGTCGCGTTACGATGCTCCAGGTGCTCCGGTTAAAGGGGAAAAATATACCGTTCTTGCCACGCTGACAGATCAGTTCGACCGGGCCAAGGGGAAGGCGAATGCCGAGGACATGTTGACCAAGCATCCTGAAGTGGGCTGTATGGTGGGATTGTTTGCTTATAACCCACCGCTTATTCTGGAAGCGCTCTCGCAGGCCGGGAAGCTGAACACGGTGAAGGTGGTCGGCTTTGATGAGGACCCCGTCACGCTTCAGGCCATCGTTGATGGTACGGTTCATGGCACGGTGGTGCAGAACCCTTACGAGTATGGCTACCAGTCGGTGAAGGTGCTCAAGGCCCTGTCCGAGGGAGACGATTCCATGATTCCTGCCGACAAATTCATTAATATTCCAGCTCGCCAGATCCGAAAGGATACCGTGGCCGGGTTTTGGTCCGATCTTAATCAGAAGCTAGGGAAATAAGAGAGGTTTGTGAGCATGCTCTTGGAGGTCCGCGGGGTCACGAAATCTTTTCCGGGGGTGCAGGCCCTTCGTGGGGTTGATCTCACGCTTGGGCGTGGCGAGGTGCTCGCGGTGCTCGGTGAGAATGGCGCAGGGAAGAGCACGCTCATGAAAATATTGGCCGGGGTGCAGGCGGCTGATGAGGGGGCGTTTGTGCTGGAGGGGAAGGAGGTGCGTATCGATTCGGTGCGGGCAGCGATGGCGGTTGGGATCGCGCTGATCCATCAGGAGTTGAATTTGGCGGAGAATCTTGAAATTGCGGCCAATATATTTTTAGGGAGAGAGTTGCGGCGCTTTGGCTTGCTGGACGATGAGGCCATGCGGGAGGAGGCGGCGAAGTATCTCGCCATGGTCGGCCTGGAAGTCGATGCCGCCACCGAAGTGGGAACCCTTCCGATTGGAAAACAGCAGTTGGTTGAAATTGCGAAGGCGCTCTCCGTGGATGCGCGGGTTCTGATCATGGACGAGCCAACGTCGAGTCTCTCCCAAACCGAGGCCGAGCAACTGTTCGTCGTGATTAAGGATCTTGTTTCACGCGGGGTGAGCATCATCTATATTTCCCATCGACTGAGTGAGATCGTCGGGATTGCGGACCGGGTCATGGTTCTGCGGGATGGCGAGAATGCAGGTGAGTTGACGGGGACAGAAATTGAGCATCAGGCGATGGTGCAGTTGATGGTGGGGAGAGATTTGGATCGGTTTTATCAGCGCACCCCGCATCCGCTTGGTGAAATGCGTTTGGAAGTGCGCGGCTTGCGCACTGCGGCCTATCCGGATCACGAGACGAGCTTTCAACTCGCCGCTGGCGAAGTGGTGGGAGTGGCGGGATTGGTGGGGGCAGGCCGGACCGAAATGTTGGAGGCACTCTTTGGCGTGGTGCCGTCATTGGCGGGGGAGGTGCGGATCAAGGGGGAGCAGGTGCGGATTTCCTCACCTCAAGAGGCCATCGCGGTTGGTTTGGCGCTCGTTCCAGAGGACCGAAAGACTCAAGGAGCAATCCTCGATATGTCGATTTTGGAGAACACCAGTTTGGCAAGTTTGCGACGGGATGCCCGCGCGGGTGCCTTTCTCAATGTGGAGGCCGAGAAGGAGTTGGCTCGGGAGGGGATCAAGAACCTTTCCATTAGCACGCCGGGGGAGGAGCAATTGGTTCGCTACCTCTCCGGAGGGAATCAACAGAAGGTGGTGCTGGCAAAGTGGCTCGCAATGAAACCGCAGGTCCTTTTGCTCGACGAGCCTACGCGAGGGATTGATGTGGGGGCGAAAGAAGAAATTTACGGGTTGATCGAGGCCTTGGCTCGGCAAGGGATGGCGATTCTATTTGTCTCGAGCGAAATGGAAGAGGTCATGGGCTTGTCGGACCGGGTGTTGGTCATGCATGAGGGGGCCATTTCCGGTGAACTCCGGGGGGACGAATGCACCGAGGAGGGAATTATGTCTCTGGCCACTGGGGACGTGACAATTTTGGAATCTACCAAGGCATGAAAAAAATATTAGGGATCTTGCTCACACTCGTCGCTCTTTATGGGCTCACAGCGGCACTCGGCGATGGGTTTCTCGGTGCTTATAATCAAGAAAAGCTCCTCGAGCGGACCGCGCTTTTTGGGATTCTGGGGATCGGAGTCGCTTTTGTGATCATCACGGGCGGCATTGATCTCTCCATCGGTTCGGTGGTGTGCTTGGTGGGTTGTGGCTTGCCATGGTTGCTGGTGAAGCAGGAGTGGCCGCCAGCTCTGGCCTTGGCGGCCGTGGTCTTGGTTTCGGCGTCGATCGGACTCATCCATGGTCTGCTCATCACGAAGCTCAAGCTGCAGCCCTTTGTTGTGACCTTGTGTGGCTTGTTGGTCTATCGGGGGATCACGCGGGGCTTTACCGAGGATCAGAGTCAGGGTTTTGAAGGTGGCTTTGATGTCTTACGGAAGGTGGTGACTGAAAAGATTCCGGTGATGGGTGGCTTTGGGATTCCGTGGACTTGGATGATCTTACTGTTGGTCGCTTTGGTGGCGTGGATTTTTTTGAATAAAACCATCTACGGACGCTACCTCCGGGCTTTGGGAAACAATGAGGAGGCGGCTCGCTTTAGTGGGATCAATACTGATCGCATGGTGATTCTGTCCTACGTCGTTTGTTCCCTTCTGGCAGGTTTGGGAGGAGTGCTCTTTGTGATGGATGTGGGTTCGGCGCAGCCCAGTGACTTTGGCAACTTTTATGAACTCTATGCCATTGCGGCCGCAGTGCTGGGGGGGTGTTCCTTACGAGGGGGCCAGGGAACTGTGGTGGGAGTGGTGATTGGCGCGGCGGTGATGCAAGTGCTCAAGAACATGATTAATCTGGTGACTTGGATTCCGACTCATATTGAATTTGCCGTCGTGGGAGCCGTGATACTCGTCGCGGTGGTGGCGGATGAACTGGTGAAGCGAACCATGGCGACGCGGAGGAGAAAGTCCCAAGTGCGGTAGTCTCAAGTTTTAAGTGGGAGGGGATTGCTAGGGTTCCCTCCCAAAAGGCACTACGATGTCGTCGATGTCGTCGCTTTTTTCAGTTCGGTCTGGCATGGGGGGGGCACGCGGTTTTCCAGTCGATGCCGAGGAGTTTGCCGACGCGTGCTTGGGCGGCGTCGGGCTGGCTGGATTTCCTCGAGAATGACGCTCTTCCGAGGGTCTTTGCATTTTTCTTCCCAGGAATGAAAGCTGGAGCTTTCAGCTGCCATTTTTCAGACTGCGTCGTGATTAGGATTCGAGGGGCGCGGCAGCATAATCTGAAGGGGATCGATCTCGATCTTCCGCGCGGGAAATTGATCGTGATCACGGGCGTGAGTGGGAGCGGGAAGTCGTCGCTGGCCTTTCACACGCTCTATGCGGAGGGGCAGCGGAGGTATGTTGAGTCGTTGTCGGTCTATGCCCGGCAGTTTTTGGATCAGCTGGAGAAGCCGGAGGTCGATTTGATTGAGGGGCTGAGTCCCGCGATTGCGATCGAGCAGCGGAGTGGGTCGGCGAATCCGCGCTCGACGATTGCGACGGCGACGGAGTTGCATGATTTTTTACGGATTCTCTATGCGGCGTCGGGGACGCCGCATGATCCGGTGACGGGGGAGAAGTTGGCGCGGATGACGACGGGGGATATCGTGAAGAGTCTTTGTGCCCGGGCAGAGGGCACGCGCTTGATTTTGTTGGCTCCGATTTCTACTGAAGGAGAGGCGACGGGGATGATTGCCGATTTGCAGAGGCAGGGCTTTGTGCGGGTGCGGATTACGGGGGAGATTTTTGAGCTGGAGGAAGCGGCGGTTCATTGGCCGGAGGGGGGCGGGGAGATTGAGATCGTGATTGATCGCTTGGTGGTGAAGGACGGGCTTGATTCGCGGCTTGCGGATAGCGTCGAGATTGCGCTGCGGATTTGCGGGATGGAGGTGAGGGTCTTGACCCAAGAGAAGGGAGCGAAGGAGTGGGAGGAGATTTCTTTTGCGACGAGTTTTCGAAATCCCGAAACGGGCTTTGAATTGCCGGCCCTTTCGGCGCGTCATTTTTCTTTTAACTCGCATCTCGGGGCGTGCGAGGCGTGTCACGGGTTAGGGACGGAGGAATTTTGCGATCCCTTCCTTGCGGTGCCGGATCGGTCCAAGACGATTGGCGAAGGGGCGGTGGTCGTATGGACGAAAGGATCGAAGAAAAAGAAGGGCTGGAACCAGCTGCATCTTGAGGCGCTGGCGGCGCACTATGGCGTGAGTCTGGACGAGCGTTTTGACTCGTTGTCGGAGGATTTTTGTCAGGTCTTGTTTTATGGAACAGGTGGGAAAAAGATCACGGTGCCGTGGGAGAAAGAAGGGCAGGTTGTTCCGTGGAAGAAGGAATTCGAGGGTATTTGCCGACAGGTTGAAAGGCTGTATCTCGAGACCGAGAGTGACGGGGTGAAGCGGAGCATGTCGCGGTTCATGACCTCGCGCGAATGTCAGTCGTGCGGCGGGAAACGGCTGAAGCCGGAGTTTCTGGCGGTGACGCTCCTGAGTGAAAACGGGGGAGAGGTGGGCATTCATGATTTTTGCGGCTTGTCGATCGAGCGGGCGCGGGAGTGGTTGGCGGGAATTCAGATTTCGGAAGACCGGGCGGTGGCGATGAAAGGAGTGGTGGCCGAGTTGAAGAAGCGCTTGTCATTCCTCCATGAAGTGGGGTTGGGGTATCTTTCGCTGGACCGGGGGAGTAGCACTTTGTCGGGTGGCGAATTTCAGCGGGTGCGCCTGGCGACGCAGTTGGGGTCGGGCTTGGCAGGGGTGATTTATGTGCTGGATGAGCCGAGTATCGGGCTGCATCCGCAGGATAACGGTCGCTTGATCGGGGCTTTGTTGAGACTGCGTGATGCCGGGAATACCGTGGTGGTGGTGGAGCATGACGAGGCGATGGTGCGGGCGGCGGATCAGGTCATTGAGATTGGGCCGGCGGCGGGAGCGCATGGCGGTGAGTTGGTGGGGCAAGGGACTCCCGATGAAATTGCGAAGCTGGATAGTCCAACCGGGCGGTGGTTGAACCGAACTCCCGGGGAGGTTTCGAGTTACGAGCGGAAGTCGTCGTGCGAGCTGCGAATCAGCGGGGCGACGGAACATAATTTGAAGGGCGACACGGTCACGATTCCGTTGGGGCAACTTGTGGGGGTGACGGGGCCGAGTGGGAGCGGGAAGTCGACGCTGATTGATAAGATTCTGCGTCGGGCCTTGGCGCGGACTTTTCATCGGGCCAAGGATGTTCCCGGGGCGCACAAGAAGATCGAGGGACTGGAATTTCTCGAGAAGGTGGTGGTGGTGGATCAGAGCGCGTTGGGTAAGAGTCCGCGTTCCAACCCCGCGACTTACTCGGGTGCCTTTGATTTGGTGCGCGATCTCTTTTCACATTTACCGCTTTCCCGTCAGCGAGGATACAAAGCGGGGAGGTTTAGTTTTAACGTGAAGGGGGGACGTTGCGAGAAGTGCCAGGGAGGGGGCGCGATTCGGATTGATATGCACTTTTTGCCCGACATTTGGGTGACGTGTGAAGCGTGTCAGGGGAATCGATATAATCGCGAGACTTTGGAAATTCGCTACAAGGGGAAGAGTATCGCGGATGTTTTGGAGATGACGATTGAGGAAGCCCGGGAGTTCTTTGGTCCGGTGCCGAAGTTGAGCGCGATCATGAACGCGCTCTGCGATGTGGGGCTGGGTTATGTGAAGCTCGGTCAGTCGGCGAACACGCTTTCGGGCGGGGAAGCACAGCGGGTGAAGCTGGCGTGTGAGTTGGCGAAATCGACGCCCGGCCACACCCTCTATCTTCTCGATGAACCCACGACGGGACTGCACTATCAGGATGTGCAGGTTCTCTTAGAGGTGCTCTTTAGGCTTAGGGATGCCGGGCATTCCCTGGTGGTGGTGGAGCACAACCTTGATGTGATCGCGGCTTGTGATCATCTCATTGACCTCGGGCCGGAAGGTGGGGAGGAAGGTGGATACGTCGTGGCGGTCGGAACTCCGGCGGCGGTGATGAAGGTGGCAAAGTCCGCGACCGGGAGGGCGTTGAAAGGTTAGACCTTCGGCTTCTCGAAGAGGTAGTGTGAGACGATCCATTCGTCGCCTTCGCGGTAGCCCCAGAGTTCGGCGCAGGCCATGAAGAAGCAGCGCCACCAAACCCACCATTGTTTGGCGTTTTCATCGCCGTAAGTTTCGGCGATGAGTGGTTTGAGTTCGTCACTGGAGGTGTCCATGCGGGTGAGCCAGGCCTCAGAGGTTTTTTGATAGTGGGTGCCGCTGACTTGCCAGTGGTTTTTGATTTTGAGATCGCGTTGGAAGTAGAGGAGGAGGTCGTCGGAGGGCATTTGACCGCCGGTGAAAAAATAGCGGGCCATCCAGTCGTCGTCGCCTTGGGCCTCGTAGTGGTAGGCGTATTCGCGATGGGTAAAGATGTGGACGAAGAGAGTGCCGCCGGGCTTGAGCCAGGTGGAAATTCGTTGGAGGAGAAGATCGTAATTCTTCATGTGCTCGAACATTTCCACTGAGACGACGCGGTCGAAGACGGAGTCGCCTTCGCCTTCGTAGGAGATCATGTTGACCGTTTTGATTTCGACGTTGGTGAGGCCGCCTTCACGGGCCTGCCCTTCGATGTGTTCGCGCTGGGTCCGGGAGTTCGAGACGGCGGTGATTTTGCAATCTGGAAATTCGCGGGCCATCCAGAGCGTGAGCGATCCCCAGCCGCAGCCGAGTTCGAGGATGCGGTCGCCATTCTTTAGCCCGGCGCGTTCGCAGGTCAGTTTGAGCATGCGGGCTTCCGAGGTTTCGAGATCGCTCACGCCGGGGTCCCAGTAGCCCGAGCTATACTTCATGTGGGGACCAAGGACCTTGCTGAAGAAGGCGGTGGGGAGTTCGTAGTGTTGTTCGTTTGCTTCGTCGGTCGCGATGGCGATGGGGCTGGTCTTGAGTTCTTCGACGTGCTTCATGAGAAGCGCCTGCCGCCCTTCGCAGTCGAGTTTTTCGAAGGGGGCCAGAGTGCCCTTGAGGCGTGAGCGGATGCCAATGCGGATGAGGGCATCAGGGATGAGGTCCTTGGCGAGAAGGTCGTCGATGTTGATCATGATGATTTTTTGGGAAGGGAAGACTGCTGGGCGCAAAAAAGGAATTAGGATTCATGGCGGCAGTAAGGAACGACACCGAAATTCATTAAGACATGACCCTCGATCTCGGGACCGTGAGCCGGTGACCGGCACAGTTCGTTCGACTTCACCTTGAGCAGTCCACGACCCAAAGAGAAGCCTGCCTCACTGACAGTCCCGATCTCTTCGCACACTATCTTAATTAATTCCCTCGCCATTCCTAAGTGGCAAAGAGAGTCCGATGCAACGCTTTCCATCTTCTGCGGGGATTGAAACCCCGTCTTTGGTTCCGTCAACTTTTTTTCACATTAAGCTGCCAAGGCGGATGGTTGGATTGTCCGCCTTGGACGGGGGACCAAAAGCTCCCGCTTTCGGTTGGGGGGCGGGGGGGTGATGCGTGGTCTGCCTGCGCACCTTCGGAGCTTTCTGAATCGATGGTGCTTGGGACCGCCAGCCCAGGCTGGCGGCTAAATGCCTGCGTCCCTTCGGGACGGTGGAGACCCTGCGCGTGCGTCCCTTCGGGACTGTGAAGGCCCTGCGCGTGCGTCCCTTCGGGACGGTGGAGATGCGTCTGTGTCCTTTCGGGACGTTGGGGCCATATCCTTGCGTTCTTTTGGGACTGAGAGCTTGGGAAATCGGGTGCGGTTTACCTGGAGCAGGATTTTCCAGCACGATTTTCTGTTGTTCGGATGTTCGTCGTCGCAAACCGAACGGGCGAGCGGGCCTGCCCAAGCTGCCCGGCACTTCGACCGCTCTGGAAGGCTGTCTGCGGGGGCGTAAGCTCCCTGTCGCAGACATCGCGCCTTGGTGCGCGCGCCGCTCCTTTGCTCCGGCGAGAACGGGGACAGGAATGTCCCACTCCTTTTTGGCGATGATGGCACGCCTCCCCCTTCGACCCCGACGTCCTCAGCCGCAAAGTCGTTCATAAGGAGTATCGCAAGATTTTGATTTCGGGTTGCGGCGGTGGAAGCTTATTCCTTGGAGCGATTCCAGTTTTTTTTGGATGGTTTCAGGTTGTCATCGGGTGATGGGCAGGTCTTGATTCCTGTCATGACGAATCGACGAAATTTTCTAGCACAATCGGGTCTTGCGGCGGCGGGTCTTGGAATGGCCTGCGGTGCGGAGGCGAAGGCCGGGTATCCGATCGTAGTCTTTGAGAAGCCGATTCAAAATCTCTCCTATGATGTCATCGGTGGGGAGTTGGCGAAAATGGGCTTGCAGGGGATTGAGGCCACGATTCGGAAAGGGGGGCATATTGATCCCAAGGAAGCTGAAAACGAAGTTCCCAAGATGGTGGCCTCGTTGGCCAAGAACGGGCAGAAGGCTCTGATTGCGGCAACGAATGTTTTGGATGTGACTGCGGGGAGTGAGAAGTTCCTGCGGGTCTTGAAGGCGAATGGGATCACGAGATACCGGATGGATTACTATCGTTATGATTTGAAGAAAAGTCCGCTGGCCCAATTGCGTGAGAATACCGCGAGGCTCAAGGATCTCGCCGCGATGAACAAGGAACTCGGGGTGCAGTCGCTTTATCAGATTCACTCGGGATACCAATACGCGGGGTCATTGAGCTGGGATGCCGCGATCATGTTCGAGAAGATTGATCCGGATCATGCTGCGGTGGCCTTTGATTTGCGACATGTCCGCGGCGAGACCGGGAAGTCCTTCGAGATGGCGTTGGCCAATCTCCGTCCGCATATTCGCTCGATTTATGTGAAGGATGGGATTTGGGGTGGCGAGCGGACGAATCAGCAGAAGAACGTGCCACTTGATACCGGGTTCGTCGACAAGGCCACCTTTGACAAGGTCCGCAAGGGGCTGGGGGTGATGCCCTTGTCGCTTCACATGGAGTGGGGCAAGAGCCAGCTTTATCCCAAGGATGAGGCAATGGAGGCCATGAAATTCATTGCCCGTGATGCCAAAACGCTGAAGTCATGGCTTTAAGGAACGACTCCGAAATTGGGTAAAATCCGGCATGAGCAAGAATCGCGCGGGCCAGCCTGGGGATTCCCGACCGAAGAGGAAGGTTGCCAGGAAGCGACCTGCCAAGAAGAGGGCAAGGGGCGCCTTCACGTTACTGGGCCAAAAAGAAGAACACCGTCGCAAAATCTGGATTACCACATTTTAGGATGGTGTCTTACCTGGGGAGATGTTGTCTTTCTGATAATTTCAGACGATGAACAAGCATTATTTGTCCTTGGGTCGTTCCTCATTTTTCAAGTGGAAGAGGGGCGATGCGAGGGAGTTGGTCAGGCTTTCTTCAGGGTCCTTGGAAGAATTCGGGCTGAATGAGAGAGAATGCTTTTGTCTGGAGTGAAATCCGAGTGATCCCCGCTCTTTGATCCCCGGAGCCTGAAAAGAAGATGTCGATAACGCGGGTGAGGGTTTTCATTCTTACGATTTTTGAGGAAAGTGGATTCTTACATTTCATTCGATTCCTTTGGGTGCTAGAACCGTGGTCATGCGAAGAAAGTCACTTTGGTTCGCGCTCGCCGGGTTGGGCGTGGCAATTTTTGCGGCCTGTTCACCGGATCCTCCGATCATCAGCGCGAGTGACGTTTACGTCCCTTATGGGTTGGGGAAGAAGAATCCCTACGCCGGGATTCATACCCGGGCTGAGAATTGGCGGGAGGATTACGGTAAGTCGACATCGAGGACGGCTTCGGTGGGGAAGGTGGGTTCATGGGAGCCGATTGGATTGACCCGAACGACCGGTTCCAAGAAGAGTGCTTCGGCATTGCTGAGTGAGGTGAATGTGAAGCGGGACTATCTTTCCTATTCGGCGCGGGGGCGGACGCGCAAGGCGATGTCACCCCGGTATATCACGATTCATTCGACTCAAAACTGGAGTCGGGGAGCAGACGCAAACCGGCATTCCCTGGCGCTGAAGCGAGGCGCCCTTGGACGTCTTTCCTGGCACTACACGACCGACGAGGACCGGGCCGTGCAACATCTTCCGACGACCGAGCAGGGCAATCATGCCGACTATGATGGTCCGGGTAATCGCTACAGCGTAGGGATCGAGATGTGCGAGCATCCCGGAAATAGCAGGACCGAGACCGTGAATCGGACGGCGAAGCTCGCCGCGTGGTTGATGGTGAAGCACAATCTTCCGGTATCGAGAGTGGTGCCTCACTACAAATGGCCCCGCAAGGGCAAGAATCCCCCCAACAAGAACTGCCCGCATTTCCTGCTCGATAACGGTCGGCCGGGTAAGAAGTGGCAGGAGTTTTTAAACAAGGTGAATTCTTACCACCGCCAGATTACCGGGCGTTGATATGAGCGAGTCTACCGAGGACGTTTGGTATCAGTGCCAGCGATGCACGAACTGCTGCAAGTGGGAGGGCGATGTGGTTCTCGAGGAGGGCGAGGTTGAGAAGATCGCCGGGTTTCTGGGGCTGCCGCTGAATGAGTTCGTGAAGGACTACACGCGTCTGCGGGACAACCGGCAGGGGCTTTCGCTGATCGACAAGGAAGGGACGACCGAGTGCATCATGTTGGATGGAGCCGACTGCCGGTTGCAGGCGGTGAAGCCGGTGCAGTGTGCGGGATTTCCGAATCGCTGGAATTTTCCGAATTGGCGGGAGGCGTGCGAGGCGATTCCGGTGCCGCGGCCGGAGGGGTTATAGTAAAGTGTTGCATCCACCTTAAAATGTGGGGTGTCTCCTTGTTCCTTTCCGCGATGACTGCGTTGTCACCCTGTTAAGAATCCAGATTTATAAAAAGATTCCGGGTTACCCTCACGGAAATTACCGGCGGATCGACCCGACATTTCAAGGCGGTCACAGCACTACCGGTGGTAGGGCTCACCGCGTTTGATGGTGTAGGCGCGGTAGAGGTGTTCGAGGAGGACGACGAGGGCGAGTTCGTGTTGGAGGGTGAGGGGGGAGAGGGCCCAGATGGCGTTGGCTTGGAAGCGGAGTTCGGGGGGGGTGGCCGTTTGTTTTATTCTTAGGCAGTGGGTTTTCTGGTGGAGGGGGAGGATGAATGGCTTTTTTGTGGGGATGGGTCGCCGAAGAAGATGATTTCTGATTCTTGATTGGCCCAGTTGCAGTATTCGATGTCGAGGGCGAACCAGTGGTTGAGAGGCTGGCACCCCACCGAGGAGCCGTTCCAAGGGACGAAGGGGACCATTCCTTCGGCGGCGATGCGGGGGTGGACGGCGGTGTTGAGGAGAAAAATTCATCGAATCCGAAGGTGGGCCATTCACTGCCGAAGATGGGAATCTCCCGTGGGCCGAGGGTGCAGACTTTTGGGATGTTTCCTTGGAGGCAGTTCCACACGCAGGCTTCGGACAGGAGGGTCATGGGGAGAGGGGAGCATGACCCGAATTGGCAGGCGAGGACGGTGCGGTAAGTACCGGGCGAACCCACGCCATCGTCATCGGCTCCGATGAAGTAGGGGACGCGCCAATATTTGAGGCTGCTTTCGGCGATTTTTTCGGTCCGCTCGATATCGTGGATCACGCCGGGGGCGCGGTCGGAATCGGTGATCAGGTTTCCAGAAAAGGGAGGTTGAAACGAGATGACCGGTGGGTTTGGGATTGTGAATGGAATCGATTCGAAAAAGCTCTTTGATTTCAGCTTTTGAGGCATCCGTGGCTTGCTCTTGGTAGAAATCCAAAAGATTGTCATCCAGTAAGGGGAAGGTATCTGACCAGCTCATGAATATCATTTTGACACGCCCCCCCCCCTGAGGCGATACTGAAGACGCAATTAGAAAAAAATCATCAAAATTACGCGCAGATTGTTTGTCAAAAAAAGTTCGTTTGCCGCTGGATCGCTCACGTTCCTCGGTATTGGAAAGGCTCTCGCTGACGGCGACGGTTACTCTTCCAAGAAAAGAGTCCTAGCCTACGAGTTTTTCACTGTGACTGCAGGGGAAAGTATCGATTTCACATCTCCCGGCGAGGACCCTCCTACAACTGGACAACTGATCGCTGCTGAGGACAAGGGGATGACGTTGGTCTTGGAAGGGTTATTGGATAAGACGTTCGGACAACTTACTAAAGAGCAGTGGGGCTGGGTTGATAAACAGGCTCAGCGGATTGATCAATGGGACGAGATGACTAATTCGCCGCAGTTCAATCTCACGTATCTCGGAAACGATCAATGGAGAATAACTCCTGGAGGTTTTGATGCAATGTATGTGCATTACTGGCTAGTATGAGTGATTCCCAATCCAAAAAAAATAAGATCATCTTCCTGGTCTTAGGTTCTATCGGATTGTTGGTCGTTGTCCTAACAAGCTGGAAGGGAAATGACGGTCAGTCTGAGCCAGAACGATCGCTGAGTCAGCGTAAAGATCTGGCAAGTGATCGGAAGGTGAATCCAAGGAGTGTTGGAATAGTGCGATCCCCCCGTGTCAGGTTGTCTGAAAGATCAGCAAATGTAGGGGCGGCGTTCACGGCACTCCGAAGCGAAATTGTCGAATCGACGATTGGGCGTAGCTTTATGATCTTTGATGAAAGTCTTGAGGACAGACGCCTCACGATTGTTTGTATTCGAAAGCCATCAAGTGAGGAGCTTTCAAGTTGGGCTGCGAGGAAAGACGATCTTGGAGGAAGTCTTGAAGGAGCTGAGCAAGCTGAGCTTGATGAACTCTTCAACAACGAGCTGGGGTGGCATGGGTTTTCTGAATCAAATTTCAGAGTGGTGGCATTCCGAGTTCCGTTTGACGAGGATGAGCCAGTTGGAGTCTCAATTTATGACAAGGATAAAGAACCCTATAAAGATGGTGAAACCATGGGGATTCCCAAATGGAAATTTATTCGCGGCTCTGATGAAAAGGAGTGGCCTTTTCAAGAACTCTTGAAGTTTGAGTAATGGAGGGGGCTGGAAGACTTCCTGCTATTGTGAAAGACCGGCGTTTTCCAGAAATTGAATTAAGAAATCGAGTCTTTTTCTGACTTCGGGGGTTTCGAGGAGGCGTTGTCGGTCGTTGGGGTCGTGGATGAATTGCTGGGCGATGGCGTCGGAGGAGGTGGCGGAGTCGCCGGCGCGGTCGAGGGTGTCGTTGAGCCGGGCGGTGACTTCTTTTGGGAAGCCGGTGAGGGCTTTGTTCATGGCTTTGCGGAGGCGGGCGAGGTAGGCGCTTTCTTCGGCGGCGGGGAGGGTGGTGTCGATGACGGGGCGGATGGAGGCGTAGGGAAGGGTTTTTCATCGGAGTGCCAGCTTTCGAAATAGACGCGGAAGACGCCGTGGAGGAGGAGGTTGGAGGTGCCTTCGTCGCTTTCGCGGGAGGCGCGGATGAGGCCGATGGTGCCGACGGGGGCGGCGCAGCGTTCGGGGTCGTGGCTGTCATCGTCGAGGAGGTTGCCGACGCAGAACATGGCGTTGCCTTGAATGGCTTCTTCCAGCATTTGGCGGTATCGGGGTTCGAAGAGGTGGAGGGGGAGGGCGCCGTGGGGGAAGAGGACGGTGTCGGGGAGAAGGATGACATCCCATTTTTCGGGGATGTTGAGGGAGTCCATGAGAATTTTTTGTGCCTTAACGGTGGTAGGGTTCGCCGCGTTTGATGGTGTAGGCGCGGTAGAGTTGTTCGAGGAGGACGACGAGGGCGAGTTCGTGTTGGAGGGTGAGGGGGGAGAGGGCCCAGACGGCGTTGGCTTGTTGGCGGAGTTCGGGGGTGTGGCCGTCGGAGGCGCCGATGAGGAGGGAGATCGTTTTGAGGCCGGGGTCCATTTCCCATGTGTTGAGTTGATCGACGAATTGGCTGGTGGTCCAGGCTTCGCCGCGTTCGTCGAGGGCGATGCGGAAGGTTCCTTCCGAGCGGGCGAGGAGGTCGGCTGAGACGGATTCCGAGTCGCCTGCTTTGAGGTAGATGAGTTCGACTTTGGCTCCGCGCTGGAGGCGTTTGAGGTATTCGGCGATGCCGGTCTTCGCGTAGGCGAGGGCGGGTTTGCCGGCGGCCAGGATTCTCCAAGTCACGTTAATCGAGGAGGTCGTGGACTTCGTCCGTGACAAATTCGGACTCGGTGGCTTCGTGAACGGCGAGTCGCATTTGTGCCTTGAGGGTCTCGAAAGGAATGGGCGGGCGGCTGGTGGTGAGGATGTGGTGCATGGCCTCGTAGGGGGCGTGGGTCTTCGTTTTGACGAGGCGGATGGCTTTGACCGCGAGGGCTTCGGCACCTCCGGCGGTGAGAAGAAGGGGGAGGTGCTGCCGGAGTTGATCCCATTCGGTGTCGGGAAGCTTCAGGCCGCGTTTGCCACTGAGGGCTCTGAGCAGGGCAAGCGATTCGTTTTCTTCGATGGCGGGAAAGATGGGGATTTTGACGTCAATCCGGCCCGGGCGTTTGAGGTCGACTTCGATGAGGTCGGGTCGGCTGGAAGCGAGGATCCAGACGAGCTTGCCACGGTTGCGGGGGTTGGACATTTCCTTGGCGATCATGGAATAGACGCGGCTGGAAACACCGGAGTCACCATCGCCGCCGGCGCGTTTTCCGAGGGCCTGGTCGGCTTCGTCAATGAAGACCATGCAGCGGTCGAGGGCGTGCAGGAGGGAGAAGATTTTCTCAAGGTTGGCTTCGGTCGACCCGACCCAGCGGTCGCGGAAGTTCTTGAGGGTGACGACAGGCACTCCGGCTTCTCCGGCGAGGCATTCGGCGAGGTAGGTTTTTCCGGTGCCGACCGGGCCGCAGAAGAGATAGCCCATGGGCATCGCTTCGAGTTCGTCGCGACGCCAGAGGTCGAGGTCGCGGCGGAGCCAGTCTTTGACGACGTCGAGGCCGATGACGCCATCGAGTGAGCGGTCGGGTTCCACGAATTCGATGAGGCCCGCGCAGTCGCGTTCGACGAGTTCCTTTTTGAGTTGGGCGAAGTCATTTTCGACGAGGGCCTGTTTGTCGTAGTGACGCCGGAGAAGGAGGTCTTCGACGGCGCTGCCGGTGGCTCCCCGCAGTCGGGAGGCGGCCCACGGAAGGCGGTCGTTGATGTTTTCGGTGGCCGCTGGGCAGTTTTCGGAAAGAGTCTTGATGATTCCGGTGAGTTCTTCGGTGGAGGGGAGGGCGATTTCGAGTTGGGCGATCGAGGGATGCCGGGCGACAATGGAGTGAAGGCCGTTGAGGTTTTCCGAGAGGAGGAAAACGGCTTGTTGGTTTGCCGCAAGTCTTCCCTCGGAAGCCCAAGTCTGCCAGACGCTTGCGAGGGCGTGAAGGTCGTAATTGAGGGCGTTGGGAAGGGAAGGGCAGAGGAGGTGGGCCCCTTTAAAGATGAGGGCGACCTTTGGGGCTTTGGCACCGATCGCACGCAGGTTGCGGATGTAGGCGAGGTAGCGACCGAGGAAGCGGGAGGCGTGCAGGGGCGGGGTCGGGAGGTCCGGCTCGCCTTTCAGGAAGGGCCATTGGTAGAATTCCTTGCGGCCCCGCTCGATTTCGATTCCGCTGCCGAGGTTGTAACTCAGGACAATGTCGAAGCGGGGGAGGAGAACTTCGGAGAGGAATTCGCTGAGACTTCCGAGGCGGGGGACGTTGACCGGCAAATAAAAACGGTCATCGACATTCCCGTGGAGGGCGAAGCATCCGGCGGCGCCGCTTTCGTATTGGGCGATGACCTCGTTGGCCCAAGGCGGCAGTGTCGATTTCATTCTTCGGGTTCGTCCGGGTCGGGAACTTCGACATCGGGGATGCCTGGATCGGGGTGCTCGGAAGGTTGTTTGTTGATGACCAGCTTTAGCCAGAGGAACGCTCCCCCGATTAAAAAGAAAATGACAAGGAGAAACCGAACCAGCCTGCGGCGCTTTTTCATGTAGGGGATTGCTTAGGCAGACTCACCTTCAGGTCCCATCGTTCCCTTGGTGGTCTCTGCAGCGGGGGTGGTTTCGGTCTTGGGAGCCTCGGTGGACTCAAGTTCGATTCCTTCGGCGGCGGCAAAGTCGGCGAGCGCCATTTCGGCGAGGGCGTCCTGCTCGGAAGCTTGCTGGTTGATGTCGGTCATGTTCACCTGATCGCGGGCGACGCGGGCGCGGCCGGCCGCCTTGGTGCGTTCCTCTTCGACCATTTCTTCGAGTCGGTTGAGAGTGTCACCGGAGCCGCCGATTTCGGTCACCATGCCGGAGGCCATTTCGTTGAGTTCAGCCATCGCTTTGGTGGACTTCATCTCGTCGAGGTTGCGGGTGAGTTCCTCGATGCGGTCTTTGGCGGCCTTGACGCTGACATCGCGGGCCCTCACGAGTTCCTTGTAGCGGGTGTCGGCCTCGACCATCTGGGCGTGGACAGTGTCATGCTCTTTGTCGACGGACTGAAGCTGGAGGGCGAGCTTGCCGGCGGCCTCCCGGTTGCCAGCTTTGAGGTTGGCAGCCGTTTTGGCGCGGAGTTCGGTTTCTTCCTTGTCGAGCTTCTTGGCTTTCGACATCAACTTCTCGACCAGTCCGGCATGGGCGGCGAGGCCTTTGTTGAACTCGGAGATTTGGCGCCGAAGATTTTCTTTTTCGTTTTCCAGAAGGGCTTCAGGATTCCGTTTTTCGAGTCCTCCGACGAAGAGTCCAAAGAAGCCTTTGATGAGATTTTTGATCCGCTTAAACATGGTTGATAAAATGTTAGGCGAATTCTGGCCCACCCATCCCGGTCCTGCAAGGAGAGACGGGGAGAAAAAAAGACGATTTTTTTAGGAGTCAAGGAAGCTGATCGACCGAGAGAAGGAAATCGCGGACGATTTTGCTAAAGGTCTCCGGGTGTTCCCAAGGTGCCCGGTGCCCGGAGTTGGGCACGTGGATGTGGCGTCCCCGGCCAAGTTTCCGGACGGCTTGCTCCGCGACCCCGCAGTATTTGTGGTCCAGTGCTCCGGTGATCCAGAGGACGGGGCAGTCGATACCCGGAAAGGTGGGCAGGAGATTGGACTGCGTGCCCAGTGACCAGTCGCGGAATCCCTGGGCGACATTCATTTGGTTGGCAAGGGTGGCCTGGTGGAAGCCCCGGGTGGGCAAGCGGTTCCCTTGCAGGACTTCCATGGCGTTCCATCGGCGCAGGAAGTCATCCCAATCGGAGTCGACAAGGCGGGCCCATTCTGCGTCGTGACGGAGGCGTTCCTTGTGCCCGGTATGGAGTCCGGGGTGGGCTGAGACGATGATCGCGGCTTTCCATTTTTCGCGATCGGCAAGAAGGGCGTGGAGGGCGAGACGACCTCCCATGGAGTAGCCGAGCAGGACGTCGCCCTGGCTGGCTGACCGGGCAATGGATTCTCCGGCATCGATCAGCGAGAGGGGGCCGGTTTCCAACATGGACCAGAGATCGACGGCGTGGATCTTGGCTCCGAGTCGGCCGTCGAAGAGGTCCCAGGATTCGGGAGAGCCCACATTTCCGTGCAAGCAATGGATCATGGGCGCCAGAAGCCGAAGAGTTGTCGGGCGCAGCCCATTCCAAAGGCAAGCCGATGTTTCCGGGGTCGGGCGGGTTCGACCTTGTGTAAAGGGAGGAAGGCCAGAAAAACGGGAGTGAGAAATCTCCTGAAAGGCCCCCGATGAAGAACAAAGCTCCGAAACACCCACTGAGTGTCCCAGGGGATGATCGTCTGATCGAGATCGTAGAGGATAAATTGTTCGGGTTGCGGCACTGGATGGGAAACTTAAGACTTGTTTGGAAAAATGGAATTTCAATCTGAAATGGGGCCGTTAGGGTCTTGCCAGTGAAAAGACTTTTGCCCCTCGCAATGATCCCGATGAGCGCGCTTGCGCAGAATCCGGTGGTGCCGGTGTTGGATGCGCTGATTCCCGATAAGGAGAAGGTTGATGACGAGACTCAATGGAGGGTGGTGCTTGCCGATCACTTTGGGACGGAGGAGATCAATGACAATGCGGTGAGGTTTACTGCGGAGTGGAACTATTTGGATGGGGCGCCGGGAATGACTCACTTTGATTTTCTGTTGTTTAGGGACCGGACTCCGGTGACAACGACGAACTTTTTGGGCTATGTGAATCGGGGAGACTATTTGAATATGGTGATTCACCGATGGGTTCGGGATTTTGTTCTTCAAGGAGGAGGCTTTACGATTACGGAAGGGGCGGAGAGGCCGGTATCGGGCAAGGTGCCTACGCAAGCTCCTATCGTAAACGAATTTGGGGTGTCGAACACCCTTGCAACCGTTTCCATGGCCAAGCTGGGTGGAGACCCTGACAGTGCGACGAGCCAGTGGTTTGTGAGTACGGGAGCGAATTCCGACAACCTCGATTTTCAAAACGGGGGGTTCACGGTGTTCGGGAGGATCAGCCAGGAGACGTTCTCCAATGTGATGGATTTGAATGACGGGGTTGAGTTTGCTCCGTTTAATTTGGGCGGGGCGTTTTCCGGCACTCCTTTGGTCACGGGAACGACCGATGAAAACTTCACCGCAGATCGATTTTTTCGTTTTTTGTCGACGGTCGAGATTCCTCTGCCGGCCGGGCAGGCGGGGGTGGATACCGCCCTCACCTACCGTATTGTTTCCGAGGTTGGTGACGGGTCGGTGAGTGGGAGTATCGTCGATGGGGAATTTGTGGTGGATTTCCTGGAGTCGCAAATTTCCGGACGGAGAACTTTTGTGATCCAAGCGGAAGATTCCGTGGGAAACCAGGTTGTTGATACCTTTACGGTTGAGGATTTTGCGAGTTATGAGGAATGGCGTCGTGACCAGTATCGCGGAGCGGATTTTCTCGATGAGGAGATCAGCGGACCTCTGGCAGATCCCAATGCGGATGGCGTGACAAACTTTGCCCTGTATGTGTCCGGTCTGCCGGCGACGGGAGATCAGAGTCAAAAAGTGAAAGCTCCTACGGTTACGATTGTCGGATCGAATACTCAATTAAAGTTCGAGGTTGCCATTGGTCTGCGCGGGGTTGGCTTTATTCTCGAACAAAGCTCAGATTTAGAGAATTGGAGTGACGTTGTCGGAGCGACAGAAACGAGAGAGAAACTCGATGATCGTGATTCGCTCAAATTCACTGTTCCGGGGACTCCCGCTTCGAACTCCAAAGTCTTCTATCGCGTTCGCTTTACTCAAACTACCCCATGATTTTAAGATTACTCATTCTTTGCCTTCTGCCGCCTCTGGCAGCCCGGGCCCAGTTGATTGCTGACTTCGTAACCACGGAGGGCGACTTTAGCGTCAATCTTGACTATGTGAACGCGCCTCTGGCCTGTGCCAACTTCGTGCTTTTATCTGGAAAGGGGGTTGATGTGTGGGAGACTCCGTCTGGCGCGGCCTCATACACCAGCGTCAACTACCATATCGCCGCCGAAAGCGAGACTTCCCGGCCTGATCTCAATGTCCGCTTTGTCGATGTGGATCCCGGGATCTCGGGCTCGCTCGCTCGATACGATATTTATCAGCAGAACACCCATCTTGGGAGTGTCAGCACGTTCCCCAATTCCTTTGGGGCACTTTCAGACATTACAGGGGAGAATCGTTTTGAGATGAAGCAGATTGAGTCCGGTCCGAACAAGTATGAGATTCGCTTCAATTATCCTCGTCAGTGGGTGGATTCCCGTTTTCAGACGATCCGGGATGCTCCGATGTATCAGAGCATCCCCATCACCCGGGTGGAGCGAGGGAAGCGCTTCTATAGTGGTTCTTTTACAAATAACGATTTTGAGAATCCAGGGTATCATTTTCAGGATGAAAACATTCTCTCCGGGAATCCCGGTTCCCCTTGGGTTTTGGCGATGGATAGCACTGCCAAGAACACGAATGGATCCCGCTTCTTCATTACTTCCGCCGTTGATCCTTCCTTGAATGGAAGGTATACCGCCTTTGGAACCGTCGTCCAAAATATCGGAAGGGAGATCGTGACTCATATTGCGAACAGCGGAACTGATCAGTTGGGGGTTCCCAACGAGCCGATGTTTATCCTCTCGATCTCTTTTCGGAGATTCCAGGGAGCGCGCAATTTTTTTGAGGCTTATCATCAAGGCTTCCTTCCGGGAGGTATCCGTCCGCTGCCCTTGACCATGGAGCGCCGGAACGGGCGTTTTTCGCTGATCCCGGCGTTGAAGCCCCGTTCGTTGACCAGCATTTCCACGAGCTTCGATTTGAAGACCTATGAGACCGGAGGGATTCTCAGCCAGTCACCGTTACTTACCGAAGCCCCGGCCACCGATCTCACGACGATCATGGGTTTTGCTCCAAAGCTATTCTTCAAAGGATTCACCACGTCTCTTCCGAACTGGCCTTCGGCGGACCTTAACTTTATGGGGACTAGTTACCGCTTCGATCTGAATTCCAAGAATACTTTAGGGACCCAGAATGCTTTCGGCTTTCTGAGGTTGAACTTCGATACCGGGGGGAATGCGGCATCTTATTCCGTCAATACGAGTGCTCAAAGGAATGTGCCTGGAGAAGATCCGGTCATCGTGAGGACCCAGGGATCGGGCGCCGTGGGAGTGACCTACAGTTCCACCGAGGGGCCTTACAAGGGGGAGATGGTCCTGACTGTTTTGTCAGGACCACTTGAGATGGATGAGTTCACTTTGAATTTTGAAGCTTCTTCGGTGAGATCCTTTTCCGCAATTCAGTCTGATAGCGGACCTTTTTTCTTTGGCTACGGCGGAACCTATCAACAGGTAAATTAATTTTTGACAATGGCTTTTACCCCCCCCGTATTTCGTCCCGCCGAACCCCATGAATTCGTGCCCGCCGATTATTTTTGCGAGCTTCCGCTCGTCAGTCAGTTCCCGAATGAGGCTCCGTTCGAAGTCGATCTGGGTTGTGGGGATGGCAAGTTCACCCTGGAAATGGCGCGGGAGTTTCCGGAGCGTAATTTTTTGGCCGTGGAGCGGCTTCTGGGCCGGGTGCGCAAGGTTTGCCGCAAGGCCGACAAGATGGGCCTGGAGAATCTTAAAGTGCTCCGGCTGGAGAGCCTCTACACGCTCGAATGGCTCTTGCCGGCGGGTTCGATTGATCGCGTGCACCTTCTGTGTCCCGATCCCTGGCCGAAGGCGAAGCACCATCGGCGCCGCATGTTTCAGGAGCCGTTCTTGAAGGCACTTGTGCGGGTCTTGAAACCGGGAGGGGAGTTTTTCTTTAAGACCGATCATCGGGAATATTATGAATGGTGTGAGGAACACCTTGCTGCGTTCGACGGCTTGGATCGCATTGAGTGGCCCGAGGATGGTTTCTTCTACCCCAAGACGGACTTCCAATTACAGTGGGAAGCCGAAGGGAAGGTCTTGCAAAGGATTCGGGCTAGGAAGGCCTTCTAGCCTCCGGGCCGACGAGGGAGGTCGGGGCGACCAAGCCTGCGGACAAGATCATCTTGCCAGCCTCTTCCAGGGTCATGTCACTCTTCATCACTTTTTCATCATCGATGAGGACGACGAATCCCGTCATCGGGTTGGGCGAGGTGGGAATGAAGACTGAAGTCGTTCCCTTACCGGTTTGAGAATCGACAAAAGTCCCCGTGATGAAGCCGATCAGGCGACAGCCGGGGCTGGGATACTCGACGTAAGCGACCCCTTTGAATTTCTGTGCCCCGCCTAGATTGCGGACGGCATCGACGAATTGTTTGGTGGTCGCGTAGACGAATCCGAAGAGGGGAATGCGGGTCATGGTGTCATCGATCCATTGCGTGATTTTTTTTCCGGGGCGGTTGGTGACCGCGATCCCTACTAAAAAGAGGAGGGCAAGGGGGATGAGGAGCCAGAGGAAATCGTCGCCCGGGAATCCTTCGAGGGTCCAGGGCTGCCGCTCCTCTGGCTTGATGCCCCGGCTCCAGTTGAGGGTGTTGAGAACACCGTTGATGATAGCGAGTCCGATCTTGTGAAGGAGACGGAAGACGAGAACGACAATCCACCCGGTCGCCAGGACCGGGATGACGGTCGCCATTCCGGCCAGGAAGGGCTTGAGGATTTTACGGACCCGCAGGTGGCGCGCTTCGCGAGGTTGGCCAATTGGGTCTTCGGAATTCTGTGACATTTGACAGAAGGATCATGCGCCCTAGTTGGCGGCCTGACAACACCGGGATTTTCCATGACGGAAATCAAGGAATGTGTGAGGGTTCCCCGCCGTCACCGCACGAGCGCTTTTTGCATGCGTCTTCTCATTCTTATTATGCCACTGCTTCTTCTCTGGGTTGCTTTGGAGTCGGGGTTTTCAACGGCGGACTCGGTGGATGCGCCGGAGACATCCACGAGGGGGCAATCGGCCAGCACTCCCGGCGCTGATTTCCGGGGCTTCCGTAAAGAGGGGAGGAGAGCTTCCCGAAGAGTATTGCACCATGCTTCCAATTTGACCCGTCTGGAGGGAGTCGAGGCTGGGCAGCCCATCCCGGCCAAATGGGTGGGGACGCCTGAGTTGGTGGAGTTTGTGTGGCAGAGGATGGATCCGGTCCTGTTGGCGCGGCTGTCATCTGAAGATCGGGAGGGGCTGAGGTCATTTGTGGGCAATCTGACCGGGCCGGGTGCTGGCGGGCAACCCTGGGTTTGCTGGGGCCCTGATGTTTCCCTGGCAAAGGTCGCGGCCTATCATGAGGCTGAGAAATTGACCGGACTGAATCGCTCGGGAGTCGCGCTTTTTGCCAATCAGTTCTTATCCGGTGGGAAGTGGAACCGGACTGCCACCCATGGCTTCGCCAATGGCACGCAGGGTCTGCCGGTGACTCTGACGTGGAGCCTTGTTCCAGACGGGACAAGTGCGCCCGGTCTCAATGTCCCGGGCACCGAGCCCTCCGACTTAAGGTCATGGCTGAGTTCCATCTATGGCGGCTCGGCATCGGGTGTCGCTTCGGAGCAACCTTGGTTTCCTGTCTTGCAGGCTGCCTTTGACGAGTTGGCAGAAACCTGCGGGGTCATCTTCGTCTACGAACCCAACGACGATGGTCAAAGTCTGGCTTCCGCCCCGATTGGGGTCCTGGGGGTCCGGGGTGATATCCGGTTGGCTGCGAGAGAGATCGATGGCAACAGCGGGACCCTGGCCTTCGCCTTCGCACCTGACCGGGGTGATCTCATTCTGGATTCTTCAGACTCGATTTTCAACGCGACGTCGTCCGCCTCGCTGCGGCTCCACAACACGCTCACCCATGAACTGGGGCACGCCCTGGGCTTGGATCACGTCTGCCCGCTCAACCAGAGTAAGCTCATGGAGCCCATTCTTACGCTATTTTTCAGAGGGCCGCAGTTCGATGAATTTCAATCACTTCAGCGGCTCTACGGGGATGCCTTCGAGCATCACTCGCCGGATCGGAATAACGATACCCTGGCCCGTGCGACCCCGCTTACTCTCATCCCTGATGGCGAATTGGATCTGCCCAGGCTGAGCATCGATGACAACAGTGATGTGGACTACTTTCGATTCTCCCTGCTGGAAGGTCAGAAATTGTCAGCGACTCTGACACCGGGTGAAGGGAGCTATCTGGAAGGGGGGGCGATCGGCGATACCTGCACCGGGGGGACGCCCTTTGACTCGGAGGCCATTCACGATTTAAGGTTGGAGCTTTTCAATGCTGACGGATCATCATTGCTGGCCTTTTCATTTTCCGGCGGTCTTGGGGACGGAGAAGAGATCGATGACTTTGAGGTGATGGAAGATGGGGATTATGTCATCCGGGTGAACGGAGGGAGTGTCAATGCGACCCAGCTTTACCGAATGCAATTGAGACTGTTAGATCGTCCGCCTGCTCCGCGACTTGTGCGGCTCTCCTCAAGCGTGATCGAAGAATCCGGAAGGGTGAAAAATGGTCGCTTGGATCCCGGGGAGACCGTCAAGGTCAGGATCGTTCTCAAGAACGAGGGTCGGCTGGCAACTTCGGATCTCGTGGCGGATGTTGTGGTGCCGGGAAACGTGACCCTCTTTTCCTCGACCTTCGGGACGAGCACTCTTGAGTCTGATCTCACCTCCTACCTCGATTTGGTTTTTGGAGCCGTAGGCGATTGTGGCGATCAATTCGAGGTGAATGTTGCCATCGAATTCGGGGGTGAAGAGCCTCTCATCTTCGATTCAGGGCATACCCTGGGCTTGTCCGAAACGGTGGTCCCCATCGATTTGAATTTCGATGGCTCATCGTCACTTCCTGCGGGTTGGATCACCTCGACGACCGGGGTTGGAATTGCGTGGCGGATCTCGACTGCGCGATCAGATTCGCCGCTGAGAGCGGCCTTCGCAGACAATGTCAGCGCGGTGGGAGAAGCGATTTTGGAATCTCCGGCGGTGGTTCTGGGGTCGGCTGGGGGAAACCTGACGTTCACCCATTTCTATCGAAATGAATCCAACTTTGATGGGGGAGTCCTCGAAGCCTCGCGGGATGGCGGAGCTTGGTTTGATTTGCCGGAGAGCGCGGCGGAGGTGATTTCCGGAGGGTATGACGCGACCATTAGCAGCGCTTACCGTTCCCCCATTGCAGGGCGTCGGGCCTGGTCGGGTTCCAGAAGTAGTTTTTTGACAACTTCCATTCACCTTCCGGCATCCTGGGCCGGGGAATCAGTCCGCTTTCGCTGGATCCTCGCCCACGATTCCTCGACCTCCATCGAAGGTTGGTATCTTGACAATCTCCGGGTCAGCACCACTTCGATGCAATGTGAAGACCATCTGCCGGTCTTATCGCTGACCTCGACCGGGTTTTTCCTCCGCGAAAACTCTCCGGGCAGGCAAGTGAATCTCATCGTCTCGTCCGAACTCCCGCTTATGAATGCGGTGTCATTTTCCCTGCGGCCTTCCGGGTTGGCCGGCTTGGCCGATTTTACCGGTTCGTTGAGCGCCATCTTGCCCGCCGGGCAGTTGAGTGTCTCGCTCCCACTCTCGGCGGTCGCTGATGGGCTCGAGGAAGGACCAGAAAGCCTCCTGATCAGTCTCGAGAGCGACCATCCGGGGTATTTTTCCGGGAGCCCTGCCAAAGTGAGCCTCTCAATTTTGGATTCTTCCGAGGTGAGTGAATGGATGGCGATGTTCTTCCCTTCGCCCGTGCCCTTGGAAGGGGACTCGGATGGCGATGGATTCAGCGAGATCGCCGAATATCTCCTGGGCACCGATCCTTCCTCCCGGACTTCTTTTACCCAATTGACGGTGGAGGCAAAAGACGGTGGATATTTGATTCCGGTCGGGATGCTTCCTTTGCGGCCCGACGCCTCGCTGGGAGTGGAGTATTCCAATGATTTGTCAGCATGGACTTCAGGAGGTTTTTCGCTCGTTCCGGAAGGGCTGATGTTGGAGCCGGGCCGTGGAGAACGTTTTTTCCGGCTGGTCTTCTCGCTTGACGAATAGAGTTCCGCCTTCCCTTTTTCATCATTTTCGGCAAGACAAGGCCCCGATGACTGCTGCCGAACTCGCTCAATCAGCTCAAACCGATTCCCAACCGCCCGCTGGACTCTCCTTGGCGCAGCAGGCGCTTTGGCTTGCCAAGGCCGGACGCTGGGAGGCCTCACACGATCTTTGCCAGGATGTCCCGGATCCAGCCGGGGCCTGGATTCATGCTTATCTCCATCGCGAAGAAGGGGACCTCGGCAATGCCTCCTATTGGTATCAGCGGGCGCGCAAGGAGGTTCCCGCCCGCTCGGTGACGCTGGCTGAAGAGTGGGGCCAAATTGCCGCCGCTCTTTCTTAATTCAACATACAAACATGGCAAAACCTGGTAAAAACGTTCGACGCGCTGCGGTCTCTGCTCTGAGAGCCTGGGCCAAAGGACATGTCTACGCCGATTCCCTCATCGAGCGGCACGCCGAGCGCAATCATCTTTCGAGTCAGGATCGTGCTCTCATGAAAGCGATCCTGATGGGGGTGCTGCGCAATCGCAGTTTGCTCGACTACTGGATTGCCATCTTTCGCAAGGGGAAGCTCGATCCCGAGGTTCGCGACGTTCTCCGCGTGGGCATGTGCCAGCTGCTCATTCTGAGAATTCCGGATCACGCCGCCATTTATGAAACCGTGGAGTGTGCCCGTAAACCCGTCCAGGGATTGATTAATGCCGTCTTGCGAAAGGCGGCCCATGCCCGGATGCGGATGCTCCGCGAGTTGCCCGAGGTGGAATTGGCGACGCAGTATTCCCACCCGCACTGGCTTTGGAAGCGCTGGAAAAGCCTCTTCGGTAAGAGCAATGCGGTCGCGCTCATGGATTGGAACAACGTTCCTGCCGAAAGCCATTATCGGGTCAACTTGCTCAATCCGCCACCCGCAGATGCTCCGGAACCCACCAATGAACACGAGGCTATTGGAAGCGGGCACTATTACATCACCGACCCCTCAACTTCCCACGCCCCCGCGCTCCTCGCTCCCCGGCCCGGTGAGACGGTGCTTGATGCCTGTGCTGCTCCGGGTGGGAAAGCGGTGCAATTGGCTGGTCTCATGAACAACGAAGGTCGTTTGGTGTGCACCGATTCCAACGAAAAGCGCCTGCCGCGTCTTCAGGAAAATTTGAAACGCTGCGGCGTCCGGATTGCGGAGGTCGCCCAGCACGATTGGACCCAGCCGGCCCCTCTGGAATGGCACGGGCTTTTCGACGCCATTCTTCTCGATGTTCCTTGCTCAAACACCGGGGTTTTGCGGAGGAGGGTCGATGCCCGCTGGCGTTTGCAGAAGAAGGATATCGATGAACTCAATGTCATTCAGAAAAAAATTCTGGAAGCGGCCTTGCCTTGTCTTAAGGCGGGCGGACGCATCGTCTACTCGACCTGCTCGATTGATCCCGGGGAAAACATCGAGCTGGTGACCAAATTTGCTCAAGAACACGAACGAGTGACACTGGGGGAATCACGCCAGCTCCTGCCCTTCAAGGACGATTGCGATGGCGCTTTTGCGGCGCTTTTGACGATCAAGGGATAGGGTGCCGACTGCAAGCCTCCCTTGACCCGCCCCTCGAATCGGCGATAGTAACCCACAACAAAAAACTCTATGAAGCGTCTTTTCATTTTCCTTCCGCTCGCGGTTTTTCTTCCGTCGTGCAGTCCCCTCGATAGCAATGAGACCGGCCCGGGCTATCTTGCCGCCTTCCGGAGCGGGGTGCCTGACCGCAATAAATTGCTGGAGCACCAGCGTGGATATTGGGATGGCGATAATGTCCAGGGCGCACCCCAAATCAGAATCAAGCGTGACGAACAGAAGGCCTACTTCTACAAGGGGCCTGAATTGGTCGGGGTGAGTCCGATTGCTACGGGCAAGACGACCCATACCACGCCCGCAGGATCATTTAAGATCACCCAGAAGAACAAGGATCATAAATCGTCGCTCTACGGCGTGATTCGCAACACCACCACCGGCCAGATTGTCAATGATGATGCCGATACGCGGAAGCATCGCGCCGGGCCGGGAGAGGTTTTTGAGAACGCTCCCATGCCTTATTTCATGCGCTTTAACGGAGGAGTTGGAATGCACGTGGGGCATCTCCCCGGTTATGCCGCCTCCCACGGGTGTGTGCGCATGCCCGAGGCCATGGCCATTAAGTTTTTTGAAAACATCGAGGTGGGCACCCCGGTCATCGTAGAATAATTTCCCCATGATTTCTTCTCTGATTCTCACGGTTCTCGGACCGGACCGACCGGGTCTTGTGGGTGCCATCGCCGACCTTGTTTCCCAGCACGGCGGGAGTTGGCAGGAGAGCCGGATGGCCCGACTCTCCGGGCAGTTCGCAGGGATCCTGCGGGTCGAGTGTCCGGCGGAAAACCGGTCGGCTCTCGAGGCAGATCTTGCGAAGCTGAAGGCCAATGGTCTCTCGATCACCCTGGCCCACGATGACCGCGAAACGGTGTCGGAAGGTCCCATTGTGGCGATCGAAATTACGGGGCACGATGAGCCCGGAATCGTCAAGCGGGTCGCCACCACCTTCACCCGCCTGGGAGTGAATGTGGAGGAGCTGAACACCTCGCTTGAGTCCGCGCCCATGGCCGGGCACCTCCTTTTCTGCACCCGTGGCAAGGTTCGCTTGCCCGATGACTTGTCGATGCAAGATCTTATCACTGCTCTCGAAGACGTGGGTTCCGATCTGACGGTCGATATCCACTAGTCACCGTGCCCCATGCGTATCGATATCCTGACTCTTTTTCCAGAGATCGCCCTGGCGCCTCTTGGAGAGAGCATGATGAAACGGGCGCAGAAGGCGGAGATCGTCGAAATTCATGCGCATGATCTTCGCGAGTGGACCACCGATAAACATCGCAAAACCGACGATTATCTCTGCGGCGGGGGGCAGGGAATGCTGCTGAAACCCGAACCCATTTTTGCCGCGATTGAGGAATTGCGACGCGACGACTCGTTGGTTGTACTTTTGACTCCGCAGGGCAAAGTTTTCAAGCAGGCCATCGCCCGTGAACTCACCAGTGCGTCGCACCTCATCTTTCTCTGTGGCCACTATGAAGGGGTGGACCACCGGGTCATTGACGAGTTGGTCGATCTTGAACTTTCCATCGGCGATTACATTCTCACCAACGGGGCCATCGCGGCGGCGGTGGTGACCGATGCGATTGTCCGGCTTTTGCCCGGTGCCCTGGGCGATGCCCGTTCGACGGTCGATGAATCATTTTCGGACCCCAACCTCTTGGAGGCTCCCGCATATACCAAACCCATTGAGTTTCGAGGGATGAAGGTCCCGGAGATTTTCCTCTCGGGCCACCATGCGAAAATCGAGGAGTGGAAGAAGGAACAGGCGGTGATCCGAACCCGGCGGAATCGACCGGATTTACTCGGGGATACGGAGCCTGGACTTTAAAAGCGAAAGTTGGCACCGAAGTAGAGGCGGCGGGCGTTTTCGTCGTTCACGAGTTCTTCGGAGGAGCCCTCGATCATGACCTTGCCCTCAACCAGAAGAGAGGCGCGATCAACAATTTCGAGGGTTTCTCGTACTTGGTGGTCGGTGATGAGAATGGAGAGTCCATCCTGGTCCCGGAGCTCGCGGATGATCTTGTGGATCTCCTGAACGGCGATGGGGTCGATGCCGACGAAGGGTTCGTCGAGAAGGAGGAGGCGGGGTTCGGTGCAAAGGCAGCGCGCCAAGGAGAGGCGGCGTTTTTCACCGCCGGAGAGAGCGAGGGCCAGGGACTTGCGAACGTGGGCGATCCCGAAGCGTTCGAGGAGGCCATCGGCCCGATCGTGCCGTGCTCTTCGACTCATGCCCCTGCGTGTTTCGAGGACGGCGAGGAGGTTGTCCTCGACGCTGAGTTTGCGGAAGATTGATTCTTCCTGCGGAAGGTATCCCATGCCGTGGCGGGCCCGCTTGTGCATCGGTTGGCGGGTGATGTCTTTCCCGAGAAAGCAAACCCGTCCGTGATCGGGGCGGACTAGTCCGGCGACCATGTAGAAGGTGGTGGTCTTGCCGGCTCCGTTCGGTCCGAGGAGGCCTACGATTTCGCCGGGACGAACGTGGAGGCGAACCTCATCGACCACCTTGCGGCCGCCGTATGATTTTTGCAGGCCCTCGATTTCGAGAAGAGGTTCGACCCGGGAAGATGATGGGAGACTCATGCAGGTGCTATTTTTTCTTATCCTTTTGGGGGACGGTCAGAACGGTGACCCATTTGTTGATGAATTGGATCTTCATATCGTTATTTGCCTCGATGGTGATGACAGCGTAAGCGTTTTTATCGGTAGATTTCATGGCATCTAAGCCCCATCTGAAGCCCATGACATCTCCGCGGACAATAATTTGGTTCTTAGCCTTGTCGTAAACGGCCCGGTCGCCGCCCATGTAAAATGTTTTGCCGTCCTTGATTCCCGAAATACGGAGTTTACCGCTAGCGGTGAACTGCCGGAGTTCTCCCACGCCACCAAAGCCACCGAGGGGATCGCTGTCTTTTTTCGCAGGATCTTCTTTTTCTTTTTTGGCAGCCAGGGGCGGGTCGAAAATGACTTTGAGATCCTGATTGCAAGTCATGGTGAGACCTTGCCCTTTGAATTTGATGTCTCCGAGGTAGACTAATTCGAGACTACTTCCGTCGAAATAGATGCCTTTGGATGCGCTGATGAAAATACGGTTCGGATCTTCTTCGAACAGCTCTGCGAGGGGATCGGCCTCTTCGGCCACGGCTGGAGCCGCGACCTGCAGGAGCAGGTCATGCTTTCCGACGGTCGTGAGGTATTCGGCGAGGCGTTGTTCGACGCGTTCGTTTTTGGCAACTGCTTTTTCCATAAGTTCCGGCCCCTTGAATTCTGGAATCATTCTGGGAGCGACGTTTCGTTCGAAATTGGCCAGTTCATCGGCGGTGAGTTCGGGCGGGGGCGCCGCGGCGAGCAGTTGGATGACAGCGGCGAAGGGGAGGACTGGTTTGAGGTTCATTTGGGCGGTTTTTTTGTCCGGGATCAGGAACATGGTTTCGGCGGGGCCAAGCATGAGGGCCTGGCCGGTATCGAGACTGAAAATGCCGCCCTGGCTTCGGGCGTAGAATTCATCGTTCTTTTCGCGAACGATGATGTCACCGGAGCCAATGAGCCGCTCTTCGTCGAGAAGGTAGCGGGCCTTTGCAATGGTGGCAATTGAGCGAATCTTTTCCTGGTCGTCAAACATGCGAAGCTTGAGGCCGCTGCCTTGGAGCACTTTCGGGCTATCGACCACCATTTCTTTGGCGGTGAGAAGGGAAACGCGCTTCTTTTCCTTGTTGAAACGGGGCACGGAGAAGTTGGTGAGAACGGCTCCGGCGGGGATTCGGTCGCGGACGTTGTCATTGGCCTGTTCTTCCTCCTTCGCCGCCTCGACCTCAATAGGGCGACGATTTTGTTGCTCGCATGCAACGAGAAATGAAAGGCAAAAGAAAGGAAGCGGGAGGCGGAAGATCATGACTCCGGGTGGGCGGCGTGGTGGATGGCGAGGAGCCGGACGAGGACGGCTTCGATTTCGGAGAGCGGGATTTGATTCGGTCCGTCCGAGAGGGCCTTCGAGGGATCCTCATGCACTTCCATGAAGACGCCATCAACTCCGGCGGCGACGGCGCAGCGAGCCAAGACGGGGGCGAGCACACCATCTCCCCCGGTCGTTCCACCAAGCCCACCCGGACGTTGTACGGAGTGGGTGGCATCGAAGATGACGGGAACCCCTTGCTCCCGCATCCAGGGGAGAGCGCGCATGTCGGCGACGAGGTTGTTGTAGCCGAAGGTCGTGCCTCGTTCCGTGATGGTGATGCGTTTGCAGTCGAAGTGGCGCAGCTTGCCGAGGATGGGCGCGATGTCCCATGGCGCAAGGAATTGGCCCTTCTTGACGTTCACGGGGCGGCCACTTTTGGCGGCGGCGGCGAGGAGGTCGGTTTGGCGGCAGAGGAAGGCGGGGATTTGCAGGAAGTCGATCGTCTCAGCGGCGATTTCGATTTCTTCCAGGGTGTGGACATCGGTGGTCACGGGGACGCCGAGTTCTTTGCCGATTTCGCCAAGAATACGGCAGCCTTCCCTCACGCCGGGGCCGCGGTAGGAATCGACCGAAGTGCGGTTGGCTTTGTCGTAGGACGCCTTGAAGATGAAATCGATGCCGACGCGGTCGGCGATTTCCTTGAGGGCGCGGGCCATGCGCCAGGCGAAGTCTTCATTTTCGAGACCGCAGGGGCCGAGGATAAAGAAGGGATCGCCGGAGCCGACGGTGATGTTGTCGAGTTGGAAGGTGTTCATGCGTCGGTGGAGTCGTCGTGATCGGCGGAGACTTCGTCGAAGAGTTTGCGGAGGTTCTCGAGGGCGAAAGCGAGGAGTTTTTCTTCGGCTTTGTTCAGGTTGCCCTTGGATTTGTCGGAAAGCATTTCCAGGGCATCGAGGACGCTTCGGGCGGCGCGAAGGTTTACGCTGGTTTCGCCCGATGCCGGGTGGGGGATTTTTCCCAGGAAAAGGCCCCCGTTCTGGGCTTGGAAATAGACGAAAGAAGAGAACCGAGGGTCCGGTGCTTCCTGTTCAATATCGCTCATGTGCCGGAGGCTAGGAGGATTCCAGGCGAAGCTCAAGAAGAGTAGAGGCGGGAGGGGGATTTTAGGGGGCCTTAGGTCGGGCGGGGTTGAGGTGGTTTTGGAGTGGGAGCGGTGGGCTTTTCCTGCTTCGCGGGTGGCTTGGGTGGAGCTCAATGATGGTGCCACTCTCTGGCTGAGTGTGGTGATGGGATATGGCCCTGGTGGGAATCAGACCAACGCCTGGTTGGCGGTCGCTTTCGCCAACGATCAGTTCAATGCCGGAGATGCCAACTATTGGATCGATGATGATATTGCTCAACTCGGATCGGCTATTGGTTTCACCCTTGGTCGAATCGAAAAGACCAATGGCCGTGCAGTTGCCACTGAGTTTAAGCGGAACTTCGGGGACTTTGTTTGGCGGATTTTGGGCTGTGAGCCTTGCGGTTTCTTGGTTTGAGGGGTTTCGGGGTCGGATTTAGTGATGGGGTTTCATGGCTACGCTGCCGGGAGCTTGAGGCCGAGGAGATCGAAGGCTTCCTTTTGCAAGGGGGTGGCCTGGGGGTATTTGAGGAAGGTGCCGGCTCCTTTGATTCTCGGACGGCAGATGACTTTGGTGAGGGTGCCGAGGTT
>Ga0209390_10001447_pt1 | contig 46003 bp, 25 predicted proteins | sample BON01_FD_187212 | JGI IMG/M metagenome (GOLD analysis project Ga0209390, IMG submission 187212) | Freshwater microbial communities from Lake Bonney liftoff mats and glacier meltwater in Antarctica - BON-01 (SPAdes) (version 2) | ecosystem: Environmental > Aquatic > Freshwater > Ice > Glacier...
GCGGGGGGGGGCGGCAACAGAGATGCGGACGGCGCAGGCGGAACAGGCAAGGCGGGGGGCGGTTGGGCAAGAACGCGAGGAAGGTCTTTGCTGGCGTGGCGAGTAAGGAGGCACAGCGTGTGCGCGCACCGCCAGCGTCGGGGACCCCTCGTGCGTGTGTGTGTGTTCCGCGTGGCGTGCACACTGTGTGTGCGTGTGGGTGCAAAAAACGGCCAAGGATCGGCGGGTGGGTGCAAAAAACGACAAGTGGACAGCGAGAATCAAAAAACGGCGCGGGAACGGGGAAACGGGGGGGCGAGCGATCCTCCCAAAAAAAAGAGGGGCAAATCAAATCGAAGCGGGTTGGATTTTTTTGGGGGGGGGGGGGGGGGGGGGGGGGGGGGGGGAAAGTCATGTCAGCCTTGGTTGGCAGGTGCGGTCGTCGGTCGGTCGGTCGGACCAAGCCGCGCAGAGGTTTCCAGCGGCAGCGGCGGCGGAACTTTCCAGCCGCTGGAACTCTCCCAGCAGCTGGAAGGACGCCCTGCGCAGCCGGACCGCGAGCCGGCCCCGACCGGACCGCCCTGCGGAGGCCGGACGCCCTGCGGCTGTAACGACGGCGCAATCCACCTCCGACCGCAAGTCGAGCTGCTGGAACTCTCCCGCCCTCCCCCATCGCCGGGACCGCCAGAGGCTCTCTCCGGTCGAGAGAGTCACCCCCTCTCTCGACGCAAGAGAGGGGGTGACTCGGATTGTTTTTTTTTGGGCGGGGGGGGGGGGGGGGAGGAAAGCTCTCCCCTCCTCTTGCCGTCATCCTCGACAGCGGTTGGAAGGCCGTTCTCGCTGGTCCCGAGGCGTCGTCCGGGCGCGAATTCGCCCGCCCGCGCGCAGCACTGGGCGCGCGGGACGTATTCATCCGCTCTGCCGCGAGGGGCTGGGCGGGCGCGGGCGGCGCGCGGGGCGCATAACGCTCCTTGGTGCGAGGGGGGGAAGAAAAAAAGGGGGCTTGGGGTGACGACGCACTGATCACTTCCGCCCGTCGCGCTGCGGCGATCTCCGGCTTACCTGTGGCGATGGCACAATATCGCTTGTGCCGTGGCGCCGAAACGTGTGCGCGCACTCGGCCGGCAGCGGACGGCGGGGCGCCGCGTGGGGGACGCGTCTTTTGTCTTTTCTCTCTCTCTCGGTGAAAACGGTGCAAGGTGTCGAATCAGGTGCGGTGGGTGTCGGTGAGGCCGGCGGGTTCCGTCAGGCAGGTGTATGCGAGGGCGTGCGTGAGACCGAACAGGGAGGGGGGGGTTGGGGCGGAGTTGTGCTTGCGCGGGGAGAGAGAGTGGGGTCCACCCTTTGCCTCGTTGGGGAGGCAAAGGGTGCAGAAAAAACCAAGCCAGCATCTTGAGCGCCAAAAACTGATCGAGGGGATGCCTTTGCCCTTTTACGGCTCCTTGTCAAACACGCGATCGATTACACCCGCGCTTCAGTAATCCATCCCTCGAAGCCAAGGACGACAAGGACGAAGGCGGGCTCGAGCAGGCGCGCGGACAACCAGAAGCCCGAGACCCGCGACGGCCAGGGAAGGGGGGCAGGGCCCCGCAAGGACAACCAAGGCGGACATGATCGGGCAGGCGGTCACGGCCGCGGGCTTTGCCCTGCTGCTGCACACCACGTTTGCCGTGTCCAAGTGTTGAGTAGGATTGCGTTCCTCCGAATCGAAGCGAACGGCCCGCCGCCACCGCCGCCGCCGACGACGCCGCCGCCGCGCCCCTTTCTGACCGCCGCTGGCAATCCCTTCCCCCCCCCCTTTCTCACACACGCCACCCGCGCCCTCCACAGACCGCGACGCCCTCAAGGTCACGCAGCGCCCCTACGACGGCGTCCCCGCGGGCCTGCGGCTCGAGCTGCTGCTCGGCGCGCTGCTCGCGCTGGCCGGCGGCCTTTTCCTCGCCGGGCGCCTCAAGCCCATCGTGTCGGACAAGGGCGCGCCGTGAGTGAGGGGGGGGGGGGTGTTTGCCCGAGCGGGGCGTAGTGTTTTGAGGGGGCTGCTGGAACAACGCGTGTGTGTCCTGTTGGGCAAGGGGGGGGGAAGGGGGGGGGAGAATCGGGACGAGTGGGCCCGGCGCCGCCGCGCGACGCCCAAAATGAAACGCTCACATCTCATCACCGCGGCCGGGGCCCCAGGCAAAACAAAAACAAAACAAACAAACGCAGGAGCCTCGACCAGGGCAGCTACCGGCCCGACTGCGTCTTCTTCGGGCACCGGGGCCGCGCCCTGCCGCGGCTAGACATCCCGAGCGTGTACTGAAGAGGGAGGAGAGGGGCGGCCGCGCGCACACAAGAGGGGGAGCAGCGGCGGAGGGGACGCGAAGAAGGGGGGGAGCGCACAACGCAACGTCACATTTTTTGCTCTTTAAAGATTGATATGAAAACAAAGACTCGGCGCGACCCCTCTCCAGCGCGGGCGCCCCGGGCGCGCGCCTCTGCTCCGAATAACAAGAAGGAAAAGCGCGCCGCCGGCAGGACGGCCCCCCCGCCCTTTTGGGAAAACTCTTTGAAAAGAGAGACACCGGCGAAACACGCGACCGCACGCCGCCCCCCCCTTCACCGCCCGCCCGCCTGCGCCTGCGCCGGCGGCGGCGGCGGCATCGGCAGCGGCAGCGCCGGCTTGAGCGCCCCCTTCCCCGGGCACCGGTACGTGTCCAGGTGGTGCAGGATCAGCAGCCGGGGGCCGGGCGGTATCCGCGCCTCTTGGAGTGCCAGGTCGTTCCAGAGCATCACCGTGGCGTCGGTCAGCTGCGCCTTTTTGATGTTGCCGTCAAACTTGCCCAGGCCCAGGGCCTGGAGCATGTGGCTCGCGCGCGCGTACTCGGCGTCCTTGCTGGGGTCGCCCTGGAAGGCCTTGCCGACCTGGTAGAAGAGGCCGTTGAAGCCGGCAAAGGCGGCGCCGGTGGTGAGCGCGGCCTGCGCCGGGTTGGGCGCGCCGCTGACGAGCGAATAAGCGATGCCCGCGCCAAAGGCGGCGCCCATGCTGCCCCACACGTCCTCCTTTCCGCCGCGCGCCTTCTTGATCGCCAGGGTCAGGCCGGCGTTCATGCCCGTCATGACGCCCAGGTTGCGCGCCTGGCCCCACGGCCCGCCCTTCTGGAGCGCCGCCAGCTGCGCCGTCACCGGGGGGGGGGCCGACCCCGCGGCGCCGGCGCCGGCGTTGGGGTTGCTGGTCGGGTCGAACGCCGACAGCGAGCCGAGCAGGTAGCCGATGAAGACGCCCTGCGCGGCCGAGCCCAGGGTGGTGGCGGCGACCTCGGCGGCGTCGCCCTGGCGCCGGACCCACGCGTCGAGCTGCGCCTTGGCCTCGTTTGGGTTGAGCAGCAGGGCCAGCGGGTTGCCGCCGGCTTGCTGCTGCTGCGTCGCCGCCATTGCTTTTTGTTTTTCTTTCGAGCGTGTGTGTCCTTGGGGGTCCTGGGTCCCTTGTTCTCTCCGGGCAGAGAGCGAGAGCGAGATCGACGTGATCGGCCGCGCGGGTCGAGGGTGGCTGAATGGCAGGGGCGGGGCTGCGTCCCGACGGGAGGAGAGAGGGCGGTCGAGGAGGGCGGCGTCCTTTTTGCGTTCTGTTGCTCTCTCTCTGTGTGACGGAGATGACAGGGGCGCGCACGAACGGGATCTGAAGAGGTCGGGCGCGGGCCAGATCGACGGTCGCGCGAGGGCCGGCGGGGACGCGCGCTGCTACGCGGGGTAGGAGAGAGAGATAGCGGGCAGATGAGACAGGAGGGAGCAGCCGTCAAGACGACGAGAGCGCTCGTTTCGTGCTCCTTTGCGTGGAAGGAGAGGCCTTTGGTGTGGCTGTTGTTCGACCGCACGACTCGGGTGCGTGTGTGTGTGTGTGTGCCTGCGTCGATAGATAGAGGGAGAGCTGCTCAAACGATCGCCGGCGGCACGGCGCACGGAGCGAGGAGCGCGACGATGGCGGAGCGGCCGACTCGACTTTGCCGCTTTTGCCGCTGCCGCTGACGCAGAGCAGAAATTCGCCCGCGCATCGCTAGGGCACTACATGACCCCGCCCTATCGCGACTCCCATACCGTCGCCGATCCCACTATCATCGCCCCGTACTCGATCTCCAGCATCCTCGCCAGCATTTGTCTCCAAACACGCGTGCCGACAAACAGCCTCCCGACAGAGAGATAGACAAGAGAAAAAGGTCGTCGCCTTTTTGCGCGCACGCCAACAACGACGACGACACAATGCTGATGCAGCATCAGGGCAGGCAAGCGGCGCGCCCAGCGTCGTCCTCGGCGGTGGCGGCAGCAGCAGCGCCGCCACCGCGCCCGCGAGCCGTTGCCGCCGCCGCCGCCCGCCGCGAAAAGCGCGCCGCCGCCGCCGCGCCGCGCGCCGCCGGCGGCAGCGGCAGCGGCGCGGGCGCCGAGTCGTTCGGCGACGCCGTCAAGCGCGTCGCCAAGCGCGTGCAGGGCGCCCTGCCCATCATCGGCCTGCTCAGCCGCCTCGCCTCCTCCGAGGGCGGCTTCGACGGCGCCAACGCCGCCACGTACGCCGAGTTCTCGCGCACGGTCTACAACAGCGAGGCCGCCTACGCGCCTTTTTCTGTTGCCGCCGCCGCTTTAGAGAAAGCGCACGGCAAGCCCGCCCAGTCGCGCTACGTCCTGCTGGCCGCGTGGATGGCCGAGCAGGGCGCGGGCGGCCTCGTGGCCCCGCGCGACGTGGTGGCCGCCATGCGCCGCCTGCGCGTCTCGGGCGACATGGAGATCGAGATCGACCGCTTCTTGAACTCGCGCAACGCGACGCTCGAAAAATACGCAATGGTCGAGCGCTCGGCGGCGCCCGAGGCCCTGCGGGCGGAGCTCGGGGTGGACGCGGTGGCGGCGGTGGCCACGGGCCTGAAGGACGGGCAGGCGCTGGGGGAGGACGACGCGAGGCACGTGGCGGCGGTGGTGGGCGCGACGATGCGGCTGCCGGCCGAGGTGGTGGCGGCGGCGGTGGCCGGGCGGGCGGACCGGGCACTGCTGCCGGCGGCGCCGGCGGCCAGGGCCAACTAAGCGGGGGGGGGGCGCGTCTGTCTTTCTTTTGTTTTGTTTCCGTTCGTGTGTGTCGAGAACACTTGCTTTCAAAGGATCGGGGGGAGACGTAACAAGTTACAGCAGTGTCAATTTGTTCTCGAGTCAGAATGAAGAATATGCCGCCGCCGCCCTTTTTCACGGCGCCTCGTCGAGGAGGGCGGCGACGGCGCGCGCGCGGCGGCGCCGCAGGGCCTTGTCCGCGGCCGGCAGTGCGGTGCGGTGCTCAGAGGGAGCGCCCGCGAAAGGTTGTTGTTGTTGGGAGGACGCGCAGCGCCACAGGTCGGCGGGCGCCACGACGACGGCCGAGAGACCTCCTTTGCCGCCGCCGCCGCCGCCTCCGCCCGTCGTCGCCGTCGCCGTCGCCGTCGTCGTCGTCGTTTCCGCCGTCGCCGTCGTCGTCGTAGTTGTCGTCGCCATCATCGTGGCCCGCAGCACCCGCTCGCGCAGCACCGCGTGCCCGAGGGGCCGGGCGGCGGGGCGGCCAAGCAGGGCGTCGACCGCGCCGGCGTCGTCGCCGGCCCCCGGCGCCGCGGCAGAAGCAGCGACGGCGGCCGCCGACGCCGGCAGCGCGTCGTCGAGGCAGAGGGCCGCGAAGGACGCCGCGCGCCGCTTTTCGCCGCCGCCGCCGCCGCCGCCAGCGCCGCTGCCGGCGCCGCGGAAACGCAGCAGCGCCACGGGCCCCGGCGCGCGCAGCCTCGCCCACCCGGCCAGCTCGGCGCCGCGCCCCGCGACGCGCACGGCGGCCTCGACCGCGCGGCGCACCGCGCGCGGCGGGTCGCCCGCGGACGCGGGCGGCGGCAGCGCGCCCGCGCGCAGCGCCCGCGGCCACTGGCCCCCGACGGCGAGGCGGGCGACGGCGGCGCCGGCGTCGGCGGCGGCCGTGCCCCGATCCCCGAGGTCGAGGTCGGCCCAGGGGTGGGCGCCCGCGGCCAGGGCGTCCGCGAGGCCGAACAAGCGGGCGCGGAGGGCGCGGTCGGCGCGCGCGGCGCGGGCGGCGCGGGGCGAGGCGAGGGCGCCGGCGAGCGCGGCGCACGCGAGCGCCGGCGATTCTGCGGCGGCGGCGGCGGCGGCAGTAGCGGCGGCGGCCGAGGCCGCCAACGAGGAAGCGGCGGCGTCGCCACCTGCGGCAGCAGCAGCAGCAGCTGCAGCTGCAGCGCTAAAGACGGCGAGCGCCCAGGCGACCTGCACGGCCGCGCGCCCGGCCAGGTCCGCGCCCCTGTCGCACCGCCTCGCCAGCTCGCGCACGAGGGCCGCGGCCATGCCGCGGTCGTCGGGCAGGTTGAGTTGCGCGAGGGAAGCCAGCGCCTCGGCGGAGGCCTGCAAGGGCAAGCGCGCGAGCGACGGCGGCGGCGGCGGCGGTCGCACTGCCGCTGCCGCTGCCTCGCCGACGGCGGCGGCAGAGGCCCGAGCGACGGCCGGGCCCAGCAGTCGCTCGGCGAGGGCAGCGACGCCCTCGGGCGGCGGACGGCGTCCGTGCGCGGCAAAGGCGGCAAGGGCAGCCGCGGCGACGCGCGCCGACCGCGGGGAGGAGGAGGGGGGCGAGGGACGAGGCGGAGGAGGAGCGGCGGCGTGAGGCGCGGCGTCGGCGGCGGCGGCGTCGGCGCCCGCGGCGAGGCGGGGCGGAGAGCGCGAGCGCGAGCGCGAGCGCACGATGCCACGCGCGCGGCGGAGTGCCTCGAGGCGGCGCAGGGGCGGGGACGACGAGGCCGAGCGCGCGGCCGCGCCTTCGCCCGCCCGGCCGCGCGCCTGCCACGCGGGCGCCGCCGTCGCCAAGCCCCGCTCGGCCACGAGCAGCGCCGACAGCGCCGCCAACAGCCGGTGGCCGCCTCCTCCACCTCCTCCTCGCCCGCCGGCGGCGCGGTCGGGGATGGCGCTCCCTTCCGCAGCTCCCGCTGTTGGTGTCGCGCCCTCCTCGTCGGCGCCCCCGCCCGCCCGCCGCAAGCGCCCGAGGGCCGCGATCAGGGCCACCGCGTCCGGCACGGCCGCAGAGGCGGCGGCCGCGGCGGTCTCGCGCGCGCCGCCGGCGCCGCCCGCGCGCTCGCGGGCGGCGGCCGGCGAGGGGGCCGCGCGTCGGCGGCGGCCGCGGTCCGGGGCGACCCCGCCGGCCAGAGCCGCCACCTGCTGCTCGCGCGCGTCCAGGGCACACTCGGCCGCGGCCTCGAGCGACGCCGCGAGCCGCTCGAGGCGCGGCGACGGAAAATGCGCAAGGGCGTCGCCGCCGTCGGCGCCCGCGGCGTCGGCGGCGGCGGCAGCGGCCGCCGCCGCCCGCCGCCCCCTCCGATCGTCCGCCGAGCGCCAGCGCGCCGCCGCCGTCGCGAGCGCGGCGAGGTCGCCGAGCCCGACGGCGTCGCCCCCGCCAGAGCGCAGGCAGGCGTCCAGGGCGTCTGCGGCGGCGGCCTGCAGCTGCGCGCACAGGGCGGGGGTCGCCCAGCTGCGGGGGAGGTCGGGAGGGGGAGGGGGAGGAGCGGACGGGGCCGACGAATCTGCCGCCGCCGCCGTTGCCGCCGAAGCAGCATCCGCCGCCGCCGCCAAAGCCGCCGCCGCAGCAGCAGCGCAGAGCGTCGCGAGGCCCTTGAGCCCGGTGCGCGGCGTGGCCGCGCAATGGGCGGCCGCCGTCAGGGCCGCGGCGGCGGGCGGGCCCAGCGCGGGGGCCAGGTGCGAGCTGAACGCCCAGGCGCACGCGGCCACGGCGCTCGGCGGGCACGCAGAGGAGGAGGCAGCGGCGAGCCGGGACGGGAGCGCCGCCTCGGCCGCCACGAGCAGGCGGCGCAGAGCAGCCGCGGCGGCCGGAGCGACGCCGTCGCCGTCGCCGTCGCCGTCGTCGCCGTTGGCCTCGTCGTCCCCCGCTTGGCGAGACAGCGCCACGGCCGCCCAGAGGGCGTGCCCAAAGGCCCGGGGGCTCAGGGACGGCAGCGCGGCCTCGAGCGCCGCGAGCAGGGGCGCCAGATGCCCCGGCGGCAGGGGCCCGAGCTGAGCGCGCGCCATGGCCGCGGCGCCGCAGACGAGCGCGGCGGCGGCAGAGGCCGCGGCGACGTCTTTGTCTCTGTCGCCGCCGACGTCGGCGCCCCGAGCAGCAACCACCGCCTCGACAAACAGGCGCTGCACGGCCGCCGCGTCAGCCTCCGGCACGAGGGCCGCGGACCGCGGGGGGCCCGAGGTGCACGCGTACAGCACGCGCGACAGGCTCGCGGCGTCCCCGCGGAGCGCAGAGACGGGCGCGGCAGCGGCGGTGCCGCCGCCGCCGCCGCCGCCGCCGCCGCCGCCGCCGCCGCCCGCTCCCGGCGGCGGCGAAACGAGCGCCAGCAGCAGAGCGCGGGGCGGCAGGCCCGCGCGCGCGAGCGCCCAAGCCATGCCCGCCGCTTCGGCCGGCGCCAGCGGGCGCTGCGCGGGGTCCGCCGACAACGCCTGCTCGCGGGTAGGCGCGACGCCCAGGTGCACGGCGCGGTGCTGCAGGCGCTCGAGCACGGACCGGTCAAAGAGGGGAGGGGCGGGACTGCTGTTGCTGGCGCCGCCGCCGCCACCGCCGCCGCCGCCGCCTCCCGCGGCCGCCCCGTCGCCGCCGGCGCCGTCGCTGCTCCGGCCGCGCCCAAGCGCGGCGCCCGCCGCCGTCACGGCCAGGAGGTCGCGCGTCGGGAGGCAGTGAGCGCGCAGGCGCGCCCAGTGCGCGACGCCCTCGGCCGTGGCGCGGCGCAGCGGGGTCGCCGGGCCGGGCGCGCCCGCGCCCGCGAGCGCCGAGAGCAGCGCCGCCGCCTCCTGTGGCTTGTAAAACACGAGGCGCGGCGCCGCCGCATCCAGCAGGGCGGCGAGGGCCGGGCGGGCGGAGCGCGCGGCCGCCGCGGCGTCCGCGCCGCGAAAAGAGGGCGACGACGACAGGCGGGCCAGCGCCCAGGCCGCGTTGGCGAGCCCCTGCGGGTCGAGGCGGGCGGCGCGGCGGGAGCAGGCCGAGCAGAGCGCCGCGAGCAGGCCGGGCGGCGGGAGCAGGGGCGGCGGCGGCAAAAGCGGCGACGGCGGCGGCGGCGACGGCATTGGCGGCATTGGCGGTGCGCTCGTCCCCCGCTCCTCGCCGCCGTCGGCGCAGCAGAGGCGCGCCAGGCTCCACGCCAGCTGCGGCAGCTCGCGCGGCCCGTAGGCGTCGAGCGGCCAAGAGGCGGCGACGGGGGGGCGAGGCGCCCCCGCAGCGGCGACGACGGGGAAACCTGCGGCGGCGGCGGCGGCGGCGGCGGCGGCCAGCCGGTCGGTCGCGGGCGCGCCCCTCAGGCCGAGGCGCGCGTGGACCCAGAGCAGGCTCGCGAGCTGGCGCGGGGGCAGGCGGGACGCCGCGAAACACGCCGCTTCGGCGTCCGCCAGACCGCCGACGGCGAAATCGGCGACGGCCGCGGCGGCGTCCTCGAGCTCGGCCCGGCCGCTGCTGCTGGCGGTGATGGTTGTGGGTCCGCCGTCCGGCGGCGACGCGACGTCCACCTCGAGCTTGCACAGGGCCCAGAGGGCGTGGATGGCGTCCTCGGGGGCGAGCAGGGTGGCGGCGGCGGCGGCCGTTGCCAGAGGCGGCACGGATGGCGCCGCGGCGCCGCGGCAGAGGGCCGACAGGCGCCGCGCCAGCGCCGGCGCGAGCGCGCGCGCGGCGCCGCGCGCGACCCGCGCGGCCGACTCGAGGACCGCCGAGCCGTCGCGAGCCGGGTCCCCGTCGACGCCGTCGTCGTCGTCGTCGGGGAGGAGGCCCGGGTCGTCCGAGCCATCATCGGGGGCGGCGGAAAAGGCAGAGAGAGCGCCTGTCCCGCCCCACGGCAGCGGCAGCGGCAGCAGCCACGCCGCCGCCGTCGCCACCATGGCCACGCGCTCGCCCGACATCTCCGGGGCGCGGCGCGCGGCCGCCTCGAGCAGCGGGCGCAGCGCCCGCCCCGCAACCAGCGCCGCGCGCCGGCGGGCGCCCTCGAACCGGCAGAGCGCCGCGGCGCGCGAGAGGCCGCCCGCGGCGTCGCCCGCCGACAGGGGCCGCCGGCCCCGCTGCTGCTGGAGGTGGCTGGTCACGGCGAGCTCAAAGGCGCCCAGGTCGTCCGCGCGCTTGAGGGCCTGGGAGAGCGACTCGGCCGGGTTCGGCGGTTGATTTCGCCGGCGGCCGGCGCGGCGGTGGGGGTCGTCGGCGTCGGCGTCGCGCTTGGGCGCCGGCGGCCGTCCTTCATCGTTCCCGCTGGTCCTTGCTGCTGCTGCTGCACCCGCTGCCACTGCTGCTGCCGAGAGCGCCGCGCACCTGGTGTCGCGCCTCCTGCCCCGCCGCGCCGCGCCATCGAGACAGACGACGACGCCAGCATCAGCCGCGGGGAGGAGGGGCGGGGAGGGCGGTGGCGTCGACAGCAGCAGCAGCGGGAGCGGGCGCGGGCGGAGCGCGGCGGCTAGCGCCTGCGCCCGGGTGCTCACTGCGTATGCATTCCGAGGGAGCTCGGCGCGGATTGAATGCGCGGAGCGGAGGGGCATGCGACGCGAAGATTTTTCGGTTCCGAGTCTCCGCAGAGAAGCTTCGTGATAGAGGGGCTTGGTTGCTTGGTCGCGATGCTGTACTGTGTTCGAGCGCGCGCGCGTCTCGATTAGAACCGCGCTTGTGATTGGAGGGGGAACGCACAGCGCGAGCGCCAAATCACCGAGACGTCGCCGCCGCCGCCGCCCAATCGCGCGCGCAGCGCCGACCCCCCGCTGACCACGAACGCGGAGAGTGCGGCGTCGCCCCCCCCCTCGTTGCATGGTTGAAATGGCTTCACCGCTCGGTCGTCGCTCTCGTACACACATCAATCTCCGCATCACATATTTCACGAAGCCCACGCGTACGTCTCGGGTTCAAGTGCCTCACTCGCGGAATCGCCCCAACGCGTCCCCACCGAAAACCTCGACCCCGAATCCGCCCCAAACGCAATCGCCCCAACGCTCCCCCACCGCACCTCGACCCCAAACCTCCGCCGACCGCGAAACCAGCAATGCTCGCGCACCGCTCCGCGGCCCGCGTCGTCGTCACGTCGCACCGGCGCTCCCCGCACCACCGCGGCGCCGCCCTCGAGTGCCGCGCCTCGTTCTTCGGCAAGCTGTTCGGCGGCGGCGGCGACAGCAAGATGGGCGCGGCCGCGAGCACCCCCAGCGCCGCCGGCGCAAGCGGCCGCATCTCCCGGTCCGGTTTCGACCTCACCCCCCTGACCCCGGAGCAGCGGGCGGCCGAGGCCGCGCGCCTCACCCCTTTGCAGCGCAGCGTCACGCTCGACCACGGCACCGAGCGCGCCTTCACGGGCGCCACCGTCGACGGCACAAAGTGGGACGCCAAGCAAAAAGGCGTCTACGTGAGCGCGCTCGGCGGCCTCCCACTGTTTTCCGCCGCCCAAAAGTTCGACAGCGGCACGGGCTGGCCGTCGTTCTGGGCGCCCGTGGACCCGGAGCACGTCGAGCTGCGGGTCGACCGGTCCGTGCCGTTCATGCCGCGCACGGAAGTTTTGTGCGCCAAGAGCGGAGCCCACCTGGGTCACGTTTTCGACGACGGCCCGCGGCCGACGGGCAAGCGCTTTTGCATCAACGCCGCGGCGCTGAGGTTTGTGCCCCAGGGGGAGCCGCTGCCGCTGCCGCCCAAGGCAGAGGAGTGAATTTGGGAGGCGGGGCGATACCCACTGCCGTCGACGTCTTCTCACGTGTAACTTTTGCATTCGCAGGCGACGGGCCGATACTCATTCCCGCCGACGTGTTCTCACGCGTCACTTTTGCATCCCAGGACCGACTGATTCGGGGGGAATGTTTTCGAGCGAGGCGGCGGCGGCGGACGCTCGTCGGCGGCGTCGGCGGCAAAATCGTTCGACGCGGGCCGTTGTCATGGTGCCAAGGCAACACCCGCAGACTCGCCTCCATCCGGCAACAACTACACCACCTCATACCATCAAGTTACCCCCCGCTCCCGCAACTCGCGCGCGCGCGCACAGCGAGAGAGGAACGCAGCTTTTGCGCCGCCTCCGCCATGGGGGCGATGAACAAGCGAGGCATCAGCTTCGTGGCCAAGGCGCGCGCGCAGGTCCGCGAGAAGAAGGGCGCCGTCCCCCGCCTGGGCCACGTCCTGCGGCAAAAGCTCAACAGCGGAAAGAGGACGAGCAAGAGCGCGCGGCAGACCGTCCAGCGGCGGCGGCTGCGCGACCAAGAGCTCGCGGCGCGCGGCCTCCTGCCGGCCGACGCGCTCGCCGCCGAGGCCGACGCCGCGGCCGAGGAGGCGCCGGTGCCGCTGCCGCACCAGGCGTCGGCGATCGCGGCCGCGATCGCGGCGGCCAAGGGCGGGCGCGTCAAGGGCAGGGCGCGCAAGGCGGTGCGGGCGGCCGGGCTCGACCGCCCGACGGGCGCGCGCAAGGGGCGGGCGGCGGCGGCGGTCGCGGCGGCGCTGGCGGCGCGGCAGGCGCGGGAGGCGGCCGCGGCGCCGGCGGGGGGAGACGCCGGCGAGGAGGCGATGATGGAGGAGTAGATAGGAAGAGACTTGTGTAAAGCGAGAACCGCAACGAAGAAACGAGGAGGCGGCGGTGGCAGCGGCGGCAGCGGCGGAGCGCGACAACGCCGCGCGAAGAGGGGGCGGCGGCGAAACGACGACGCAGCGGCGGCGGCGGCGGGGCGATCGGGCCGCCGGGGCCGCCGAGAATACGAGAATTAGCGACGCGGCGGCAGTCGCACCTGTACACACCATACGGCTCTGCGCACACCGAACCAACGACATCACCGCATCAACAACAACAACAACAAGAGCCTGTCGCACCCGCGCGAACCCGCCCGTGCTCGCACACACGCGCAGAGCGAGGCGAACGGGAGAGAGGGGATGGCGTCCGCGATCGCCGCGCGCGCGGCCCTCGCCGCCGAGGAGGACGCCGCCATCAGCGTGCGCCTCATCTCGGGCGTCACCCTGGGCACGGCCGTGCGCCACGACGCGCCGCTCAAGAGCCTTGCGAAGCAGTTGAGATGATTTTTGCTGTTGTCGCCCCGCCGCCCTCGCGCCGCCGCCGCCGCCCTTGGGTCTGCGCCCGTCGTCTGCTTCCAGCCCCAGAACTCACCCCCTTCCTCCCCCCTGGCAAAAACAACCAACCAAACAACCAAACTCAAAACAAAAACCAAAGCTTCATGGCCCTGGCCGACGCCGCCCTCGACGAGACGCCGGCACCCGCCGGAGCCGGGGGGGCCGGCCGCGACGACGGCGACGCGGCGATGGAGGAGGAGGAGGACGAGGGGGACGACGCCGAGGAAAAGGAGCAGGCGGGGGGGGGCCTCCCAAAACCCGGCCGCCGCCGGCGAGAGGCGCGCGTGCTGTCCGCCCTCGACGCCGTGCTGCGCGAGGCCGACTTCCTCGCCCAGACCGCCCGCCGCCTGGCCGCCTCGGCCGCCGCCTCGGCGCGCGAGGCGCGGTCGCTCGAGGCGCAGCGGGCGGCGCTGTCGGAGGCCATCGCGCGCGCCGCCCGCGGCATCGACGCCGAGAAGGCGCGGCTGGGCGAGGCGGCCGCCGCCCGCCAGCGCCAGGAGGAGCTGGCGGCGTGCCGCGCCCTGGTCGCGCGCGAGACGCCGCGGCGCGCCAGCCTGCGCGCCGTCGCCGAGGGCGAGCGCGAGCTCGAGGGCGTGCGGCGCGAGGGCGCGCGCCTGCGGGCGCTCGGCGAGGCCCGGCGGCGGCAGTTTGCGCTGCTGCTGCACGTGCTGGACGACCTGGGCGGGGCGGCGGCGGGGGGGGCGGACGGCGGCGGCGCGGGCGGCGGGGGCGCGGGGGCAGAGGCGATGGCGGTCGATGCGTCGGGCGGCGGCGGGGCGGCAGCGCCGGATGCGGCGGCGCAAGCAGCGGCGGCGGGGGCGCGCTGACCGGGGGGGCGGAGGGGGAGGGAGATCCGTCTTTTTCGTGCGAGACAGCACCATTATGTTCTTTGTCTCGCGCCCTTTGTGTGAGATGAGGTAGATATAATGGGCGCTCGCCGTCTTGGTGTATAGCGCTTGGCCATCGAGAAGAAAATCAATGCGGCAAGTCTCCGCTCGGCCGGCGCTCGTCGGCGGCGACGATCGCAAACCCCGGCGGACGACGAGCGCGTCTCGTCCGTTGCCGCGCCGCGCCTGAAGCGCACACTCACACCGCCCTCCCGGACGCCATCCTTGAGTCCTCCCCACCCTTGCTTTTTACATCGTTCCCATCATCGACTTTCGCGACCACACTTTTGGAGACGACAACTAACGGGCACCACCGCCACAACGCTCGCCCCTTGTCCTTTTCCTGCCCGCCGCTCTCTCTGTTGTGCGCGCTAGCCGTCGCCGATTGGACGCCATCGAGGGTAAGGCACGCGTCGTCAGCCGCTCGCCGAAAAAGAGCGCGCGAGCGCGCGCCCCTTTTCCGTGCGTCCATAACCAAAGGGCAGCGCGCACGCCCCCTCGAGCGTCCCCCTAGCTCCGTCAGAGCCCGGGCGCTGCCGCCGGACGCCCGACGGCGCCAAACAGCAGTTTGATCGCCCCCGGGAGAGACCAAAAATGGACGGCGACGCGCGCCGCCTGATGCGCGCCGTCGTGCGTCGCGTCCACCCGGACCTGTTCGCCGCCCACCCGTTCGAGCGCCAGCGCAACTCCGAGTCGCTCAAGGCGCTGAATGTCTACGCCGACGCGCTTGCGGCGGCGGCGGGCCGCGGCGGTGGCGCGCGGCGGGCGGCGGCGCGGGTCGGCGGCGGCGGGATTAGCGGCGACGACGGCCTCGCAGGCCCGTCCGCGCCGCCCCCGCGCGCGGCGACGGTCGAGTTCTGGGTGCGTTCGTCGCCGTCGTCGCTGCCGGGGAGCGCGCAGGCGTCGTTCCAGGAGGACGAGGCGGGGGCGGCCGCGCTGGCGCCGCCCGCCGAGCAGCAGCAGCAGCAGCAGCAGCAGCAGCTCACCCGCGTCGTCGCCGCGCTGCCCGCCTCGGGCTCCCTCGCCCCGCTCTTCTTTGCCTTTGGCCTCATCACCAACGCCGAGATGCGCGCCGGGGCCGGGGGCCTCTTCGGCGGCGGGTCCGCCGCGGCGGACACCGACTTTCTGCAGTGGCTGCGGGAGACGGTCGCCGGCGCGGTGTCGGCCGCCGAGCGACACGAGAGGCTGAAGCGGCGGATCCGCGAGGCGCGCGCGTCGCTGGAGCACCGGCACGGCCTGGCGTCCCTGCGCGCGGGGGCGGGGGACTGCGCCGCTGGCCCCGCGGAGCAGAGGCGGCAGCTCGGGGCGCTGAGGGCGCTGGGGGCGGCGATGGCGGCGCTGGCGCCGGCCGACGAGGACGAGGCGGGCGGCGGCGACGGCGGCGGAGGGGCGGATGGCGGCGGCGGCGGCATGTTTGCGGGCCTGAGCGTGCACGTGCGCTACGTGCCGTCGCCCCTCGACGCGTCCTCGAGGCGACGTAGGGACACGGCGGAGGAGGAGGACGGGCGCGAAGAGGAGGAGGACGACGGCGACGACGACGACGACGAGGAGGACGAGGGCGAGGGCGACGCGGCGGGGGAGGGCGCCGGGCACTATGGCGGCGGCCGCAACGGCGCCCGCCGGCGAAGCAGCGAGGCAAGAGCCGCGCTCGACGAGGCGGACCAAGGCGAACACGACGACGACGTCTTCGGCGACCCCGCCACGCGCTCCTACATCGCCGACGACGGCTGCCTGCACCTGTTTGCGCGCGGCCACGACGCCCGCGCCCGCCGCGCCTGCCTGCGCCGCGCACTGGCGTCGCTCGACCTGCCCCGCGCGCGCGCGCTGGCGCAGGCGTCGATGTTCTGGCTGCGGCGCGTGCGCGAGCTGGCGCCCGTTGTGCGCGCCCTCCTGCGCGTCGAGAACGTGTGGTGCGACACGCGCACGGAGCAGAACGCGCAGAATTTCGTGCTGTGGGCGGGGTACCTGCTCGAGCAGCGCGCGGCGGCGGCGGATGCGCTGGCGGCGGCGCTGGCGACGGCGGCGGGCGGCGCCGGCGAAACGGGCGGCGGCAACGGCAACGGCAACGGCAACGGCAACGGCAACGGCGGCGGCGGCGGCGGCGGCGGCGGCGAGAACTCCTCTTCCGCCGCCGCCCGCTTCAGCTTCAGCCTGCTGGTCCACTCGGACCCGGACTCGGGCCCCGTGGACTTTTCGCCCGCGTCCTCCATCCTCCAGGTGCGGTCCGACTGCCCTCCGCGCGACCTGGTCGCCTTCCTGGTTAGCGAGGCCGGCGCGGCCGCCGACGCCGCCGCGCAGCGCGCCGCCCTCGAGCGCCGCGAGGAGCACGCCCTCCTCGAGCGCGTGCGCCAAGCCTTCGGCGCCAAGCACGTCGTGCGCGTGTGCGCCGCGCGCGACCCCGCCCTCGTGATCGACGGCGCGCGCAGGCTGCTCGAGGCCGCGCAAGCCGTGCGCGAGGCCGGGGTGGATTTGCGCGGCGCCTCTCTGGCGCTCGACGATTGCTACGAGGTGTGGGGCTCGGGCTTCATCTCGATCCCCTACGACTTTACGCTGCAGGAGCTGCGGCCGCAGCTCGCGCGGCTGCTGCGGGCGTCGGGCGGGGAGGGCGGAGGGGGCGGCGCGGCCTTTGGAGAGGCCGCGGAGGTTGCGGCGGCAGGGGCCGGCGCGGGCGGCGGCGGCGGCGGCATGGCGGCCGGCGCGCTTTTGGCCGCGAGGCCAGTTTGGCAGCGGGGCCATCGGGTGGTCTCAGTGCGTCCTGTGCCCGCGCTGGGACGCGCGGGCGGTGGCGCCGGGAGGATTGGCAGCGCCGCGAGGCCCGCCGCCGCCGCGTCCGCCGTCTCCGCTGGACGGAGCGCCGTCGCCGCGGCGGCGGCGGCGGCGAGTGGGGCCAAGGCGGCGGCGGCGCCCGCGCGCCTGTCGCGCCTGTTCCTCGCTCCCCGCGCTTTCGCTCCTGGCGCCGCTCCACACAGGCGACGCGTCCCTTTGGCTTGTTCTTTATTGTGAAATTGCACACACTCACCGTGCGACAAACACTCCTTATTGTGTGAAGGACGCCGACAGGACGCCGAAGAGGAAAAAGAAAGAAAGAAAGTAAAAACGAAAACGTTTTCACGCTGCCGACGGCGGCGGCGGCGGCGGCGGCGGCTTCTTGGGCAGCGCGTCGCGCGAGCGCCACACCACCACGTGCGTCGACCCGGCGCGCAGGTGCGCGAATCCGCGCGTCTCGAACGACACCGCCGTGCCGAAGCACGTGCCCAGGGCCACCTGCCACGCCGCGCCGCTGCACTGGGCCCCGTGGGCCGACGGGAAGGAAGGCGCGGGGGGAGGGGCGGGCGCGGCGGCGGCGGCGGCCGTTGGCCCGGCGCCGCCGCCCTCGTGCCACCCGCCGTCGTCCTCTTGCTGCTGCTGCTGATGCTGCTGCTGCTGCCGCTCCTGCTCCGCCTGCTCTCCTTCTTGCGTCGCGTCTGTCAACCCGTCCTCGGCCCCCCCGCCTGCCGTCCCCCCCGCCGCCGCCGGAAACGCCGGCCGCCGCTGCCGCGCCAGGTCGTCGGCAACGCCGTGCGCCGACGCCAGCGCGCACAAGCCCGCCGGCAGCGCCTCGAGCTCGGCCTTGATGCGGCGCGCCACGTCTCGCAGGGGCGGTCCCGACGCATCCTTCAGGGCGCCGGACACAGCGGCGATCGTGGCCCGCAGCAAAGGCTCGCGCATGTTTGAGGCGACGACGGAGACGTGGCAGCACAAGGAAGGGGCGGCGGGAGCGGCGGCGGAAACGCCGTTTGACCCCGCGGCGGTGGCGTGGGGCAGCGCCAAGCGCGCGGGTGCGACGGTTGCGGCCATCGCGTGCGTATGATGATGGTGGCGATGGTGTCGTTGTGGTGGTCGATTGATGGACGCGCGCGCGCAAGGGTGAGCCCCCCTTGCTGCACACAAGCAAAAAGGGACGCCGGTGCAGAGCGCCGCTCGCTCGACTCGCACAGCCGACAGCTCCGTCGTGGGCGTCGTGCGATTTGGTGTTGTCGACGACAACTTGTCGTCCTGAGCGAAGCGGTTCGCCTCCCATTCTTCATCGTCTCGCAACAACACAACGTCCCTCTCGCCACTGGCAATAACATCATTCATTGAAACAAGCACCCCGCGCGCGCGCACGAATCCCACACCGACGGAACCAAAACAACTCAAAAACCGAGACCAAAAACTCAAAAATCGCCGCGGTACCACGACCATGTCCCCTCTGTCACTGCGCATGTCAAGGACACTCGGACGGATGCTTCTCGCCTCGGTGTTCCTCCTCTCGGGCGCCATGAAGCTGCAGGAGTTTGCCGCGTCGATGTCGGCGGGCGGAGGCGTCGGCAGCGGCGGCGGCGACGACGCCCACCACGCCGACGGCGCCGTCGCGCCCCCCCCGATCCTGGCCTACGCCTCCCGTCGCCTCGACCTCGTCCTCGCCTCGCTTGGCGCCCCGGCGTCCGTCCTGTCCGGGCTGGCCCCGCACCTCGCCGCCCTCGTGGCGCTGGTGGGCCTGGGCGAGGCGGCGGGCGCCGTCGGCCTCGCCTGTGGCCGCCGGTGGGGGGCGCGCGCGCTGCTCGCAACGCTCGCGCTCGTCACGCCCGTGGCGCACTGCTTCTGGCTGCTGCCGCAGCCGGCGGCGGGCCTCGAGCTCGGGCACGCGGCGAAGAACGTGGCGCTCGCCGGGGCCTTGCTGCTGGAGGCGACCTCGGGCGGGAGGCGAGCGGACGGGGGAGAAGGCGGCGGCGGCGGCGGCGGCGGCGGCGCAGAGCGAAAAGACGATTGATTCCGGCGGCCTTTGCTTTCATTTCTAGTAGTTCGTCGTAAAATGATTCGTGAAACATGGACTGTGCTGGGAACCGTGCGCACACGCACACTCACTCAGACCGAGAGAGAGGGGACGGACCGGGGTGGAGGGGTGCCTTGAGTGCGGGAGGGGACGGTCGGTCGCGCGCGCCCGGCGCGAGCGGCGTCGGCGGCGGCGGCACCCCCCTCCCCTCCCTCTCCTCGACGATCGATCGATCTGAGCCGCATTGGCCGATCGCCGTCCGAATCCGCTCTCCACTACGCCGCCCCTGTCGATCTCCACCCCATATACACAATCCCGCGCCCGCGCGCGTCCGTCCGTCCCTCTCCCCATTGCATCGTCGCACGAACCGCGAACCCAAAACAAACGACCACCCCCCTCCCTCACCAGCAATGCTCGCCGCCCGCAACTCGGCCGCGCGCTGCCTCGCCCAGCCCCGCCGCTCGAGCCCGTCCTCCCTGCGCGCCCGCGCCATGACGACCACCGTCACCGCCCAGCTCACCCAGGACGAGCTCAAGCAGCAGGCGGCGTTCAAGGCCGTCGACTACGTCAAGAGCGGCATGAAGGTCGGCCTCGGCACCGGCAGCACCGCCGCCTTCGCCGTCGACCGCATCGGCGCGCTGCTCAAGAGCGGCGAGCTGAAAGACCTGGTCTGCGTGCCCACGTCCGTGCGCACGTACGAGCAGGCCAAGGCCCTCGGCATCCCCCTGGCCACCCTCGACGAGGTCCCCCGGCTCGACGTGGCCATCGACGGCGCGGACGAGGTCGACGGAAAATTAGACGTCGTGAAAGGGCGCGGCGGCGCGCTGCTGCGCGAGAAGATGGTAGAGATCGTCGCCGACACCTTCGTCTGCATCGTCGACGACACCAAGCTCGTATCGGGTCTGGGCGGCTCGGGCCTGGCCATGCCCGTCGAGATCGTGCAGTTCTGCAGCAAGTTCACCCTTGACCGCCTGCGGGCGCTGCCGTCGGTGAAGAGGGGGCTTCGCGAGGCGAAGATCCGCGACGACGGGAACGGCGGCGATTACGTAACGGACAACGGCAATTTTATTGTCGACCTGTACTTTGATTCTCCGATCGAGGACTCGCGCGCGTGCGCGGACGAGATCGCCGGGGTCGTGGGCGTGGTGGACCACGGCCTGTTCCTCGACATGGTGGACGTCTGCATCGTCGCCGGCGCCACGGGCATCGAGGTGAAGCAGCGGAGCAAGTGAATTTCTCTCTAGGGGGGGGACGGGGCGTTTTGCCGCCGTTTCTATTGGATGGTTCGGTTTTGGCGGCGGCTTTGGCGCATGAGAGGGTCCCGCGTTTCCGTCTAGTGGATCGTCGCTAGAACCGTCACGGATGTAAGAGGAATAGTCGTATGGGAAGGAGATCTGGGCGGCGAGAGACGCTCTACCGCCCGCCCGCCCGCCCGCCAATCGTCGCGCTTTGCCGTTTGAAGCGACGAATCATGTGCGGAGTGAAGCGCCATTTACCTGACTAGACGACCGTCGCAATCATCATCAATCATCAACACCACAATGCCATCTGTCACCTGAACCGCAGCGCCTCGCGCCGCGCCTCCTCGGCGCGCACGCCCCGGGCCGCGCGCTCGGCTGCCGCCTCGACGGCCGCCGCGGCCGCCGCGCGGCGCCCCTCGCGCGCCCGCTCCGCCTCGCGGCGCCTGCGCCGCTCCAGCTTGCGCTCGTGCGCGTTCAGCCCCGCCATGGCCGCGGCGTCGGCCACGGCCGAGCGCGGCGCCCGGGCCTCGAGCCCCGCGCCCAGGCGCCGCAGCATCCCCCGGCGCTCAGCGGCCGTGGCGGCCGCGCCGTCGCGGGGCGCCAGGCCGGGGCTGGACGCCAGCATGAGCGCGCCCTGGCGGCGCAGCCAGGCGGCGGCCGAGGCGTGCAGAGGGTCGGCGATCGGCGGCGCCGGGGCGGGGTCGCCTCGCTGCCGCTGATCATGCCCTGGCGGCCGAGGAGGATCAAACGCGCCGCCGGCGACGTCGGCGCCGGCAGAGGCAAACGCGCGCGCAGCCCGCCACCCGCCCGCCAGCTCCCTCCCCTCGTCGCCGTCGTCGGCTGTCTGGGGCGCGGCCTCGGCCGTGGCCACCGCCACCGCCCGCGCGCGCCGCGCCGCGTGGTAGTCCGCGTGCCAGAGAGAAGCCTCGGCCGCAGGCCTCCAGTCCACGGCGAGCGCGTCCAGGCCTTGCGTGAGCCAGGCCGGCAGGTCGCCGCGCCGCCTCGCGCGGCGCTGGCGCCACAGCCACTCGCCCAGGTCGGCGGCGTCGTGGACGCGGCGGGGGACGTGCGAGGTGCCGTGGGCCGCGCGCCACGCGGCCAGGCGCGCGAGCATGGCGGCGTCGCAGGCGGCGGCGGCGGCGGCGGGCGGCGGCGGCGATACTCCCGCCTCTTCGTCTAGGGCCGCGGCGCCGACGAGGTCGCCGTCCGAGGGGCGCCGGCCCGGCAGAACGACCCGGGGCGGCGACGCGTCGGCCTGGCGGAAGAGGCTCGCGAGGATGGGGTCTTCCGCCTCTTGATCACGCGCCAGCGCGATTTCGCGGCAGCCCCTGTCCTCGGTCTCGAGCGCGGATTGGAGCGGCGGGAGCGGCGTCGTCGTCAGCGGCGGCGCGAACGATGGCGCCCCTTTGTCAAAGAAGCCCATGTACACCGCCGCTGCTTCTGCTACCGGCGCGCCGTCGTCGCGCTGAGCCCGGTGTCGCCTGCGCGCGCGCGGCCTCTGCGTCCGGACGGCGACCACCGGCGCGGCGATTCGATGGAGGAGCAGGGGGCGGGAGGGGGTCGTCGGAGTGGGCGCCATCCTCTTTCGTTGTCATGGTCAGCCCGAGAGGCCTCAAGGGGGCTCCATGCTGGTCGAGGCGTTGCCCTTGGGAGGGATTTGGTTTGAGAAAGAGGCTTTCGCGTGCGCGGATGGTCACGAACAACAGGAGACGCCGCCGCGCGCCGCTGCGTCGGCGTCACTCGGCCGCCCGGGGGACGACCAGCGTCGCGCGATTTGCTGGCTGCGTCACTCCACACAGAAGGCCGCACTCGATCGTACCTCCGCTCGGGCACACACATCCACACCGTCATCACCTCAAACGAGCATCACACATCCTGTGATCGCGCGCACACGCATCGACAAACCAAAATACCTGAAGCCCTTCCCTCTCTCTCCCGAGACCATCGTCCTTCCGCCGCCTCAAACACGCGCTCGACCGCCCCACCGAGCCCGACACTCGACAGAGCGTACAGCCGATTCCCAGTACCACTGCCTCGCTCGAGACTGCGTCGCGGGTCTGCAAGGGGTCGTCGTCGTTGCTTGTTTTTGGGCGGAGACTGGATCGACGCCTCTCGAATCATCGAAGCTCCCTCACGGACAGAACGCCCGTTCCCTGATCGCGCGCGCGCGCACCGCAACAGCCATGTCGGCCGACGACTTCAAGGTAAGCCCCTCGCGCGAGCGCGCGCGCGCGCATTGTCTTGACCCAGCGCCGAGCGCGCGCTCTCTCGCACGCGCTCGGCCCGCGCTCTCTCGCCGCCGCCTCCGCCCCCCACGGGCGACGGCGACGGCCCGCCTCCCCTTTCTTGCCGCCTCCTCCGCCGCCCTCCGCCACCGCCGCCAGGGCCTCTGCCCGCGTGCGCCTTTCCTCCTTGAACGCGCCGCCAGCAGCAGCAGCTTGCAGGAGCAGGCGGAGCGAGAGGGTGCCGCCGTTTTGGGGTCGCTCACCTGCCCGCCGTTCATCGACGCGGCCAAGACGCGCCGTGACACGCCGCGATCGTCGCGATCGCGTCTGGCGCCAAGCGATGCGCCGTGCGCGCGCTGCCCCTTCGCGATAGACCGAACGACAGAACGAGAGACGCGTCCCCCGCCGCTCGCTGCAGCTCTTGTCTCTCGCTGTGCCGGCCCTCCTCTCCTCCTGTCGCCAGCGGGATCACCCCGCTCTCCGCCATTCGCGCTGGCCTACCGCTCGCTCACCGACTGACGCCGCGCTGGCCCGCCGAAATAGAAAACAAAAACAAAAAAACATCCAAACCCACACACACATCTCAGGCCAAGGGCAACGCCGCCTTCACGTCGGGCGACTACCCGACCGCCCGCGACCTCTTCACCGAGGGCCTGGGCCTCGACCCGTCCAACCACGTGCTCTACAGCAACCGCTCCGCCTGCCACGCCTCGCTCCGCTCCTATGGAAATGCGCTGGCCGACGCTCAAAAGTGCGTCGAGCTAAAACCCGAGTGGCCGAAGGGCTACTCGCGCCTGGGCGCGGCCCTGCACGGCCTGGGCAAGTACGAGGAGGCGGTCGAGGCCCTGGAGGACGGCCTGCGGCGCGACCCGCAGAGCGCGCAGCTGCAGAGCGCGCTGAGCGAGGCCGTGTCGGCGCGCAACCGCGCAGCGGCGGGCGGCGGCGACGGCGGCGGCATGGGCGGCGGCATGGGCGACGGCGGGGACGGCGGCGGCGGCCTCGGCAGCCTCTTTGGCAGCGACGGCCTCGCGCGCCTGGCGCTCGACCCGCGCACGCGCGACCTGGCGGACGACCCGGGCTTCCGCGCGTCACTGGCTCGCGTGCGCGCCGACCCCTCGTCCCTGGGCGCGCTGATGGGCGACGAGAAGATGCAGCGGGCGCTCGAGGTGCTGCTCGGCGTCCGCATCGCGCAAGGCGGGGGGGGGCCAGGAGGCGCCGGCGGCGCCGGCAACGATTTCTTTGGCGGCGGCGGCGGCCCCGGCGGCGGCCCTGGCAGCCCCGGCGACGAGCCCTTTGGCGGCGGCCCCGGCGGCGGCGGCCAGGACGAGCAAGCGTCCTCGGCCGCCAAGCGCGGGGAGGACGAGGCCAAGGCCAAGGCGGCGGCGGCCGAGGCGGAAAAAGCGGCCGCCGAGGAAGCGGCGGCGGCGGCGGCGGCGAGAGCAGAGGCCGAGAAGGCGGCGGAGCTGACCGACGAGGAAAAGGCGGCGACCGCCGACCGCGCGCGCCGCCTCGCCGAGGCCGCGGCCGCCAAGCGCCTGGGCGCCGAGGCCTACGCCGCGCGCGACTTTGCGGCGGCCATCGCGCACTTTACGGCCGCGGTGGAGGCCGCGGGCGACCTCGACGTTTCCTTCTTGCTCAACCGCGCCGCTGCCCGCTACGAGCGCGCCAGCGCCGCCGCCGACGACCTCGCGCTGTGCGTCGCCGACTGCGACGCCGCCGTGTCGCGCGGCCGCGAGCTGCGCGCCGACTTTGCCCTGGTCTCCCGCGCCCTCACGCGCAAGGGCAACGCCCTGACTAAGATGGGCGACCTCGAGGCGGCCGTCGGGGCCTACGGCAAGGCGCTCACCGAGCACCGCTCGGCCGAGACGCTTAAGCGCCTCCACGACGCCGAAAAAGCGCTGCGCCAGCGCCGCGAGCTCGCATACGTCGACCTGTCGCTCAGCGAGGCGGAGCGCGCCGCCGGCAACGCCGACTTCAAGGCCGGGCGCTACCCGGAGGCCGTCGCGCGCTACGCCGAGGCCCTGCGGCGCGGACCCGCGAGCGCAAACCCCGAGGCGCACAAGCTGCACTCGAACCTGTCGGCCGCCTACTTCAAACTGGGCGCGCTCGCCGACGCGCAAAAAAACGCCGAGCGGTGCATCGCGCTGGCGCCGGCCTTTGCCAAGGGCTACTCGCGGAAAGGGGCCGTCGAGTTTTTGAAGCGCGACTACGACGCGGCCATGGCGACGTACCGGTCGGGGCTGGACGCGCTGGCGCGCGCGGCGGAGGAGGAGGCGGCCAAGGCGGCGGCGGCGTCTGGCGACGGCGAGGCCGCGGCCGCCGCCGCTGCCGCGCTCGCGCCGCGCCCGATCGAGGGCGCCGAGGAGCTGCGCGAGGGCCTCATGAAGTGCGCGACCGCCCTCAACCGCCTCGCCCACGGCCAGGGTAGCAAGGAGGAGCTCGAGGAGCGCCGCATGAAGGCCATGGCCGACCCGGCGATCCGAAACTTGCTCAACGAGCCGGCCGTCGTCGCCGCCTTGGATGCCATGCAGCACGACCCGCAGGCCGCCGGCCGGTATTTGGCCGACCCGCTGATGCGCGAGAAGATCACGCGGCTGGTTGGCGCGGGGATCATCACCATGGGGTGAGAGGTGGCACGGGGCGCGGCAGGGGGGGTGGACTTTTCGTGGCGTGTTTTTTCGATCCGTTGCGTCGCGTCTCTCGTTTCTTACTCGTTTGTTTGGGGCGTTCGATGTTTGATGGACAAGACATAATTCAAGGGTGTGTACAAATAAAGCCACAGGAACGAAATGCAAGGGACGGGCACAAATTTCCCGGCAGTGGCACGGGTGTGCGGCCGACCGACGCGAGAGGCGGGGGAAGGTAGGGCAGAGATGAGAGGGGGGGCGAGAAGAAGAAGGGGGGGGGGGGGGGCGGCCACGCGAGCGAGAGAGAGGCGTCTCGCCGCCGGGCAAGGTCTCCGCAAAAAGAAGAAAAAAGAAAAAACAAAAAAGAAACGAAAGAAACGAAACCAGCATCATCCTCCTCCTCCAGCCGTCTTTCCTCCGCTTTCGACACGCAGGCGCTCCGAGCCACCCAAGACACCTTCCCCGCTTCAGTCCCCGCCCTGCGTCCGCACCAGCGCCTGGTACGCCGCCCGCCGCTGGCTGTCCATGCGCGCCGCCGTCCGCCGCTTGAGCTCCTTCAGCTCGGGGCAGCGCGGCACGGGGCAGTTGCTGCCCGCGGTGCAAGAGCGCGCGTGCAGGTTTAGCAGGCACCACATCTTCTTGCAGAGCGGGCAGCCGCCCGTGACCTTGAGCGCGCAGCCCACCGCGTGGTTGAACAGGTTGCGCACCTTGCGGCAGGAGGTCGAGGCGCAGTCGGGGTCGGCGCACGCGCACGCGTGCACCAGAAGCGCCATCGTCCGTTGCAGCTGCTGCGCGCGCTCCTGCCGCTCGCCCTCGGTCAGGCGCGTGCGCGTCTCGTCCACGCGCGCATAGTCCGTGTGCGCGACGAGCGGGTGCGGATGCGGGTGCCCGCGCGCGCGGCACCCGCCGCACATGTCGAAGTCGCTGCACACCGTGCAGCGCCAGCCCGTGCCGGCCTCGATCTCGGCGTGGCAGACGTTGCAGGCGGAGGCAAACGCGGGCGCAGAGGGGTTGTGCAAATGATAGAGCACCATCATCGAAGAGTGCTTGGCCCGCCGCGCGCTGTCGAACTGATAGTGGTTGCCCTGGCACAGGGACAGGAAGGCCTGGCGCGTCTCGAAGAACTCGGACTCGATGCCGCCCGCGTCGTCGCCGGGCGGCGGGGGGGGTAAGGGGGGCACGTCGACGGGCACGAGGTCGGTCAGCGCGACGCCGGGCGGCAGGCGCGAGCGGCGGCCGGCACCGACGCGGGCGGCCTCGTCGTGGAAGCAGGCGTCGCAGACCTGGAGGCGGCCGCCAGGGCCCGGGCCGCCGGCGACCCAGTTCTTGGGGTCGGGGGGCCCGCCGCCGCCGGCGCCGACGCCGCCGCCGGCCGGGAGGCCGAGGGCGGAGGGGCCGCCGAGGCCGAGGCCGCCGCCGAGGCCGCCGGTGCCGCCGGCGCCGGCGCCGCCGGGCGCAGAGGCGCCGCCGACCGCGGCAGCGAGCGCGCCAGAGGCGGCGGCGCCCGCTGCTCCTCCCGCGCCTCCCGCGCCCGAAGCGACGCCCGCGGCGCCGGCAGCAGCGCCAGACGCACCGGCAGCAGCGCCGCCGGACGCCAGCGCCGCCGACGCGCCGCCGACGCCGCCGACCGCGGTGGCGCCGCTCGCGCCGCCGAGCCCGCCGAGCCCGAGGCCGCCGCCCACGCCGCCAGCGCGCAAGGACGGCGCGGCCGCCGAGGCTGCCGGCACGTAGCGGTGCAGCGTGGCGCCGTGCACGTGCCCTCGGCAAAACATGCACGGCTCCTGGAAGTGCACGACCATGAAATCGTCGCGCATGTTGCCGCCGAGCACGTCGCCCAGGCGCGCCATGAGCGCGTCGCCGGGAGTGCCGCCGGCGCGCTCGAAGCGCTTGCCCTTGCTGCCGCCCTTGCGGCCGGGCGCCACGGCGACGACGATATTGGGCGGCGCGCCGGCCTCGCCGCCGCCGCCGGCCTCGCCGCCGCCGCCCTCGCCGCCGCCGCCGCCCCCGCCCCCGCCCGCGCCGCCGCCGCCGCCAGCGCCGCCCGCCGGCGCCGGCTGCACCACCAGGAGGTTGTCCGCCTCGCCCGGCCAGTAGTCCCCCTCCAGGTAGGGGATGCCTGTCGGCAGCGGCCGCTCCACGCGGTGGTCGCGCCCGCCCTCGAAAAAGGCGTCGTGCAGAGTGGTCACGTGCAGCACGGTCCCCTCCTCGCGCGCCCGCCGAAGCATCTCGTGGTACCAATGGCGCAGCCGGTCCGAGCGGGGCGTCTTTTGGCGGCTGGGGTGGCAGTAGAGGATGTAGTCGTCGCCCGCGAGCGGGGGGCAGGCCCAGATGAGCATCTGCTCGAAGCCGAGGGCCTTGACCCACTGGCAGTAGCCCTGGAGCAGCTGGTGGTAGACAAAGGTGCGCAGGGAGACCTGCGCGCCGCCGCCGCCGCCGCCGCCGCCGCCGCCGCCGCCGCCCGCGCCGCCCGCCGCGCCGCCCGCCGCGCCGCCCGCGCCCGCGCCCCCCCCGCCCCCTCCGCCGCCCATGCTCCCGCCCGTGAACGCCGCCACCTCGGGCCGGAAGTACTTGACCGAGTCGATGTACGACAGGTACACCACGTTGCGGTTGGGCGCCGGGCAGTCGGCGCCGTACTCCTGCACGTACATGACGTAGATCGCCACGTCGATGCCGTCGAGATTTTGAAACAGCGCCAGCACGCGCTGCCGGTACGGCAGCGCCTCGGGGTAGCCGGCCGGGCCAGAGTCGGGCCCCGGCTTGCCGAACGCCTCGAGGAATTTGGGGCGCACCTCGCAGCGCTTGGCCACGTCGTTGATGACGCGCACGGTCAGGGCCTCGGCGGCGGGCGTGTCCTCTACGGACCGGCCGGTCGACGCCGCGCGCGACGCACGCTCGGCGTCCAAGGCGCGCGCCAGCCGCTGCTCCAGGTGCCGGCTGAGCGCGCAGTGCGGCAGGTCCTTGCCCTCGAGCATGGCCTGCGGGCGGACCTCGACGCGCGGCCGCAGGCCCGCCTCCAGGCCAGCGAGCAGGCAGCCGGGGCAGAGGTAGTGGACGTTGCTGTCGTTGCGGCCCTTGTTGAAGAGGCCGCAGACCTGGTGCACCCACCCCTCGCACGCGTCGCACTGGACCCACCCCTCCTCGACCTCGTCGTCGTTCTTCTTCTTGACGAGCTCGGCCTTGCGCAGGCTGCCCGTCTGCGCGCCCTCGAACGGCATGCGGTCGCCCTTCACCTCGGTCACGCACCCGTGGCACCAAAACCCCTTGGGCTCGCACAGAGGCGGGGTCGAGTGGTAGGTCTGCCCGCGCTTGATGCGCTGGCCGCAGGCGGTGCAGTAGATGCTCGGCGGCTCGAAGGTGAGCTTGGTCAGGCCGCAGACCACGCAGGCGTCCGAGGGGTGCGCGGCGGCGGCGGCGGCCGCCGCCGCCGCCGCCGCCGCGCCGCCGCGCGCCGCCGCCTGCGCCTGCGACTGGGCGGCGGCGGCGCGCGCGGCGTCGATGTGCGCGCGGATCTGCACCGGGCGGAAGGTCTCGACCAGCGAGGTGCCCGTGTTCTTGGCCAGGATGGCGCGGCGGTCCTCCTCTGTCTTGGCGCGCTTGGCGGCCGCCTGCTCCTTGGGGGGCGCGCTGGCCGCGAGCAGCAGCGCGTCGGGCTGCGCGGCGCCGGCCGGCGCCGACGGCGGCCCGCGCTGCTGCTGCTGCATTTGCATCTGCTGCATCTGCTGCTGCTGCTGGAGCGCCTGCTTGCTGGCCTGCTTGCTCGGCGGGCGGTACGGCCCCCCCTGATGCTGCTGCTGCTGGGCCGCGGCCGCCTGCATCTGCAGCTGCGCCGCCATGCGCTGCTGAAACTGCTGCTGCTGTTGCTGCTGCTGCTGCTGCTGCTGGTGCTGGTGCTGCTGCGGCGGCAGGGGCCCGCTGCCGCCGCCGCCCGGGTACTGCGGCGACGGCCCCTGCGACTGCTGCTGCTGCTGCTGGTAGGGGAGGGGCGCGCCCGGGTAATGCGCGTACTGCGCGTACTGGGGTAAGGGGGCGTACTGCCCCGGGTAGGGTCCCGGCGGCTGCGGCATCATGCCGCCGGCGCCGCCCGCGCCGGCGCTGCCGCCGTAGCTCCCGCCCGGCTGCTGCTGCTGCTGCTGCGGCAGCGGCGGCGGCTGCCCCTGCGGCCCGCCGTACATGCCGTACGCGCCGTACTGATACGATGGCTGCTGCTGCGCGGGCATCATGTAGCTCCCGGCACCGCCCGCGCCGCCCATGGCGCCGACCGGCACCATCCCGGGCCCGCCGCCGCCGCCGCCGCCGACGCCGCCGCCGGCCGCCGGCATCATGCCGGGCACGAGCGTTCCGGGCACGTGGTACTGGGGCTGCGGCTGCTGCGGCTGCTGCTGCGGCTGGTAGGCGTAGACGCCGCCCGCGCCGTAGGCCCCGCCGCCCCCCACGGGCACCATCATGCCGCCGGGCGCGCCGCCGCCGCCGGGGTAGGCGCCCGAGGCCGACGGCGCCGACGCGTAAGGGTTGGCGCCGCCGCCGCCGCTGCCGTCGGCGCCGCCGTAGGCGCCCATGAGGACCATGCCGCCGGGCCCGGCCCCCGGGCCCGAGGCGCCGGGCGTCGGGACCATGCCCGGGCCGCCGACGCCGCCGACGCCCGGGCCGCCGGGGGCGCCGCCGCCGGCAGGCACCATCCTCGGGACCCCGCCGCCGCCGCCGCCGCCGCCGCCGCCCGGGGCCAGCTCGCCGTTGGCCATGCGCTTCTGCCCCACGCCCGGGAGGGCGGCGCCCATGCCCGGCATGCCGCCGACGCCCATCATGCCGCCGACGCCGACGCCGCCACCGCCGACGCCGACGCCACCGCCGTCGCCGACGCCGCCCGCCGAGGACGGCGGCGGCGGCGCGAACGCCGGCGCCGCGGCGACCAGCCGCGTGCGCCTCACGTACTCCTTGACCGGCGTGCAGATCGGGCACTGCGAGTTCTGGCACTTCTGGTGGTGCTTGAGCAGGTCCTTGCTGCTCACGCACCGCGCGTAGGCGCACTGCGCGTTCTGGCAAGAGAGGATGTGCCCCCACAGCTCCTTTCCGACGCGGCACGAGCGCGCGAATTGGCACTCCTGCTCCGAGAGCTGGCACTTGGCGCAGTGGCGCAGGAAGAGGAGCCAGCGCTGCTGCTTCTGGATGTACTGCTGGCGGGAGGCGGCCTGGGCGGCGAGGGCGGCGGCGGTGGGCGGAGCGCCGGGCGGGCCGCCGCCGGGCGGCATCGGCGGCTGGCCGGGCAGGCCGGCGAGGCCGGCGAGGACGCCGCCGCCAAACGGCTGCTGCTGCTGCTGCGGCTGCTGCTGCTGCTGCTGCAGCTGCTGGCCGCCGATCACGGGCATCTCGCCGAGGCCGTCGACGCCGCCGCCGCCGCCCTGGGCGCCGGGCGTGGGCATCATCATGCCGGCGGGCGAGCGGCCCGCCGCCGCCGCCGCCGCCGCCGCCCCGGCCGAGGGAGGGCCCTGGCCGTTGCCCTGCTGGCCGCCGCCCGCGCCGCCGGCCGCGTTGCCGACGGCGGCGAGGGGAACCATGCCGCCGCCGCCGCCGCCGCCGCCCATGGCGCTGGTCGGGACCATCCCGCCGCCGCTGCCGCGGATCGGCACCCCGACGCCCGCTGCCGCCGCCGCCGCCGCCGCGCCGTTGAGGCTGCCGGCGCCAGCGTAGGGCGGCATGCCGCCACCGACGACGCCCATGACGCCGGTGCCCGTGCCGTCGAGCGGGACCATGCCCGGAGGCAGGCCCGCGGTCGCGGCCGACGTGTTGGAGGGGCCGCCGCCGGTGCCGTTGGCGCCGCCCGCGCCTGCGGCGCCGTTGGCGTCGCCGGCGCCGGCCTCGGACTTGGGGAACGCGGCCCCCGGGAACGGCATCATGCCGTTGGGCACCATGATCCCCGCGGGGTACGGCGCCGGCCCGGGACCACCCCCTGCCGGGTCCTGCTTGATCGACAGGCCGCCGCCGCCGCTCGTGCCGTTGCCGCCGCCGCCACCCGCTCCGCCGCCGCCCGGGCTCGCGACGGCGCTGAGGCCGCTGAGGCCCGCGCTGCCCGGGCGGACGACCAGCGTCTTGGCGACCACCGACAGGCGCGCCTCGAGCGTGTTCATGTCCGAGTACTCGTCCTGCGGGTTGTCCGTGTTGTCGTTTGGTGATGGGGGGGCAATCGCGTGCTTCCGTGAGTTCTTCGTGGGGGTGGGGGGGCAAGAGGGAGGAGGGGACCTTTCACACAAGACAAGGGGCCGGGCGCGCGCGCGCGGCGCCTCCAGCGGCCGGGAGGCGGGCGCGCGCGCTGGAGATCGATGTCGCGCACACGCCGCCGGCGCGCCACCCCGCATTGTCAAGGCGCGGAGCCCGCAGGCCGGGCGCCACCACTGCTCTTCTCGTCTCTCTCTCGTTTTGGTTTTGCCGCTCACCTTTGTCGCCGCCGTGCGGAACAGCGCGTCCTCCAGGCGGTTGATGAAGTCGGGCAGCCGGGAGTTCCACTGCGACTGCAGCCCAGGCCGGCGGCTCTGGAACAGCCGGTAGCTGCGTTTTTGCGTGTGGGGGGGCGGGCGAAGAGCGATTTTCGAGTGAGCCGAAAAGACTCCCTCTCGCTGTTCCAAGTCGCTTCCTGTCGCCGCGCGCGCGCGGCACGTACATTCCCTGTTGGACGTGCGAACGGAAGCCGTCCACCCCCTCCCCATCCTGCCAGGGCGCGGCCATGACTTCTGCGCAAGGCCGCGCCGCGGGCACACGAGAGAGCGAAATGGGCCCTCCTGCTCTTTTTTCTACGTCGTCTTCTGTGCGGGTTTCTGTAACGGTTCGGTGCTTCTGCGGGACAAGGGGCGATGTGCGAGTGTGATGTTGTGTGGGTCGGCGACACGGAACTCCCTAAACTGTGTGTGTGTGTGGAGGAGAGGAGAAGGGCCCTCTTCTCGGCAACTTTTCCTTCCCCCCCCCCATCAGCGGGAAAAAAACTCTCCTCGCGGCTCGATGTTCCCGCGCCCCGTGCGACGCCAAATGACCCCTGGCCAATCCATTTAAGCGCTGGACTGCACAATCGTCGACCCAAACATCGTACCGACAACCATGGCCGGCGCCTGAGGTGGCGCGATTGGCCGGGGCCCGGCGGACAAGCACCGTCGTGATTTTTGTTTCCAAGTAGCGGCGCCCGGGAGCGTGCTAGGCGGCGCGCGGTCGGCCGCCTGGCGGTTTGTCTCTCTCTCTCCTTGGGGCTTTGTTTGCAACTACGCAAGGTGCTAGTTGGCGGGTGGGTGCAAGGGCGGTAAAGGCGGCGCATCAACACCGGGGGGCACATCAGCAAGGCTTCCGGACCGACGACGCACGCAGCAGAAAAGACGAGAGGCGCGGCGACAGCGCCCTCCGGGGGCGCGCTCGCTCCGCCTTCTTTTCCGCGCGGGCCGAGCCCGCGCGCGCACCGCGCGCGCGGCCCGTTGCCCCGGGAGCTCCGGCAGCCCGCCCGCCCGCCGCCTCGCCCGCCCTTCACTCCAGCAGCGCGCACGCCGCCCAGATGGCGAGGATGGCCGATTCAGTGACGAGCACGCCGGGCGAGCCAAACGCCTTTTTTGGCGGGGGGAGGGTTGTTTGTCGTCGTGTGTTTTGGCGGGGGGAGGGTTGTTTGTCGTCGTGTGTTTTGTTTGTGTTTGTGAGAGAAAGGGAGGGGGGAGGGAGGGAGGGAGGGAAGGGAGTGAGCGGGGCGCGGGGCGGACGGCGAGACCCGACACAATCAAAAGCGACCCGACCACCCGGAAAAAAAAGACACGCCGGCGGCGAAAGGATCGACGGATGGACAAGGACGTCAAACGTCATAAGTGCAAAAACTGCAAAATGGCAAACACTGCAACAATTGCAAAAATGGACGACAGAACTCACGCCGAGCGGGACGATGTCGACGCGCAGCCACGAGTTGAGCGCCGTGCCCAGCAGCGTCCCGACGATCGCCGCGCCGGCCGTGATGCCGCTCGCGCGCAGGAGCGAAAGCCGCTTGCCCTCGCGCAGGCTGTAGACGGCCCAGACGCCGGAGAGCGCGAGCGGCAGCGCCGCGACGTCGGCCAGCTGGCGCTCGGGCGACTCGATCAGCGCGCCGACGAGCGCCCACGCGAGCAGGCCGGCAAACCCGGCGCCCAGCCGGAGCGCGAGCTCGCCCTCGACGGGACGCACGGCGAGCAGGCCGCCCGCCGCGGAGGCTCCCCCCCCGCCGCCGCGCGCCGAGGCGCGCGCGCGCCCGCCGCCGGCCGAGGCGCCCGCGCGGATGCCGCGGACGGCGGACGCGGGGCCGCCCGACTTGCCGCCGCCAGAGTTGTTGCCGCCGCCGCCGCCGCCGCCGCCGCCGCCGAAAAACGCGCCGAGGCCGCCGCCGCCGGCCTTGGCCGCGCCGCCGCCGCCGCCGCTGCCGCTGCCCGCCTTTTTGCCGCTGCCGCTCCCCGGGCCCCGCCGCGGCGCGGGCGTCACGTCGGCGTACCGCACCGACGCGCGCACCTCGGTCTCGCCCGACAGGCGCCGGCGCATGTCGCGCATGAAGAGGAGGTCGTACGCCGCCTCGGCCTCGCGCCGCCGCGCGTCGCCGGCGGCGTCGCCCGCGGGCGGGGCCGAGGCGAAGGCGCGGTTCTTGGCGGCGACCACCTCCTCGAACGAGCGCACGGACTTGGGGTCGAGGCCGAGGACGGCGTAGGCGTCCTCGGCCGTGGAGGGGCCGGCCCCCGCTCCAGGGCCGTCGGGGCCGCCGCCGCGGTCGCCGTCGTCGCCGCCGGTCGCCGTCGCGCGCCGCGCGGACGACGACGCCCCGCGCGCGCGGCGGCGGTGATGGCTGCTGCTGTTGCTGCTGCTGGGGCTGGGGCTGGGGCTGCCGCTTCCGGCGCCAAAGGTACTGCTCCCGGCAACGGCGGACGCGACGGTCGCGCCGCGCGCGACGGCCGGGGGGCAGGCGCGCGCGACGGGGCGCGGTCGCGGGAGGAGGGAGAGGAGGGGGGGGGACGGTGACCAAGGGGAGGAGGCGCCGCGGGCAGCGCAGCTCCCCGCCTGTCCTCCGCGAACGACCAGCATCTTGGAGTGGTGCTCCCGCTTGCGAGGGTCGGTCAGCTGAGCGACAAACTCGTGGGGGCGTTGAGCTTGGAGCGTTTCGCTTTTTTGGAGGACCCGATGCGTGTGGTGCCAATTTGGCGCCGAGAGAGGGGTTTTCGCTCACGTCGTCGATTTCGGGGAGCGGCTGCGGTTGGTCGGATGGTACAGAGGTAGGCGCAACGAGCGTGCGTGTGTGATAGGGCGCGAGCTCCTTTGCTTGACCCCAACGCGCTCGCTTGACACGCTTTCCCGTCGTCGTCGTCGCCGTCGCGTTTCGCCCTCTCGCTCAAATGAAATCCTCTTCTTCGACTTCGCACATGCAAGTTTACACAAAAAGGCGTGCGTAATTCGCCAAGACGCCAGGCGTGGGGCAAAAGACAAAGGGGGGCGGGGGGGGGGAAGAGGGGACGGGAGGACCAACGCCCGGCGTCGGAGCCAGAGGGGAAGAGCCCCCCGGGCCCGGCTTCGCCTCTCGACCCAGCCCCCCCCGCCCGAACGAACAAAAATCCAAAGCAACCTTGGGAAAGTCTGTCTCCCTAGTCCCCCCCGCCGCCGCCCTTGGCCACCTCGTACCGCTCCTCCTTGACGTCGAGCACCTGCTCCACCGTGACCGTCTCCATGTCGAACGGCCGCTCCGCCGCGCGCTCCGCGCCGTACACCTCCTCCAGCCGGCGGCGCATGGCCTCGACGTATTCGCTTCGCGCCTCTACGCCCGCCGCCCACTCCTCGCGCAGGCGCTCGCGCTCGCGCAGCACGTCCGCGTCGGCCTGCATCAGCAGGGCCTCGTCCTCCTCCTCGTACCGCTTGCCGTAGGCGCGCAGGGTGCGCGCGATCTCGGCCTCCTTCTCGGGCGGCAGCAGCGACGCGGGCCGGGGGCGCCACGAGAACTGGAAGAACCGGTCTTTTTGGAACTGGTACAGCGGCTGCCCGCAGAAGGACCACACGTGGCACCCACCGTCGGCCTGGTGCACGCTCGTGACGCTCGTCGCCACGTACCGCCCCGTGGGGTCCCACGCCACGTCGGTCGCCATGAAGTGCTCGGCGGCCGCCATCGTCTCAAAGTCGTCGACCAAAAAAAACTCGAGCTGCCCGTTTAGGCCCTTCAGGCCCGCCAGGACGACGTGCTTGCCCGCGGGGGACCAGTGCACCTGGTTGCACGCCTTGCCCTGCAAGGTGCCGACCAGGCGGGCCCCCGGGCGGCCCTTGTCGTCGCGCATCGAGAAGAACGAGACGCTGTTGCGCGCCGAGCCCTCTGCCGGCGCGTGCACGACGCATAAGCGGTGGCCGCGCGGCTCCCACGCGACGGCGTGGACGCGGTCGGTCTTGGTGGGCAGCTCGATCACCTCCATCGGCACGTCGCGCTCCCGCAGGGCGAACAGCTCGAACCCGGTGTAGGTGGACTTTTTCGTCTTGGTGTGCCGGTCGACCTGGACGGCCAGGTAGTCGCCCTGCGGGTGCCAACAGATTCGGACGTCCGAGACGTTGAACAGATTCTTCTGGCGCACGTCCTTGCGCTCGGGGAAGCGGACGAGCTGGATGCGCGCGGGGAGGTCCCCCTGCTCCGAGGTGTAGGCGGCGAGCAGCGGCTCCGAGGGCGACCACTCGAAGTCGACGACGCCGTCCATCTTTAGCGACTTTTTATCCAGCAGGGTCATGTCGGGCGCGGTGTAGACCGAGATGGCGTTGCGGCCCAGGCGCGCGAAGTAGGCGTCGGCCTTGCCGCCCGCCCACTTGAAGACGGGCCAGCGCAGGCCGGCGCCCTGCTGCTGCTGCTGCTGCTGGTCGTTGCCGCCGCCGCCGCCGCCGCCGCCGCGCCCGCCCGCGCCCGCGCCCGCACCGCCGCCGCCGCCCGAAAACTCCTCTTGCGACCCCTCGAACGCGCGCAGCTTGCGCCCCGAGCGCGCGTCGAAGACGCAGATCATCGCGCCCACGGGCTCGCGGGGCCCGCGCGGCTCCACGGGGGAGTAGGACACGAGGTAGCGCTCGTTGGGCGAAAAGTCGATCAGCTGAACGCCCGCGTGCGCGAAACGCGCCAGCCGCGCGAACTGCGGCCCGCCCCACACGGCGCAGCCCTGCCTGTGCACCGTGGCCAGCGCGTTGCCCTGCGGCGACCACTGCACGAACGACTCGGTCCAGAAGGTGCGGCGGTAGGCCTCCTCGGCGCGGCCGCGCTTGCCGTCGTTCCAGAGGACGGCGCACTCGTCGCCGTAGCGGGCGGCGAACTGGTCGCGGCCGAGCCTGTCCAGCAGCCACGAGTGCAGGCCGCCGCCGGCGGCGCCCTCAGCTCCCGTCTTGGCCGCCGGCGGCGCGTAGGCGTCGGGCACGCGGCCGTAGCGCTCAAAGTCGTCGAACATGCACACCGCGAAGGCGTGCGACTTGTCGAGGCGGTAGTTGTGCGTCTGGTCGCGGGCGGCCTGCGCCTCGGCCGGCGACGAGAACTCGACGAAGGCAAACCCTTTGGTCAGCCGCTCGTCAGATTGCGGGTCGCGCGGCATCTGCACGTCGCGCACGGTGCCGATTTGTCCGTAGATCTTCTTGACGACGGCGAGGAGCTTGTCGAACTTCTCCTCGGGAACCTTGGGCAGGTTGTCGACAACTGCGGGGAGCATCCGAGTGGATTTGTTTTATGGGTTTGGAGAGGAGGGCGATGGCGGGCCGGCGTTTGGTCTCGAGAGCGAGCGAGCGAGCGAGCGAGCGAGCGAGCGAGCGAGCGGCGGCGGTCGCGTTTGTTTTTCCGGTCCACACGGCAAACGGCAAACGGCGCGCACGCGATCGAGCGATCGGTTGCTCCTTCGCCCTGCGGCCCCCCTCCCCCGCGCCCCCCCTCCGCTGCGGTCGCAACTCACCGATCACGCTCCCAAAGCCCGTCTCCGTCTCGATCTCCTCCTCGCCCGCGTCGTCGTCGTCGCTGCGGACGCCAAAGTCGTCGCCGTCGGGCAGAATCAGCTCCTCGAGGTCGAAGCCCTCAAAGGGGAAGCCGCGCGGCTGGTCCGGGAACAGCTGCGCGGCCACGTCCACGGGGGAGGGCAGCGGCTCGACCGCCGCCATGGTTGCTGGGCCCGGCGTTTGAGCCGGGGGCGCGTGTGTTCTGAGGATGATGGGAAGGAAAGCCGCCGAAAAAGAAGGGGAGAAAACGACTCGATTGTGTTGGGCGCGCCGTCGCTCTGTCTCGTGTGGGGCCGCCTCTGTTGTGGGAGAGGACGTCCTTTTGGTTTGGGGGTGATCGGGGGTGTGCGCGAGTGGGCGCGAGCAGTGTCTTCTGCTTTCTTGGCCGTCGGCGGCGGCGACGGCGACAGCAGCGACCGCCGACGGCGGCGGCGGCGGGCGGCGAGGCGCCTTTTTTTCGGTCCCACGACCCGCACAAAAAAGAAGCGCGGCTTGAAAATCATCCATGAATCGATCGTTTGGGCACACACACACACAGCATCGGACATACATTTCACAGGAAAGGAGGAAGGAATGTCGGATTAGAGTCTCTGACGCAAGATAAAAAACCCTTTGCGTCTCAGACGGCGCCCGCGGAAGAAGACGTGAGAAAAAATTCGTCCTTCTCTTATCGTGTCAAGGCGCCCCCGGGTGCAGGACAATGAGCGCCATTCCGGCCACCATGAGCAAAATGGGCGGCAAGCGTCGGCCCACCCTTTCCTTGAACACGACCGCGCCCACGATCACGCTCAGCAGCAGCTGCAGCCTCTTCAGCGCGATGACGTAGGCCACGAGCAGGTGCGCGACCGCAAACAAGAAAAAGGCGACGGCCGACTGCTCCACCACGCACACGGCCAGCATGAGCGCCAGGTCGGGCGGCGCCCACCACGGCAGCCAGCGCGCCCAGGCGGGGGGCGGGGGGTCGCCGCCGCCCGCGCGGCCCCCTTGGGCGCCCGGGGTGGAGGGGCGGCGGCGCACGGGCGGCGAACACGAGCGGTCGGGGCTGTTGCCGCCGCTGCCGCCGCCGCCGCCGGTGCCGGTCTCGCCGCTGTCGTCCGCGTCGCTGCCGCTGCCGCTACCGCCGCCGCCGCCGCCCTCCTCGCCGCCCTTGCCCCCGCCGCCCCCGGCCGGCGCCCCCCCGCCCGCCACCACCCTGCCCGCCAGCGGCGCCAGCCGCGCCGTCCGCCACAGCAGCAGCGCGCAGCCGAGCCCGCCCGCCAGCCGCTGCGCCAAGAAATAAGCGGCGACGGAGGGCGCCCCCGTCACCCCGGCCTTGTCGAGCGCGGCGGTGACCGACCACGCCGCGGCGACGACCAGCATCACGGGCGCGGGCGACGCGCGGAAGCCGCCCGAGGAGGAACAAGGCGGAGGGGTGTTGTTGTTGCCGCCCTTGCCGCCGCCGCCGCCGCCGCGTTTCTTCTTCTTGGTCGCGAAAATGACGGCGCCGCCGCCGCCCTCGCCGCCGCCGCCGCCGCCGTCGGCCGCCGCCGCGCCCGCCCCCTCGGCGGACGACGGCAGCAGCGCGGACGTCGGCAGGCCTGCCGGGAGGGCGCCGCCGCCGCCGCCGTTGCCGCTCCGCTTGGCCAAGCCGGGAGGACCGACGCCGCAGCCGCTCGCGGCCCTGCCCCTGCCGCCCGCGCCTCCCGCGCCGCCGCCTCCTGCGCCGCCGCCTCCTGCGCCGCCGCCGCCGCCGCCGCCCCTGGCCGCCGCCGGCGGCGCCGCAAACCCCACCTCGGTCGCCGTCGACGCCCCGAGCACCCCCAGCCAGAACCCGCCCATCGCCACCACCGCCACGCCCGCCAGCCCGGCCGCGGGCGGCGACTCGCCCAAGGCCACGTAGGCGATCAGGGCCACCATGGCGGGCGTGAAGGCCAAATAGGGTACGGTCAGCGACAGCGGCGCGGCCAGCGCCCTCTGGTACAAAACCTTGCTTGCGAGCATGAGCGCCGAGGACGCGATCGCCGCCAGCAGGTAGACGGGAAAGGGGCCGCGGGGCTGGGGCGCGCCGCCCGCGGCCGCCGCCGCTGCCGCCAGAGCCGCGTGCTGCGGCGCGGGCGGCGCGGCGAATTCGAGCACCAGCGCGAGGGCGGGCGCGACGACGGCGTCGAGCACGGCGACGCCGGCGACGACGTCCGAGGCGCCGAAGCCGCGGGCGGAGAGGAGCTTGCGCAGGGCGTCGCTGGCGGTGTGGGCGCAGGCGCCCGCGAGGGACCAGGCGACGCCCGCGCCAAAACCCATGTTGTTTTGGGCGTCGGCGTCGGCGTCGGCGTCGGCGTCGGCGTCGCCCCCCGCGGGCGCGATTTGGGGCCTCTGTCTTTTCCTCCCTGTCCTTTCGCGGGCCCCCGCGCGCCCCGCGGCTGGCTTGACGCGCTCGGGACAAGGCGCGCGCCGCGCTGCTTGGAGACAGAGGCGCGCGCGCGCGAGAGCGAGAGAGCTGGTCCGCGGGAGGGAGGGAGGGGAAGAGGAGGCCCTTTTCTCTTCTACGCTATGTTTCCGGTAGGGATTATCTCACAGGAACGGGCTTTCTATGGGCTTTCTTCATCTACACGAGGTACAAGGTATGAGGGTTAGTGGGTCGCGCGGAGACAAGTTGTGTGGAGAAAGCGAGGGGGAAGAGATGACGCCGGAGTCGGTCGCGGTTTGGCCGATGGCTGATGGTACTCACGCCGCCGGCGCCGCCGCCGCCGCCCTCCCTCATCCCGCACCCGCCCCTCCTCCCGCACCCGCTGCTGCTGGTGGTGCTGCCGGCGCTGGTGCTGGCGCCTCATTGCTTGCGGTGGCCTTCGTCGCCAGAAGCAGGAGCAGCATCCGCCGCAGAGGCGTCCGCCGCCGCGGTCGACGGCGATCGCGCGCGCGGCGGCGACAACAACGGCGGCCGCGGCGGCAAAGACGGCGGCGGCGGCACAGCGGACGTCCCGCCCGCGGCCAGCTCGGCCGCCGCCCGCCGCAGCTCCGCGAGCCCCTCCCCCAGCGCCCCCTCGACCGCCCGCAGCCGCCCCGCCAGCTCCGCCAGCCGCCGCTCCTGCCGCTCGTTCACCAGCCGCAGCTGCTCCCGCTCCGCGTCGGCCGCCGCGGCTGCCGCCCGCGCGCGCTCGGCCTCGGCCCGCCGCCTGCCCTCCTCCTTGCGCCGCGTGCGCTCGTACTCCAAGCCCACCAGCCCCGCGCCCACGGCGAACACGAACCCCTCGGACGCCAGCTTGGACGCGAGCTCCACCCCGCGCTCCTCCGTCATCTCGCCGATGAAGGCGCGCCCCTCCTTGCCCTCGGCGCGCCGCGAAACAGTCACCTCGGCGCGGTGCAGCCGCTGCGCCAGCGACAGCGCGGCGCGGCGGCCGCTCGGGTGAGTCATCACGTACCCCTTGAAGCGGTCGGCGAGCGGCTTGGCCAGGGTCTTGAGGGCGAGGGTGCCGACCTTGAACATGAACGTGGCCATGGTGGGTTGTCTGCTGTTGTCGTGGTGGGGCTTGGCGGCAAGGCAAGGCGCGCTTTGTTCTCCGCTCGCGCTCTCTCGGGACCCCCGACGCCGACGCGAGAGACGCCGACGCCGGCGCCGGCGGGGGGCGCGCGCCTCGTCGGCGGCGGCGCTTTTCTTAGACCCGGTCGTTGCGTTCTTTCGAGGAACGGTCTATGGAGCGCCTGATCACGAAGAAGGCGCCGGACCACGCTCGGACCGGCGGCGAGAGGATTGCGAGAGGACGACGACAATTTTTTGAAATGAATCCGTGCAGTCTGCTTTGTGCGCGTGCTTCTTGGATTGTCAGAATTTGAACCGTGGACGTGCTCAGCCACTCCAATTGGCCGGGTGGAGGCAAGGCCCGCGCCTTGGCTGAAAAAGAGTGCGCGTTTTTGGGTCTTTGCCGGGGGGAGCCTTGATCGAAGGCATGATTTTTCCTTCGTCCTCGGGCTCTGGTCTGTGTCCGACGATCAAAAGTGTCCCTCGCGATCGGAACCTCCCGCCCCACACGCACTCGCACGCACACGACCTGTACTTTCATCCCATGCCTCTGCGCGCAACACCGTCCGCCGACCCTTGACACGCACACAACAACCGCTAAAAACCGCCACGCCCTCTCTGTCTGCCTGCCTCTCTCTTCCCACGACTTGATCAACGCCCGCCTTCCGGCCCGCCCGCCCGCCCGCCCGCCCCCGCCGTGCGCTAGATCAAAGCTCGATCCAGTACCGGCGCCCCTCTGAGCCGGCGCCGGCCCCGCGGCGCGCCCGCGCGCCGCCAAAAAGAGCAGAGGATCCCCCGCGCCTCTTCCTCTGACTGGGCGCCGAAGAAGAAGAGGGCGCCATTCCATTTTCTTCCCCCCGAGGCTCGCCTATGCCCCTTCCGGGCGCGCGCCCGGTCGAAGGCGCCCCCGGCGTCAACCCCGTCGGCCCGATGGAAGCGCAGGACCGGGCCGCGGCACCAACAGAAGGTGTCGGGAGCGGTGGACCGCCGGCCGCGGAGGCGACGGCGACCCCTCTGGCGGCGACGCCACGCGACGCACTGGCCCCTCCGGCGCGGGCCGCCGCCGCCGCCGCCGCCGCCGCGCCGGCCTCGCCGCCGTCCTCGTCCTCGTCGCCGCGTGGCGTGCCCAAGGCCTCGGGCTCGCCCTCGTGCGCGACCCCGCCCCTGCACGGCCACGACGACGAGGATGACGAGGACGACGACCGCCGCCCCAGCGACCAAGGCCCCCTGCCGCACTCGTCCCTGCTCGTGTCGGCGCCGACGCCGGCGCCGACGGTCGAGGGGGAGGGCGACCGCGCCGGCAGCGACAGCAGCGCGGGCGGCGGCGCCGCCGCCGCCGCCGCCGCCGAGGCCGCCGCCGCCGCCGCCGCCACACAGCAGGCGCGGCGGCCGCGACCGTCGTTGCAGCCGCACCACCACCCCCAGCCGCCCGCCGAGCTGTCCCCGGCCGCCACCGCGCGCGGCGCCGTCTGGGCCCACAGCCACGGCAGCCTCGGCAGCACCCTCGGCAGCGGGGGGGGCGGCGCGGGCGGCGCGATGGCGTTTCTGAGCTCGCTCTCGTCATCCTTCTCCTCCGGCCGCGCCTCTTCCGACGGAGGGGAGGGCGGCGGCGGGGAGGCCGAGGCCGACGCCGACGCCGACGCCGACGCCGACGCCGACGCCGCCGCCGCCGCCGCCGCCGCCGCCGCCGCTGCCGCCGAGGCCGAGGACCTCTTCGGCGGCGCCGCGCGCGCCCCCGGCGACGCGCCGTCCGGGCTGTCGGCCGAGGAGGTCCGCCGCCGCCGCAGGAGCCTGCAGGCGCGGCGGAGGCGGCGCCGCAGCGGCAAGGGCGACGCGGCCGTCGCCGCGACCCACGCCGCCGCCGCTGCCGCCGCCGCCGCGCGCACCCCGCCTCAGCTGACGTCGCCCCGCCCGGCCTACCAGCAGGCGGCCGCGGCCCACCCGGCCGAGCACCAGACCCAGCACCCGCACCAGTCGCCGCTCCCGCCCTCGGCGCCCGTGCCGCGGTCGCCGCGCCCGCTCATGCGGTTTGCGCCGGCGCCGCCCTCGCCGCTGGGCAGCCCCCGCGCGGCGGCCGTTGCCTTGGCCGCCGCCGCCGCCGCCGCCGCCGCCGCCGCCGCCGCCGAGGCCGCCCGCGCGGCGCGCACGCCGGCGGCCGCGCTCGGCCCGCGCGGCGCGCCCCTGAGCCTTCTGGAGTCGTTTTCGCCGTCCGCCATGCGCCCGTCGCCCTGGGCCCCGCCCCACCACCACCACCACCGCACGGCGGCCGCCTTGGTCTCGTCGCTGGGCCGTGTCGCCGGCGTCCCGGCCGCCGCCGCGACCGCCGCCGCCGCCGTCCCGCCCGGCTTTGCGAGCGCCGCCGACGCCTCGGCCGCGGCCTTTGCCTCGGCGGCCATGGCGCGCATCCACGACGAGGCGCGCGAGCAGCAGGCCTGGATGGCGCAGCCGCCACCGGACGCCCAGCAGCCGCCGCCGCTGCCGCAGCCCCAGCCGCAGCAGCAGCAGCCGCGGCAGATTCTGCTGCCCTCCCCGCCGTCGTCGCCGCCGCCGCCGCCGTCGGGCCGGCACGCGCCCCAGAGCCCGCGCGCGTCCCCCGCGGACGCCCTGTCGCCCTCAGCCGACGCGATCGCGGCCGCGGCCGCGGCGGCCAAGGCGCTCGCGCCCTTTGCGCGGTCGCCCTGCCGCCGCCTTCAGTTTGGCGCGGACGGGCCCCTCCCTGCGCCGGCAGCAGCAGCCGCGGCCGCGGCCGCTGCCGGCGCCAGGCCCGCGTCGGAGCCGCTGCCACTCGTGGCCACGACCGGCTTCGAGGCCTCCGCCGCGGCGGCGGCGGCGGCCGTGGCCGCGGTCGTCGGCGCCGGCGCCGTCTCCGCCACCGGCACGCCCTGCGGCGACGCGGCGGCGGCGGCGGCAACAGCAGCAGCAGGAACGCACGGCCTCGCCGCCGCCGCCTCGCCCGCGCGGCCGGCGTCTGCGGCACACCCGGTGGCGGCTTCGTCGTGGCCCTCGCCCCCGCCGCGCCCGCCCCCGGCGTGCCCGAGCCGCCACCCTGTGGGCCTCCTGACGCCCCTGCTGCGCATCGGCAGCGGAAGCGCGGGCGCCGGCAGCGGAAGCGGCAGCGGGAGCGGCGCATGCGCCGTCGAACCGGCCGCCGCCGTCAACGCCAACGTCGCCGCCGCCCCCGCCGAGTCTCCTTCGGTGTTTGGCGTCGGCAGCTTCGGGGGCAGCTGCCCCTCCCCGCAATCCATGTCCCTCTGGCCGTCGCCGCGCTCCGCCGCCCTGCGCGCGGCGGCCGCCAAGGTCGGCAGCCCGCCGCAGCCGCCGAAGCCGCCGACCGTCGCGGCGGCGGCCGCGCAGAGGCGGCTGATGCTGTCGCCGCTCGGGCCGCCGCCGGCCTCGGCCGACTCGGCCGCCGCAGACGGCGCCGCGCTCGCCGCCCTCGCCGCCCTCGCCCCGCCCGCCCCTGCCTCTTTGGCGGAAGGGCTGGCGGAGCTCGAGCGCGGGCCCACGGCGCTGGCACTCCCCCTGCGGCGTCCGCACTCGGAGCAGGGGGGGCAGCAGCGGCAGCTGAGCGCCGCGTCGCCCCTGCTCGCGCTGCTGGCGCCCCTGGCCGCCGCCTCGCCCCCGCCGGTCGCCGCCGCGGTCGCGCAGGCCGCCGCCCAGGCGGCCGCCGCCGCCCAGGCCGCGGCAGCCGCCGCCCAGGCCGCCCTGGCCGCCGCCGCCGGCCACATGCGGCACGGCCACCCCTCCTTCTCCATCTTTGTCCCCCCTTCCGGGACTGCGACGACCTCGCTGGCGGAGAGCGCGTGCCTCGCCAGCGCCGCCGCCGGCGGCGTCGGCATCGGCGGCGACGGTGACGACGGCGACGGCGACGGCGACGGCGATGACGCCGACGACCAAGAGGAGCGCAAGCTCGAGCAGCAGCGGCGGCGCCGGCGCAGCAGCGGCAGCGGCCTCCTGCGCCCGTCGCCGGCGGCGCCGGCGGCCTTGCTGCAGCCGGCCGCCGCGGCCGACAGCAGCGACGGCGCCGAGGACCCGCGCCCGTCGCTGGACGCCTCCGTCCTGCGCGAGGCGTCCGCGCAGGCGTGGGCGGGCCGCCGCCGGTCCGCGGGCGGCGGCTCTGGCGGCGCGACGCCCACGGCGGTCGGCGGGCATGGCGGCGCGGTCGCCGCCGCCGCCGCCGCCGCCGCCGCCGGCCTCGTCAGCCGGCGGGCCAGCGACGTCAGCGGCGGCGCGGGCAGCCGGAGGGCCAGCGAGGTCAGCCACGGCGGCCTCGGCAGCAGGCGGGCCAGCGAGGTGAGCTCTGGTGGCAGAGGAGGCGCATGCACGGGCGTCGGCGCAGGCGCGGGCGCGGGCGCAGGCGGCAGCGGCAGCCTCGGCCCGAGCCGGCGCGGCAGCGGCAGCGGCAACGGCGACAGCCTCCTCGCGTCGCTCCCGCCCAGCATCCTCGTGCCGCCCCTGTCTCTGCGCGCGCCCTCCCTCATGGCCCAGCGCTCGCCCTCCTCCACCGTCGCCTCCCCCAGCGCCTCGTCCGGCTGCTACGCCCACGGCGGCGGCGGCGGCGGCGGCGGCGGCAGCGGCGGCGGCGGCAGCGGCGGCGGCGGCGCGAGCGTGCTGCAGCCGTCGCCGCCGCGCCAGCAGCCGCCGCCGTCCCGCTCGCCCTCCGTGCACAAGCGCGCGACCTACGTCGCCGTGGGCGGCGGCGGCGCCAGCAGTGGCAGCGTCGGCCACGCGGGCCCGCCGTCCGTGTCGTCGCTGCTGTGCTCGCCGTCGCCCGCGTCTGCGCCCTTGTACGCCCTGCCGACGCCGCGCGGCAGCGGCGGCGGCGGCGGCGGCGGCGGCGGCGGCTGCCCGCCGCGCTTCCCGCGCGGCGCGGCGTCGCCCGACGGCCGGCGCGCGGCGCCGGGCGCGGCCGAGCTGGCCGTCGGCTCCCCGCCCGCGCGCCGCGCCAGCGAGCCCGCGGCCCTGGCCCCGGCGTCCTCGGCGCCGCCGCGGCTGTTCTACGCGCTGCCGCAGCCCGTCTCCGGCGGGCGGGGCGCGGGCGCGGTCGACTCGGCCGGCGGGTGCGACCTGCCCTCGCCGACGGGCGCCGCCGAGGTGGCTGCGGCCGGCGGCCGCGACTGACCCTCTGGCGGTCGATCGATTGACTGATTGATTGTATCCGTCGGATCGATCCGGCAAAATCATCCGAAGCAGCAAGCAGCAGCATCAGCATCAGAAGCAGCAGCAGCAGAAGCAGCAGCCTGCATCAAGCCGGCACGACAACTAGCTGCGCGCGCCCCCCTTTTTTTCCTTCTTTTCCGCGCGCGGCTCTTTTTGCGCCTCTCTTGCGGCTCGTCCCCCTTCGTCGTCGGCCTGCGCCGCCGCCCCCCCCCCTCCCTCCGCCTCCCATCTCATTCTGCCTCCCCGCCGACCCCGCCGAGCAAAAAGCAAAAAGCAAAAAGCAAAAAGCAAACCTTTCTTGACATCACGCGCGCGGACAAAAAGAAACAAAACCCAAAAACAAACCCAAAAACAACACATAGAGCGGACCGCTCTTCCCCACCCTTGCGCTCCACCACCCGGGGAATCAACGCACCCCCTCCCGCCCCCCCCCTAGCCCCAGCAAGCAACCCAAACAAAAACCGACGCCGCTCGCCCGCTCGCCCCGCATCCATTCTTTCCTCCTCCTCCCCCCCGCACCCGACGCTCACAACCCCCTGTCCCTCTCTCTCTCGGCT